>JABAHQ010031364.1_pt1 | contig 13339 bp, 17 predicted proteins | sample 7062091 | NCBI WGS metagenome assembly JABAHQ01 (sample SAMN14534359, study PRJNA622989) | marine sediment metagenome | biome: marine biome [ENVO:00000428]; feature: marine pelagic biome [ENVO:01000023]; material: deep marine sediment [ENVO:00002113] | place: India: Gulf of Kutch | collected...
ATCAGCTATCTAGCGCCGTCCGCTACCCGGACCCATGCCGCCCCCGCCGGGACGCATACCCGGGCCCATACCTTCACCTCTGACACCGGAGCGGGGTTCTTCGGGAAGGCTGACACCCTGCTCCTCAGCGCGTTTCCGCATGCGNNNNGCTGTGCATCTTGGCGCGGTGCTCGGCGCGCTCCTGTTCCGTCATCAATTGTGAGCCATAGATCGGCTCGTTCCCTGGCTCGGCGGCAACAGCCGCGCCAAGCAGCAAGGCTGCTGCGATTGGACCGGCAAGAATCGTTCGTTTCATGGTGCTCTTCGTCTCCTCGCTGTGATTCGCTGATGTGGCAATACTGTGCCCCGCACGCCCGGAATTCTTTGATCGGTGTCAAAGTCGCGGGGAAGATATTGCTTGTTCGCCAGCGAGAAACCCTTCTCGCGCCGTTTATTTTCAGAGCGGCCGCACGCCCATTCGCCGGCGCGATCCGGGAACGGGTCACTGTCCGGCGATCGGTGACATGGATTCTTGCTCGTGGTCCTTGAACCGGCGCCGCGAGCCCGCATAATGGCTACCTGGTTTCGTGATTTGACGGCTCGACCGGAGTAGACATGCACAGTATCGATACCCGCTTCGAGAGCTTCGTGGACGATGTCATTGACGCTTCCCGCAAGGCACCGGTGCTGGTGGACTTCTGGGCGCCCTGGTGCGGTCCCTGTCAGATGCTTACGCCGCTCCTGGAGAAGCTCGCGGCAGAATACGAAGGGGCGTTTTGTCTGGCCAAGGCCAACATCGACGAGCAACAGCAGCTCGCCATGCAGTATGCCGTGCGCAGTGTTCCTACGGTCAAGTTATTCAAGAACGGGGAGGTCGTGGACGAGTTTCTCGGCGCGCAGAGTGAGTCCCAGATCCGCGCAATGCTGGACCGGCACATCGAGCGCGAATCGGACAAGGCAATGAACCGCGCCTATGCGGCCTACAAGAAGGGCGATGTCGACGCCCTGCAGAACATGATTGAGATCGCCAACCGGGATCCGGGCAACCACAGGATTCGCCTGCAACTGGCGGACATTCTTATTCAGGAGAAGCGCTATGATGAGGCCAAGGAAGTGCTGGAGGCGCTGCCGCACGATATCCGCCAAACGCCCGAAGTGGCCGGCATGCTGGGCCGCTTGGAATTCTTCGAATTCGCGCGCGAGGCGCCGGATATCTCCACGCTGGAGAATCGGATCCGGGAGAACCCGCGTAACAGTGAGGCCCGGTATCAGCTCAGCGCGATATATATCACGCAGGCCGAGTACGAAAAGGCCATGCATCAGCTACTCGAGATCCTCAAGCGCGACCGTAGCTACGGCGACGACGCCGCCCGCAAGGCGCTGCTCAGGATCTTCGACATGCTCGGCGGCGGGGGAGAGCTCGTGCAGCGCTACCGGCACAAAATGGCCGCGGCGCTCCACTGATTCCGGTCAGAGAGGCCCTGCGGCAGGCCGTCACCGGGCGGCGTGTTCCTTGTCGTCTTCCACCGGCAGGCCCTCGGCCTTCCATTCGGGATATCCATCCTGCATGCGCCGCACCTTGAAGCCCTGCTCGCGCAGCTGGGCGACGGCCTCAAAGGCGAGCACACAGTGTGGCCCGCGGCAGTAAGCGACGATCTCCTGCCGCGGGTCGAGGGAATCCAGCTTCTCCTGAAGCTCGGACAAGGGGATGTTGAGCGCGCCCGGGAGATGTCCGGCGGAGTACTCGTCTTCGGGGCGGACGTCCAGCACGGTCACGAGACCGTCACGGACACGCTCCAGGAGCTCCGCCCTGGGCACGGGCTCGAGGCTGTCCTTGGTGGAGAGATAGGCCGCGACCAGGCGATTTACCTCGGCCAGGTGCCGTCCGGCTACATCGCGCAATCCTTCCAGCAGGGTGATTACGTCGTCACCGGCGAGCCGGTAGTAGACATGCTGGCCGTCCTTCCGGGCGTTGACCAATCCCGTCTGGCGCAGCTGCTGCAAGTGCTGCGAGGTGTTGGCCGTGGTGAGTCCCGAGACCTTCGCCAGGGACTCGACGCTGCGTTCGCCCTGAGCCAGAAAATCCAGCAATTCCAGTCGGTTGGCGTTGCTCAATGCCTTTCCGACGCGGGCGAACTGGGCGAAGAGTCGAGCCTTGAACGACGTGCTTGACATCTGTTTCAGCTCCTTTAGGCTATATATTCAAGAAGTCAATTGAATATGCAAAACATAGTCTATTATAACAGTGCCGCGACGGCTGGCAACATAGAGGTCCCCGGATGACTATGGATGACATCGTCATGACCCACGAGATGCTCATTCGCCTGGGTTTCTTTTTTGGCGTGTTCGGCGCGATGGTCGCGTGGGAGTTTACGGCTCCCCGGCGCGCGAAGCACCCGGTCTCCCGGCTGGTGCGGTGGACGAACAACCTCGGTATCGTGGTTCTCAACAGCGTGCTCCTGCGGTGGCTGTTTCCGGCCGCGGCGGTCGGCATGGCGGCGTTCGTTGCTTCCAGGGGCTGGGGAATCTTTCATGTGCTTGAAGCCCCGTTCTGGCTCGCCGTCGTGGTATCGGTCATCGCCCTGGATTTCGTGATCTATCTGCAGCATGTGATGGTTCATGCGGTACCGGCCTTGTGGCGTTTACACCGTGTCCACCATGCGGACCTGGACTTCGATGTCACCACGGGCCTTCGGTTCCATCCCATCGAGATCATCTTGTCCATGCTGATCAAGTTTGCAGCCATCGCAGTTTTGGGAGCGCCGGTAGTGGCCGTCGTCATCTTCGAGGTGTTGCTGAACGCAACGTCGATGTTCAACCATGGCAATGTGCGGATCCCGAAGGGTGTTGACCGGATGCTGCGCTGGTTCGTGGTCACGCCCGACATGCACCGCGTGCATCACTCCGTTGAAGACGACGAGACCAACAGCAACTTCGGCTTCAACCTGCCGTGGTGGGACCGCCTGCTCGGCACCTACCGGGCACAGCCGGCAGCCGGCCACGAGGCGATGACCATCGGCATCGACCGCTTCCGCGAGCCGAAGTACCTGCGCCTGGACTGGCTGCTGATCCAGCCGTTCCTGGGCGACGCGCACGGCTACCCGATCCAGGCCCGCCACGAGGGCACCGGGCAGGCGCCCGGCGGTACCCGGGACGTGGCGTGACCTTGCATGAGGCCGCTTCCGGCGTGGCCCATCGAGCAACCTTCACCGTGGACACCCGAACGGAGTCCGTCGATGCGTTGGCAGAACATGGTGCGGCCGGTGCTGTTGGGGCTGATCGCCTTGGGCGCGGGGCTGGTGGTGAGCTACCGCGAGTATTTTGCCGCCGATGCCCTGCAGAGCCAGCTGGAGCAGCTTGGCGCCTGGGCGCCCCTGGCCCTGGTGGCGCTGTGGCTGGTCGCCCCGGTGCTGTTCGTGCCGGGCGGGCCGATCACCCTGGCCGCCGGGGCGCTGTTCGGGCCGCTGCTGGGCGCGGTGTATTCGCTCATCGGCGCCACGGGCGGCGCCACGCTGGCCTTCCTGCTGGCGCGCTACGCCGGCGGCGAGTGGGTGGAGCGCCGCGCCAAGGGCCGCCTGGGGCAGCTCAAGGCGGGGGTGGAGGCCGAGGGCTGGCGCTTCGTGGCCTTCGTGCGGCTGGTGCCGCTGTTCCCCTTCAACCTGCTCAACTACGCCCTGGGGCTGACGCGCATCGGGGTCGTGCCCTACCTGGCGGCCACCGTGGTGTGCATGGCCCCCGGCGCCCTTGCCTACACCTACCTGGGCTTTGTCGGCCGGGAGGCGGCGGCCGGGGCCGAGGGCCTGATCCAGAAGGGGCTGATCGGACTGGCCCTGCTGGCGGTGGCGGCTTTCCTGCCGCGGCTGGTGGCGCGGATGCGGGGGCGGCCCATGCTGAACCCCCAAACGGTGGCCAGCCGCCAGGCCGCCGGCGAGGACCTGGTGCTGTTGGACGTGCGCTCGCCGGAGGAATTCACGGGCGAGCTGGGCCACGTGCCGGGCGCCCGCAACATTCCGGTGGACAAGCTGGGCAGCCGCCTGGACGAGCTGGCCGACGCCGCCAAGAAGCCCGTGGCTTTGTTCTGCAAGACCGACCGCCGTTCGGCCAAGGCCGCCGATCTGCTGACCCGCAACGGCTTCGCCGACGTCCACGTGGTACGCGGCGGCATGACCGCCTGGAGACAGGCCGGCCTGCCCGTCGCCGGAGCCGAGCCCACCGATACCCCGCCACAGGAGGCTGCCGGATGAGCCAGACCACCCTCGTCATCGTACAGACCGACCCCGCCGTCGACCCCGGCGCGGCCGGTGAGGCCCTCCGGTTCGCCGGCGCCGCCCTGGCCGAGGGCCACTCCGTGCGGGTCCACCTCCTGCGCGGCGCGGCGGCCCTCGCCGGCCAGGGCGGCTTCCCGGAGGAGGGGGAGCTGATGGCCGAGCTCATGGAGGCCGAGCTGACGGTCTCGGCCTGCGGCAAGGCCCTGGACGACGCCGGACTGGCCGACGCCGACCTGCACCCGGGCATCGAGCGGGGCTCCATGAAGGCCCTGGCGCGATGGACCGGCGCCAGCGACACCGTCCTCACCTTCTGACCCGCGGGCCCGTCCCCGCGACCGTTCCTCGTCACCGGCCCACCCAAGGAAGCCCCATGGAACGCACCCTCCTCCGGAAAGCCGCCTCCTCCGTCCTCCTCGTCGGCGCCCTGGCCCTGACCGCGCCGGCCCATGCCGGCGACAGCGCCGTGGAGGCCGCCCTGGCCGACCACTTCGCCTTCGAGTCCTACAGCGACGGCAGCGTTCGGCCCGAGCAGATCACCCCAGACCTGTGGGACCGGTTCGTCATCGTCGATACCCGCGATACCGGCAAGTACAAGGAAAACCACATCCCCGGGGCCATCCACGTGGAGTGGCGCACCGTCCTCGACAACCGCGACCGTCTTCCCAAGGACGAGCCGCTCCTGCTGTACTGCAACACCTCCAGCCTGTCGGCCCAGGCAGCGCTCGCGCTCAAGCTGGTGGGCTACGACAACGTCAAAGTCCTGGCCGGAGGCTTCGACGCCTGGAAGGCCAAGGGGGGCTTCCAGGCCCACAAGCAAGTGGAGTAGTGCCTCGGCGGCCTGGACCGAGCCCCTGATCTCCTGTCCGGCAGCCCGGTCAGGGGGGTTGCCTGGCTCGGCGGACCGCCCGGCGAGGCCGGGCTCACATGGCCCTTTCCCCTCTTTTCAATTTACTAATTGAATTTGCTAGGATGAAAGATAGCCATGCCCGGGGTCCGGGTCGAGGCCTGCGGCCTCGCCAACCAAGCCTTCGGGGTCGACAACGAAGACATCCGGGACGGGATCGCCGTGGTCAAGAACAGCTACGTGTCCTTCATCGGCTACCAGGACCGGGGCTACGGGATCATCGGCATCCACTGACAGTGCTGCCCGGACCCCCAGGCCGGGGCCGGGCTTCGCCCGACCGGTCGGGGGTCATGCCCGAGCTACCAGGAATCTCCCATGACGTCCGACACCGACCACCCCTCCGGCCAGATCGAGCGGATCACGCCCGCCAGCCATCCGGAAGCCGCCGGGTGCTGGCCGTCGCCACGCTACCACGAGCTCGTGGAAATCCTGCGGGACTATCGCGGTGAGGCGATCTTTTTCTCCCGGCCTGCCTTCAACGGGCGCTTCATCAAGGAGGGCCAGCCCTACCGGCTCCTGGAGGTGGCTCCCTATCCGGCGCCGCGGGACCATCCCAATCCCAACAAGCGGACCTATCCCCACATGCTGGTGCTGGAATCCGTTCGGCCTTCGGATACCCCGGACGATTTCTGGCGCAACGGGCTCTATCACGGCGGCGCCATCAACCTGGCCCACGTGGGCGCCATCACCACGGCGGCCTTCCCCACGGCCCCGGACCAGTTCCTCTACGCCAACCTCCAGCTGCTGGCCTTCTATTACGGCAAGTCCCCGCGCATCCTATTGATGGAAGGGGTGGTCCCGCGCCGGATCTGCGCGGAGAGCGACCGGCTTCCGAAGGTCCTCGATGCCTCTGACCATGGAGACCCCCAGTGACCGACCGCCCCTCCCGTCACCTCGCCACCCGCTGCGTCCATGCCGGCGAGGGCGACGACCCCCACGGCAGCCCGCATCCCCCGCTGTACACCGCCACCACCTTCGGCTTCCCGGATACCGATGCGGTGCTCGATGCCGTGGAGGGGCGCAGCGACGCCAGCCTCTACACCCGCTACGGCATGAGCCCCACCATCCGGGCGCTGGAAGCCAAGCTGGCCGGCCTGGAGGATGCAGAGGCGGCGCTCGCCTTCGCCTCGGGGATGGCGGCGGAGACGGCCCTGTTCCTGGCCCACGGCCGCGACGGCGTGATCTGCGTGGGCGACGCCTACGGCGGCACCCTGGAGCTGCTGGCCGACTACCTGCCGGCCCTGGGCGTACTCACCCACTTCCTGCTCGGCGACGAGCTGGACCGGTTGGACGGGCTTTTGGCGGAGGGGGCCGGGCTGGTCTTCGTGGAGACCCCCACCAACCCCGCCCTGGAGGTCTTCGACATCGCCGCCCTGGCCGAGCGGGCCCACGCCCACGGCACCCTGCTGGCGGTGGACAGCACCTTTGCCACCCCGGTGAACCAGCAGCCGCTGGCCCTCGGTGCCGATCTGGTGGTGCACAGCGCCACCAAGTACCTGGGCGGCCACAGCGACCTCACCGCCGGCGCCCTCATGGGGCCGGCCGCGCTGCTGGAGCCAATATGGGGCTGGCGCAAGGCCCTGGGCTCGGCCCCGGATCCGCGCACCTGCGACCTGCTGGCCCGCAGCCTGCGCACCCTGGTGGTGCGGGTCCGCCAGCAGAACACCGGGGCCCAAACCGTGGCCGAGGCTATGGCGGGCCACCCCCGGGTGCGCCGGGTCCTCTACCCGGGCCTGGCGGAATTCCCCGGCCACGGCCTGGCGGCGCGGCAGATGGCGGGCTTCGGCGGCATGCTGACCCTGGAGCTGGCCACCGACCGGGCGGGAGCCGCATCGGTGGCGGAGCGTCTGGCCCTGTTCGCCCTGGCGCCGAGCCTGGGCGGCGTGGAGAGCCTGGTTACCCAGCCGGTGACCACCACCCACCACGGGCTGGGGCCCGAGGAATGGGCGCGGCGGGGCATCGCCGAGAGCATGCTGCGCCTGTCCATCGGCCTGGAGGAGCCGGCGGACCTGGTCGCCGACCTGGAGCGGGCGCTGGAGGCCTGAGATGACCACCCCCGTCTACCTCGACCACAACGCCACCACCCCGGTGCTGCCGGAGGCGCTGGAGGCCATGCTGCCCTACCTGCGGGAGCACTTCGGCAACCCGGCTGCGGACCATCCCTTTGGTCACCGGGCTGCTGAGGCGGTGGCGCTCGCCCGGGGCGAGCTGGCCGCCCTGCTGGGCGCCGAGCCGGATTCGGTGGTCTTCACCGGCTGCGCGACCGAGGCCAACAACCTGGCTCTGGTCGGGACAGCCCGGGCACTGGCGGGACGTGGCCGGCATCTGATCACCAGCGCGGTGGAGCACCCCTCGGTGGCCGCGCCGCTGGCCCGGCTGGCGGCAGAGGGCTGGGAGGTCGAGGCTCTGCCGGTGGACGAAACCGGCCGGGTGGATCCGGCCGACCTGGAGCGGCGCCTGCGCCCCGATACCGCGATGGTCTCGGTGATGCACGCCAATAACGAGGTGGGCACGGTGCAGCCCGTGGCCGAGCTGGGGCACCTGGTGCGGGCGGCCGGGGCGCTTTTCCATACCGACGCCGCCCAGACCGTGGGCAAGCTGCCGGTGGACGTGGACGTCCTCGGCCCGGACCTGTTGACGGTGGCCGGCCACAAGTTCGGTGCCCCCAAGGGAGTAGGCGCCCTCTACATCCGAGCGGGGACCCCGCTGGAGCCGCTCCTGCTCGGCGGCGGGCAGGAAAGGGGCCGGCGGGCCGGCACCGAGAACGTCCCCCACATCGTGGCCCTTGGTGCCGCCACCCGCCGGGCCCATGACCACCGGGAGACCGAAGCTGCCCGCCTGACGGAGCTGCGGGACCGGCTTCACAGGCTNNGCAGGCTTCTAGCCGAGGGGATCCCCGGCCTCCAACTGAACGGCCACCCCTCCGAGCGCCTGCCGGGCACCCTCAACATCTCCTTTCCCGGCATCGGCGGCACCGAGCTGCTTGAGCGGTGTGCCGCCGAGGTGGCCGCCTCCACGGGCTCCGCTTGCCACGCCGGGGAGGCGGAGCCGTCGGGCGTACTCGGGGCCATGGGGCTGGCCCCGGAGCGGGCGGCCGGGGCCGTGCGCCTGTCGGTGGGCCACAGCACCACGCAGGAAGAGGTGGAGCGGGCGGCAGCCGCCCTGACCCGCGCCTACGGGGGTCCGGCCTAGCAGCCCGGGGGCGCCTCCACCGCTGAACCTGCAACGGGATTACGACATCAATGTAACGGCCCGCTCGGGCTGAAATTCCCGCACCCAGCGCCGAAGAAGAGATGGTTGACAGCAGGGTGCTCCCTGTCTAGTATTCAATTAATCAATTAAAAAATTGCAAATTACCGGAGATCAGCCATGTCCCTGTCCGCCATCCTCGCCGGCCTCGCCACCGGCATTGTCCTCGGGGTCTTCGGTAGTGGTGGATCCATCGTCACCACGCCGGCCCTGCTGTACCTGCTGGACGTGGCGCCCAAGTCCGCCATCGCCATGAGCCTCGGCATCGTTGCCGTGAGCGCCACCCTGGCCGCCGCCCAGCACTACCGCCGGGGGAACGTGGACCTCAAGGTCACCCTGGTATTCGGCGCCTTCGGCGTCCTCGGCACCTACGCCGGCGCGAAGCTGGGTGTGATCACGCCGGTGGTGGTCCAGCTCGGCATCTTCGCCCTGGTGATGTACGCCGCCGCCTGGCGCATGCTGCGGCCCGCCCAGCCCCGGACGCAGCACCGCTCCGTCGGGGCCGCCGTGGCGGTGGAGGGCCCCTCCCTCCCGGACGTCCGCTACGGTCATATCGCCGTCCACGGCGTGGCGGTGGGCGTGCTGACCGGCCTGGTGGGCGTGGGCGGCGGGTTCCTCATCGTGCCCGCCCTGGTCCTGCTGTCGGGCCTGGGCATGAAGCAGGCGGTGGGGACCTCCCTGGCCATCGTGGCGATCAAGTCCTATGCAGGCTTCTTCGGCTACACCGGCGAGGTCCCCATCGACTATGCACTCATGGGCGGCTTCACCGCCGTGGCCATCGCCGGCAGCTTCGCCGGGACCTGGATCGGCAACCGCGTCTCCAGCGGGCACCTCAAGAAGGGCTTCGCGGTGCTCCTGCTGCTGGTGGCCACCTACATCCTCTTCGACCAGGTCTCGGCCCTGGTCTGATCCCCGACGATGGGGTTGACAAGGGACGCGAGCGTAGCTACTAATCAACCATTAAATTGAAAAATGAGGCCCGGGGTGCCGAGGTGACCGTCGGCGTCCCGTCAGGAGGAGAAGGCCATGACCCCCAGAATCCTTTCGATGTGCCTGGCCGTACTGATGAGCGCCCTTGTCCTGGCCCCCGCTACGGCTTCCCGGGCGGCCGGTCCGCCGACCCCGACCGAGATCGGTGGCCAGAAGGTGCTCACCCTGGTGATCAGCGAGCCGCCCGGGGTCCGATGCAACAACAACGTCCAGGTGGGCGCGGAGCTGGCCAACAAGTACCGCATCCCCCTGGTGGTCCTGCCCAAGAGCCTCGCGGGGCCGGACGCAACGGCCCCGGCGGTGTACTACGGGGAGGAGACCATCGCCGAGGCGGGGGGCAAGCTCAACGGCATGATCAGCTTCACCCGCATGAACGACATCCTGGCACTGGAGGCCCCGCCGGAATACGCCTCGCCCGGCCGCCTCATGACGGACCAGGTCGACTCCGCCCACAGCGAGCTCAAGCGGGCTATCAAGGACACGGAGTGATGGGCCTGCGAGGCCCGGAGACCGGGCGCCGCCAGGACCTCCCGATGCGCCCCTCCGGTATCCGTTCAAAGAAAGACCGGTTTCGGGCCGGCAGAGAAAGGGGAAGGCGATGGAATTATTGATCCTGGGAGGGCTCCTGGCGGGGGGGGCTTTCGGCTATGTCTCCCAGCGCGGGGCCTTCTGCCTGAACTCCGGCTTCCGCTTCCTCGCCACCAAGCGCGATCCCACCAAGGTCAAGGCCCTGGGGGTGGCCCTGGCGGTCCAGATGATCGGGGTGCCGCTCCTCTTCGCCATCGGCGGGGCCGCCCCGGGCTTCCCCCCCTTCTATCCGGCCGGCGCCGTGCTCGGCGGCCTGCTGTTCGGGGTGAGCATGCACTGGGCCGTCGGCTGCGCGGCGGGGGTCTGGTACAAGGCCGGGGCGGGCAGCCTGGGGGCCCTGGGAGCGGTGGCGGGCCTTGCGGTGGGCGCGTTCCTGTTCCAGGCAGGTCCGCTGCGGGGCCTGCGGGACGGAATCCGGGGGCTGGGCGGCGGGGAGGTCCCCTACCAGCCGGCCCAGGCCCTGGGGGCCCCCCTGTGGGCCCTGACCGTTTCCCTGGGTCTGGTCCTCCTGGGGCTCCTGCTGCGAACCCGGGTGACCACGGCGGGGGCCTGGACCTGGCGCCGCACCGGGACCCTGCTGGGCCTGGTGGGGATCGCCGCATGGCCCCTTGCCGGGCTGGTGGACCGTCCCTTCGGCCTCTCCATCCTCCCGGGCAGCGTGGACCTGATCCGGGGCCTGGGGGGCGGGCCGATCGCCCTGGGGGGCTTCGGGGCCTGGGACGTCCTGCTCCTCCTGGGCATCGCCCTGGGCGCCCTCGTCGCCGCCCGCAAGGAAGAAGGGGGGTGGCGCCTGTCGGTGCCGGGCAGGAAGGAGCTGGCCCGCAAGGTGACCGGCGGTCTGGGCCTGGGGGCCGGGGCCTCCCTGGCCGGAGGCTGCACGGTGGGCCACGGCCTGACAGGCGTCCCCCTGCTGGCCCCGGGCAGCCTGGTCACGCTGGCCGCCATCCTCGCGGGCAGTCTCCTGACCACCATCGGCGACCTGCGTCAGAAACAGGCACCCCAGGGGGCCTGACCTTGCCGATTCCCGAGCCATCACGAGGAGGGAAACCATGAAGACCATGCGCTGGCTGCTGCCCCTGGCGGCCCTGCTCCTGCCCCTGGCGGGGCCATCCCTCGCCGCGGAGCTCCAGGGCCGGATCCTGGGCGAGAAGTGCGTGAAGCAGGGCGAGATCGGCGACTGCTACCTCAAGTGGGCCGAGCCCATGGTGCTGTGGGATTCCGAAACCGGCGACTACTACTACATCGAGCTGGCCGGCAAGGAAGCTACGGCCGAGGCCGGGAAGGATTGCTCCCCGGACGACTTCTGCTTCCAAGGGAAGGACCTGACCCAGGTGGCCCTGGACAAATCCTTCGGCCAGGGCAAGGCCCTGGTTCGGGGAGAGATCGTGGGCGAGGACACCGTCCGCGTCTCCCGGCTGGAGCTGGAGAGCCCACCCAGCGAGCGCGAGTTCACACCGGCTTGACTGTAGCCGGTGGCCCCCGGCGGGGGCCTTCGGCTCACCTCCTTCCCGCCCGGACGGGCGGATGCGGGGGACGAAGATAGCCCAAAACAGCAGCTCGAAGCTTTCGACCAAGGAGACCGACCCCATGACCCTTACCCTTTCCCGACTTGCCCTGATCGCGGGCCTCGTAGGCGCACTCTGGCCGGCAGCGGCCGTTGCCCAGAACGATCTGTGGGTGGAGACCGACGAGGTCGCGGAGCTGATGGACCAGCCCAACACCGTCCTGCTCGATGCCGTATCACCGGACCAGTACGACCGGGCCCACATCCCCGGGGCGGTCAACCTCCACTATCTGAACTTCGCCGACATCGAGACCCGCAGCGACAACGGTTTCCCTGTGAGCCCGGACAACGCCGAGAAGCTCCTCGGCGAGGCCGGTATCGGGGACAACACCACCGCCATCATCTACGACGGTGGCCAGGGGCCGCCGGCCTCGGGGCTGTGGTTCGCCCTGCGGTTCTTCGGCCATGACAAGGTAAGGATCGTCAACGGGGGCTTCCGCAAATGGCTGGCGGAGGACCGGCCGGTTACCCAGAAGGCGCCCGAGGTGAGCGAGCGCTCCTTCACCGCCGAGCCGAATCCCGGGATGGTGGCAACCCTCGACGATGTGAAGGGCAACCTCCGCGGAGGCCCGGCCAAGATCATCGATAACCGCTCCCTGGAGGAGTACATCGGCGAGAACGTCCTGCCGGCCGCCGCCCGCGGCGGCCATATCCCGAACGCCCAGCGCGTGGATTGGGTCCAGTTCAGCGGTGAGCTCGCCACCCTCAAGGACACCTCGGCCATGCGCCAGATCATGGGCGAGGCGGGCATCCGCCGGAACGACCAAATGATCGCCTACTGCCAGTCCGGGATCGGGCGCTCCACCTTCTTCTACCTGGTGGCCAAGCAGCTCGGCTACTCCGATGTCCGCGTGTACACCGGTTCCTGGGAAGAGTGGTCGAACGATTCCACTCTGCCGGTGGCGAAATAGCCATGATCCGGGGCCTACGCTCAATCCCCGCCAAAGTCTTGCTCCTGGCCCTGAGCGGCTCCGCCTTCCTGGCGGCGGCGCCCCAGCCCCCTCGCGCCGCCGAGGAGCCGGAGATCCGGGAGCTGGCTACCCGCTATCCCGCGGAGGGCTTCTACCTGAAGGACCTGGACGGGGAGCTGCACCGGCTGAAGGACTTCCGGGGGAAGGTGGTCCTGCTGAACTTCTGGGCCACATGGTGCCCCCCGTGCCGGGAGGAGATGCCCTCCATGCAGGAGCTCCACGAGGATTACCGGGACCAGGGCCTGGCCGTGGTCGCCGTCTCCGTGGATCAGGATTCCCCCGGGGTGGTGAAAGAGTACGTCGAGGAGCTGGGACTGACCTTCCGGATCCTCCACGACCGCGACAACCGGGTCAGCGGGCGCTACCGGGTCCCCGGGGTACCGGCCTCCTACCTGATCGACCGCAAGGGCCGGGTGGCCTACAAGGTCCTGGGCTCCATCGACTGGACCCGGCCGTCCGCCCTCCGCGCGGTGGAGGGGCTGCTGGCGGAAAAGGAGCAAGGCCAATGAAGCGCAGGGACTTCCTCAAGTATACCGGGATCGGCGTCGGCGTCTTCCAGGCCGGAGTCCCGCTCTCGGCCATGGGCGAGGTGGTTCGGGTCCGGGATCCCCTGGGCGGGGGCTACCCCGACCGCAGCTGGGAGGACCTTTACCGGCAGGAGCTCGAGGAAAGCCGGGGGGATACCAAGGGCTTCGCCTTCCACTGCGTCAACTGCCAGGGGAACTGCGCCTGGGAGGTGTACGCCAAAGCCGGGCGGGTCACCCGGGAGGAGCAGCTGGGGGCCTATCCCCCCGTCAGCTGGGAGATCCCGGACGCCAATCCCCGC
>JABAHQ010020801.1_pt1 | contig 13338 bp, 13 predicted proteins | sample 7062091 | NCBI WGS metagenome assembly JABAHQ01 (sample SAMN14534359, study PRJNA622989) | marine sediment metagenome | biome: marine biome [ENVO:00000428]; feature: marine pelagic biome [ENVO:01000023]; material: deep marine sediment [ENVO:00002113] | place: India: Gulf of Kutch | collected...
TAGATCGCCTTTTCCACGTCGATGTAGACCATGGTGCTGCTGAGATTTCTACTACTCTCCGTGGCAACCAAGACACTGAGACTCTTCCCATACTCCAAGAAGCAGTTGCACGTATGCATTCAGAACTGGAGATCAAAAGGAAGATGAATATTTATTTGTTCTTGTAATTGTAGATTCTCCGTCTGGTATATCAAACGGTCAGGAAGTTGAAAGATGAAGAGGATAGGCGTGGTGACCAGTGGCGGAGATGCTCCAGGTATGAACGCTGCTATTCGAGCCGTGGTACGATTAGCTTACGCCAAGAATTTCCAGGTCTTAGGTTTTGAGCGGGGATGGGAAGGGTTGATAACAGATTCACTCCAGGAGTTGACACCCCGGTCAGTAGGGGGGATAATACATACAGGAGGCACAATCCTTCATACATCAAGATGTCCGGAGTTCAGGGAGAGAAAGAATGTCATAAAAGCTGCCGAAACCCTGGACTCGAATGATGTCTATGGGTTGGTAGTCATTGGGGGTGATGGCTCCTTTGACGGAGCCCTGGAACTGAGCCAAGAAACCGATACATTGTTGGTGGGAATCCCAGCTACCATAGATAACGACGTCTATGGAACGGATGAAACCATAGGCTTCGATACCGCTGTAGACACAGCAGTAACCGCGATCGACAAGATCCGGGACACCGCAGTCTCCCACCAAAGAGTCTTCATAGTGGAAGTTATGGGAAGAAGACGGGGCTTCCTAGCCTCAATGATCGGACTCACCGTAGGAGCAGAGATCATCCTGGTCCCCGAAGTTGAAACTGAAGAAGAATACATCTTCAAAACCCTGAAGAAGAGTGCTGCTAAAGGAAAAAAATCAGCGATAATTGTAGCTGCAGAAGGGATAGGTGACACCCACAAACTGGCCCAGAAAATAGAAGAGAACACAGAATCAGAGGTTAGACGCAGTATTCTAGGCTATGCACAAAGAGGAGGTAACCCTTCAGCCAGAAGTCGGCTCTTAGCCAACCTATTTGCCGAAAAAGCCATTGAACTACTATCAGAGGGAAAAGGAAACAGAACAGTTGGACTACAAGACGGAAACATAGTCAGTACAGAACTTGAGAAAACCTGCAAAAACCAGAAGCCCCTAGATCTTGAACTACTGCAACTAGCAAGAACTCTAGCCAAATAAACTAAAACAACATAGAGACCCAACTCATATGCCGGACAGTTCACAGCCCACCATGAGCCACAGACCAAAGAGACCTGAACCTTAAAGGCCCCCTCAGAAGCAACACCAAGGTTCCAGACTGGAAAAACTGGGCTCTACAGCAATGGCTAGATAGATCCTCCAATAATTACGATTCGCTGTTAAGAATACTTAATGGGATATTCATCCTAGATTTCAGCCTTGTATAGTGCGTACGCATAGAAATCAGACAAGGTCTTGCGGCAAGTCTTACGGGGATGTCCTTCTGCCGATCCGGTCTTGCGAGTTTCATGCATGATAGGGGCGAAAGCCGCACGCTTACACCTCCCACCCAATCTAAAAATAGTGGTTATGACATCATAGAGTGGCAGGAAGTTTGGGTGGTTAGCTGTTGTTTGTCGTCAAGGCTGTTGATTCTAAGCGTTTAAAGGATATATTTACCGCCGTCTCCACGGTGGTGGATGAGGCCACCTTCCATGTAGGATCACAGGGCATAGAGTTGAGGGCTATGGATCCTGCCCGGGTGGCCATGATAGATCTTTTCCTGCCCAGCACAGCCTTCGATCAGTACAGGACCAGCGAGGATATGGAGCTGTGTCTGAACACCAATCAGTTGCTGAAGCTGGTGAAGCGGGCCAGGAGCACTGACTCTGTGGAGCTCTCACTGGATGAGGAGAAGGGACAGCTGAATGTGACAATCCAGGGTGAGTATCGGCGTTCTTTCCATATGCCGGTGCTGGAGCCCCAGGAAGAGGAGGCGCCCCCGCCCCAGATCGTCTTCCAGGTCAAGGCCGCACTGACCACCAGCGGCCTGCGCAGGATACTGAGAGACGCAGATCTGGCCGCGGACCATGTGCAGCTCCAGGCGGATGGTGAGAGCCTGATGATGCACTCCAAAGGCGTACTCATGGAAGCCAAGATAGACCTCCAGAAAGACAGCGAAGCATTACTCTCCCTAAAAGTGGAGGAACCCTCCCAGGCCACCTTCAGCCTAAACTATCTCACCAGCATCGTAAAAGCCGCCAGATCCACCTCTGACATCGTGACCATCGAATTCTCCAAAGACACCCCCATAAGACTGGACTTCAAACAGCCACAAGACGGAAGACTGAGATACTATCTTGCCCCCAGGGTAGAAACCACCCAATAGATGCATGCATGCCGCCGGTAGACTACTCAATGCAACCCGGATATACATAAGACCCGTCGTCAGAAACGGTAGGAGAGCCAATCTGGGGTTCAAATCTCTCGGCCTATTTTCATGGATCTACTCTCTTCCGCATGTACATCTCTCTAATCATTTACGTTTCCAGACCGTATCTTTAGTGCTTAAGTGCTTAAACCGATACCCTTATAAGATAGTAAGAGTATAATATACTAACGGGATAAGTGAAAGTCTAAGGTGGATGGAAAATGATAACAAGAACAAAAGTAAAGTTTGGTATTAGGCATTTCGCTTATTGGAAAAACACTTAGCGCGCGCGAGCGCGCATATCAAAATTGAAAAAGGAAAAAATTGATTGTGGTTGGTAATTGAAATGGGTCGAATCAGCGCGACAATCTCAGATGAACTGGAAAAAAAGCTCAGGCTGAAGACCATTGAGCGATTTGGAGGGAGAAAGGGCGACCTATCCAGAGCTGTAGCAGAAGCCGTGAAAACATGGGTTGCCAAAGAAAAATAGAAGCTCTGTGCAAAACCAAGCACAGAGAAAGCCCCAAAAAAGAGCTCGATTACAAAGGCCAATACTTCTGAAAACCAACCACAAATAAAACACTCTAATTTCAAATATGGAAGTGAAGATCGGTTTATGTCTGAAAAAATAATTTTAATAGATGATGCTGGATGGGGACAGCTCATATTAGGCGTGGTAATTGGCGCCCTCAAACCTCCAGACCCCAGATACATGGAACGCAGGATCTCAGTCTCATCCTTCCAGCCGCCCAACTTCGAGAATAAGAAATATTTGGATGACGCAGTGAAAATCGCCGATGAAATCGTTGAGGTTATGCGGCCTGACAGGGAAACCCGTTTCAAGATCTGCTCAGGATACGTCCTCTCCAGCACACGTAGACACCTGCGAGACCGGGGATTCAATGTGGAAGAAGTGGAAGCTACAGGTGAACTCCACGAAAAGGTTGAAAGAGGCTACATAAGATGGTGCCAGGAGATGGGAGTTCCAGCGGAAAGACTGGAAGATGAAAGACGTTTCTGGACATTTCTAGAATGGGTTGCAGAAAGACCTGGGCTAAGAGAAGGACTGGTAAAGACAGGCTGGAAGAGCTGGGAACAAAAATGGCGACAAAAAGCAACGCGACACAAGTTTTCACAATAGCTATACATATACTTCTTGATTCAAGGACACACTGGGATATTAAGCCATTTTACCCGCTTGAATTCAACAAAAACAGCTAAATTTTAATCCAACCAACCAACGGTTAACGGTTCAACGAACCAACGGTCAATGGACTACTGGCCAGCCTAGTTTTTTCCTGAAACATCTACCATGCACGCGCTAGGCAAAGAGCTTTCAAAGGAACTTGAGAGTCAATTGAAATGTTTTATTTCTTGAGTGCTTCTTTCATTCTCTTTATTGTTTCCTGTTGCTTCAGTTGCTTCTGCTGTTCTGCTTCATGCTTCTGCTTAATTCGCTGGTTGTACTTCTCTATTCTCTTGTTAGTGGATTCAACCAAACCTTTAATCCATTCGACTTTGCCCTTAATTTCGTCTGGTAAAGTCACCACTTCAAGTTTGTTCCCAACAACTGCCACTGGCGTGCGGGCACTCATATGACGACTTGCTTGTAGCTCTGCTTCGAAGGCTAGTATCCAATGGTGGTCTGGAGCCGAGTCTAACTCGAGGTCAAATATATATGCCCCAGCTAATAAAGGGCTTTTATCTATTTTCAAGTTATCTGGGTCAACGGGCTTAAGACTAACCTTTCTTGAGAGGTATACCATTCTCATAACCCTCACAATACAGTCATGTTTTGGGTTCTGTCACAACTTTCCATGTATGCATGGCTTATGCTCATTTGTAACTCAGGGGAACACACTGTTATAATTTTTTTACTCCCCATTCGCGAGTAAGTTTCTGCGCTTCCTCCAGTTTCGTTATCACGGCATTAATGCATGCAAAACCTAAAACCCTGCCGAATAGAGTTTAGTTCCCATGCGATGTTCTGATTGCGGTAGGTGTTGCGAAGGAACAGAAATGCTACTTTCAAAAGAAGACATTGAACGACTGGAGAGAGCGGGCTTCAACCGTGGAGATTTCACTATTACAGGCGGAGATGGACTGACCAGGTTAAGAAATGTTGGAGAATGGTGCTATTTTTATGATTCTGAAAGAAGGAAATGCCAAGTCTACGAGTACAGGCCATTAGGATGCTACATATACCCTGTCATATACTCAAACGAAGAAGGTATAATAACCGATGAAATCTGCCCAATGAGACACACGATCTCAAAACGCGAATTAAAAACAAAAGGGCAGATCCTGCTCAAACACCTTAAGAAGATAACGGGTGAAGTAACCCACCCTCCTCTCTAACATTCATCCTCAAACCTTAAAAAACATTGCAGGCGCAAACGGAACAAACAGAAAAAAAGAGGGGAGTTTGCGGGGGATATCACCACACGTTGACGGTACACAGGTTCAGTTAGATTTTTTGAGGATCAGTCAGTGTTTTAGTGGTCTATTTTCTCTTTCGATAGATGTGTATGCCGTCCATCTCGTCAACTTTTTCAAAGCCAGCCTCTATGAGTGCCCGTACACCTTTCATCGATGTTGCGGCTCTGGTGATGAACTCGTTGTGTTCCTCTTCTTCATAGATCGCCTTTTCCACGTCGATGTAGACCCTGGTGCTGCTGAGATTCTTGTGTCCTAGGAGCTGTTTTACGTATAGGCTGTCCTTGGTTTGGTGGTATTCTGTGGTGGCCTTCCAGTGGCGGAAGGTTGTGAACTTGATTTCTAGCAGCCTGGGATTGGCGAGCTGTTTGGCGATTCGTTTGCGTTGTTGGCTGAAGTTTGTGCTCATGCTTCTGCGGTGGGCTTTGAATACTCTCTCCGATTTCTTGGGAAGCAGCTTCAGCCTCTCGATGAGGTCCTCCGACACCTTTAGGATTCTTGCGTTGTGGCCTTTCACTGAGGGGGGTTGAGGGCTATGGTTTTTCTTTTCTCGTCTATGTCGATCCACCGTATGCGGCATAGTTCTCCTGGGTCGGCACCTGTCTCTTTGAGGGCTTGAAGAAATGTTCCCGTAATTTTTCCGCAGGCTGTTATCAGTTGGTTCGACCTCTTCCCTTAATCGGAGTGAAAATTCAACGGCAAAAATATGTTTACACTTCACACCTCTAAACTTATGATCAGGACAAGAATAACACCATCCAGACTCAGTGAGAATAACATCGTAGGTTCCGTTGCCACTTTGAGAATTGACCTTGTAACCCTGTTCTTGAGTCCTCTGTATCTCAGAACCCTTCTGGAATATTTCTCTCCCCCTTTCCACACGAAGGTTTTTCGTGTTTGCCATACTACACCACTACTTTGTAGTATAGTATTAACTACTTTATAAGGTTTGTGGCATAAACTTAAATACTACAAAGTAACAAGAATAATCGGTGAACAGTATGACAAAGAAACGTTTTGTCACATCTCTAAGAGTAGACCCTGATCTATGGAAGGAAGCCAAGGTTCAAGCAATAAGAAACGACATGACTTTACAGGAGCTTGTAGAAGAAGCAATTCACCTATGGATTAAGAAAGAAACTAAGGAAAATAAGGAGTCAAGAACTGATGAATCTAGATGAATTTGCAGAAGACATACAAAATGCTATAGAAGACTAAAAGAGAATTTATGATCAGTTGAAAAGAAACAATCCAAGAACATAGAGACGTGGGACAAAATATTAAGATCAAAAGAATCGTCCAAGGAACTCAAAGCTATCGCTATACTGACCAAGCAAAACGAGAATAGAGATGTGGTTAGATTAGGTGGCCACATTTCTTTCTTGTATAACATTCTCATTCTTACTAATCTCATAACAATTCTAGAAAACAAAGTCGCTATAATCACCCACAGACTTGCAGAATCCGGAGTTTTGGAAAAGACCAAAGAAATCGAAAAGATTCAGAGAGAAAACAAGGAAATGCGAGAGAAGATTGAGAAACAACATGCGCTATTGAAAGAGATCTGGAAAAAATAGTTCAAGTGGATGAAAGTCGTAAGATGGATTTGTCCTATGTTTCTTGAACGTGCATTTTTATGAATGAATTGATTAGACCAGTTGGAATAACGAAGGAGTCCACTGATATAGCAGAGACAATCATCCCTTTAATAAACGAAGTTTCCTCTGATAATCTACTCAGTTTTAGATACTTTGTCAATACGCTCCTAACATTTAGTAACAACATCATGTTTTCTAGGGATATTCCATTCAGTTACTGCAAAACAATTATGAATACCTTGACACGTTAAGGTCGGTAGCGTTAAGGCTCTTAGATTATTCACAAACGAATCGTCACACCAGACTGGATAGACAATCTCTAAAATCTATTCTCGATAGAACTGATGAACTAATTGCGGAATTGAATTCCCCCCCCGTTTCTTTCCAAAAAGTTACGATCAGACGATTTTTTACAGGGAAGTGAAACAGACGAAGACTTTACAGAACCTGCGCGCGCAAACTTTTTATACCCTCTTACATATGAGAGGCAACATCACAACGATTCACGCTTGAAACACAAAGCTTTCAACGCTTTCTGAAGTTCAGATGCGAAATTTTTGTGATAGGAGGAAATAAAATAAATGCAAATAGAATACTTCGAAGATTTACCGTTAAGCCCAGAGGTTATGAGCGGCATTGAGGATCTGGGATTCAACGATCTGTTTCCAATCCAAGCAGAAGCCATAATCCCGTTACTGGAAGGCAAAGACGTCATTGGACAAGCAAAGACTGGAACAGGCAAGACGGCTGCTTTTGGAATTCCCATGGTGGAACGCCTTAACCCCCAAAAGAGAGAGGTTCAAGCGGTAGTTCTAGAGCCCACCCGGGAACTCGCTAAACAGGTTGCAGAGCACATAAGCCAAATCTGCAAGTATGTAGACTTCAAGGTGTTGCCCATCTACGGTGGAAAGCCTATTGGAAAACAAATAAGGGCCTTAAGAAGAGGAGTCCACATTGTGGTAGGCACCCCAGGTCGCATGATAGACCATCTTAAAAGAGGAACGTTAGATCTAACAAGTTTGAAGGTGTTTGTTCTCGACGAGGCAGATAGAATGCTGGACATGGGATTCATCGACGATATAGAATACATACTCTCCAAGGCGCCAACCAATAGACAGACCAGCCTATTCTCCGCCACCATAAACCATTCAGTGATGAACATCTGCCACCGATACATGAAGAATCCTGAAAAGCTACTGGTAAGCAGGGACGAGATCGCGCCTACCGCGATAGACCAGTATTACCTGATTGTAAACCCCAAAAACAAGTTCGGGGCTCTATGCCATATCTTAGACGAAAAACAGATAGAACGAGCCATAATATTCTGCAAAACTCGGAGAGGAACCAGTAAGCTAGCAGGCAGACTGAGAAGGCAAGGCTACAACGCCAAGCCGTTACACGGCGCCTTCAGCCAATCGCAGAGGGAAAGAGTCAGTGACAACTTCAGAAGAGGAAGACTGAGACTACTGGTAGCCACCAACGTAGCCGCAAGAGGCATCGACATCCAAGGAATCACCCATATAATAAACTACGACATCCCGTTAGATGCTCCAGTGTACTTCCATAGAATAGGAAGAACAGGCAGAATGGGACGAAAAGGAACCGCCATAACCTTAGTAGGCTACGGACAACTTACAGAACTGAACAGAATAAAAGCATTAACCAACACCAGAATAGAGAAGATGGAACACCAGGGACCACCGGCTTACAGAAGACCGCCCAACAGGCATAACGCGGTATGCTCCGAGTGTGGAAAAGAATGCACAGTACCATTCAAACCCGATCCCAACCGACCTGTCTACTGCCGAAGATGCTGGTCAAAAAGAAGACATAGATGAGTGCCACAAAAATGAATGCGTGCGCCCCATAGGTTTTCTCGGTCACACACCTGACGGCACATGCATGCCTGAAGCCGCCACCTATTGACTGTAGAAACCCGAGTTTTAGGCTGTGTGTTTATGAGATGCGGATCTGATAACATATGAGGGTTTGGGATGACTGAGCAGAGCCTCCATGAGCAGTTGAAGGAATTATATTCTGGAGGTGAGTCGGTGGAGGAGAGCGTGGACGGCTATATTGTGGATGTGGTTCGTGACAACCTACTGGTTGAGATACAGACCGGGAGCTTCGGCAGTATCCAGTCCAAGCTTGAGGATCTATTGGAGAACCACCGCGTCAGATTGGTCCATCCCATTCCATACATGAAATGGATAATCCGGCTTGACAGAGACGGTGACCGGATGGGTAGGAGGAAGTCTCCAAAGAGGGGAAGAGTGGAGGATGTCTTCTACGAGCTGGTATACATTCCAGAGGTCTGTGTCCATACTCACTTCGAACTGGAAGTGGCATTGGTAAACGCAGAAGAGTTCTGGATAGACGACGGAAAGGGCAGCTGGAGGAGGAAAAACTGGAGCATCCACGATCGAAAGCTCCTACACATCCATAAAAGACACACCTTCACAGAACCCAGCGACTACCTAGATCTGCTGCCCAACAACCTCCCAGACAAGTTCACCACCAAACAACTATCAGAACAGACCGGGATCACACGACGACTGGCACAGAAGATGGTCTACTGCCTAAGAAAGATGAGGCTGCTAAAAATCCACGGTAGAAAAGCGCGGGCAAACCTCTACACCATAGAACAGCTCACGCGCATACCAGGCGAGCATTAAACGAAATATGAGCCTGAAAGAAGAATAAGAGTTATTCTCTCATTTAGAGATTAGCAAGACGATGGTGAAGTCGATGATGATCTCTTTTGATCTGGATGGTACTCTGGTGGATTACAGCTTTGCAGATGCTGTATGGCTGGAGGGCATCCCCCGCCTATACGCTGAGAACCGGGGAATAAGTCTCTCTGACGCCAAAGCGAGAGTGAAGAAGGAATACAACAAGGTGGGGATGAAACAGCTGGAATGGTATAACATCCAGTACTGGCTGAGAAAGTTTGGTTTAGACCCTGATAGCTGGGAGACCCTGTTCGACAGGTACAGACACAGAATAAACACCTATCCCGAAGTGCATGAAGTGTTACAAGCCTTGAGATATAGAGAGTGCAGCTTAGCGGTGGTCTCCAATGCTGCCAGACCGTTTCTGGAGACAGAACTCCAGGAGACAGGTCTAGCAGAATATTTCGATCATGTATTCTCCGCTACCTCAGACTTCAAACAGGTCAAAAAGACCGAGACCCTATACCAGAAAGTTCTGAAAGCATTAGATATTAAACCCTCAGAGATGATCCATATCGGAGACGATTGGCACTTCGACTACTTAACACCCGGAAGAGCAGGAATAAGATGCTATTACCTGGACAGGGAAAATGAGAAGTCCGGCAAACACATCGTCAATGACCTCACAGAATTCCTAGCCCAGATATCATAAACCCCTCGACATCCCTCCTCGTCAACCGTATGCTTGCGCATGGCATTATTACCAAAAGAGGATCCGTTTGGCGGTTACTTCGATGACACACCGTATCTTCTCGTCAAACAGGGGTATTCCTAATGAGTCTCTGCTTTGCTCATCTAGTCTCAGCTTATACTTCTGTATGTGATCTTCTGTTCTCTTGACGAATTGTTGTTGGTTGGTTTCAGTTACAGAGTTATTTTAGTGTGAACTATAGATGGGAGGGATGCTTCTTGCATCCAACAACCAGGAACCAGGGGATGCGGTCACACTCGTTCCCAAATTCTCTGTAATGTTCCTTCATAGCCTGCTTGGAGGGTACTGGTTCTTCAAAGTTTGTGATGATGAAGCCGTTTTTGATTAGTGTTTTGATGTAATCTGAGAGCGGACGATGAAAAGTATAGGTGAATGGCCAATCTAGGTATTGCCAGACTTGCACGCTTCTATCAAAGTATCTGTCCACCTTCCAGTATATCCAGTCTTCTTTTCTTTGGCTGTCGGGAGGCACTCTTTCCCATCCATGAACTGGTGGGGTTGAAAAGCATGGATGCAAAATGGAGAAGATGAGTCTCCCGTCTTCCTTAAGAACACGATTAATCTCCATCATGGCTTTCTCTAGATGAAGGACGTCCATTAGCGCTAAGTTGGAGATCACAATGTCAAATCTCTTGTTGCCTAACATTTCCAGATTGGATAGTGTACCTGAGTAGTACAGGATTCCAAGTGGTGTTTCCTTCTCCTTCTGCCTGGCGATTTCAATGAATCTTTTCGATATGTCAACGCCGACCATCTTGGCGCCTTTTTTGGCCAACAATCTACAAAGATAACCATTTCCGCAACCAGCATCCAAAATGGATAGACCGTTGACAGAGCCTAGCATATGGAAGATTGCGGGGTCGATGATGTGTTGTCTGTTGAAGTCGCCCTGGTCCAGGGTGAAGCTACTCCACTTTTCAGCTAGTTCATCCCATGCTTTCGAGATTTGTCTGTCAGTGATTCCTGCCTTTTTCGATGGAATATAGTAGGACGTAGGTGGGGGTAAGGTGCTTTCAGGGTCCAAGCCTATATGTCTCTTCTGCATGCTTGGGTGTAGTTGCCAAGGGTGCTTACCCGAGAACTCAAGATAGTCCAAAGCTGGATGATATTCGCCGCAAATATTACACTCAATGGCGTAATAGCCTATCCACTTCCAGAATCTACGGTTGACAAACTTGTGACTCTCTGCACATGACAAGCAAATAAATCGTCTAGTTGTCTCGCACCAGGCTACTCCATTGAAATGTTTGGGCCTTCCACAGATGCTGCACACAAACCTCCAATGCCAATCACACCGTGGAAAATCGCCCTTGACATCCCTGCTTGCTTCACGCAGATCATAGCTCTCATCAACTGAATGAATCATCTGACAGTACTTACAATCATACAAGGAATCCACCAAACCTTAAACACATCAACGGACAGCTAAACCTCAATTCTTTGAAATATATATGCCTATGCGTAAAAAGTAGGGTTGGAGAGATCTGATCCAAGCGTAGGTTGCGAGGCATATCCCAACTATTCGAGCCAATCAAAGATAACTATATAATATTTATACGCATTGAATGGAGACGTCCCCCCAAAAAAACCTCTATTTTTCTGCATACATGCCAACATACCGTCCACGATTTCATAGAATTCCTGTCCCAGATATCATAAACCCCTCGACATCACTCCTTGTCAACAGTATGCCAGAATTATGAACATGTGGTTATACAGATTCAAATTCACTTTTTAGAGGCTGTGCGCCAGCCCTCCCTGATAGTTATGGAAGTGGGAAGAAGATTTAGGACCCGGATTAGGAAGCTTCCCAGAGACCTACAGACAGTCTTGAAGCAGGATCTGGAGACCGCGCTGGAGAACAGGCTAAGAGTCCTAGAGAGGCGGATAGCCGATGCGTAGAGCCGCCGGTGCAATAGTATCTCTGCTGCTGGCCTGCCTGCTGATAATCGCTGCGGAGGCCTTGGTCTCCAGCTTCTACACCGTACACAACCAGGGAAACGTGAAGGCCATCGGGCTTCTGGTATTCACTGACAGGTTCATGACCACGCCATTAACCGTGATCGACTGGGGCTGGACTTGAACCAGCGACCAATGGAGATATCACCCGACGAATCCCGCAAACTCCCTTTTTTTTAATCTATATCCAAAACCATAAGAAGTAGTGCCAACTACTATTTTATGGAGAATAACTCTTCAAAAAACATACAGAATGGAGTTGTATTAGGTTGAATGACAAAAAGAGGCTTACAACTAGCCGCGGGCGCATGTCGAACCGAGACTGGTGGCCGAACCAGTTGAACCTGAAGATTCTGCACCAGCATTCTCCCCTGTCCAATCCGATGGGCGAGGAGTTCAACTACGCTGAGGAATTCAAGAAACTCGACCTTGAGGCCCTGAAGAAGGACCTCTATGCGCTGATGACCGACTCGCAGGACTGGTGGCCGGCCGATTACGGCCACTACGGGCCGCTCTTCATCCGGATGGCGTGGCACAGCGCAGGCACCTACCGCATGGGCGACGGCCGCGGCGGCGGCGGGTCCGGCAACCAGCGCTTTGCGCCGCTCAACAGCTGGCCGGACAACGCCAACCTCGACAAGGCGCGTCGCCTGCTCTGGCCGATCAAGCAGAAATACGGCCGGAAAATCTCCTGGGCCGACCTGATGATCCTCGCCGGCAACTGCGCGCTGGAGTCGATGGGCTTCAAGACCTTCGGCTTCGCCGGCGGGCGCGAGGACGTCTGGGAGCCGGAAGAGGACATCTACTGGGGACCCGAGAGCGAGTGGCTTGGCGACAAGCGCTACACCGGCGACCGGGAACTCGAGAATCCGCTCGCCGCCGTGCAGATGGGCCTGATCTACGTGAACCCGGAAGGACCGAACGGCGAACCGATCCGGTCGCGTCGGGCCGCGACATTCGCGAGACCTTCGCGCGCATGGCGATGAACGACGAGGAAACCGTCGCGCTCATCGCCGGCGGACACACATTCGGCAAGTGTCACGGTGCTGGCAGCGCGTCCCATGTGGGTCCTGAGCCCGAGGCCGCCGGCATCGAAGAGCAGGGTCTCGGCTGGAAGAGCAGCTTCGGCAGCGGCAAAGGCGGCGATACGATCACCAGCGGCATCGAAGGCGCCTGGACCCCGAATCCAATCAAATGGGGCATGGACTATTTCCACATGCTTTTCGACTACGATTATGATCTGGTGAAGAGCCCCACAGGTGCCTGGCAGTGGGTTCCGGTCAATCCGGATGAAGAAGATCTCGCGCCAGCCGCTCACGATCCGTCGAAGCGGGTTACGACCATCATGACCACTGCGGACATGGCGTTGCGGATGGATCCGATCTACGAGCCGATCGCTAAGCGGTTCCACGAGAACCCGGAGGAGTTCGCAGACGCCTTCGCCCGGGCGTGGTTCAAGCTGACGCACCGCGACATGGGCCCCCGCTCGCGCTATCTCGGCCCGTTGGTCCCCGC
>JABAHQ010004908.1_pt2 | contig 13336 bp, 13 predicted proteins | sample 7062091 | NCBI WGS metagenome assembly JABAHQ01 (sample SAMN14534359, study PRJNA622989) | marine sediment metagenome | biome: marine biome [ENVO:00000428]; feature: marine pelagic biome [ENVO:01000023]; material: deep marine sediment [ENVO:00002113] | place: India: Gulf of Kutch | collected...
TTGAGGGTCTCCAGGCCGGCGGTCATGGCCAGGGGGTTGCCGCTCAGGGTTCCCGCTTGATACATCGGCCCGAGGGGGGCGACCACCTTCATAATTTCCGCCGGTCCGGCGTAAGCGCCGACCGGTAAGCCGCCGCCGATCACTTTGCCCAGGGCGGTTAAATCGGGCCTGACGCCGTACAGTTCCTGGGCGCCACCCAGGGCGACCCGGAAGCCGGTCATGACTTCGTCAAAGATCAGCAGGGCGCCCTCTTGCCTGGTAAGTTCGCGTAGTCCGGCCAAGAAACCTTCGACCGGCGGGATAACCCCCATATTCCCGGCCACCGGCTCGATAATGACGGCGGCAATCTGCTCGGGGTTGGCCTCGAAGAGGGCTTTGACCGAGTCAAGGTCATTAAAAGAGGCGATCAAGGTGTCCTGGGCCGCCCCTTCCGGAACGCCGGGGCTATCGGGCAGGCCCAGGGTGGCCACCCCGGAGCCGGCTTTGACCAGCAGCATATCGCCGTGGCCGTGGTAGCAGCCCGAGAACTTGACGATTTTGTCGCGCCCGGTGTAGGCCCGGGCCAGCCGCAGGGCGCTCATCGTCGCCTCAGTGCCGGAGTTGACAAAGCGGACCAATTCGGCCGAGGGGACCAGCTCGCAGACCAGTTTGGCCAGGTCGTTCTCCAACGCGGTCGGCGCGCCGTAGCTGGTGCCCCGCTCGGCCGCCCGTTTGAGGGCAGCCACGACGTCGGGGTGGGCGTGGCCTAGAATCAGCGGCCCCCAGCTCAAGACATAGTCAATGTAGCGGTTGCCGTCGGCGTCAAAGAGGTANNTTGACGCCGCCGGGGATATATTGTTGGGCGGTTTGGAATAAAGCTTGTGATTTTGTGGTTTGCATGGTGTGCTCCTGAGAAAATAGCAATCAGCTATCAGCGGTCAGCTTTCAGGTTTGCTAATAGCTGATTGCTGATCCGCTGATCGCTGATGGTCAAATATTTTATCTTTGTTGATATGTTGCCTTGGGCCTTTGGCCGGCCAGCGGCGGCTTGGGTGCGGGACAACAGTTGGCCGGGCAAAAGTCGTGGCTGGGGCCATAGGTACCCAGGACACGACGCTGGGGTTCGTCGGTCAGCCGTTCCAGGACTAATTCACGGATCATCTTGATGAAGGTGGGGTGGGTGCCCACCGTGCTGGCCCGAACCATGTTCAGGCCGATTTGCTCGCTCAGTTCACGCGCTTCAGTGTCCAAATCGTAGATGACTTCCATATGGTCAGAAATGAAACCGATGGGGGCCACGACCACATCTTTAACCCCCTTGGCTTTGAGTTCCTGCAAATAATCGCCCACGTCCGGCTCGAGCCAGGGCTGGCTCGGCGGCCCGCTCCGGCTCTGGTAGACCAGACGCCAATGGGGATGTCCCACCCCCTCCGCCACCAGGCGGCTGGTTTCGGCCAGTTGCGTCTCGTACAGGGAGGTTTGGGCCATGCTGAGGGGGATGCTGTGGGCGGTAAAAACGATCTGGGCGGCGGCCCGACGCTCGGCCGGAATTTGCGCCAGCGCCTGCCCCACCAGCTCGATATTGGGCTCGACGAAGCCGGGGTGGTTGTAGAAGGCCCGGAGCTTGTGAACCTCCGGGGCCTCGGGCCCTACCGCCGCCTGAGCCTCGGCGATATTCTCGCGGTACTGGCGACAACTGGAATAAGAGCTGTAGGCGGTGGCGAAGAAAGCCAGGGCCTTTTTTACCCCGTCGTCGGCCATCTGCTGAATCGTATCGGTTAGAAACGGATGCCAATTACGATTCCCCCAATAGACGGGTAAGTCGAGCCTATGGGCGATAAATTCCGCCTCCAGCGCGGCGCTCAAAGCGCGATTTTGGGCGTTGAGCGGGCTGACGCCGCCAAACAACTCGTAGTGATGGGCCACTTCAAGCAATCGCTCGCGGGGGACAGGGCGCCCCCGCAGCACATTTTCCAGGAAGGGGATGACATCATCCATCCCTTCCGGCCCGCCAAAGGCGACAATCAACAAGGCATCGTAGTTGTGCGGATTGGTGTCAGGCATAGGTTTGATTCCTCTAGACTTGAGCGTTTTCAGTTTTCAGTTAATCCGTTGCCAGTTAACTGAGAACTGAAAACTGAGAACTGAAAACTGAGAACTGAAAACTGAGATAGGTTACCCTCGTTTATAAGCATGCACAAAATCGACCAGGGCGGCGACGTGCTCAACCGGCGTCTGGGGCAAAATGCCGTGCCCCAGGTTGAAAATGAAGCCGGGATGATCTTTGACTTGATCGAGAATGGCCGCTACCCGCTCTTTCAGGATCGGCAGAGGGGCAAAAAGCGTCACCGGATCGAGGTTTCCCTGTAAAGCCACCTCACTCCCCAAGATTTGCCAGGCTTTTTGCAGGTCAATCCGCCAATCAACGCTGACCACATCGCTGCCGGCATGTTGGATCAAATCCAACATGCTGGTGGTATTGGTGCTGAAATGAATAACCGGCACGCCCGCCTCTCTGGCCCGGCCGATGGCCTGTTTGACATAGGGGAGGACAAATTCAGCGTAATCAACCGGGGCCAGGGCACCAACCCAGCTATCGAATAGTTGTAATGCCTGCGCCCCTGCCTCCGCCTGGGCATAGAGATATTCGCCCACCGTCCAGGCCAGCTTATCCATCAGCTTGTGCCAGGCCTGCGGGTGTTCGTACATCAAAGTTTTGGTCAGGATATAATTTCGCGAAGAGCCCCCTTCGATGGCGTAACTGGCCAGGGTGAAAGGTGCGCCGGAGAAGCCGATCAAGGGGACGCTGCCTGGCAGTTCCTTTCGGGCCAGGGCGACCGCGTTTAAGGTGAAAGCCAGGCTTTCGCGCGGATCTGGCCCTTGCAAAGCGTCAATATCGCCTGGTGCCCGGATGGGGTTGTGGATCACCGGCCCTTCGCCCTTGATAAATTCAAGGTTCAGTCCCATGCCTTCCAGGAGGGGCAAAATGTCGGCAAAAATGATGGCGGCGTCCAGGTTAAAAGCCTTGAGGGGTTGCATGGTCACCTCGACCGCCAGCTCCGGTGTTTTGATGATCTCCAGGATGCTATATTTTTGCCGCAGGGCCTGGTATTCAGCCATATAGCGCCCGGCCTGGCGCATCAGCCAGACCGGTGTGGTATCAACCGGCTCCCGGCGACAGGCTTTTAAAAAACGGCTATTATGCAGGTTTAGGTCAGTTGTAGTAGTTGATTCGGTCAACAGAAGTGTATCTCCATATTATCATTGTATCTGTATTGAATGAGGCGACCCTCAGGCCGGCGGCCTGAACGAAACCCAAAAAGCGGAAAGCTCGTTTTCAAAACAGGTCGCTTGGGGCGGCTTTTTTTGTTTTTAAGGACTTGCGGAGGCAATTCCACTCAACAACGCAATTGGCAGCCTCGATACCCGTCGAAAATCGCTATCATTGGTGACAAACAACCGGCCCATCATTGGGTAGGGTCAATCTTCCCACGCCCGACGCTCCTCACGCAAATACGCCTCTACCTCCTCAGGCGTCTTAAAGAGGCGCTGACCTGGCGCTTCGGCCAGAATATCCATCACGGAGCGCCGCTCAGCCGGTTTTGCCTCAGGCAGCAAGATGATTACTTCGACAGCCTCGCCTGGTCGGAGTTGTGGATCAACGATCTCTACTTTACCCTCTGCCAGGACAGTCGTTTTAAGCCTCAGGACGGATTGCTTGATCATTTGAGTTGGCTCAATCATTAGCTTCCCTGTTCGCGATTAACCATATATCACCCCCGGGGTGATTATATCACGGCTACCTGGGGGTACAAAATGGTTAAAAAGAACAAGCCAAACCGCTTTCAGCTAGTCTTCAAGCTTAGCCGCCAGTTCTGGTGCAGCCCCATGGCCGGCTCAACCTGATCAACTCATCCTTTAATGGGTCACCATCTGAACGGTTACATTATCATTATCTGAACAAGGCTAGCGTTTCAGGGGCTGGATGGTGGACAGCCGTATATAAGGGGGTATCTCGTTCGGTGTAGCGTCGAACTTCCGTGCCCCGCAGCCGGTTAACCAGGTCGGAGAAAAGGGTCAGGTCATCCGTTTCATAGACCACCACAAATTCCTGGTTTTGCAAGCCAACGGAGTAGAGCAAGAGTTGGGTGATTTCCGGATACTCCTTGCCCACGCTGATATGTTCGTTCATCAAGCCTCGCCGGGCCAGGGCCGGCATCAGGTACCAGTCCATGGTTTTGACGAAGGGATAAAGAATCAGGTAGGGTTTGCGCTCCTGGCTAAAGGGGTCCATTTCCTGGGTTGAACGGGCTTTGGTGTATTGCGAGGGTTTGGTAAAGCCCCAAAGCGTGTGTTTGGCTTCGAGCAAAGCACGATACTGGTTGGTCACCCGGGCGAAATCGGTGAAAAACTGACCCGCTCGCGCTGTATCTTCAGCGTTCATGGCACTCCAGACCATAATGTCGAATTCTGTGGCGGCGGGGAAGATTTGATAAATTTCAATATTTTCCGCTGTCTCATTCAGTTTGTTAAGCCAGTTTTCTTGAAAATCGGCCCGCTCTTCGGCGGACAGATGCCAATAAGGATCAGTGAAGCGAAAGAAACTGAAATGATTGAGGGTTTTGGGTGTTTGTTCAGGCATTGATTTGATCTCCCTATAACAAAATATGAACGTGGTTCATTTAGCCAAATTGCATTATATTCTTAGCCATTTGGCGGCATCTTTCGCATGGTAGGTTAAGATCAGGTTAGCCCCAGCCCGTTTGATGCCGGTTAGCAGCTCCAGCACAATGGCGCGTTCATCGAGCCAGCCGTTGGCGCTGGCCGCTTTGACCATGGCATATTCACCACTGACGTTGTAAGCGGCCACAGGAACGTGACAGCAGTCGCGCACCTGGCGAATAACATCCAAGTAAGCCAGGGCCGGTTTGACCATCACCATATCAGCCCCTTCGGCCAGATCGAGTTCGATTTCGCGTAGTATTTCGCGAACACTTGCTGGATCCATTTGGTGCGTCTTACGATCGCCAAATTTGGGAGCCCCCTCAGCCGCTTCCCGGAAAGGGCCGTAGAAGGCGCTGGCGTATTTAACGCTATAACTCAAAATAGATACCTGGCTGAAGTTAGCCTCGTCCAGGGCGGTGCGAATAGCCCCCACCATACCGTCCATCATCCCGGATGGGGCGACCATATCGGCCCCGGCGGCGGCGTGGGATAGAGACACTCTTTGCAGAACTTCCAGGGTTTCGTCATTCAAAATCTCCTGGGTCTCAGGGTCGATGAGGCCGCAGTGGCCGTGGTCGGTGTATTCGCAGAGGCAGACATCGGTGATGACCACCAGGTCAGGATATTCAGCCTTGATGGCCCGAACGGCTTGCTGGACGATCCCATCCTCGGCAAAGTTTTCCTGACCAACGGGGTCTTTTTCGGCCGGGATGCCGAATAGAACAATGGCCGGAATGCCCAGTTCGACCGCCTCGCTTGCTTCACGCACGGCCTGGTCTACGGAAAGTTGTGCTATGCCCGGCATAGAGAGAATCGGCTGGCGAACATTTTGTCCATGAACAACAAAAAGCGGGTAGATAAAATCGTCAGGGGAGAGATGTACTTCGCGGACCATACGGCGAATGGTTTCGCTGGCCCGCAAACGTCGCGGGCGAATGGCTAAGGTCATTAGCCCTGCCTCCTTTCAGAAGTGTAATAGTTTGCTAAACTCTCAATCAACCCAGTGATCGTGTATTCCGTAGCCACGATGTGGGTTGGCAAGCCCAGGTCACGGGCAGTTTGCGCGGTCTTAGGACCAATACAAGCAATGGTCGCTGTGCTGATAAGGTCCATGGCATCGTTGGCCTTCACCATGCCAACCAGGTTTTGGACCGTTGAGGAACTGGTGAAAGTCAAAATATCCACCCCGGCTAAGCGCGCTTTCAGGTCTGGAGGTGCGGCGGCGGGTTGGGTTTGGTAAGCAACGACCCAATCAACAAACGCCCCTTTGGCCCGCAACCCCTTGGCCAGGGTAGGGCGGGCGATGTTGGCGGTAGGCAGGAGAATGCGTTGTCCGGCAATATCTGGCATGGCCTCAAGCAAGGCTTCAGCAATGTGCTCCGGCGGCATTAAATCAACGGTGAGGCCGAGTTGGGTCAGGTTGGCCGCTGTGGCCGGGCCAATCGCGACCAGACGAACTGCTTGTAAGTCCGACTCTCCCTGGCCCAGTAAAAGCAGCCGCCGCCAGACGTGCTCAACCGCGTTCGCGCTGGTGAAAATGAGCCAGTCGTAAGTTCCTACCCGGGCCAGCGTTCTATCTAAGGAGGTCAGGTCATCGGGCGGCACGAATTGAATGGCGGGCAGCTCGACCGGTATGGCCCCCAGTTCAGCCAATTGGCGCATGAAATCCTCATTTTGACCCTTGGCCCGGGTGACTAGAACCCGCTTATCGTGGAGTGTCGGCGACATGAACCGCCTCCAGAATAGTTTGGGCCCCCTCGGCCAGGGCTTTTTGAGCCAACTCGCGCCCAATAAGCTCAGCCTCAGTGGCCGAACCGTGATGGTGAACGCGAACCACCTGGTCTCCATCCAGGCTGGCAACTACCCCTCGCAAGGTTAATATCTCCCCTTCGGCGGTCCCCAGGGCGGCGACAGGGAGGCTACAACCAGCATTTAAGGCTGATAAGTAGGACCGTTCAGCCAGAACAGCCTGGCGAGTGGGAAAATGGTCAATGTGGGCAAGCTGGTTTAAAATAACCTGGTCGTCGACCCGGCATTGGACGGCGATGGCCCCCTGGCCGGGCGCTGGCAACATCAACTCATAGGGGATATACTGGCTGATATATTCATCGAGCCCCATCCGGTTTAAACCGGCGGCGGCCAGGACGATGGCCTCATAGGGGCCATCGTCGGCCATGGCTTTGGCCAGGCGGGTATCAATATTGCCCCGTACCGGCAAAATTTTTAGCCTGGGATGAATAGCTCGCAGTTGGGCTCCCCGTCGTAAGCTGCTTGTGCCAACTGTGGCCTCGGCCGGCAAGGTGGTTAGAGTGTAGCCGGCCCGGCTGACAAGGACATCGCCCGGATGCTCCCGCGGGAGGATGGCGCCTATGGTCAGCTCGGGGACATCTTCAACAGGCAAATCTTTCAGACTGTGGACGGCCAGATCAATCTCCCCGCTACGCAGGGCTGCTTCCAATTCTGCGGTGAAGAGACCCTTCCCTCCAATTTGGGGCAGGGCTTTACTCAACTCGCGGTCGCCTTTAGTCGAGAGGACGGTAATGTTGATGGTTAGATGAGGGAACGCTTTTTGTAAGGCCCCGGCGACGATATCAGTTTGGCGACGGGCCAGGGCACTCCCTCGGGTGCCGAAGGTGATAGTTTCGGTTCTCATTGTGGGTTGTCTACTTCTAAGGCAAAGAGTTTCTGTAGGGCGGCTGCGGCCGTAGTGCCGTTGCCCTGAGAAGCCTCGGCTTTTAGGGAAACCGTAGGCCGATGCATAAACTTGTTAGCCAGACGATGGGCCAGTTCGATCACTAAGGCCCGGTCATCTTGATCAAGATGCTTCATCCGCTTCAGGGTGCGGTTTAACTCTTCTTCTTTGATATCCTCGATTTGGCCTCTGAAACGGGTAATGATCGGGACGACCGCCCTGGACCGGTACCAGGCCCAAAAGGTCTCGATTTCCTGGTCAATAATGGTTTCGGCCAATGGAATTTCCCCCTCCCGTTCTTTAAGGCCATAGGAAATTTGGTTTTCCAGGTCATCAAGGTTATAGAGATGAACCTGGGGTAACTTGCCGGCACTGGCCTCTACATCACGGGGCAGGCTGATGTCAATGATTAAAAGCGGGCGCTCAGGACGGGTCGCCATAGCCTGGGCCACCAAAGACCGGGTTAAGACCGGCTGGGTGGCGCCGGTCGAGGTAATAATCAGGTCTGCTTGGGGCAGTGCTTGGGGGAGATCGGCCAAAGTGAGCGGCTGGATTTCCGTTGTTGGAGGGGCGACCATTTGCCATGTGGCGGCCACCTTCTGGGCCCGTTCTCGACTCCGGCTTAGGACAAGAATTTGTTTAACCCCTTGTTTGAGTAGCGCTTGCAGGGTAAGCCCACCCATTTCGCCCGCGCCCAGAACCATCACCGTCTGCTGAGATAGATCAGCCAGATGGTGTTGAGCTAACTGAACTGCCACCGAGCTAATCGAAACCGGATTACGTCCGATGGCGGTTTCAGTCCTAACCCGTTTGCCGATGTGAATGGCCACTTGAAAGAGGCGGCCCAGGGTAGCTTTAGCGGTACGATGACTCAGGGCGGTTTGATAGGCGGCCGCCAATTGTCCTAAAATCTGCGCCTCCCCCAAAACCATGGAGTCCAGACCAGCGGCAACGCGCACTAAGTGTTCAACAGCCTGCTCATTTTGCCAATGGTAAAGATGGGGGCAAAATATCTGGTCAGGAATTTGACTGATTCGGCTAAGAAGTTGGATAATTTTCTTAGTCGTCTGGGGAGGGGAATCGACAACTGTATAAACTTCTAGCCGGTTGCAGGTGGTGACGAGGACACATTCGTGAATCGACTCGGTTGGATGCGGCTCACGCGCTGTTTTAAGAAAGGTAGCTTGCTGGGTATCGGTGAGGGATAACTTTTCTCGTAGTTTCAAGGGCGCAGTTTTGTGGCTGAGACCTGTAACTGTAATATGCATGAGCGGGCATAGCATCCTTATCTTATTTCCTGATGAAATTATACGATTTTATGCGATTTCTAGCAAAGTTTTGGTCGTTTTTTGCCAAAAATCATAATAAATTATATAAGATAGTGGGGAGAGTTTTCTTTTTAGAGATAGGACAGATAATATGGATGGTGAGGAAAAATTATTGGGCATTACCAAAGCAGCTAATATCTTGGGGATTCATCCCTTGACTTTGCGGAATTGGGCTGACCAGGGACATATCCCCTTTTATCGTACCCCTGGGGGACATCGTCGTTTTCGACGGAGCGATTTGATCGTCTTCCTGGAGCAAATGAATCAGGGGACGCATACTTCCGCGCTGGTGACGGTGGCCCAGCGCGCCGTGCAACAAGCGATTGCCACTTTGCCTCAGCAACCTTCGACGGTGTTAAACCCGAGTTGGCGAGACGATATGTCTGAGAAGCAGCTCGATACCATGCGTTCCGTTGGGCGAAATTTATTAGGGTTGGTGATTCAGTACGCGGCGGGAAACGCGGATGAGGCCATTTTGCATCGGGGCCGCCAGATTGGCACGGTCTATGGCAAATTTGCCAGAGACAAGCACATGTCGATCAGCGAGACGGTAGCCACCTTTAATTTTTTTCGTGACACCATTATTGAGGTGACCTTTGAGGCCTCGGCCAACGAGGCCGACCTCGAAGCCGCTAACCCTCAACTTTACCGGCGGCTTAATCATTTTATGAACGAAGTGTTATTAGCCACAGTTCAGGCTGTTGAAGGCATATGGCCGGAATCAAACCTGCTTGACTAGACCCCCTTACTTATCAGTGGGTTAAAGGGTGTAGCATAGCCCCTTGTGGGCGTGATACCTGACCTAAAACAGGCACAAGGCCCGATACTACGACTGAAATGAAACCACCCCAAACAAAAAGACCTTCAAGGCTGTAATCTTGAAGGTCTTTTTAGCTTATGCAAGCGGATAAAACAAGGATATAAGTTTATCCACTCTGAACCATCTTGCGCACTTCCTCGACGATCTCGGGGTTGGCCAGGGTGGTGACATCGCCGACATCGCTTTTGTTGGAGAGGGCGGCCAGGACCCGACGCATGATCTTGCCGGAGCGCGTCTTGGGCATATCGGGGACGATATAGACATGCTTGGGCTTAGCAATGGGTCCAATCGTGTTTGAAATTTCGTTGATCACCCGTTCTTCGATCTCTTTGCTCGGTACGAAGCCTGGTTTCAGCGAGATATAAATGTCAGGCACACGACCCTTTAGCTCATCGGCCACCGGCACAACGGCGGCCTCAGCTACTTCATCAACAACCAGGCAGGCGGACTCAAGCTCTTTGGTCCCCAAACGATGGCCGGCCACGTTAATGACATCGTCAACACGGCCCAGAATACGATAATACCCGTCTGGGGCCTGGACAGCCGCGTCGCCGGGGAAGTAAGGCCAATCGCGCCAATCCTTGCTATTTCTGTCTTTACAGTATTTGGCGTAATAGGTGTTGACGTAACGGTCTCGATCTCCCCAGATGGTCTGGAAGGCGCCCGGCCAGGGGTTTTGGATACAGATATTTCCGGCAACGCCGGAACCAGGAGGAATTTCGCTACCATCTTCATCGTAGATGATGGGGTGGATGCCAGGCACGGCCGGCCCAGCACTACCGGGTTTCATCGGGTGGAGGGCTGGCATGGTGCTACATAGGAAACCGCCTGTTTCGGTTTGCCACCAGGTATCAACGATCGCCGCTTCCCCTCTGCCAACTACTTCGTAATACCAGCGCCAAACCTCCGGCTCAATGGGCTCGCCGACGGTGGTCATATGCTTGAAGTGGTAGTTGTATTTGCCTGGCTCGTCGGGACCCGCCTTGCGGAGCATACGAACGGTAGTTGGGGCGGTGTGGAAGATATTGACGTCGAGCTGTTCGGCGATGCGCCAGGCCCGGCCGGCATCAGGAAAGGTGGGGACACCTTCAAACATGACGCTGGTAGCAGCCAGGGCCAGAGGGCCGTAAACAATATAGGAGTGGCCGGTGATCCAGCCGATATCGGCCATACACCAGTAAACATCTTCGGGGTGAATGTCTTGCACATACTTAGACGTTCCGGTCACGTAAGCCAGATAGCCGCCGATGCTATGCTGGCACCCTTTTGGCCTGCCGGTAGTACCGCTAGTGTACATCAGGAAGAGGGGCGCTTCGGCCGGCATTTGCACCGGCTCGACCCGATGGCCGCGATAATTTTTGAGCAAATCATTGACAAAGTGGTCTTGCCCTTCTACCATCGGGGTGTCCGAGGAATATTTCCCTCGATAACGTTGCCAGACCAATACTTTATCAACGGTTTGGCCCTCCTCAGCCGCAACCTGCACGGCGATATCGGCTTTTGTTTTGTGGTTGAGCAAATTACCGTTGCGATAATAGGCATCCATGGTGATCAACACCCGACTACCGGAGTCAGCCGCTCTTTCACCGCAAGCCCGACCACTGAAACCGCCAAAAACCACCGAGTGGATAACGCCCAAACGTGCGCAGGCCAACATAGTGATAGGGAGTTCTGGCGTCATGGGCATATGGATGGTGACCCGGTCGCCCGCCTTCAGACCGGCAAAGTCTCTGAGCAGGGCGGCCATTTCATTGACCCGGATATACAATTCCTGGTAGGTCAGCACTTCGTGGGGTTCCTCTTCAGGTTCTGGCACGTAGATAAGGGCCGCCTTGTTTTTATACTGATCCAGATGCCGATCAACACAGTTGTAGGCAGCGTTGATTTTGCCGCCGACAAACCATTTCCAACAGGGAGCATCGCTGGTGTCGAGGGTGGTATGCCAATACTGGTACCAGGTCAGCAAATCAGCATACTCTTTATAACATTCAGGGAAGTTATCCAGGCTGAAACGCTCATAGATACCAGCATCGCTCATGTTGGCCTGGGCGATAAATTTTGTTGAGGGGTGGAAATAATCTTCTTCTTGCCAGTGAACGGCAATTTGGGCTTCGGTTACGGCTGTTGAATCCTTTTGAGTCATACTATCCCTTCCTTAACTTTTGGAAATGACCTTACTTAAAAAAATGACAAATGATATAAAAATTAGGAGATTTTGCAAATGATAATATGTATCCGTCTATTTGTCAACTAGTTTGAGGAGCCAAGTTTGCCTTCCCGGAAGCTACGGAGTCTCTCGCTTGGCAGAGTCACCCTGGCACTCGGGCATGTCGTCTCGTAGGAGGCACTGCACAGCTTCCGGGAAGGTTAACGCGCGGACCAATAATGAGCATTACTGAAGCGGTCAAGTGTATTTCACTTTGAGGGCGGATTTTCTGAGGTCGGGGTATAGCTTCTGGGAAATTCGGTCACCAGATAATTTTGATAATATGCCTCAAAACGGGCGATGGCTTCTTGGGTCACCGGTCCAACCGTGCCATCGCCGATGGTCAGCCCATTTAAGGTGGTGATAGGCATGATGTGCATGCTGGTGCTGGTGATGAACATCTCAGCCATCGGCGTGTCCACGAAAATTTCGGCCTCCTGGACGGGGTAGGGAGTAGCATTCATTAAGTTGACAACAATTTCCCTGGTCACGCCGGATAGGACGGTTTCGGTTAGCGGGGTCAGCAGTTGGCGGCTTTGGGCGTGAACGACAAAGAGATTGCTTCTAGACCCCTCGGTCAGGTGATTGTCATGGATCAATAACGCCTCCAGAGCGTCCTGGGCACGGCCGGCTGTTCGGGCCAGGTGGTTGACCAGGGTATTCATGGATTTACATTGCGGTATCTCTCGCCGTCCCTGGTAAGTGATGGCCCTGGCCCCGTCGGTATAAAAATGGGCCGGATAACGGGGCATAGGTTTGGGCAAAAAGGCGATAATCGACTCGGTTTCAGCGGTATTCTGGCCCAGAACCAACACCTGTAAAGCATAAGATATCGGCGGAAGGGCTTCAATTAGCCTACGTCCCCATTCAACCAGCGTGTCCGGCGGCTGAGGGATGTCCATCTGTAGGAGACTGGCGGAGTTATATAAACGTTCAAAATGGTCATGTAGATGAAACGGTCGGCCTCGATCAACTTGTATTGACTCATAGACACCGAAACTGGTCAAAAAAATAGGGTGAGTCAAGGATATCTGGGCCGCTGATAAAGGCACAAGATTGCCATTCACCATAGCTTTGTTGAGCACATCAGGCATAGCGGAACCTGTTCTGAGTAGAGGAATTTAGCCCTAAGTCTGGTCCGAGCGATTAACGGTCTCTTCAGGACGCTTACGGGCCTTTTTTATGCTGCGATGCAGGCGGGCGTTGCTCGAATGAGGCGCGTAAATGGTGCGGGTTGTGGTTGGGCTAGCATGGCCTAATAAGGCCTGGACATCTTCCATAGGCACCGGGTCTTCCTCATCGTTAAAGAGTTGTCGCGCCAGCCAATGCCGGAAGGCGTGTGGCCCGGTGAAATCACCCACGCCGGCAGCCTCGGCCCCATCCTTGACGATTTTCCAGACCATCTGGCGGGTGATGGGCACGCCTTTTTTGCCCCCCACAAACAAAACATCCGACGGATCGTTTCTGGCCTCCAGATAGGCTTTAATCCGCACTAACGAATCACGGGTGATCCAAACCGTACGCCGCCGCCCCCCTTTGCCGACTACTTCCAGGGCTACATCCTCGGGTAAAGGGATGTTCTTTAG
>JABAHQ010012419.1_pt2 | contig 13335 bp, 15 predicted proteins | sample 7062091 | NCBI WGS metagenome assembly JABAHQ01 (sample SAMN14534359, study PRJNA622989) | marine sediment metagenome | biome: marine biome [ENVO:00000428]; feature: marine pelagic biome [ENVO:01000023]; material: deep marine sediment [ENVO:00002113] | place: India: Gulf of Kutch | collected...
TCGCGTCCAGCAGGAACGTCGCATTCACCTCAAGCAACCGCGCGGTGTTTTCCACCCGCTCGAGATAGCGGTGCTGCCAGAAACAGCTCTCGGCCACCCGGGAGATCATCGGGCGTCACGCTCCAACACCCACGTGTCCTTCGACCCGCCGCCCTGACTCGAGTTCACGACATAGGAGCCCTTCCGTAACGCCACCCGGGTGAGCCCGCCCGGCAAGACCCAGCTCTTCGCCCCCGACACGATGTACGGCCGAAAATCCACCCGGCGGGGGGCCATGCCGCGGGAGGTCCAGGTCGGACAGGTGCTGAGCTCCACCAGGGGCTGCGCGATGTAGCGGCGCGGCTCGNNGCTGATGCTTGGTCGCCTGGGGACCCACCAGCATGCCGTACCCTCCCGCCTCGTCCACGGCCTTCACCACCAGCGAGTGCAGGTTGGCCAGCACGTGTTCCAGATGTTTCGGCCGTGCGCAGATGAACGTCTTCACCTGCTCCAGGAGCGGTTTCTCCGACAAATAGTAGCGGATCATCGCCGGCACGTACGGATAGACGGCCTTGTCGTCCGCCACACCGTTGCCCGGGGCGTTGGCCAACGTGAGGTTGCCGGCCGCGTACGCCCGCATGAGCCCCGGTACCCCAATCACGCTCTCCGGCCGGAAGCACTCGGGATCCAGAAAGTCGTCGTTGAGCCGCCGATACAGCACGTCGANNCCCGGGTCGTCCGGACGTACACCCGATCGTTCGCCACGAAGAGATCCTGCCCCTGGACCAGCTCGCAGCCCATCCGGCGGGCGAGGAAGCTGTGCTCGAAGTACGCCGAGTTGTAGGGCCCGGGGGTGAGGATCGCCACCTTCGCCCGCCGCCGCCCGCCGGGCGCCACCGACACCAGCGCTTCTTTGAGGCGGGCGGGATACTCGCTCACCGCTCTCGCGTGTGCCTGGCCGAAGATGATCGGGAACGCCCGCTTCATGACGGCCCGATTCTCCAGCACGTACGACACACCCGACGGCGTCCTCACGTTGTCTTCCAGCACCACGAACGCGCCGTCCGGTCGCCGGATCATGTCGATTCCCGCGACGTGGATCCGCATGTCCCCCGGTGGCCGGAGCCCCTTGAGCTCAGGACGGTACCCGCGGGACTGCTCCACGATGCGCCGTGGGATCACCCGATCGGCGACAATCCGCTGTTTGCCGTAGATGTCGTTCAGAAACGCGTTGAGCGCCTGCANNGAGCCCGCGCTCGAGCCCCTCCCAGGCATCCGCCGGAATCACCCGCGGGACCGGATCGAAGGGGAAGATCCGCTCGGTACCGCGTCCGTCCGCGTACACGGAGAAGGTCACGCCGTGCTTGAGAAACACGGCCTTTGCCAGGCGGTTCCGCTCCCGATACGCCGTGCGCCCCACGCCCTCCAACAGCTCCACGACCCGGTGCATCTCGGGCCGCGGGCGCCCATCGGCCATAAAGATTTCGTCATACGTCCCGGCGAGCGGGGTATACCCGTCGAACAGCGAACGCGCCGTGCCCGACCGCGCCGTCTGCGCGCCGCCCATCAGCTCGCTCCGTCCCGTCGCTCGTCCATCGGTCCCGTCGGCTGGGTCATCCCGCACTCCCTGACCAGGAAACGGTTGAATGGGTTCTCACAAAATCTAGGAGGGTGAGCGGGGGGAGGGCGAGGGAGGCAGGAGCGGCCGCAACGTCTCCCACACCGTCTCGGCGATCATACGATGTCCCTCGGCCGTCGGGTGGATGCCGTCGGCCTGGTTCAGCTCGGCCCGCCCGGCCACACCTTCCAGGAGGAACGGGATCAGCGCCGCGTCGGCGGCGCGGGCCACGTCACGGAAGACGGAGCGGAAGCGATTCGTGTAGCGACGACCGAGGTTGGGCGGCGCCCGCATGCCCGCCACCACGATCGCCGCCTCCGGATGCACGGACCGGGTCCGGTCGATGATGGTCCGAAGATTGTCCCGCAGGGTATCAATGTCCTGTCCCCGCAATCCGTCGTTGGCTCCCAACTCGAGCACGAGGACGGCCACCGGCTCCCGGAGCAACCAATCGATGCGTCGCACGCCCCCGGCCGACGTCTCGCCGCTCACGCCCGCGTTCACGACCCGGAAGTCGAGTCCCGCCGAGTCGATCTTCCGTTGCACGCGGGCCGGGTAGGCTTCATCCCGCCCCACGCCGAGTCCGGCGGTGAGGCTGGTGCCGAGGAACAGAATCACCGGTGACCGCCGCTCGCCGGTGTCGGGCGCGTCCGAGCGCCCGGACGCCCGGGCCTCGGGGACCTCCCGTCCGTCCGGGGACCCGTTGCAGCCGCACACGAGGAATCCCGCGGCCACCAGCGATATACTTCGTCGCATGATCATCGTTGCCGAGCACCTGGCACAAACATACACGAGCGGCGGCCGGCCGCTCACCGTGTTGCACGATATCAACCTCGAGATCCCGGCCGAAGATTTCGTGGCGATCGTGGGACCGTCGGGGAGCGGGAAGACCACCCTCCTGGGGCTCCTGGCGGGTCTCGACCTCCCGACGGCCGGTCGGGTCCTGGTGGACGGGCAGGATCTCGGCAGCCTGAGCGAGGACGAGCGGGCGCAGTTTCGCGCCGACCGGGTCGGGTTCGTGTTTCAGACGTTCCAGCTGATCCCGACGCTCACGGCCCTGGAGAACGTGCTGGTTCCCATCGAATTGTCGGGCACGACACACGACGGCCGGCGGCGGCCGGCGGCTCGCGCCCAGGATCTGTTGGCCCGGGTCGGACTGGGCGACCGGGGACACCACTACCCGGCCCAACTGTCGGGCGGCGAGCAACAGCGGGTGGCCCTCGCCCGTGCCTTTGCGAACGATCCGAAGGTCCTGTTCGCCGACGAGCCCACCGGGAACCTCGACGCCGAAACCGGCCACCGGGTGATCGACCTGCTCGTCTCGCTCAACCGCGAGGCGAAGACGACGCTCGTATTGGTCACGCATGACCAAGAACTGGCGACGCGGGCCAACCGGGTGATCCGCCTCGCCGCCGGCCGCATGGTCGAAGGGACGCCGCCGGCCTCGTCATGAATCCGTTCGTGTGGAACATGGTGCGGCGGGAAGGCCGGGGCAGCCGACGGCGCATCGGGGTCTACGTCGGTTCCATCACCCTGGGGGTCGCCGCCCTGGTCGCCATCAACGCCTTCCGCGCCGATCTCGCCATCGCGATTCGGGAACAGTCACGCACGCTGTTGGGAGCCGACCTCGAGCTGTCGAGCCGACAGCCCTTCCCCGACGCCGTGCAGGCCGTGCTCGATTCCGCCGCCGAACAGGGCGTTCCCGTCTCGTACGTCACGAGCTTCGCTTCGATGGGACTGGTGCGGCGCACCCGTCTCGTGGACGTTCGGGCCGTGGCGGGCGGATTTCCGTTCTACGGCGCCATCGAAACCGATCCCCCGGGTCGATGGACCACCTTGCACCGGGGACGCCGGGTGGCACTCGTGGATCCGGGGGTGTTGATCCATCTCGACGCCCAGCTGGGCGACACGATCCGCATCGGCCAAACCGGTTTCGAGATCGTCGGTACCCTGGTCCGGGTGCCGGGTGAGATCGCGCTCCGGGCGGCGATGGGGCCGCGGGTCTACATCCCGGCGGCGTTCCTGGACGAGACCGGACTCCTGACCTTCGGGAGCCGCGCCCGTTACCGCGCATACCTCGCGATCCCCGACGGTGCCGGGTTGCAGCGGTTCATCAACGGGCACGTGCAGCTGTTCGAATCGCACCGGGTCGGGTACGAGACGGCTTCCGACCGGGAAGCGGAGCTCACCCGGGCCCTGGACATGCTGGCACGGTTCCTCGGCCTCGTCGCTCTCGCCGCCCTGCTGCTCGGCGGCGTCGGTATCGCTAGCGCCGTGCACGTCTTCGTGCGCGACAAGCTCGACACCGTGGCCATTCTCCGCTGCGTCGGCGCCCGACAACGCGAGGTGTTCACCGTCTATCTGATCCAGGCCGCCCTGCTGGGCCTGCTGGGAGCCGGCGCCGGCGTGCTCCTCGGCCTGCTGGTCCAGCGCCTCCTCCCGCTGATCGTCGCCGACTTCCTGCCGGTCAGGGTGACGCCTCATCTCGCCGCGACGGCCGTGGCCGCGGGCCTCCTGCTCGGGACGTGGGTGGCGATGATCTTCGGCCTGCTTCCCCTCCTCGCGATTCGCAACGTCTCACCGCTCCGGGCCCTGCGCCGCGCGTACGGCGAACGGCCGGCACGGCGGGACTGGACACGGTACGGCGCCTACGCCGCCCTCGGGCTCAGCGTCATTCTCCTCGCCGTGTGGCAGGCTCCGAACGGGGCTGTGGGGTTGCTGTTCGCCGGTGGGGTCGCCCTCACGACCGGTGCCCTCTGGACGATGGCACTGGTCCTCGTCGGCGCCGCGCGCCGCTGGCTTCCGACACGAGCGCCGTACGTGGTGCGGCAGGGCGTGGCCAACCTCTTCCGACCGCATAATCAGACCGTGCCCGTCACGCTGGCCGTCGGGTTCGGCGTCTTCCTGATCGCCACGCTGCACGTGGTTCAGACCAACCTGCTCGAGCAGCTGGCGGTGGACGAGCGACCCGACCGCCCCAACCTCGNNGAGACGACGCCCATCGTGCCCGCGCGGATCGCCGCCGTGAACGGGCGGCCGGTGGACAGCGTCCTGAGCGATACCGCCGGGCCGTACCGCAGCCGGTGGGCACTCACCCGGGAGTATCGCAACACCTTCCGGGATAGTCTGATGGCCTCGGAGGAGCTGGTGGCCGGATCCTTCTTTGGAGGACGGGGCTCCGGGGGAGAAGGCGCAGGAGAGGCGGGAGGGAATGGATTACCCGCGATCTCCGTAGAAGAAGACGTGGCGGCGGAGTTGCGCGTCGGATTGGGCGATCGCATCACGTGGGACGTCCAGGGGGTGCGCGTGGACACCCGGATCACCAGTGTGCGGCGTGTGGATTGGGCGCGGTTCGAGCCCAACTTCTTCGTCGTGTTCGAGCCGCGGGCGCTGGAGGCGGCGCCCAAGACCTTCGTCGTCCTCTCGCGCGCGGAGGATCCCGTGCGTCGGGCCCGGGCCCAGCGCGACGTCGTCGAACGCTATCCCAACGTGTCCGCCATCGATCTCAGTGTGGTGCAGGAGACCCTCGATACGATTGTCGGCAGCGTCGCGGTGGCGATCCGTTTCATGGCGCTCTTCAGTCTGGTGGGCGGCGGGGTGGTGCTGACGGGCGCCATCGCCACCTCACGCTTTCAGCGCCTGAGGGAGAGTGTGCTGCTGAAGACGCTGGGCGCCCGAGCGAAGCAGATCGCCCAAATCCTGCTCACCGAGTACGCCGCGCTGGGAACCCTGGCCGGTCTCACGGGCGTGTGCCTGGCCGGTCTCGCGGGATGGGCCCCCCTCATCACGTTCTTGTTCGAGGCGGACTTTCATCTCCCGGCGCTCCCCCTCGTCGGCTTCGCGCTGGCGGCGGCGGTGGTCACGGCCGCCATCGGCTTCGTCTCGAGTCGCGACGTGCTGCGCCGGCCCCCGCTCCAGGTCATGCGGGACGTGGGGGAGTAACGGGGTGACGCGGTGTGGGGGAGTACGGAGTGCGGAGTACGGAGTGCGGAGGGCGGAGAAACAAGGGGGGCGCAGTCACACAGTAACGCGGTGACGGAGTAACGGAGGGGCGGGATGACGCCGTGGCGCACCGCGTACGGCGTACAGCGTACGGCGCGCAGCGCACAGCACCGGCGCACTCGTTTCACTTTTCACTCCTGTAGCGGAGCGACACGGCCCTCCCGCCGCCGCGGAATCGGCTGCGCTCGCCGGAAGCGCTTCGACCATCCCTCCCAGCCACACTGCATACACCAACGACGCTCCACACGGATCATCACGAGGGGCCGTGGCACGACGATCCGCTCCGCCGGGGACCGACAGTGCGGACACCGGGCCCGCCGTGGAATCAGGATCCAGACGAACCCCAGCACCAGCGCCACCCGGAGGCCGACGGTGATCGCCAGAATCCCGACCGTGAGCGTCGAAACATCCATGGTGTTCCCCGGCGACTCCTTTCGCAGTCAGGACGCCTGATCCCGGCGCCGCTCCTCCTGCACCGCCTCGTGAATCCTCGTCGCGAGCTCGCGCTCCTCCNNCATTGATCAGCGCCTGCGCCTCCTTGGTCTGGAACGCCAGCTGCTCCGCCTTGCCGATGGCGTGATCGACGAGCGGCTGCTGGCTCCGGACCACGTCGAGACCCGATCGCAGGTCGCCCATCAGCGTCTCCAGGCGATCCAGGCGTCGCTCGGCCTCCTGCACCTGATTCCACCGCCGGCTCACGGAATCCGCGAGGTCGTCGAGCGCCTGACTCCGCTCCAGCACGGCCGTCAACGCCTCGTAGCTCGTCTCGACTTCACGCTGGGCCTCGCTGATCTCGCGGGCCCGCTCGGCCGTCCGTTCGGTCGAGCGCAGCACCTGGGTCAGCTCCTCCCGGACCGCGTCGACGCTCTCCTGCCGATCGGTGAGCGCTTCGATGGCCTGCGCCACCCGTCGCTCCATCGCCTCGAGCTGGGCGAGCTTGTCTTCAAAATGCGCAACGCGCTTGTCCGCGAACCGCAGGTTGCCCACACGGGACTCGAGTTGTTCCTCGGTGTCACGGATCTGGGTCGCACGCGCTTCCGTCTTGGACAACAACTCGGTCAGGCGCTGGTGTTCCTCCTCCAGCCGCCCGACCGTCTCGGCGGCCTCCCGGCGCAGGTCCGACGCCTCGGAGAGTCGCGCCATGGCCTGCTCGACCGAACGTTGTCTGGACTCGAGGGTCTCACCCAGCGCCTCGAACCGTTCGTGCGTCGTTGTCAACGCGGCCGCCTGATCGGCGATACGGCGCAGCTCGCCGTCCAGTGCTTTGACCCGCCGTTCCGCGTGCTGCACGGCGGCGTCGGTCCGCTCCATGCGCTCCTCGAACGCCCCCACGGCCTCGCCGCGCTCCTGGACGGCCACGAATCGCCGCTCGAGATCCTCCAGTTCCCGCGACAGACCCTGATTCCGCGCCTCGACGGACGCGAAGTTCGCCCGCCACTGCTCCAACGCCTTCGTGCGCTCGTCCAACTCCTGGCCCAGGGTCTTGAGCCGGGTCAGACGACCCTCCAGCTGGGTCAAATAGCGCTCCCGCTTCGCCAAGTCATCGGCCTTCGCCACGGCCTGTTCCGCCAGTTGCCGTACCGCCTGCACGTCCCCCCACCGCTCCTCGACGGCGGCCCCTTCCCGTTCGAGATGGTCCAGCGCCTCCGTCTGCTCGGCCAACGCCCGGCGCGCCTCGGCGACCGTTGCCTCGGTCCGTTCGATTTCGGCCCGCGTGGCCGTCAACTGCTCGGTCGCTTCCCGGACCGATTCCATCGAACGGCGCAGCGTGCCGAGCTCCTCGGTCGCTTCGGCCACCCGCGGCTCGAGCGCCTCCACCGTCTGCACGCGGGCGCCCACCCCCTCCACCTTCTGCGCCACCGCCGCCAGCTGATCTTCCAGATCGCCGATCCGCTCGCCGGCTTCCGCCAATTGATCGACCTGCGGCGTGATGCCACCGACGCGCTCGACCATCGCGTCCACCTGCGCCTGCACCTGTGCCAGGTCCCGACTCTTCTCTTCCAGCTCCCGCCACCGTGTCTCGACGTCTCCGAGACTCGCCCGGAGGTCGGCAACCTGCCGGGCCATCGTCTTCACCCCTTGGGTGTCCCGGCCAAACTGGGCCAGATCGTCCCGCGCCTCACGCCGCAACTCGGCGAGCCGCCCCGCCAGCGCCTCCATATCGGCAACCGCCTCCCCCCGCATTCCTTTCAACTCCTCCGTCCGGTCGCGCACCTCGTCATAGAGCTTTTCGAGCCCGCCGATTTCTCGCTGGGTCTTCTTGATCTGTTTGCTGTCCTCCTGCAGCCTCTTGACCCGCGCGTCGATCTCCCACACGAGATCATCGAGCCGCGTGGTTTGCGCCGTGGCCCGATCGNNACCCGGTCTTCGGCCTTCGTCACGTGCTCCACCCGACCTTCCAGTTCGCCCACACGCGTGGACGTCCGCTCCAGTCTCTCCGTCAGCTCTCGAGCCACGCCCTCGATACGCTGCAGCTCGGCCGCCGTCCGGTCCCGCTCCTCCCGTAGCGCCTCCTGCCGTTGCTGGGCAGCCTGGATATCGTGGTTATACGCGAGGAATTGTTCATGCAGCCCATCCATCTTCTCGGTCAGCTGGGCCACCGTTCCGGACGGTCCCGCTAATTCCGCGATCTCCGCGCGCGCCCGCTCCGCCTCGGTCAACGAATCCCGCACACCGCGCGCGACCGCGTCGATATCGGCGACCTCGTGTGCCATCGATCGGACCTTCTCCGTCGCTTCCGTCTGCGACGCATCCAACTTCCGTACCTGCTCCTCGAGATCCTCGACCCGATCGGCAACCTCGGCCAAGCGACCGACCCGTTCCTCGATGGTGCTCAACTGGCTCGCCAGCTGCTCCTGACGGGTCGTCGTCGACTGGGTCGCCTCGTCCAGACCACTCAGGTCCGCACCCGCCTCCCGCAGGCGCTCGAGACACGCCTCCAGCTCGGTACGCTCTTCCTTGGCACTCGCGAGCAACTGTTTCAGTTCCTTAGGGGAACCCGCGTTTTCCTTTTTATCTCCAAACCACGTCACCATAGGGCGCTCCTCTGTGAGTCTGCGCTCGAGGCGTCAGACGTCAGACTGCGTGTATATCCTTCCCCGAAGTTTCAAGCTGACACCGACGGCGTCAATGGAGCGCCGGGCGATGGGCGCCCACGTGCCGCCGTGCCCGGTGCCGGGTCGGCCTCCGAACGCCCCTGGCGCCCCTCTCCCACCTGACGTTGATTACCGTGGATGGGAGATCCCAAGAAGAAGCTCGTCGTCGTCGGCGACCGGGTGCTGATTCAGCCCGAGGAGGGCGAGAATCGCACCAACGTGGGGTTGTATCTGCCCCCGACCGCCATCGACCGACAAGCGGTCCAAGGGGGGCGGGTGGTGGCCACCGGCCCCGGAACACCCCTGTCCCCACCCACCGAGCTGGACGAGGAACCCTGGAAGACCCCCGACGCCGGTATGCGCTACGTCCCGGTCCAGGCGCGGGTCGGCGATTACGCGCTCTTTTTCCGTAAAGCGGCCGTTGAGATCACCTTCGAGGGCACGCGGTACCTGGTCGTCCCCCAGGCGGCGATCCTGGTACTCGTCCGTGCCGAAGACCCCCTCGACGAACTCGATCTGTAGAGGTGCCGAGGTGCCGTCGATCGTCTTCCTCTGCGTCGAGAACTCCGCCCGGAGCCAGATGGCCGAAGGGTTGGCTCGCGCCCGGGCGCCGGAGGGATGGGACGTGCACAGCGCGGGGTCCAGGCCCGGGACACTCCACCCCCACGCGGTCCAGGCCCTCCAGGAGATCGGCATCGACATTTCCCACCACCACGCGAAGGGGTTCGACGCCGTGCCGCTGGAGGAGGCGGACGTCGTCGTCACCCTCTGTGCCGAGGAGGAATGTCCCGTCGTCGTCACCCGGGGACGGCGACTCAGCTGGCCGCTCCCCGATCCGGCAGGTGCCGACCGCGACCAGGACATCGCCCGGCGATTCCGCGCCGTCCGCGACGATCTGATCGAACGGCTGGACGCGCTCTGGCGGCGGGTCGCGGACGCATGACGGAGTCGTTGGCCCTGGTGGTCTTCCTCGCCCTGCTCGTCGTCGCCCTGGCTTGGCTGCTCGGGCTGCCGCGACGTGCCGATCCCACCGGATCCGTCGCGTCGCAGCATGACGAGGTCGACGAGGAAACGCTCGAGGAGGCGGAACGCGAGCTGGACGACCTGGACGCCATGACCTCGGCCGATGAGGCGGACGAGGAGCTACCCGATTGGGGGCCGGGCGCCCCGAAACCGCGTCGGGAGTGAACGCCGGATCACCCCTCCTCGATCCCCGCCCGGCTGACGCGGTGGGAGACGAGGGGCAACACCTCCGCCGGTGCCTCATCGCCAAGGACGATCGCCTCATCCAGCGCCCGCCGACCCACGGCCACCTGTGCCGAGTCGCTCGCGTAGATGGAGGCCAACGGTTCGCCACGGGCGACGGCGTCGCCGGGGTTGGCGGTGATCACGAAGCCGACCGCGGGATCGAGGCGGTCGTCCATCGTGCGGCGCCCTCCGCCGAGTTCGACGATGCCCCGTCCGATCCGGCGTGGTTCGACGCGCTGGACGATGCCGTCCCGACCGGCGACGTAGACGTCCACCGCCGGTGCCTGGGGGAGCGGCGCGGGATCGTCGACGATGCCGGGGTTGCCGTCCTGCGCTTCGATCAGGCGCCGGCAGGTATCGGCCGCCCGTCCCGAGCGGATGGCGTCCTCGAGCGCGCGGCGGGCCGCCTCCGTGTCGTCCGCGGTGCCGGCGAGCACCAGCATCTCCGCTCCGAGGGCATAGACCACCCCCATCAGGTCCGGCGGGCCCTCGCCCAGCAGCGCCGCAAAGGCTTCCTCCACTTCCAGGGCATTCCCGCACGCCCGACCCAGTGGTCGGTCCATGGCCGTGAACAGGGCGACGGTGGGGCAGCCGCGCGCTTCGCCCAGCGCGATCATCGACCGGGCGAGGGCCACCGCGTCGTCGAATCCCGGCAGGAACGCTCCGCTTCCCCGTTTCACGTCCAGCACCAGACCGTCCAGTCCCTCGGACAACTTTTTCGAGAGAATACTCGCCGCCATCAGGGGAACGGCTTCGATGGTTCCCGTAGCGTCCCGAAGGGCATAGAGCTTTCGGTCGGCGGGCGCGATCTCCGCGGTCTGACCCACCATCGCACATCCGATGCGCTCCACCTGGCGCCGGGTCTCCTCCAGCGTGAGGTCGGTTCGGAAGCCCGGAATCGATTCCAGCTTGTCCAGGGTACCGCCCGTGTGGCCGAGGCCGCGGCCCGACAACATCGGCACGGCGACCCCGCAGCTCGCGACGAGCGGCGCCAACACCAGGGACACCTTGTCGCCGACACCACCGGTGGAATGTTTGTCCACGCGGGGCGGCGTACCGGCTCCGAACCGCAGCGATCCGCCGGAATCCCGCATCGCATCGGTCAGGGCGCCGAGCTCCTCGTCGGTGACCCCGCGGAGGAACACGGCCATCAGCAACGCGGCCATCTGGTAGTCCGGCATCCGTCCGGCGGTGTACTCCCGGATGACCGTGCGCCATTCCGACGCGGTGAGCCGTCCCCCGTCACGCTTGCGTTCGATCAACGGGACCACGAACATTACGCTCGCGACTCCGAACCCATGTGCTTACGACTGCGACTCATGTGCGGCATGCTCCTCGCCTTTTGGCCGGGGGCGTTGCCGGCGCAGACGGTAGCCGAGCACGTGGCGCGGGGGGACAGCCTCCATGCCGCTCTCGAGCCCCGTCCGGCCCTCGAGCACTACCGAGCCGCGGTGGCGCTCGACTCGACCGCGGTCGAAGCGCTCTGGAAGTGCGCCCGTTCCGCGATCGACGTCGCGAAACAGCTGGGCACCGCCGAGCGCGGGCGGCGGGACAGCCTCTATCAGGTCGCCCGAGACTATGCGGAACGGGTGACCCGTCTCGACTCCACCGAAGCCGAAGGGTACTTCATGCTGGCCCAGGCGTTGGGGCGGTTGTCGCGAACGCGCGGCGGGCGGGAGCGCGTGGAATTCGGCCGGGAGATTTACGCGGCGGCGGCCACGACGCTCGACCTGGATTCGACCCACGACGGGGCCCACCACGTTCTCGGGGCCTGGCACGCGGAGGTCATGCGCCTCGGGGGTCTGATGCGCTTTTTCGCCGAGAATTTGCTGGGTGGTGATTACATGGATCGGGCGAGCTGGGATTCCTCGGTGGCGCACCTGAAACGATCGGTCCGGCTCAGACCGGAGTATCTCTTTCACCGTCTGGAGCTGGCGCGCGTCTATGTGGATCTGGAACGGTACGAGGACGCCCGGGCGCAGCTGGACACCATGCTGGCGTTGGCACCGACGAGCGACGCGATGGATCCGCGATACCAGGAGCAGGCGCAGCGGCTGCTGGACGAGATCGCCGGCCGGGACGCCCGCCGGCAGCCGCCGGCGCCCCTCAGGCGTGTCGGCCCTTCAACCGGCGCCGCACCCTCCGCCGCTGACTTCGGAACCGCCGTTCCGCATCATCCCGAAAGTCATCCATCTGTTTTCGCGCATCGTCCTGGAAGTCTTGAAGCTTCGTCCGGAGCCGTCGTCTGGTCACCGCACCCCGCTCCGGTGCGACTAGGAGCGCCACCCCGGCCCCTATGACGGTCCCGAGCAACATGCCGGCAATGAAGCCGACGACGCCGCTACTGTCCTCGGCGTCGACCAGATCTTCCAGTTCGTCGTCCAACTCTTCGTCGAGCTCTTCGTCGTCGACGAGATCGATATCGCGCTCACGTGCCATCGAATCCTCCATGCGTCCGCGGCTCTCTGGATAGTAGCCGCTTGACGCTCGTCCGTCGAGGCTGTCAACTTGAGCCCGCGCCCAGGCGGAGGGCGGATGCCCGATAGCACACCCGAGGTCGACCGGCTGCACACCCGGATCCGGGAACTGGAGCACGAGCGACGGCACCTGCTGGCCGTGATCGACATCCTCCAGGAGGTCACGGGATCCCTGCACGTGGTGGATATCCTTCAGGCGATCACTTCCCGGCTGGGGGAAACCTTCGGACTGGATCGGTGCTCCATCTTTCTCGCGGGGCGCGGGAAACGCACCGCCCGGTTGGTCGCGTCGTACGAGAATCCGAGCATCCGGAACATGACCGTCGACCTGGACCGGTACCCGGAGCTGAAACGCGCGCTGGATTTGGGCGAGACGGTGTTCATCCCCGACGCGCAGGCCGATCCGAATCTCAAACACGTCAAGAACCTGCTCACGCACCGGCGCGTGCAGAGCATCACCGTGATCCCGATTACGTGGCGGGGCCAGGCCATCGGCGCGATCTTCCTGCGCACGTTCCGCGACGGCCCGGCGTTCTCGGACGCCGATGTGCGGTTCACCCAGGTCGTGGCCACCATCACGGCCAAGGCGTTACGCAACGCGTATCACTACGAGCGGCTGCTGAAGCAGCAGGCGGACCGGGACGGAACCGGCGGGGACGTCCGCGATCTGACCCGCGTCGCCCTCGTGGCGTTCCTGCGCCGGCTCCTGGACGCGTACGCCGAACAGGACCCCGCTTCGACGGAAGGGCGGTTGGCCGCCGCGTCTGCCGAGGAGCTGGATCGGCTGGTGGAGATCGCCATGACCGTGCTCAACGAGGAGGGCAAAGGCCGATGACGGGACGTTTCGCCGCTTGCATTCGTTCGGCCGATTCCCCTAAGTTGGCACGGTTTCCCACGATCGCACAGGAGACGCTTC
>JABAHQ010014377.1_pt1 | contig 13332 bp, 11 predicted proteins | sample 7062091 | NCBI WGS metagenome assembly JABAHQ01 (sample SAMN14534359, study PRJNA622989) | marine sediment metagenome | biome: marine biome [ENVO:00000428]; feature: marine pelagic biome [ENVO:01000023]; material: deep marine sediment [ENVO:00002113] | place: India: Gulf of Kutch | collected...
CTGGACATCGATTTGGATCTGGAAGCGGATCTGGGCATCGATACAGTAAAGCAGGCGGAGATGTTTGCTGCCATCCGCCAGGAATACGACATTCCCCGCGACGATAATCTAAAGCTGCGTGACTTTCCCACCCTGGCCCATGCGGTTCAGTTTGTCTACGACCGTCGTCCTGATTTAAAAGACTCCACCGAAATCAAGGCTGCTCAGCAGATTGAGAGCCAGCCGACCGAATCGGTGTCGGAAAAGGCGAGACAAATTTCCGGTGACATGGAGGCGGCCAACAGCATTCCCAGACGGATACCGGTTCCCCAACTTCGTCCCCGATTGGAATGGTGTAAGTCCACCGGTGTCAGCCTGGATGCGCAAAGTCGGGTTCTGGTGATGAGCGACCGGGGCGGCGTCGGAAAGGCGCTGGCCAATCGTCTCAAAAAAGCGGGCGTTACTCCCCTGGTCGTCGATGATACACCCACTCCTGAAGAGCTAACCAAACGGATTGAAGAATGGTTAACGAACGGACCGATTCACGGCGTGTATTGGTTGCCGGCGCTGGATGTGGAGGAAGACCTTCAGAAGATGAGCGCAGAGGATTGGCACCATAACGTCAGTCGCCGGGTGAAGCTGCTTTATACGGCTATGCGGGCCCTCTATGATCAAATCGGTAAACCGGGTACATTCCTGGTCTCCGCAGTGCGGTTAGGCGGCAAGCATGGATATGATGAAACCGGCGCGATTGCACCCCTGGGAGGTGCAGTGTGCGGATTTACCAAAGCCTTTAAGCGGGAAAAGCCGGAGACGCTTGTTAAAGCAGTCGATTTTGAACCTTCCCGAAAAACCGCAGCCTTTGCTGATCTGCTCATTGAAGAAACGCTGCGCGATCCGGGCGTGGTTGAAGTCGGGTATCAGGAGGGTGAGCGCTGGACGATTGGCGTACAGGAAAGGTTCATCAACCAAACTGATCCGATCATGAAGTTGAGCCAAGATTCCATTTTCCTGATAACCGGGGCGGCAGGGAGCATTACCTCAGCGATCATCGCCGATCTCGCCGCCGCTTCCGGCGGAACCTTTTACCTGCTGGATCTGACACCCGAGCCGGATCCCGCCAATAGCGATATCGAACGCTTTGCTACCGACAAGGAAAATCTGAAAAAAGAGATTTTTCAACGGGTGAAAGACAGGGGTGAACGCGCCACTCCGGCAATGGTGGAGAATGAATTAGCCGCCCTGGAACGATCTTATTCGGCGCTTGCTGCCATTCAGGCGGTAGATAATGCCGGGGGCAACGCATATTATCACAGCCTCAATTTGCTGGATAAAGATGCTGTTTCCAGGGTGGTCAGAACGATTGCGGAAAGGGAAGGAAAAATTGATGTGTTGATTCACGCCGCCGGACTGGAGATCAGCCGCCGCTTGCCGAACAAGGAAGCCAAAGAATTCGACCTGGTTTTTGATGTGAAGAGCGAAGGCTGGTATAACCTCTTCTCCGAAATTGGTGATATGGAGCTTGGCGCGGCAGTGGTTTTCAGTTCTATTGCCGGACGGTTTGGCAACGGTGGCCAAACTGATTATAGCGCCGCCAACGACTGGTTGTGCAAAAGCATCTCCAATTTCCGTACCAGTCGTCCCCAAACCCGGGGAATTGCCATCGACTGGACCGCCTGGGGTGGTATCGGCATGGCTGCTCGTGGTTCCATTCCCACCATTATGAAGCAAGCTGGCATCGATATGCTGCCTGCGGAAGCGGGTATCCCCATCGTTCGCCGGGAGTTGACGTTAAACCCCGGCAACCGCGAAGTAATTATTGGACAGAGCCTGGGAGTTATGATGGAGGAATTTGATGAAAGCGGCGGATTGGATACCGGGAAAAACGGGGTAATGTCCGGGCAAGTAGATTCTCAGGGGATCATGGCCGAAAGAGTAACCGGGATGGGCATATACCGGGGATTGAGTGTGGAAACAACCCTCCATCCTCAATCGCAACCCTTTTTATACGATCACCAGATCGAGGGAACGGCAGTGCTTCCCGGGGTGATGGGAATTGAAGCGATGAGCGAAGCAGCCAAAGTGCTCTTTCCCGATCTGCACCTTGCGGCAGTGGAAAATGTGAATTTCCTGTCGCCCTTCAAATTTTATCGACAGCAACCGCGAACCTTAACCGTCAACGTTACTTACAGCAAACAGGGAGAAGATGTTCTGGCTGACTGCCGGCTGACCGGGGCGCGTAAATTGCATGGCAGCGATCAACCCGAAGTAACCACTCATTTTACGGCCCGGGTGCGACTAACGAGCAACCTCTCCCAGCATAAGAAGGTAGAAATTCCGGCAGCGCCCGATGGCAAAAAGGTTGAAGCGGATGACATCTATCAGCTTTATTTTCACGGCCCTGCCTATCAGGTGCTGCATAATTCGTGGAGAAGCGGGGATCAGGTGATCGGATTGTTATCCCAAAAGTTGCCTGCCAATCATCAACCGGAGAATCTACCGACCATCGCCACGCCCCGTTTGATCGAGCTCTGCTTTCAAACAGCTGGTATCTGGGAAATGGGTGTTCAATTACGGATGGGATTGCCCTATCACATCGATCGGTTAAACATATTAAGAAGTTCAACCAAACCGGATGGCCCTGAGGGCAAAATGCATGCGGTCGTATCTCCCGGGGCAGACGGAAATTTCAATGCGACGGTAATTGATAGTAAAGGAGATGTCCATTTAACGGTGGAAGGTTATCGGACCATGGAGCTTCCCAATGCTGTAGAGAATACGCAACTTAAGCCATTAAAAGATATTTTTAATCATTAATGTTCGGGTAGATGGAGGACCCATTGCTGCCGGTATCCTGCGAACCGGCAGCAATGACAATTTGGAATTGGAATGATGAATAAATCAACGACTTACTGGCTAACCCAGTCAATGGCAGATGTGCCAGCCGAAGGCCTCTGCTTATCTTCCCGCGAGCGTAACATATTGGAAAAAATGCGGTTTCCCAAGCGGCGAAATGACTGGGGATTAGGGCGCTGGACTGCAAAGCGGGCCATATCCGTTTATGTGGGCAATCAGTACAATTGGCAGGAGATTGAAATTATTGCCGCTGCCGACGGGGCGCCGCAAGCATTTCTGTATGGCAAGCCTGCTTTGATCAATATTTCCATTAGCCATAGTAATGGACAGGGACTTTGCGTGATTGGCTGCCAATCTTATGCAATCGGCGGCGATGTTGAACAAATTGCAAATCGCAGCGATCAATTTGTGAATGATTATTTTACTGTAGAAGAACAAGAATTGGTTCAGCAGGCCTCTCCGCAGGATCGCTGCCGGATGGTAACATTGATCTGGTCCGCCAAAGAAAGTGCTCTGAAATCCCTGCGCCAGGGGCTGCGACAAGATACCCGGAGCATAAAAGTGCGCTTGGTTAACTACGGTGAAAATCAAGGATGGCATCCTTTATTGATCGAGTGCGAAAATTCCGGACGGCTTTTTAATGGCTGGTGGCGACAGAAGGGTGATTGTGTCCTGACGGTGGCAACTGATGCCCCATCATCAGAACCGGTCGAACTATCGTTAACGAATCAAGTGGTAATTGAACCCGCGAAAATTGGCAAATAAAATATTTCTTGGATTAATATGTCAGGATTAACTCATTGTAATTGCTGAATAATCAAGATTGATGTCATCGCTACAAGCGTGTTAAATGAATCATGAATTGCGCTAATCTTTCTGCCTATTCACAGTTTCCAATCCTTTTTTCAACTCTTTTTCCAACGCCTTAATGGCCTCCTTTATTTTGCTTACTACCTGATCCACCGGCACGATAAACAACTGTCTGCTGTTACGATGTTTCACCTCCACACCACCTTTTTTCAGGGCGCGGTCGCCGACGGTGATGCGTAACGGCATTCCTCTCAGATCCGCATCATTAAACTTAACCCCGGCACTGACATCGCGGTCGTCATACAACACCTCAATGCCACTATTCAGCAATTCAGTATAAATTGCTTCCGCAGTTTCGGTTGTCTTCTCATCTCCCTTTAGCAAAATTAATCCGACCGGAAAAGGCGCCATAGAAATTGGCAGAGATAAACCGAATTTATCCCGATGGGCATCGGCAATGCAGGCAAACAGGCGGCCGATACCGATTCCGTAAGCGCCGAGATGAATGAACTGCGCTTGGCCGTTTTCATCCAGAAAGGTGGCATTAAAGGCTTCACTGAAGTAGGTTCCCAGTTGATGCAGGTGTCCGATTTCGATGCCTTTTTCCAAATTCATGGGTTGCCGACAATCAGGGCACTTTGCGCCATCTTCTGCCAGGGAAATATGGCCAACCATATCGGGCTTATAATCGCGACCACAATTGCTGTTTAAAAGATGATAATCCGGCTCGTTGGCGCCGGTCACCAGATTGGTCGAGTTCGCCACCAGGTCATCCACAACCACGATCACATTTTTGCGATCAATCCCAATCGGTGAGGCGAATCCGGGGACACATCCGGCCGCTTCGATTTCGCCTCCCTCCGCTGGTTGAATTTTATAAGCCTTGGTCAAATTCAGAATCTGGTGATGATTCACTTCCATATCTCCGCGAACTACGGCGATGATTAGTTTGGGCGGATTAACAGCGCCAAAATCACCTCTGAAAAAGACGATCTTGGCAGTTTGTTCTCTTCCGATTCCGAGAAAATCGCTAACCGCTTCAATCGTCGAGGCATCAGGTGTATGCACTTTTTCTATTTTTTGGGCTTCTTCCGAATTTGCTGCCTCTTTAACAAACTCTGCCACTGCTTGATTGGCCGCATAACCGCAGTGAGGGCAGCTCACGTGATAGTCTTCACCCATTGGAATACGATAAACGAATTCATGGGAAAGCAGTTCTTCCGCATTGTTGCTGCCTTTTATGGCTAATAACGGAAGATTCAATCGAGTTGCAATGCGATAATAGGCTTGGTGGTGAGCAAAGTATTGATCGCGGCCGCCGGTCTCGTCCCGGTCGAAGGAATAAGCATCATTCATCAAAAATTCCCGGGTTCGCAATAAGCCGCCCCTGACCTGGGTTTCATCGCGGAATTTAGGTTGATTCTGGAAAATCAGTTGGGGTAACTGCCGATAAGAATGGATTTCCGAATTTGCCAGAACGGTTGCCACTTCTTCGCTGGTCGATGCCAACGCCCACTCCCGATCTCGATTGTCTTTAAGCCGAAACAGCCCATCTGATAGCCTGTCCCAGCGCCCGCTTTTTTGCAGGATCTCAGCAGGATGGATTAATGGCAAAGTAACTTCCTGTCCACCGATCGCGGTTAATTCTTCCATAATAATATTTTGAATTTTTTTCACTGATTTCCAGGCTAATGGCAAATAAGAAAAGACTCCCGGTGCCAATTGACGGATGTATCCTGCTCGCAATAGCAGTTGATGAACAGGATGTTCCGCTTCGGCCGGTGCGCGCCTTAACGTCTCACCGAATACATTTGATACTCTCATAGTTTGCCCACACTTTATTATTCTCATAAAAATAGGAATGAAACCTCGGAACTGAAAAGGCCAAATAATTTATTAACCAAATTTTGGCGGCTTCCTGATGTCAGAAAAAGTGCCCTATAGGGGGATTTTGTTCCAGCGAAAAAGCTAATATTTTGTAAAGATTTCGTTTTGTTATGATTTTGGTGCTGTTCCTTTTTCGTTGCAACTATCAAAATTTTATCACGCTCGCAGGATTTCCATCGAATATTTATTATGATAAGTTAACCCTTTGTGGTTTAAGAAATGTATCATAAATTTATTTAAAAGGAATGATGAATCAACCAAAATAAATAAGGAAAGATCATGGCGACGCAAACTATAGATTTAAAAGATTTACTCACGATGATAAAAAAGCAAAAAGATATTGATGCAAATTGGGGTCTGGACCTGGGCTGCATCATAGAAACAGAGGACATCAAGCCGTTGGTGAAAGTTATCAATTATATTCTCAACTATCTGTCTCAATTAAGTAACGAAAGCATCCAGATCACCTTAACCTTACAAAAGAAGCATATCAATATGAGCTTCTTCAGTTCCACAGAACACACCGAGCTGCCAGAGGTAAGCGATTCCATTGAGGAAGCTGTTATACCCTACCATGCGTCCTTAAAAATGGAGCATGAGCCCGGAAAATACGTTCAATTTTTAATTGTTTTTAATAAGGACGAGGAAGAGGCCATGACGCCATAAAATGCTTTCTACTCATTCCGAGCTCCAGCTTCTAAAATTTATAAATGGTTACTTGTAATTAAGTTCTTCACCCCGACTTGGTAGCCGCGGGTTTTATGCCCGTGAAAAGCTGCGTGCTGAAGCTGTCGGCTACCAGGGGCATAAGCAGCTTAAAAATATACACAACATTCAGTTCCTTATTTTTCAATTGTCCAAAAGAATTATCCAATGTAAACTCTGATGCAGAGAGTTATAGTGAAATGATTTGATCGTGGCGTGATGTTTAATTATAAAATCCCTCTAAATCTCCCCTGTCTGCAGCAGGCAGGCCTTGGAAAGCGGAGACTTATCACATGGTGATTCCTATGGTAAAGGAATATCCCGCCACGGTCAGATCAAATTAGTATTACATGGATTGGGGCTGCTTACAGTGGCTCGCTTGCTGTTGATAAAACGGCAAGATGATTATGGTTAACCCTTGAACTGGGAACCCAGAACCCAGAACCAAATTATTCTGTTTTAACCGTAGATTAAAACGATGGAGTAAAACAATTCCCATTTCACGCACCAGACCATTTGCAGTTAACCAGGATGAATATCCGTTCCAAAGTCACTGGTTTGACCGAGGGAGAGTGGCGATGCATTACCTGGACGAGGGAGAGGGTGTGGCGGTGTTGATGCTGCACGGCAATCCCACCTGGTCTTATCTTTATCGGGATGTCATCAAATCCCTGAACGGCGAGTGTCGCTGTATCGCGCCTGATTACCCGGGATTCGGCTACTCCGAACATCCCTCTGATTATGATTATACTCCCAAATCCCATGCAGATTGGATTGAATCATTGATCGAATACCTTGATCTCCAATCCTTAATAATGGTGGTTCAGGACTGGGGTGGTCCGATTGGTTTATCCGTTGCCGTTCGGCAGCCGCAGCGGATCGCCGGTCTGGTTATCTGCAACACCTGGTGTTGGCCGGCGCCAGTAAATGCCTGGATGTTTTCTTTTATCATGGGTGGAATCCTGGGAAAATATTTGCATCTAAGACGCAATTTTTTTGCCCGTCGCATTGTGCCCTGGGGAATATTAAAACCGGAACGCAAAACTCCTGAAAACTTGAGGGCATATACTGAGGCATTCCCCACTCCGCAATCCAGAATGGGCACCTGGGTTTTTCCACGCGAAATACGGAAATCTAAGCGGTGGCTGAAATCGATTGAAGAAAAACTTGGCAGTTTGCGTCATGGACCGGTGGAGCTGGTCTGGGCGATGAAGGATCCTGCTTTTGGGAAAGAATCTTACATCCGTCGCTGGTTACAGCATTTTTCGCATGCACAAGTGGAGCGAATTAAAGATGCGTCTCATTATGTGCAGGAGGATCGCCCCGATCGTGTCGCAGCAGGAGTTAAACGGCTGTTAAAATAAAAAAGTTGAATTTTTTGTAGAGGAGGGTTCGTTTTGTCATTCTGAGGGAGTGATAACGACCGAAGAATCTCTAATTTCAATTCGATGTATTCCAGAACAAGGTTTGCACCATCAAAGGAATAGAAGATTTTCAATTTAACGCCCGGAGGTGGGGTATGTCTCAAAAACATTTAAGAAATCTATTTTTTGTGATCGTTTTATTTATTAGCGCTTCAGTAGTGGCGCAGGGAGAAGCCACCATGCTATTCCTCCGCATTCATCCCTCCCCGGAAGTGAATAGCAGAGGAGAGGCAGGAGTAGCGTTGCCAACGACCGATCCGCTCGGCTTTTTTTACAATCCCGCGCAAATTGGCTATGCCAGTCAACAGACCAATTTGGCTTTCCAGTTTTATCCCGGAGCTGTGGATTGGTTGCCCCGATTTAAGTTTTACGATTTAACCTACAATAGTCTGGCATTTAATGCTGGTTATAATTTGACACAAATTTTCAATGAGCTTCCTTTGAGTTTGGGTTTTGGTTACATGCGCAATGAGTTTAATTACGGGGATTTTGTGTTAGTCAACACTCAAGGTGAACCCATCGGTACATGGGAGAGCAGAGAAAGTGCTGATGCCTTTGCTTTTGGGCTAAACTTTGATAGCTTTATCAATGTGAGCGTCGGATTAATATATAAAGATATTTCGTCTAAATTGAGCCCGGTTGTTATCACGGGTTCCACAGAAATAGGCTTAAGTAAGGCAGAAGCAGAAGCCATCGACTATGGTTTCCTGGTTAGCATCCCGCTTCTAAAATTTTTTGAGAAAGATATGCAAAATACTTCGTTAAATGAAACTGCCATCTCCCCTTATTTTAATATTTCCATCGGATATGCGAAGACAAATATTGGAGACAAAGTCTCGAATCGGAGTGCTCAGCAAAGTGATCCATTGCTGCGGACCGCATTATTAGGTTATGGAATGTCTGCAGGATTCAGCTCCGAGTTCAACCGGATTCCGTTTTACACTTTTATCAGTGGATTGGACTCTTGAAGCCAACGATTTGCTGGTGAATAGGAGGAACAAAGAATACCCGGAGGGGCTTCTTGGCGATATAAAAATCGGAAAAAATGTATTGTCGGGAAAAAGCGACGATCGTGTGGAGACACGGAAGGGACTGCAACTTAAATTTTGGGATGCCTTCCGATTTGGATTCGGTTGGTTTAATGGCCCGGGTTGGGTAGATCAAAATCCGAAGACGATTGGTTTTGGGATCAGTGGAAAAGGGCTGCTGAAATTAATGGCTGCGTATTCAAATAATCCCCAAATCATTTCTGTGGCAAAACATTTTGATTTTCGATATTCCTGGATCGATTATAGCGCTGATGATGACAGGCCCTTAGATGGCACAACCTATCAAAGTATTGGATTATTTGTAACGGGATTCTAATAGAATCTTAGTGAATCCTTGTGTCTTTGTGGCTGCCTTTTCCCTAAATTTAACGACAAGAGGTTCATTTAACAGACGTTTCCGGCTGCTCGGTGCGAAGCCCCTGTGGGGCCTTTCGTTTTTCCCGTTCCTCAAGAATACGCTCGTATTCGGCAATGACCTGTGCGCCCAAAAGCAGAATGACAGCAGCGACTTCTAATGAGAGCAAGACGATAATCACCGTGGCCCAGGAGCCATAAAACAAATTGACCATCGATATGGTTGAGAAATACCAGATTAAAATGTGCCGGGTAACTTCCCAAAGAATACCGGCGGTTAATCCGCCAATTAAGGCGTGCCGGGTGGAGATTTTCCCCACCGGCATGACCATATAAAAGGAGGTAAGCAACAGTATGAGCCCTATCACGCCGAAGAAATATAAAACAGTTCCGGTCACCCCGTTAAATTCGATAGTCCAGACAAGAAGGGTAATTTTTTCTCCCTCCACGGCTTGCAAGGCTCCGCTAATCAAGGTAATAAAGAGGATGGCAATGCCAATCAACATGATGTAAATATACGGAATGATGGCCGAAACCAAAAAANNCAAAAAATGCCGTCGGCGGATCTGCACCCGGTGGAAGAAAATGACCGACATGGCATTTTCCAGAATGGTGAAGGCCAGGGAACTAAAGAAGAGTAAAATCACCACGCCGATCCATCCCACCAGATAGCGGTGATCTAAAAAATTAATAATTTGATCGACTAAAATCTGTGAGTGTTGGGGAACGATTAATTCCAGGTTGCCGTTGAGAATGGTTATTAACTTTTGCCGATCGACAAAGTGGGATAAGGCAACTAAGAGCAAAATAAAGATGGGGATGATTGATAATAAGGTGTTGTACGCCACTGCCCCGGCCAGTAATATCCCCTGGTTGGCTTTAAATCCTTTCAGGACTCGAATCAAAAATCGACCCGCTTTGCGGAGAATCCTGAGAAGGTAATTTTTTTGCTCATTTAATTCGGTGGTATTGTTTAAGAGCCTCATACTTTTCAATTACAATTATGCAATTGTTTAAATCTCAAGAAATTACAAGTTCATATAGAAAATTACAAGTAGTATCCCTCTGATTCTGTTTACAATTCATCTTTTATTGAATATACGCAGACAAATGTTCCAACTTTAATTAACATATAATTTTTCTTTGCAATGATTCATTCATAGCGCTACTTTTAAGGAGCGGGCAAAATTTATTTTGCATAGCTAATGCAGAGTCAATTCTGCATTTCACATCATTGTTTAATGTAATATTTGGTAAACCTCAAATGAAATTCTGGAATAGCACTATAAGAGTTTTACTCCTTATACTTTTATGCAGCGGTTTAAATAGCTGTCCTGCTGAGGGAGATATAGAATATCTGGCAGTGGTGGAGTCGAACACCGGTTGGGAATTGATTGCTGGTGATCAACGCATGGAGGGATTCGGAGATCAATTTGTTTATTTGCCGCAAAATATTCCTCCGGTTTGTGTCACCGTCAGAAAGCTTTCGATTCCCGGCTACCTGAGAGTGCAGGTGAAAACAGAAGGATTCAGTATTATGGGTGTCCGTGATGGGGAATGGCAATACACCACCGCAGACTCCGGCAGCGTTACCGCTTGCAGTGATGATTGATTTTTATGATTGGCGGGTATTTGCCATCTCACCGCTATAAGCTTATTTTAAGGACTGCAACCAAAAAGGAACTGCCCCATGCCATAGGCACCACCGTGTGGCAGGGGGCCAGTGTTCCAACGAAAGCAAATAACTTAATTTTAAATGCTGTTCCTTTTTTCTTGCGACTGTAATCGGTTGTTTTGATAATAAAAGACCCGGGAATTGAAAATGACACAAGGAGAAATAACTTGGGAAGCATAGATTTTCTCTTAACATCACTTGAAGAAGTTCAATCCGCAGCAACTGTGTCCCGGCGAAATTTTCTGGGCTGGTTGGGGATGATTGGACTAACTTTTGCGACAGGGAATCTCTCCGCTGCAAAGCAGTCGGAAAAGATTCTGACTCGTTCCATTTCCAGTAGTGGCGAACAGATTCCGGTGGTTGGGTTGGGCACCTGGCAAACCTTTGATGAACAATTGGATTCGGAAGCCCGCAGCCGGCTCAGTGAAGTATTGTCCGTTCTTTATGAGCGAGGAGGTAGAGTGGTGGATTCCTCCCCCATGTACGGCCGCTCCGAAGCGGTAGTGGGTGAATTGACAGAAGAACTGGGGATAAACAATAAATTATTCTTTGCCACCAAAGTTTGGACCAGAGGAAAATCCGATGGCATTGAACAAATGAATGATTCCTTCCGTTTGATGCGCCGGGCTCAAATTGATTTGATGCAGGTGCATAACCTTATCGATTGGGAAACCCATTTAAAAACGCTGCGGGAATGGAAGGCGGAGAAGAAAATTCGTTATCTGGGCGTAACCCATTACACCACTCGAGCTTTTTCCCAAATTGCCAGCCTGATGAAAACTGAACATCTTGATTTCATTCAAATTCCATTCTCCATTGAAGTTCCTCAGGCAGAAGAAGAGATTTTTCCGCTTGCACAGGAAACAAGGACCGCGGTTTTAATAAATCGTCCCTATGAAGGCGGGTCGCTCTTCCGGCGAGTGAACGGCAAACAGTTGCCGCAATGGGCAAAAGAGATCGATTGTTTTAGCTGGGGACAATTTTTTCTGAAATATATCCTGGGACACCCGGCGGTCACCTGCGTTATTCCCGGCACCGGAAACCCCAAACATATGAAAGACAATATTCAGGCGGCTTTCGGCCAACTCCCGGACAGGTCACAACGAAAAGAAATGGTTCGCTATTTTGAATCACTTTAAGACTGATAAACATCAACTCTTGAATTCTATCCCTTCAAGTGATATTTTATAAATATTTTCAGGTTTAGTGAAAGCCGCAGATATCATCATCCGAAGCATCGGTTAGTGGTGAGGCATGAGGGTTCTGAATTCCGCCGGGTTAAGTTAGGGAAGGATTGTGCAATTATGATATGTTTAATTTAAATGCAGAAAGGAAGAAAGCGTATGGTAAGTAGAAAAGTCACTAAATTGGTTGGTATCTTTACAATGATGCTGTTATTCGGTGCATCTTCGCTATATGCACATTGCGAGATTCCTTGTGGTATTTACGATGATCATATGCGAATCGATATGATCAAAGAGAATATTCGGACCGTAGAGAAGTCGATGAATCAAATCAGTGAACTATCCAAGGAGAATCCAAACAACTATAATCAACTGGTCAGGTGGATAGACAATAAAGAGGCTCATGCTATTAAAATCCAGGAGATTGTCTATCAATATTTTATGACCCAGCGAATCAAACCGGCGGATCCTCAGAACATGGATGCACACAAAAAGTATCTGAATCAATTATCTCTTTTGCATCAAATGCTGGTTCATGCGATGAAAGCCAAACAAACCCTGGATCATTCCCATATTGAAAAACTAAGAGAATTGACAGATAAATTTTCGAAAGCTTATTTTAACGAAGAAGAAAAAGAACACATGAAAAAAGAACATCAATAATTGAAGACTTAACCCTGGCGTTCGATTGCCGATTTTTATATCCCAGTAATTGAATGAGTTTTTGGTAAGTTTTTTTTGAGAGTATGATGTCAGGAATTCAGCACAACGAGCAGAGCCGATATCCCCTAACAATAGTCCGGCTCTGCTCGTTTTTAATTTTCAATATGTAACATCAGCCAGGTAATTTATCCTAAAGTTTAAAAGAGAGGGACTGGATGTCCGGTAAAAAAAGTACCCATGAAGATTTAATTCAACGTGAATTTGCCTTTTTGCGCAGCACCATCGGTGATTTTCAATGGTTGAGCGGATTAACAGAAAAGGAATTAGATATTTTGCATGATCAAATTATCTCGGTGTTTCTGGAGTTCAATCAAAGCAGGCAAACCCGAGAAGATAACCGACCATTCTACAGACTGCCCGAAGTTTAATGAGAGGGAAACTAATAGCCGCCGGGTGATTTTTGAACGGCTTTTTATGCAGAATAGCGGATGATAATGAAGAGAAGAATAAAGATCAGGATAACGAATAGGATTGCACAACCGCTTCTGCTTTTACCCGGATTTTTCCCACCGGAATCATCACCGCCGAATAAAATTTTAATGAGTGGATCGGTTTTTTTCATCTATATAGAGTTGCAAAAGAAAATAGCTTGGATGTTTAGAGTTGCTGATTTAATTATTTCCTGATTTAGAAAATTTGGTATATCATATGGTACATCTGTCTCGTCCTGAAATAGGTTGACAGAT
>JABAHQ010016664.1_pt1 | contig 13318 bp, 26 predicted proteins | sample 7062091 | NCBI WGS metagenome assembly JABAHQ01 (sample SAMN14534359, study PRJNA622989) | marine sediment metagenome | biome: marine biome [ENVO:00000428]; feature: marine pelagic biome [ENVO:01000023]; material: deep marine sediment [ENVO:00002113] | place: India: Gulf of Kutch | collected...
CGAGGAGATCACGCGCTCGCGGCCCGAGAAATCGCTTCTCGAGCCGTTGAAGAAGAGCGGTGGCCGTAACCATCACGGCCACATCACCACGCGGCGGCGCGGTGGCGGGCACAAGCGCCGCTACCGCCGCATCGACTTCAAGCGGGACAAGTTCGGCGTGCCCGGCAAGGTCGCCGCCATCGAGTACGACCCGAACCGCTCGGCCCACATCGCGCTGATCCACTACGCGGACGGCGAGAAGCGCTACATCCTCCAGCCCCGCGGGCTGCGGGTCGGGGATTCGGTCGTGGCCGGTTCGGGCGTCGAGATCACGACCGGCAACGCGGTGCCTCTCAGGGAGGTCCCGTTGGGCACGACGGTGCACAACGTGGAGTTCCGACCGGGCGCCGGCGGCCAGATGGTGCGGAGCGCCGGGAGCGGCGCCCAGGTCGTGGCCAAGGAGGGCAACTACGTGACTCTGAAGCTCCCCTCCACCGAGGTCCGCATGGTGCCGGCCGAGTGCACGGCGACCGTCGGTCAGGTCGGGAACGTCGACCACGAGAACGTCTCGTGGGGCAAGGCCGGCCGCGCCCGCTGGGCGGGACGGCGCCCGAAGGTCCGCGGCGTGGCGATGAACCCCGTCGATCATCCCCACGGCGGCGGCGAGGGCCGGGGACGGATCGGCCGCCCGCCGGTCTCCCCGACGGGCAAACTGACCCACGGCCCGCGGACGCGAAAGAAGCGTAAACCGAGCGATAAACTGATTATCAGAAGGGCCCGGGATGAGAAGAAGAGGAGGAGGCGCTGATGCCGCGGTCCCTGAAGAAAGGCCCCTTCGTCGCCCCCAAGCTGCTCCAGAAGGTGGAGAAGGCGAAGCAGGGCGAGTTGCGGGAGATTAAGACTTGGTCGAGGGCCTCGATGGTCACCCCGGAGATGGTCGGCCTGACTATCAAAGTCCACAACGGGAGGGTCCATGTCCCGGTCTATATCGTGGAGAACATGGTCGGGCATAAGTTGGGAGAGTTCGCCCCCACGCGGACCTTCCGCCAACATGGCGGGGTGAAGAAGAAGGCCCCCGTGCGGAAGTGAACGGAGATGGAAGCGCGAGCGGTGATGAAGATGGTCCGGATCTCGCCCTACAAGGCACGCTTGGTGATCGACCAGATCCGGAACAAGGATGTCGATGAGGCCTTGGAGATCGTCCGCTTCACCAATAAGAAGGCGGCCCGCTTCGTCCTGAAGGCCCTGGAGTCAGCGATTGCCAACGCAGAGAACAACCATGAAATGGAGGCAGACGAGCTCATCGTCAAGGAGGCCTACGTCGATACGGGGCCTTCCCTGAAGCGCTTAAAGCCTCGCGCTCGGGGGATGGCCGACGTGATCCACCGTCGGACGAGCCACATTACCGTGGTCGTCTCCGACGAGTGGGATGAGGACGAGGAGGATTGATGGGCCAGAAGACGCATCCGATTGGATTTAGGCTCGGCATCAACAAGGGCTGGGAGTCGAACTGGTTTAGCGAGAAGAGAGCCCTGGAATACGTCCAGGAGGATTTCCGGATCAGGGATTTGATTCGCGGACGGTACCAGGGAGCAGGGGTCGCGGAGATAAACATCGAGCGGCCGACCGAGGAGAGGACCTCCTTGGTGATCCGGACGGCCCGTCCGGGGATCATCATCGGCCGGGGCGGCCAGGAGATCAACAGCTTCCAGGCCGAGCTGGAGGAGATGACCGGGCGGCGGGTGAGGATCTCGATCAAGGAGATCGATAATCCGGACTTGGAAGCGCCTCTAGTCGCCCGAGACGTCGCCTTCCGCATCGAGAACCGCACCCCGCCGGTGCGGGCGATGAAGGAGATCATCCAGCGGGTGATGGCCAACGGCGCGCAGGGGGTCAAGATCAAGTGCTCCGGTCGGCTCGGCGGACGGGAGATCGCCCGCTCGGTGGAGCAGATGGCCGGCCGCGTCCCGCTGCAAACCATCCGCGCGGACATCGACTACGGCTTCACCGAGGCGAGTACCAAGTACGGACCGATCGGGGTCAAGGTCTGGATCTACCGCGGCGAGTTTCATCCCTTAGAGGCCGCGGCAGGCGAAGGGGAGGCGGATGCCGCTGCTGTTTCCTAAGCGGAGAAAGTTTCGTAAAGACCACCGTGGTCGGCGGAAGGGCAAAGCGATCGCCGGCTCGCGGATCGCCTTCGGGGAATGGGGGATCCAAGCTCTTGAGCCGGCCTGGATTACCGCCCGCCAGATCGAAGCCTGTCGGACGACCATTGTCCGCCAGCTGGGCCGCGGAGGAAAGGTCTGGATCCGGATCTTCCCCGATAAGCCGATCACCAAGGTTCCGGCGGAGAGCCGCATGGGAAAGGGGAAGGGAAATCCTGAGGACTGGGTGGCAGTGGTTCGGCCTGGCCGGATCATGTTCGAGGTGGCCGGGATCGACCGGCAAAGGGCCAGGCGGATCGCGGAGCTGGTCTCCTACAAGCTGCCGATCAAGACCCGTCTCAAAGGAAGACTCCGCTTCGGAGGCGAAGAATGAAGGCCGAGGCCCTGCGCGAGCTGACCGATGAGGAACTGCGGGAGAAGGAAGGGGAGCTGAAACGGAAGCTGCTCAACCTCCGCTTTCAGGTGGCCACCAACCGACAGGATAACACGGCCGCGCTGCCCGAGACCAGAAGGGAGATCGCGCGGATCAAGACCATTCTACATGAGCGGGAATTGGCAGCCCAAAAGGAGGAGTAGGTGCCGCGGAAGGAAAAGATCGGCCGGGTAACAAGCAATCGAATGGAGAAGACGATCACCGTCGTAGTGGAGCGGCGTGCCCCACATCCCCGTTACCGAAAGTATATCCGCCGACGAACTAAGTTCTACGCCCACGACGAACAGGGGGAGGCAAAAGTAGGTGATCTGGTAAGGATCGCCGAGACCAGGCCCCTGTCGCGCCGCAAGCGGTGGCGGTTGGTGGGGGTCGTGGAGCGAGGGGAGAGATGATCCAGCCGCGGTCGATCTTGAAAGTCGCGGATAACTCCGGTGCACGCGAGGTGCGATGTATCGCCGTCCTGGGCCACACCCGCAGTGGAGGGGGCCGGATTGGGGACCTGATCGTCGGCTCGATCCAGAAGAGGCTCCCGACCTCCGAGCTGGAGAAGGGCAAGATCGTCAAGGGAGTGATCGTCCGAACCCGCAATCGTCTCCGTCGCGAGGACGGCAGCTATATCAAGTTTGATGACAATGCGATCGTGTTGATCAATGAACAGTGGGAGCCGCTCGGAACGCGAGTCTTCGGACCCGTAGCCCGGGAACTGCGCAAGCGGGGGGCGCTGCGGATCATCTCCCTCGCGCCGGAGGTCCTCTAATGAAAAAGGTCCGGAAGGGCGATTTGGTGAAGGTGAATCGGGGGGCAGATCGCGGCAGAGTCGGGGAGGTCTTGCGCATCCTTCCCCAGGAGGATAGAATAATCGTCAAGGGCGCCAATATGGTCAAGCGCCACCGACGGCCGACCGCGCGGCAGCGCGAGGGTGGAATCATTGAACAGGAAGGGACAATTCACATCTCCGATGTCTTAGTTATCTGCCCGGAGTGCGATACTCCAACCAGGGTCGGCTTCGAGTTCTCCCCTGAGGGGGAGAAATTGAGAAAGTGCAAGCAATGTGGGAGGACTTTCGCCTAGCGATGCTCCACGAGCGGTTCGAGGAAGAGATTATTCCGCACCTAATGCAGGAACTGGGATATGAGAACGTGATGCAGGTCCCCCGGATTGAGAAGGTGGTGCTCAACGTGGGGGTCCCGGACACGGGCAACCCCAAGGTGATGGAAGGGGTCGTGCGGGATCTCTCGCTGATCACTGGCCAGCGGCCAATTGTCACCCGGGCCAAGCGCTCCATCTCCGACTTCAAAATCACCAAGGGCGAGCCGGTCGGCTGCAAGGTCACCCTCCGCGGCAGGCGGGCCTACGTCTTTCTGGAGAAATTGTTCAACGTGGTGTTGCCGAAGACCCGCGACTTCCGGGGCCTCTCCTCCGCTTCGTTCGACGGGAGGGGAAATTACAGCCTGGGGCTCGACGAGCAGCTCGTCTTTCCGGAGATCAAGTATGATGAGGTGGAGAAGATCCAAGGGATGGACATCATCATCGTCACCACCGCGCCGAGCGATCGCGAGGGTTACTACCTGCTAAAGGAGCTGGGGCTACCGTTGCGGGATTGATCCATCCGGAGGAGATATGGCGAAGAAAGCGCTAATCATCAAGGCAGGGCGGGAGCCGAAGTTCAAAGTGCGGCGGTATAACCGTTGCAGCATCTGCGGCCGCCGCCACGGTTATATACGGGATTTTGGAATCTGTCGCCTCTGCTTCCGCGAGCTGGCCCATCAAGGGAAGATCCCCGGAATAAGGAAGGCAAGCTGGTGAAGAGTGATGGACCCGATAGCTGACATGCTGACCCGGATTAGGAACGCCAACCAGCGCTTCCATCAGGAGGTCCACCTCCCCTTCTCCCGAATGAAGGAGGAGTTGGCCCGGATCTTGGAGGAGGAGGGCTTCATCACCGGCCACCAGGTCGAGGATATCGATGGGAAAAAAATCTTGGTCCTCTTCCTCAAGTATAAGGGAAAACGGCGGAAGGAGTGCGTGATCACCGATTTTGAGCGGGTGAGCAAGCCTTCNNTTTGAGCGGGTGAGCAAGCCCTCGCGGCGGATCTATGTCGGGAAGGAGGATGTCCCCCAGGTGCTGGGCGGTGCGGGGATCGCCATCCTCTCCACCTCCCAGGGGGTGATGACCGACAAGGAGGCCCGCCGGCGGCAGGTAGGCGGCGAGCTCCTCTGTAAGGTGTGGTGAGATGTCCAGGATTGGTCGGAAGCCGATAACGCTGCCCGAGGGGGTAAAGGTCCATGTGGGGGAGGATACGGTAGTCGTGGAAGGGAAGGGGAGCCGGCTGGAGCAGCGCTACGAGCCGGACAAGGTGACCATAGAGCTTGCCAATGGCCAGATCCAGGTCCAGCGAAAGGACGACTCCCGGGAGTGCCGGGCGCGACACGGGCTCTATCGCTCGCTGATCGCCAACATGGTCCGCGGGGTGGTCGAGCCCCACTCCAAGACCCTGATCCTCAAGGGACTCGGTTATCGGGCGCGCCTCTCCGGGCGCACCTTGGAGCTGGAGATTGGCTACTCCCATCCCGTCCGCTATGAGGTCCCCCAGGGTGCGGAGGTCGAGGTCCCCGCACAGGATCAGATCATCATCCGCGGTCCGGACAAACAACTGGTCGGCCAGGTGGCCGCGAAGATCCGCGCTTTCCGGAAGCCTGAGCCTTACAAGGGTACAGGGATCAGATATAAGGATGAGCAGATTATCCGAAAGGAAGGGAAGCTCGGTGGAGGTGTCGGTTAGGGGCAATGGCCCGATTGAGCAGGAGTGAAGCCCGCCGACGGAGACACCGCCGGGTCCGCAAAAGGGTCTTCGGGACGCCGGAGCGGCCGAGGCTCTGCGTCTACAAGAGCCGCCGCCACCTCTATGCCCAGTTGATCGACGATACGACGGGACGAACTTTGGCCGCGGCCACCACCCTCGACCCCAGCTTCAATGGAACCGGAGGATGCAACGTCGACTCCGCTCAAAGGGTGGGCGGGTTGATCGCCGAGCGGGCCCGAGCACACGGGATCGAGCAGGTGGTCTTCGACCGCGGTGGCTATCTCTACCACGGGCGGATCGAGGCCTTGGCCCAGGCCGCGCGGGAGGGAGGGCTCAAATTTTGAACGACGCACTGGAGCTAAACAACGAGGTCATCGACATCCGCCGGGTGGCCAAGGTGACCAAGGGAGGAAAGAACTTCAGCTTTCGGGTCACCGTGGTCGTCGGCGATGGCGCGGGCCATGTCGGAGTGGGGAAGGGGAATACCGGCGAGATCCCCAAGGCAATCCACCAGGGAATCAGGGATGCCCAGCGAAACATGATTCACATTCCGATCAAAGAGGGGACCATTCCCCATGAAGTCGAAGGAAAGTTCAAAGCAGGGCGGGTGATCCTCAAGCCGGCCTATAAGGGGACTGGAATCATCGCCGGAACGACCATCAGCATGATCTGTCGGCTCGCCGGCATTCAGGACATCTTAACAAAATCGCTCGGCTCGACCAATCCCCTCACTCTGGCTCGGGCGACCATCGTGGCCCTCAAAGGACTTAAAACAGTGGAGGAGATCGCCCGATTGCGGGACAGGGAAGCGGAGGAGATCCTGGGATGAGGCTGGAAGATCTTCGCCCGGCGCAGGGAGCCAGGCAGCGGGGGAAGAGGATCGGTCGGGGTAATGCCAGCGGCCATGGAAATCAATCGGGCCGCGGGACCAAGGGGCAGCGGGCCCGCTCCGGTGTCCGGATGGTCCCGGGGTTCGAAGGTGGCCAGACCCCACTGTGGAAGCGGCTCCCCAAGCGCGGCTTCCATAACCCCGGCCGGAAGAGCTACGTCTGGGTTAACCTGGACGCCCTGGAGCGGGCCTTCCAGCCGGGGGCGGAGGTGACGCCGGAGGCTCTGCGCGAACAGGGACTGATCAAGGGCCACAAGGCGGTCAAGATCCTCGGCCGCGGTAAGCTGACCAAGAAGCTGGTCGTGCGGGCTCACCGCTTCTCCCGATCGGCCATCTCGGCGATCGAGGCCGCCGGGGGGCAGGCGATCCAGTTGGAGGAGCAATAGTATGTGGCAAAGCGTCCTGGACGCCTTCAAAATCCCCGAGGTCAAAAAGAGGGCCATCTTCACCCTGGGGGCGATCATCGTCTTCCGTATCGGGGTGTGGATCCCCGTCCCCGGGGTCGATCTCGATAAGTTCTCCAGCTTCTTCCAGGGGTTCGGCGGGGGGATCTTCGCCTTCCTCAACATGTTCAGCGGGGGGGCCCTCCAGCAGTTCTCCCTGTTCGCCCTCGGCGTGATGCCCTACATCAACGCCTCGATCATCATGAGCTTGCTGGTGCCGATCATCCCCCGCCTGAAGGAACTGCAGCAGCAGGGGGATGAGGGGCGCAAAGTGATCGCCAAGTATACCCGCTACGGAACGGTTTTCTTGGCGTTCATCCAAGCCCTCGGCTTCAGCTACATCATCGTCAATCAGGGGCTCCTCCTGCCGGGGCAGCCGATCATCTCCTTCTATGTCATCGCCCTGATCTCGATGGTTACCGGGACGATGTTTTTGATGTGGTTGGGGGAGAGAATTACAGAGAACGGGATCGGGAACGGCATCTCCATGATCATCATGCTGGGAATCATCTCCCGCTTCCCCAGTTACGTGAGCAATACCTACCTGCAGATCTCGACCGGCTCGACGAGCCCCTTCTGGGCGCTGATATTGATTGTGGTCTTCATTGGGGTCACCGCGGGGATCGTCATGGTCCAGCTCGGGGCGCGGAAGGTCGAGGTTCAGTATGCCAAGCGGATCGTCCAGGGGCGCATCTACGGCGGGCAATCCACCTATCTGCCCATCTCCGTCAATCAAGGCGGGGTCATCCCGATCATCTTCGCCTCGGCCCTGTTGGCCTTGCCGATCACGGTGATCAACTTCATCCCCGGCCTGGAGTGGCTCGGGCGCTACTTCGGCCAGGGGAGCGCCCTCTATCTGTTCGCCTATGCGCTGTTAATCATCTTCTTCACTTATTTTTACAGCGCCATTATCTTCGACCCGCGGGATATCTCGGACAACCTGCGGAAGTGGGGCGGCTTCATCCCCGGGATCCGCCCCGGACGGTATACCTCGAGCTACATTGAACGGATCCTCAATCGGGTCCTGCTCATCGGGGCCCTGTTCCTCACCGCCGTGGCCGTTATGCCCTACCTGATTATCGGGGCGAGCGGGATCACCGGGATCTTTATCGGGGGGACCTCGCTTCTGATCGTAGTCGGAGTCGGCGTGGACATGATGAAACAGCTCGAGGCCCACATGGTCGAGCGCCATTACGAGAGCCTGATCAAGAAGGGAGCGGTCCTGGGAAGGAGAGTATGAGCGCTTCGCGCAGGATTATTCTCCTCGGCCCGCCCGGGGCGGGCAAGGGAACCCAGGCGAAGCTTCTGGCCGAACATCTGAGCGCGAAGCACATCTCCACCGGGGAGATGCTCCGGGAGGAGGTCCGCCAGGGGACGGAGCTGGGAAGGAAGGCCCGGGAATATATGAATCGGGGGCGGCTGGTCCCCGACCAGTTGATCATTGAGATGCTCCAAGGGCGGCTCGCTGTTGGAGAAAGGCTGCGACCCTATCAGGCAGAGGTGGACAGCCTTTCTCCCAAGGGGTTCATCCTGGACGGCTTCCCGCGGACCCTGCCGCAGGCCGAGGCGTTGGCCGACCTAACCTCCATCGATCGGGCGCTTCTGATCCAGCTCCCCGAGGACGAGGTGGTCCGCCGGCTCTCGGCACGGCGGGTCTGCGAGCGGTGCGGGCAAAATTATAATTTGCTCTTCCATCCGCCCGGGGTCGAGGGCCTCTGCGATGCCTGCGGTGGAAGACTGATCCGGCGGGATGACGACCACCCAGAGGCGATCCGCCGGCGCTATCGAGTCTATGAGGCAGAGACCGCGCCAGTGAAGGAGTTCTACCGCGAGCGGGGGCTCTTGGCGGAGATTGACGGCGCTCGCCCGATCGAGGAGGTCTTCCGCGACGCGCTAGCGCGTTGTGCGCTGGGATTTGAATGCAGAGAACGCGGAACGCAATAACGCATGGACGCAGAACGCACCCGATGATCAGGGTCAAATCGGAGCGGGAGCTCTCCATCATCCGCGAGAATGCCCGGCTCCTGAACGGGATCCTGGACCAGTTGTGCCAGGAGGCCCAAGCCGGGGTCTCTACCGGGGCGCTCGACCGCCTCGCGGAGCAGTTGATCGGCCAGGGGGAGGCCCAGCCGGCCTTCAAGGGATATAAGGGATATCCGGCGACCATCAACGCCTCGCTCAACGAGGAGGTGGTGCACGGAGTCCCCAGAGATGATAGAATATTAAGGGAGGGAGATCTCCTCTCGATCGACCTCGGCCTGCGTCGGCGGGGCTTTTATGCTGACCTGGCCAGGACGGTAGCGATTGGCGATCGACCTCCGCGGGCGCGGCGGTTGATCGCGGTGACCCGGGAGGCCCTGGAGCGGGGAATTGCCCAAGCGACACCAGGGAACCGCGTATCGGATATCTCCCATGCGATCGGCTCCTACGTAGAGTCGCAAGGTTATTATGTGGTGAAAAGATTTGTGGGCCATGGGATCGGGAGGGAGCTCCACGAGGAGCCCCAGATTCCCAACTCCGGCCCGCCCGGACGGGGGATGCGTCTCCGGCCGGGGATGGTCCTGTGCATCGAGCCGATGGTCAAGGAGGACGAAGGTGAAGTCGAGGTGCTGGAAGACGAGTGGACGGCGGTAACCCCCGCAGGGGGATTGGCCGCCCACCTAGAGGAGATGATCGAGATAGCTGAGCGAGGTCCACGGATTATGTCCCAGGGAGGTGCAAGGTAGCCAAGGGCAACTTCATTCGCAAGCGCGGAGAGGTGGTGGAGACCTACCCGAACTCGATGTTCCAGGTCCGCTTCGAGGACGGGCAGGAGGCGCTCTGTCATATCTCCGGCAAGATGCGCAAACATTATATCCGCGTCCTCAGCGGAGATAAGGTAATTGTAGAATTCTCTCCCTATGATCTGACCAAGGGGAGGATTATTTACCGCGAGAGCTGAGAGCCCTGGCGAGGAAAGATGAAAGTGCGAAGCTCGGTGAGACGGATTTGTGATAGCTGCAAGGTGATCAAGAGGCATGGCAGGCTGATGGTGATATGTAAGAACTCAAAGCACAAGCAGAGGCAAGGGTGAACGAGAATGGCGCGAATTGCCGGTGTTGACCTAGCGGACAACAAGCGGGTGAAGATCGCCCTGACCCACATCTACGGGATCGGGCGCTCGCGGGCCACCGATATCCTTGAAACTACCGGGGTCAGCCCCGACAAGCGGGTCCGCGAGCTGACCGAGGATGAGATCGCGGAATTGCGGCGGGAGATCGAGGCGAAGTATATGGTGGAGGGGGACCTTCGTCGGCGGCTCCGCTCCGACATCCAGCGTTTGAAAGATATCAACTGCTATCGGGGAATCAGGCACAAGGCCGGGCTGCCGACCCGCGGGCAGAAGACGCGATCGAACGCGCGGAGCTGGAAGGGGCCCCGGCCCTCCAAGACCAGGAAGAAGGAGCGCTGATATGGCCAGAAAGGTGGAACAAGCACGAGTCTATATCCACTCCACCTACAACAACACCATCCTCACCCTCACCGACCTGAATGGCAATGTCCTCACCTGGATCAGCCCCGGTGCCATCGGCTTCAAGGGGTCCCGGAAGGGGACCCCCTATGCCGCTCAGCGGGCGGCGGAACGGCTCATCGAGCGCATGAGGGAATACGGCGTCCGGTCGGTCGCGGTGATGGTCAAGGGAACAGGATCGGGAAGAAACTCGGTCATCCAGACCCTCAAGGGATCGGGGATCAGGGTGGAGGAGGCTCTCAACATCACCCCCGTCTCCCACAGTTGAGGCGTCGGGCGTTATTGCGTTATGCGTTAACGCGCCAACGCCAAAACGCACAACGCGCTAACGCATGGCAAGGAGGTATTTAAGATATGGGTAGGGACACCGGGCCGAAGTGCAGGCTCTGCCGCCGGGAGGGGGAGAAGCTCTTCCTCAAGGGGGAGAAGTGTTACACCGACAAGTGCGCTGTGGAACGGCGGAGTTATCCTCCGGGGATCCGCGGCCGACGGAGATGGAGGAAGAGCTCCCAGTACGCGGTCCACCTGCGGGAGAAGCAGAAGGCCAGGCGCATCTATCGCCTGCGGGAGGAACAGTTCCGCCGTTACGTGGAGCGGGCCAAGAAGAAGAAGGGGACTACCGGCGATTACCTGATCCAGTTGTTAGAGGGGCGGCTGGACAACGTGGTCTACCGGTCTGGGCTCTCGAATACGCGCGATCAGGCCCGTCAGTTGATCCGCCACGGCCATTTGCTGGTCAACGACCGCAAGGTGGACATCCCCTCCTACTCGGTAAGGGAGGGGGATGTGATCGCCCTTAAGGAGAGCTCCCAGGGGAAGCGGGGGATCAAGGAGGTCCTCGCCGAGACGGGGGACCGGAAGACCCCTATTCCCTCTTGGCTGGAGCGCGAGGATGGCGGAGTGCGGGTGGTCGGCTGGCCCGCCCCGGCAGAGGTGGAGCAGACCATCCAGACAAACTTGATAGTCGAGTTCTACTCGCGATAAGGAGCGTGGAGATGGAGCAAGCGGTAAAGCCTGAGATCAAGATCGAAGAGCTCACGGAAAGCTGCGGTCAGATCATCATCGAGCCCCTGGAGCGCGGATATGGAATGACTATCGGCAATGCGCTCCGGAGGGTTCTCCTCTCCTCCATCCCGGGAGCGGCGGTGACCCGCGTGCGCTTCGATGGCCACTACCATGAATATGACACCATCCCCGGAGTGAAGGAAGACATCCTGGAGATTATTCTGAACCTGAAGGAGCTGGCCATTCGGCTGGAGGACGACGAGGAGGTCCGCCTGCAGCTCGAGGCCGAGGGGGCGGGCGAGGTTAGCGCAGCTCAGATCACCACACCCAGCCGGGTGGAGATCCTCAACCGTGACCTCCATATCGCCACCCTCGATGAGGGCGGCCAGTTGAAGGTCGAGCTGGAGGTGGAACCGGGAGTCGGCTATCGATCGGCGGAGCGAAACAAGCGGAAGGACATGCCCCTCGGGGTCATCCCCATCGACTCCGACTTCTCCCCGGTAAAGCTGGCCAAGTTCAAGGTCGAGCCGACCCGCGTGGGCGAGCGGACCGACTATGACCGCCTGACCCTGGAGATCGAGACCAGCCAGGGGGTCAAGCCGGAGGAGGCCCTGAACAAGGCCTCCCAGATCCTGATGGAGCACTTCCAGATCTTCCGCGAGTTCGCCGAGCACCCCTGGAGCAAGGGGGTTGAGCTGGAGGAGGAGCCGGAGGAGCTCGGCATGCCCTTGATCAAGCTCGACTTCGACCATCGCGCCTGCAACCTCTTGGAGAGCAAGGGCATGATTACCCTCAAGGACCTCCTGGAGAAGACCCGCGAGGAGGTGGCCGACATCCACGGCTTCGGGGAGAAGACCCTGGAGAAGGTGGAGCGAAGGCTGGGCGAGCTGGGGTATTCCCTGCAGAGCGAGAAGGAGAAAAAAGGTGCGGCATCGTAGGAAGGGCAGAAAGCTGAGCCGGCCGCATCAGGAGCGCCGCAGCCTCCTGCAGGGCCTGGCCAAGGACCTGATCATGCATGGCAAGGTGGACACCACCGTGGCCAAGGCCAAGGAGGCCCAGCGGGAAGCCGAGCGGCTGATCACCCTGGCCCGCCGGGGGGACATGCACGCCCAGCGGTTAGCCTTCCGGTTCCTCCAGGACAAGGGGGCGGTCCAGCTCCTGTTCGCCGAACTGGGACCGCAATATCGAGGCCAGAACGGCGGCTATACCCGGGTGGTCAAGCTCGGGCCCCGCCGGGGCGATGGAGCGGAGATGGCCCGACTGATGCTGGTTTAAAACGCGTTCACGCGTTTTCGCGTTAATGCGTTATGGATCGGGCTAAATTCGAGAAACTGGTCGGGGAGGCACTGGAAGGCCTCCCCCGCTTCTTCAAGGAGCGCCTGGAGAACGTGGCGGTCATCGTCGAGGACTCTCCCGGTCCGGAGGTCCGGGGCCGGTTTCGGGGCAGGGTCCTCGGCCTCTACCACGGCGTCCCCCGACCGCGGAGAAGCGTCTGGGCCCAGCCTCCCGCCCCGGATATTATCTACATTTACCAGCGGAATATCGAAGCAGTCTGCCGCACCGAAAAAGAGATCAAACAGCAGGTCCAGGCCACGGTGATCCACGAGATCGGGCATTATTTCGGGCTGACCGATGAGCGGATCCGCGAGCTGGGACAGGAAGAAGATTAACCCCCTTTATCAAGATGGGATAATGATCATAACGGCCGGATCAAGGGAGGCGGAGATGGCAAGGGGGATCGGGGTAGCGGAGGCGGACCTGATGATCGCGGCCATCGGGCTGGCGCGGGCTCTGGTGCTGGTGACGGGGGATGCCAAGCACTTCGAGCGGGTGAAGGGGTTAAGAGTCGAGGACTGGCTATGAGCTTCCCTCGAAGCGACCTGGGACCCTTAGCCTGTGCTGGGCGACTCCTTCCCAATATACTTCTTCTTGAGCTTCCCGCCTGCCGGTAGGCATACCAGTGGGGGCCGTGGCCCTGGCCATTGTTGCACTTGCAGTCGGGTCCCGCTTCACCCGCTCTCGCCAGCAGGTGCGCCCCCGACCAAGGCTTCTCCCGAGCTACGGTAGTCGTATGACTGGAGGTGAAAGC
>JABAHQ010007176.1_pt1 | contig 13317 bp, 13 predicted proteins | sample 7062091 | NCBI WGS metagenome assembly JABAHQ01 (sample SAMN14534359, study PRJNA622989) | marine sediment metagenome | biome: marine biome [ENVO:00000428]; feature: marine pelagic biome [ENVO:01000023]; material: deep marine sediment [ENVO:00002113] | place: India: Gulf of Kutch | collected...
ACGGAACCGACATTCCCGTAGAAGACATTCGGACTCATTCCTGTATGGCGACCCGTTATCTGCAACTCCAGCACCCGAACAAGCAGGGGGCGACATCGGGGGACGGACGCAGCATCTGGAACGGCTCCTTCACGGCCAATGGCAGGCAATGGGATGTATCGAGTTGCGGTACCGGCGTCACCTGTCTGAGTCCGGCCACGGCCAATGAAGGCATCTTTTACCGGACCGGCGATGTAAACAGTTGTTATGGCTCGGGACTGGCCGATACCTGGGACGGTATCGGTGCGGCGCTGATGAGCGAGATATTTTACGGCAACGGCATTCCCACCGAACGTACGCTGGCCCGTCATCGATTATGGCAACAGTGTTGCGGTCAATGTGCGCCTTTACCCCAATCTGTTGCGGCCGGCGCATTTTTTCCGTTATATAAAACTCGCTGATCATGAAGGACTGAAACAACTGACAGACTATTATATGGCCCGCCAGACGGAAAACGGTGACTGGCCCGATTATGCCGGGAGTACGCGCCGTTACAGTTATTTTCTGGAGCGGGTGACGGAAGACTTTGCGCGGATGGTGGCACGCTTCGAGACGGAGTATATCTTTTGCTGGCTGGACTGGGACGGCGATAATATTCTGATGGATGGCGCGATCATTGATTATGGTTCATTGCGTCAGTTTGGTCTGTTTCATCATGAGTACCGCTATGAGGACGTCGATCGTTATTCAACAACGATCACCGGCCAGCGTAACAAGGCGCGGTATATCATCCAGACCTTTGCCCAGGCGATGGATTTTATCGAACATGGTATCAAGAGTCCGATTAAAAGTTTTAGAAAACATCCGGCCTTGCGGCGTTTTGACCGAATCGTCGAGGACAGCAAGGACAGGATGATTCTGGGCAAAATCGGTTTTTCCGACAGGTATATTCGCCGGCTTCTTAATGATCGCCAGGGGCAGCAGTTGATTCGTCGTTTTCGCGCCGACTATCATCATTTTGAAAAGGTGACATCGCATCGTGGCGTGCACAGGGTTGAGNNTGCCTGGTTGCAGGAGCAGGGTGAGATGATGAGCAACGAGGGATTCCTCGAGGTGATGCGTTCCGGTTATGCCAGCCAGAACGATTTGCGACTTTATCCTGCCAGGAGCAGGCGCATACGCCGCTTTCAGCGCCTGTATCAGTCCCTGCTGATGCGTGCCGCCGAACTTTCAGGCGATGAACCGCGTAGTCTGCTTGAGCGGATTACGCAACGCTCGGCCCTGATCAACCGTTATGACCGGGTGACCGGGGATGCGCTGGTGCATGTCAGCAAGGCGCTGGTCAATAATCGCAACAGGATACCGGAACAGGAATGGTATCAGTTATTCAGGGATTTTGTGGATCACCAGATTCTGAATCCCGACTTTTTTCCTGATGGAATGCCGGACAATGATGAGTCACCGGGACGCAGACTGGGTAATTTGCAGCGCATTGTCAATGACTATCGTGAAGGACTGTAATTCCGCTGTGATCATGCTATGTTTACACCACGGAATATGACGGTCAGGAAGATCATGTGACTCACCTTTTAACTTTAAAACGTTCTGCATTAAGCATGCTGTTGGCGTTATTCCTGATGACGGTCATCCCGGTCGGTTTTGCCGCTGATAATGATGCGCGGGCATTGCAGATATTACGCACCATCGACGACATGTGGCGCGGCGAATCCTCGCATGGTGAATTTTCGATGAAGGTGGTGACGAAAAACTATAGCCGCTCCATGCGCCTGGAGGCCTGGTCAAAAGGCACGGAAAAAACCCTGGTGCGGATTCGTGAGCCACTCAAGGAGCGCGGTACCGCGACACTGAAATCCGGCAAACATCTGTACAGTTACCTTCCCCGCACCGACCGCACCATTCGTCTGACCTCCGGCATGATGATGGGTTCCTGGATGGGCAGCCACCTGACCAATGACGATCTGGTCAGGGAGTCACGCATGGAAGAGGATTTCCTCGTGAGCATCAGCTTTGAAGGCATGAAGGACGGCAGGGATATTATCGAGTTCGAGCTGATTCCGAAGCCGGATGCCCCGGTGGTGTGGGGCAAGGTGATGATTCAGGTGCTGAAACAGGATTATATTCCCGTGGTGCAACGCTATTATGATGAAGACATGCAGCTGGCACGCACCTTTTCGTTCTCGGATATACGGGAGATGGGTGGTCGGCCGCGGCCCGCGACGATGCGTGTCGAACCGGCAAACGAAGCGGGCGAATATACCGAAATTCATTATCACAGCCTGAAGCTGGACATCCCGATCAGGGACGATTTCTTTTCCCTTGCCAGTCTGAAACGGCGCTGAGCATGAGCGGGCTGCGATGAATATACCCGTGATCGCAGGCCGCAATGTCATGCGTTACTGGCACCGTACCGCAGTAACAACCCTGACCATGGCCTTTGCCGGTTTTATCATGGTGCTTTTTGTCGGGCTCATCGAGGGGTTTCTCGAAGCCGGTGAACGCAATGCCGTGATTCTTGATATGGGTGATATACAGGTGCATGCGCCGGGTTATCGCGACGATCATGATTTTTATCTTTATATGAAAGATTATAAAACCATGCTCGATGCTCTGGAGCAGGCAGGACTCAGGGCCAGTGGTCGCCTGTTCGGTTTTGCGCTGGCCGCTTCCGGCACGACCTCATCCGGTGCGCAGTTGCGTGGTNNACTGAATCGCGGGTAACCGAACTGCACCGCCATGTCTGGAAGGGTGACTGGCTGGATACGAGTGATAAACGTGGCGTGGTGCTGGGCAGAAAACTGGCACGCAGTCTTGATGTCAAGGTCGGCAGCGAAGTCGTGATTGTCGGCCAGGCCAGCGACGGATCGATGGCCAATGATTTGTATCAGGTGCGCGGTATCCTCAAGACGGTATCGGAGGCCATCGACCGTTCCGGTTTTTTTATGGTGGAAGACGCCTTTCGCGAGTTGATGTATCTTCCCGACGGCGCACATGAGATTGCCGTGATGCGCCCGGATCGTAATGATGACCTTGAGAGCGCAACAGCAGCGGTGCGCAGGGTCGCCGGCGACAATGAAGTGCTGAACTGGAAACAGCTCAACCCGGTTATGGCACGCATGCTGGAAACCATGGATGCACAGATTATTGTCATGATCCTGATTACCTATATTGCCGTTGGCATGGTGATTCTCAACGCGATGTTAATGAGTGTCTTTGAACGTATCCGTGAATTCGGCGTCATGAAGGCGTTGGGGGTGTTGCCCTGGCAACTGGGTCTGATGATTATTCTTGAAACACTGATACAGGTGATTATTGCAGCTATCCTTGCCGCGCTGGCGGGCTGGCGGGCGGTCAGTTATTTTGCCGAACAGGGTATCGACATGGCGGATGTGGGCATGGTCAGCAGCACCTCGGTGGCCGGTATTGCCATCGACCCGATTGTCTATATGAAAATGGTGCCGAGTGCGATTACCTATCCGGTGGTTTTTCTTTTCGTCATTGCGTTACTGTCGGTGCTCTATCCAATGATGAAGGCCATGCTGGTGCAGCCGGTGAGAGCGATCCATGACCGGTAGCAGGCTGTTGATAAGGTCTCCGACGAGAGGGAGACAGCGATGAATCTGTTTCATCTGGGCTGGCGCAATCTGTGGCGACGGCGGCGGCGCACGCTGATCACGCTAACGTCGATCGGCTTCGGTGTCTTCCTTGCCGTAACCTTTACCGGTACCGGGGATTATTTCTATACCAAAATGATCGATACCAGCGCCACCATGGGCATGGGCCATGTGAGTATTCAGGCAGCGGGTTATAATGCTTCGCCGACGCTCGACAAGCGACTGGCCGGGGCCACACAGTTGCGTGAACAGGTCATGCAATTGCCTGAAGTACGCGATGCCCGGCAGCGTATTGTCGGTCAGGCAATGTTTTCCTCTGCCAGTAAAACGGTCGGCGGCGCCTTTATTGCCGTCGAACCGGCCAATGAAAATGCAGAGTTCAATCTGTTTCTGAAAGCCATGGTTGAGGGTGACATGCCGCAGAACAATAACAGTCGCGGCATTGTCATCGGTGTGGAGATGGCCGACAAGCTGGGACTGAAGATCGGCAGGAAGATCGTTTATACGACAACCGATGTGCATGGCGAGATCGTCAGTGAAATTGCAAGGGTCAGGGGCCTGTTTGAAACCGGTGTCAGGGAGGTGGACAGCGGCATGGTGATGTTGCCCATCGACCGGGTGCGTAACATGCTCGGCTATGCGGATGACGAAGCAACCCTGGTGGCCATTGTGCTTGATGATCAGCGCCATGCGCGCAAGGTGCGTGACCTGCTTCAACAGCAATACGGACAGGAAGACCGGGAGTTTCTCAGTTGGCATGAGTCGCAGCAGGAGGTATCGGGGCTGATCGCGATGGACAAGAGCACCAACTATCTGTCGCAGGTGCTGATCGGCCTGCTTATTGGCGCCGGGATATTCAATACCATGCTGATGAGCGTGCTGGAACGCAAACGTGAGTTCGGTATCATGATGGCGGTGGGCATGGCACCATTGTCCCTGTTTCTGCTGGTCATTATTGAATCTTTCTGGGTGGCGTTGCTGGGTCTGATTACCGGATCGATCCTGACCGCGCCGTGGTTTGCCTTTCTCTATTACAAGGGGCTGGATATCTCGGGCATGATGGGTGATGACTACACGGCCGGCGGCGTGTTGATAGAACCGATCCTTAAGATTGCGCTGTTTGGCGAGAGTGCGATGGCCATTGTCAGTGCCATCTTTATTCTGGCGCTGTTATCGGGTTTGTATCCGGCCTGGCGTGCAGCGAGAGTACCGCCGGTTGAAACACTTCGCGCCCTGTAGATAACGCTGTTATTGCGTAAGGAACGATATGAGCAACAACACACATATACTTCATCTGGAACAGGTCAGCCGTACATACAAGCAGGGTGAGATAACGATACATGCTGTGGATAATGTATCGCTGAATCTGAATCACGGTGAATTCGGTGTGTTGTCCGGGCCGTCCGGTTCCGGCAAGACGACCCTGTTGAACCTGATTGGCGGGCTGGATATGCCGTCACAGGGCAGGGTGTTACTGGAAGATCGCAGCCTTGGTGATATGTCACGTACCGAACTGTCCCGGATACGCCGTGACCGCATCGGTTTTGTCTTTCAGGCCTATAACCTGATCCCGGTGTTAACGGCCTATGAGAATGCCGAGTTTGTTTTAAAGCTGCAGGGTGTGGCAGAGAGCGAATGCCGCGAGCGGGTGATGAAAATTCTTGAACAGGTCGGACTGGGTGGACTGGAGCACCGTCGGCCGGACCAGATGTCGGGCGGGCAGCAGCAGCGTGTTGCCATCGCCCGGGCCATCGTCACCAACCCGGCCATCGTGCTGGCCGATGAACCGACCGCCAATGTTGATTCGGTGACGGCGGCGGCCCTGCTTGATCTGATGCAGGGACTCAATCGTGATCAGGGTATTACCTTTCTGTTTTCCACCCATGACCAGCAGGTCATGGAACGTGCCCGCCGTCTGATCCGTTTGCATGACGGAAAAATACAGAACGATGAGGTGCGTTGCTGACTTCATGCGGCGGTTACGAAAAACGTTTCTATACTGCAGTCTGTTCATCACAGGCTTCTTTTCTGTTGTGGCTTCCACGCCTGCATGGTCCCTGAACCAATGGAGCAACGAGCAGGGCGAAGGGGATGTGCGCGCGGCCGTGCGCCTGTTTGCCCTGGCATCGGATGCGGCGAATGATCCGGTCCTGTTTCCCGACGGCGACAGACAGGGCGGCGCAGCCATCGCGCGTCTTATTGCAGAAGGCCGGCGCGGTGCGATGCAATATGAATTCAATGTCTATCAGACATGGANNCGCAGGGGGTCGATACCCCGCTGGATGTCGAACGCAGTGCATGGCTGGAGTCAGCGCTTGATGGCAGCAATTATATTCACAGCGCCATTGACCGGCTCAATCTCCGTTATCGCTTCAGGCCGGGCGTTGGTGATGTCGATGTTATACTCGGCAGGCAGGCGATCAATCTCGCCACCACCTTCTTTTTCACACCCAATGACCTGTTTGCGCCGTTCTCGGCCCAGGCCTTTTATCGTGTCTACAAACCCGGCGTGGATGCATTGCGGGTGACCTGGTCGCCTTCTGCATTGTCGCAACTGGTTTATCTTGATGTTGCCGGTTTTGACAAAGATAACCAAACAGCCACCGGCTGGTCCAGGCGTGCTGCTGCATCACGTGCCTCACGACTGCTGCGCTACACCGATTCCGGTGATCGTTTTGAATGGTCCCTGCTCGGCGGCACAGTACGCGGTGATGAACTGGCCGGCTTTTCCCTGCAGGGAGAACTGTGGCAATGGCTGGGGCTGCGGATGGAAGGCCATTACCGACAATCAGCCGGTGTGCAGAATAATGAGAATAGCAGCCTTGCCATCGGACTCGAACACCGTTTTGAAAATTCCCTGAACATTCGTTATGAGTATTTCTATCAGCAACAGGGGGCAACGCGTGTCGCCGATTACGTGCAGGTAGTCATGAATGCGCCGGACGGGCAGGGTTATCTCGCGCAGCAATACATGGCTGCCGGTGCGGACTACCAGTTATCACCGCTGTGGTTCGGTCAGGCCACCTGGCTTGTAAACACCATCGACCGGTCCGGAAGCGTATCAGTTAACCTGGGTTATTCACTGGCCGACGAAGCCGACCTGAGTCTGGGCATGTCTGCTTCCTATGGCAGGCCGCCCGACTCAGGGCAGATAAGAAGTGAATTCGGTGCCATGCCGAAGAGCGTGCTTGTTGAGGTGAGGCGGTATTATTAAAATATTGGGTAATAATGTCAGGAGGATAGTAGAACGGATAAAGAGTTACTCAGTATATTTAAGGAATATGCGTTAAACATATTTTTATTCTTGAATGAATACGGATTTACGTACGTAGCTGAAACGCCTAATTCAATGCGCTACGAATCTGACACTGTCTGTTTGAATATAATATTAGGTATTTATGACTGTGAAGTATACATTAATTTTGGACGGGTTGGGCTCGACGAGAATTATTCATATTGGTTATTTCTAAAATCAGTGAATCCTGATCTTGTGAGAAAGATGGGGATGATGCTTGCGTATGAACCAGATGAGAAGCATCGTGCCAGAATAAGCTTGCTACTGCCTTGAAGAGCGAAGGGAGTGATATCCTTTTAGGAAAAGATGTCGTGTTTGAGAAGATGAAAGATGTGAGATGGTGGCATTTTGATCCTGAGGCACTTGAAAAAAATAAATCCTGTAAGCTATTTATGTTTTGAATAGATAATATTACTCATAATGGAACTGTGCCGGTTAAATTGATTTGCCTATAATTTAATGTTGATAGGTATGTGAAAATATGTTGATTTAAAATGAACATAGAAAAATAATCAAACAGACTAATCCTGTCTCCTCGGAAAATCCACCTTCGCCAGATGCCCGCCAAGCCTTGATCGATCTAGTTGCAGTTTACCCTGATAGAGTTTGATGATGCGCTGCACGATGGAGTAGCCCAGTCCGCAGCCGGGGCCGGGGCTGCCGGGAATACGATAGAAGCGTTCCAGTACCCGTTGTCGTTCTTCCTTGGGTATGCCAGGGCCGCTGTCGGAGACCAGCAGGCTGACGGTGTCATCGTGTTCTTCTATATCAATCGCGACTTCTCCGCCTTGCGGCGTGTATTGCAGGGCGTTGCCGAGCAGGTTGTTAATCAGGATAGAGATAAAATTCGGATTGACCGAAATAATGCCTTCGCAGTTTTCACTCAGCGTCAGGCGGATATTTTTCTGCTGTGCCTGTTCATAGAGGTCGCTGATGGAACGGGCGGCGGCCTCGCGCAGGCTGGTTTCGCTGTTGTCCTTTCTTGCCTGCTCCGAAGTCAGGCGTGCCAGTACCAGTAGTTGCTGGACAAGGTGGGTGGTACGGTCAACGGCTTCGATCAGACTGGTCAGAGCCTGTTGCCGGGTTTCATCATCGGTACTGCTGCGCAGCGCGAGCTGTGCCTGCAGCCGGATACCGGCCAGCGGGGTACGCAGTTCGTGAGCGGCGTTGTCGGTAAAGCGCCGTTCATTGCTGATGGCTTCCCTGACCCGATCCAGCAGGGTATTGAAGGCATCGATGAGCGGGATGATTTCCTGTGGCAGGTGTCCGGTTGCTATCCTGTCGAGATCATCCGGCTGGCGTTGTTTGATGTCTGCCGACAGGCGGCGTAACGGGATAGTGGCCGAGCGAACACCATAGACGATGGTCATGCCGAGGATCGGCAGCATGGCAAGCAACGGGATCAGGGTCTGCAGGGCGATGTTGCCCTTGAGTTGATCCAGAAAGCTGATTTTCAGGGCGACCTGGATGGTAATGGCCGCCTCGGGTGCGGGCAGTGAGTAGACTTTCCAGACGGCGCCACGGATTTCGGTGCGACTGAAGCCGCTTTGGGTTTCGGACAGCGGCGTCAGTGGCGCACCTTTGGTGCGGATTAACAGATCATGGTTCATGTTCCGGACCTGAAAGACGATGGTTTCGGTCAGCGAGCCATTGAAGGATTGATAGATGAATTCCAGGTCCTTCATATCAACCGCAAAGGTCGACTGGAATTCCTGTTCATAGATTTCGTGGCTGATGAGGTTTTTCAGTACATTGGCTGTCTGTACCAGCTGGCCGTTGGTCAGTTCCTCGACNNTGGTGCTGGCCAGCAGTACGGTGATCAGTGTCAGAGGCAGCAGTGTGGCCAGCAGCCGGTTCTGCAGCGACGGGTTGCGTTTCATGACGGCTTGTCGATGACATAGCCGACACCTCGCACGGTACGGATCAGGTCACTGCCAAGCTTTTTACGCAGATGATGGATGTGCACCTCAATGGCATTGCTTTCGATTTCGTCCTTCCATGAATAAAGGGATTCCATCAACCGGTCACGTGACAGCACCTTGCCGCGTTGTTCGAGCAGGGTTTCGAGCAGTGAGAATTCACGTGCAGATATTTCGACCGGTTGTTCATTGAGGGTAACGGTATGGGAGGCCGGGTCAAGGACCAGGCCATCATGCTCGACGACCGGTGTGCTGCGGCCGGTCTGGCGCCGCGCCAGTGCCCGGACACGGGCGGTGAGTTCATCAATATCGAAGGGCTTGGTCATGTAGTCATCGGCCCCGGCATCGAGCCCGGCGACCTTGTCCTCGACGGCGTCCTTCGCGGTCAGGATCAGCACCGGCAGTTCCTTGCCGGCGGCACGCAGGTCCCGTAACACCTCCAGGCCGCTGCGTTTGGGCAGCCCCAGATCCAGCACGATGAATTCATAATCGCCGGCATCGAGAAACAGCCCGGCGGCCTCGCCGTCCTTGACCCAGTCTGTGGCGTAACCACTTTGCGAAAGCGCGGTATGCAGACCGCTGCCCAGCACCTCGTCATCCTCTACGATCAGGATTCTCATGTTGTTTTTATACCTCCATGCCCTGCTTCATTTTTACCCGGAAAGAGGGATCCCTGCAAGGGTCGCGGGGGGAGGGGAGAGAGGATGCCCCTTGCAGGAATCGTTGTTTACATCCGTGTATCGGGTTTCCGGCCGGGAATACGTTCCTGTTCCGATTCACGCAACACGGTGAAGATGTTCGTGATCGGATCCCGGCCCAGGATGGCGGTCATGCCACTGTAAAAGCCCGCCAGGAGAATGAAAAAATAAACATAGCTGACCGGAAGATGAACCGGGTCAGTCAGTAACCAGCCCAGGATGCCCAGTCCGATGGTGTCTCTGACAATCCTGCCCGCACAGGACAGATTGGTCATGGCAGGCTCTGTCGTTCTGGAAGCGGTCATGTGAAACACCTCGGTCCGGTTATTTCCCATTCGGGGTCAACAGGGATATTAAACCCCGTCGGGATTAGCGTATTCTTAATGAAAGATTAAGCGAGGCTTAAGGCGTGGAGCGGGCTGTCCCGGTCAGACCGATCAGGGATGACCACCAGTCAGAAGGTTCGGGGGCTTGATGGACAGAAACTGCCTGCCCGATTTGTGGCGCAAGAATGGAGACGCCGCGCCTTTTTGCTTCCGCCATGACCCGCTCTATCGGTTCATGCCAGCTGTGCATGGCCAGATCGAACATGCCCCAGTGAACCGGAATCATGGTGCGGGCCTTCAGGTCCAGTGCGGCCTGAACGCCTTCTTCCGGGAGCTGGTGGACAAATTTCCAGTCGATGCTGTAGGCACCGTTTTCGAGAAAGGCCAGATCAAAGGGGCCGAAGCGGTCGCCGATTGCTTGATAGTGATGCGCGTATCCCGAATCGCCGCTGAAGAAGAGGCGCTGTTCGATTCCCTGAATGACCCAGGAAGACCAGAGGGTGGTATTGCGGTTAAGCATGCCACGTCCCGAGAAGTGTTGCGAAGGTGTGCCGGTCAGCGTCAGGCCATTGAAGGTGGTGGACTCCCACCAGTCGAGTTCTGTGATTTTACCGGGGGAGATGCCCCAGAATTCCAGATGCGCGCCGACGCCCAGCGGGGTGACGTAATGAAGGTTGCGGCGTTTGAGTTTTTCGATGGTTTTGTGATCCAGATGGTCGTAATGGTCATGCGAGATGAGGACGAGATCAATGTTCCTGATGTCATCAAGCCTGTACACCGGTGGCTGGAAACGCTCGGCAATGCCCGGAACGGGAGAGGCATAGTCCGAGAAGACCGGGTCGATCAGTATGCGTGTTTTATCGATATCCAGCAGGATGGTCGAATGACCGAGCCAGATAAAGCGTGCCTGACGACTTTTGCTGTCAAATTGTGCAAGTCCGTCCGTGATTTCAGGGAGCTTCACGCCGGGACGGCGTTCTTCGCCATTGGTGAAATATTCATAGAGGATCCGGGTCCACGGCCGGCCGGTGGACAGGGGAATGGCCTCGCTGTTCTGTAATTGTTTCAGCTCAGGGTTGTATTGTTCCGAGGCTTCAATTTTTGCAAGGCGTGTGCCTTCAGGATTGGAACCCGTCGGCGTATAGGCAATGACATAGAGTGTCGCCGCCAGAAGGGCGATGATGAGAGCAACGAGTATCATTGTTCGCCGCACAATCAGTCCGAACCGGCCTGTCGGTTTTTTGAGCATGTTGTGGGTTACCCTGACGCCGCTCCGGGATGGCAGTGTATATCAGGGTATATCGGGCGGGAAGGGGACAGGTAAAGTTCGGCTTATTACCTTGCCGGTGATGTTGACGCACGCAGAGGACAAAGGGGTGATGAAGACAGGGGGCAAGCAGAATGGTGCCGAGGAGAGGACTTGAACCTNNGTCTACCAATTTCACCACCTCGGCATCCGGGGAAGAGATTGCCCTGCCCGAAAGACGCGCACTTTACCCAGATATCCGTATAATGTCAATCTCGATGCCCGAACAGGGCAGATACTTTCAGGAATGTAATGCCACAAAAAGAGAAACCTGCCCGGCAGGACCCCTTCGCGGAGCGCGAAGCAGAAAAATATTCACGGCCGATAGTGAGTCGCGAGTTTATCCTTGATTACCTTGAAAAGGCGGATATGCCGCTGGGATTCCGAACCCTGGCCGCTGCCTTCGAGCTGGAGGAGGATGAGGACGGACTGGAGGCCTTGCGCCGCCGTTTGCGTGCGATGGAGCGTGATGGCCAGCTGGTGCGCAATCGTCGTGGCGGCTACGGGATCGCTGAAAAGATGGACCTGATTGCCGGTCGTATTATGGGGCATCCGGATGGTTTCGGGTTTCTGATCCCCGATGACGGCAATGATGACCTGTTTATGACCGCCCGGCAGATGCGGGCGGCGATGCACGGTGACCGCGTCATGGCGCAGGTGGTTAACATCGACCGGCGCGGGCGGCGTGAAGGCAAGATTGTCGAGGTGCTCGAGCACAGTGTGCGTGAACTGGTCGGGCGTTTCTATTCCGAACGCGGGGTCAGTTTTGTCACTCCGGATAACAAGCGCCTCAGCCAGGACATCCTGATTCCCCGCGAACACTGTGGCGAAGCGCGCAACGGGCAGGTCGTGGTGATCGAAATCATCGAACATCCGACCTTCCGCAGTCAGGCCATCGGACGGGTGACATCGGTACTGGGCGATCATCTGGCGCCGGGCATGGAAACTGAAATCGCGCTGCGTTCACACCAGATTCCCCATGAGTGGCCGTCAACGGTGCAGGATGAAATTGCCGGGCTGGGTGACGAAGTGCCCGAGTCGGCCTTTGCGGGGCGGGAGGATATTCGCGCGCTGCCGCTGGTTACCATTGATGGCGAGGACTCGCGGGATTTTGATGATGCCGTGTTCTGTGAACCGGACGGGGATGGCTGGCGGCTGATTGTCGCGATTGCCGATGTGTCCAGCTATGTCGAGCCGGGTTCGGCACTGGATCGGGAAGGCTATGAGCGGGGCAATTCGGTGTATTTCCCCCAGAACGTCATTCCGATGTTGCCGGAAATTCTCTCCAATGGTCTGTGTTCGCTGAATCCCGATGTGAACCGGCTGTGTCTGTGCTGCGAAATGAAAATTTCGCCGGACGGGCGACTGGGAGACTATCGCTTTTTCGAGGGCTTGATGCGTTCCCATGCCCGTCTGACCTATACCAAAGTCGGTGCGATGCTGATTGATCAGGATGCCGGGCTGCGCAAGGAATATGCATCCTTGCTGCCGCATCTGGAAAATCTCCATACCCTGTATCAGGCGTTGCGCGGGGCACGGGAACAGCGCGGTGCGATCGATTTCGACCGCACTGAAACGAAGATCATTTTTGACGAGGCGCGCAAGATCAGCCGCATTGTGCCGCTGNNTGATCGAGGAATTCATGATCCTCGCCAACGTGGCGTCGGCGCAATTTCTGCTGCAGCACGAGATGCCCGTGGTTTATCGCGTGCATCAGGAGCCGGCGTTCGAGAAGCAGGAGGATGTGCGCGAGTTTCTGGCCGAACTGGGTTTACGGCTGGGCGGGGGTAATAAACCGACGTCCGGTGACTATGCGAGGCTGATTGCCTCGGTCAGTGAGCGGCCGGACCGGCATCTGATCGAGACCGTGTTGCTGCGCAGCCTGAGTCAGGCCATGTACAGCCCCGAGAATATCGGGCACTTCGGGCTGGCGCTGGAAGCCTATACCCATTTCACATCACCGATTCGACGTTATCCCGACCTGGTTGTGCACCGGGCGATTCGTCATGTGTTGGCCGGCGGCAAGGCCAGGGGCTTTTATGCCTCCTTCAATGATATGAAAGGCCTCGGTGATCACACCTCGATGACCGAGCGGCGTGCCGATGAAGCAACCCGTGATGCGGTACTGACGCTCAAGTGTGAGTACATGCAGGACAAGGTGG
>JABAHQ010000146.1_pt2 | contig 13316 bp, 14 predicted proteins | sample 7062091 | NCBI WGS metagenome assembly JABAHQ01 (sample SAMN14534359, study PRJNA622989) | marine sediment metagenome | biome: marine biome [ENVO:00000428]; feature: marine pelagic biome [ENVO:01000023]; material: deep marine sediment [ENVO:00002113] | place: India: Gulf of Kutch | collected...
TGGCGATCGTCAAGGGCAACCGCTGGATCAAGCGAGTCTACGAGCTAATCGCGCTGCTCGTGGGCATCAAGCTCATTATCGGCTAACCCGCGGGTCCGGCTGTTTGTTGGCGGTTGGAGCTCCGTAGCGTGTGCGGTAGTCACGAATACCCGCCAGTGCCTCTCCGTAGCGGGGCTCGCCCTCAAGATAGGCAATGACGTCGTCCAGGCCGACGATATGCACCACCGGTATGCCGTGCTTGTGCTCGACCTCTTGTACGGCAGAGGCATCCGCGGCGCCTCGTTCCTGGCGGTCAAGGGAGATGGCCACCCCGGCGGGGATCGCGTCCGAGGCGAGGACAATGGCCACGGATTCGTCCACGGACATCCCGCTGGAGATGACATCGTCGATGATCAATACGCGGCCCCCGAGCGGCGCCCCCACCACAACGCCGCCCTCGGCATGATCCTTCGCCTCCTTGCGGTTGAAGGCATAGGGCACGTCACGTCCGTGACGCTCGGCCAGCGCAACGGCGGTTGCGGCAACCAGCGGGATGCCCTTGTAGGCCGGGCCGAAGATCATGTCGTAGGCGATACCTGAATCCTCAATCGCCCGTGCGTAGTATACGCCCAGGCGCGAGAGAGCCCCGCCCGTGTTGAACTGACCGATGTTGAAGAAATACGGGCTGATCCGTCCCGATTTCAACTGGAACTCGCCGAAGCACAGGACCCCGGCAGAAATGGCAAACTCGATAAACTCGATCTGATAGTCTTTCATCGGTTCATGCCGCGCGTAGCAGCTCCACTTTGTTACGGCACACGACGCCGTCCGGGCCTTCATTGTGATCATGCTATCATACACACGCGGTCTCGCAGCATGAACGGGAGGGGATCGCTGCGCGAAACGCCGGGCCTATGCGCTCCGTGGTTATCTGTGAGCGAGCCATGCAGGGCGTGGATTAGCTTTGGGATCATCGCGCACAATCCCGGGGAGGCAGCCTTCGTCTTCAATTGCAGCCGCTTTTCGGATCATGGCCCGTTGGGATCGAATTACCCCGAGTCGCCAGCCTGCATTTCTCACCGGCTGGCGGCGCAGGCTCGCCCGGGGAAGGGACGGCAAGCCCCATTGCTAACGGCTGTTGATCGCACCTTCGGAATGCTCTGACCTCGATCCCAACCGGCTGAGAGAGTTGCAAGAATCTTTTCGAGACACCGTCAGGGCCCTCGCGAATCGCCGCATCGGCGTCATGCTGGCATTGGGATTCGCCTCCGGATTGCCTCTCTCGCTGAGCGGCAACACGCTGCAGGCATGGATGACGGACGCCGGTGTCGAGCTGCTGACCATTGGCGTGTTTACGCTGGTGGGGTTGCCTTACAGCCTCAAGTTCCTGTGGGCGCCGCTGCTGGATCGGTACCGGATTCCCCTGCTGGGGCGACGACGCGGCTGGATGCTACTCACACAGCTCGCCGTGGTTGCGATGCTTGCGGCGATGGCGTACGCCTCCCCCGCCAGCGCCCCGCTCGTATTGGCTGCACTGGCATTTTCCCTGGCATTCCTGTCCGCTTCGCAGGATATCGTGCTGGACGCCTACCGCACGGACGTCCTGCGCGCCCGCGAGCGCGGTATGGGCGCCGGGGTGTGGGTAAGCAGCTACCGCGTCGCCGCCTGGCTGTCTTTCACGGTGCCGCTGCTGCTGGCCGATCAACTGGGCTGGAGATTCGCCTACCTGGCAATGGCTGCCCTCATGGGCGTCGGCGTGCTGGGTACCCTGCTGGGACCGGAGCCGGAGCATCCGGGCCTCGCCCCGCCCACGCTGCAAATGGCCGTCGTAGAGCCGTTCCGGGAGTTTTTTCAGCGGCCGGCGGCGTTCGTGCTGCTGCTTGTGGTGGTTCTTTACAAGCTGGGAGACGCCTTCGCGGGAAATCTGACGACGGCGTTCCTGCTTCGCGGCGTGGGGTTCACGCTCACTGAGCTCGGCGCGGTGTACAAGGCCGTGGCGCTGGTCTGCACCTTGCTGGGCGCGCTAGTCGGTGGCGCCCTCATGCTGCGCTGGAGCCTGTTCCGGGGTCTTCTGGTTTTCGGGCTGTTCCAGGCCGTCACGAACCTGGCATTCGTCGCTCTGGCGACCCTGCCCAAGGATTTCTTGCTCATGTCGGCGGTGGTTGCCATGGAGAATCTGGCCGGAGGGATGGGGACCGCCGCGTTCTTGGCCTTCGTAATGGCCCTGTGCAACCACAACTACTCCGCCACGCAGTTCGCGCTGCTGACTTCGCTGGCGGCCCTCGGACGGGTCCTTGCGGGTCCGCCCGCCGGATTCGCAGCACAGCTCATGGGCTGGCCGACGTTTTTTCTTCTAACCGTGTTGGCCGCAGTGCCCGGATTGCTCCTGCTGTGGTGGAAGCGTTCCTGTATTCCCAGCCTGGACCGCAACACCGCCTGATTGTCGGCGCGCGACATGGGGCCCGGCAGTCGAATCTCAATGCGTGAAGAACTGGTGCCGGAACTTCACGGTGTAGGGTGCTTTTTCGTCCGCAGGCGTGATCTCCAGGGCAAAATCCAATGTCTCCTCGTCCGCAACGCGGAAGTCGGCGATGTAGNNGTCTCGCCTGCCCTGTCAGGTTGGCGGCGGACGCATTGATCTTGGCCGCAACCGGTTTCGTAGCCGAGCCAGCGAGCTTCTTGAGTACGACGACGTTTACCATCCCGCGATTCGTGCTTCGGGGAATGTCATAGGCATTTGCAACCTCCGGCTGGAGCGTATCCGTGGTGAACGCGGTATGTTGCACCACATAACCGTCTATCTGTACATGACCTCCTTTGGCGTGCACCATGGTTATGGCAAGCGCCAAGCCAGCAATAACGACACTGCTCAGAGTTCTGCGTCTTGTGTTCATGGCACTCTCCATTCAACCGCCCGTCCGCAACGGCAAGCATTTCACAAAAGGGATGCCGCGGGAAGGGGCGGCGGGACGGGCGCAGATTCGGAGTGCAGCGCGCCGGATAAGTGTATGACCGCGGGGCATTCTTGGAGAATAGGCCGGAACGGGCTCAGGTACGCGCGGTCGAGCCCGGCCTCTCCGGCGTCGAGCGCTTCAGGGAGCGGCAAGGACCGGGAGTATCTCCGGGCAATGCTTACAGCGCGGCGCGGTCAAGGACTGGCTGCGACTCGGCTGCAGGCGGGTCCTGGGGAAGCGGGCGATTGATTACTTCCAGCATCATGTTCAGCGCTGACAACNNAGCGCCTCTCGGGACTCGCTCACCCGGCGAAGCGTCTCAAGCCTTTGCTCGATCTGGGCTTTGTGTTCCTTGAGCTGGCCGCTGAGCGGTGACATCACCGCATTGGTCCACCGGCGCGCATCCTTGTCGGCTGTCCGGACGATACCGCGTGCGTGATTGACGATTGACGAGAAGAACTTCTTGATAACAAAGCTCTGTTCCGTCATCGTGGTCAGCGGGCTGTTGCGGAAAGCCTCCGCCTCGCGATAGAGCTGCTGGAGCGCCGATTCGTAGCTCTCGGTCGAAAATGGCTCCGGTCGTATGTCAGGGAAGCCATGTTCCCGATGGAACTTTTTGTAGATTGAGCGTACCAACTTGTGGATCTCATCTGCCTGCTGTGTTGCGCGGTTCATTCTGTCCCTGACACCATCGAATAGGCGCGTCATGGAGCTCTTCATGCCACGTGTCGTCCAGCTTCCGGCCATGTTACGTCGGGCAGCCTGGATCTCTTCGTCCAGTGATTTGGTCTCCAGAAGCTCCGTGAGAGTCGCTATGTAGCGATCGAGTATACGCCGACTCGCCTGCAGGGCGTCGACGCTGCTGCTATACGTCGCCTGCTCATCGCGCGTTTTCTGCAACAGGTGGTTGATGACTTCCACGTTCTTGCCGCACAGGGCGTTCAGCTCGTCCAGCTGTTTGCGCTTGGCGCCCAGGCGGGAATTCAGAAGCTGCTTGTTGGCGTTGATCATCGCGTTAATCTCTTTGACAAGATTGCTGCTGATGATCTGGCGTTTCTGGGGCAGAATGTCCCCGGCAAGCACCTCCTCCAAGGCGACCATGCCGCTCTTTTCCAGCAGGGCGTCGTCATCCTTGACGCGCGCGAGCAGCCCCTTGTGTGCGGATATCGGGAAGATGTTCTCTTCCGCTATATCCAGTACGTGAGCCGTCTCCCGGCGCTGATTGCGGATCGAGGCATCCACTGATGCGGGATCCGCGAGCTCATCCCAGAGCGCGTCGATCTTGTTGAGGGCTACCAGCAGACCCCGGTTGTGGCTGATACGATAGGCACTTACATGGTGCCGCCACATTTCCAGATCGGACTTGGTAACGCCTGCGTCGGCTCCCAGCACGAACAGTACGGCCTGCGCAGCGGGCAACATGGTGAGCGTGAGCTCGGGCTCGCTTCCCAGTGCGTTGAGGCCGGGCGTGTCCAGAATGACGAGTCCCTCCTGGAGCAGGGGATGGGGAAAGCTGATGAGGGCATGGCGCCATACCGGTATGTCGACATGCGTCGTCGGAATGTCCTGCCGCTCCAGGTGCGCAAAATGCGCGCGATCGTACAAGGCGAGCTGCTTTGCCTGCTCGAGCGTAGCGCGTTTCGTGCGTGTAACCTCGTGCATGGACTCGGCCATGCGATCCGCTGACCCGGTATCCAGCGGCAGCTCCGTCCACTGGTCGGGATCGCGCTTGAGCTGGGCGATAGTCGCGTCCTGGAGCCGGGTTTCGATGGGCAGCAAGCGCATATACGCCTTGTCGACTTGGGCGTCATAGAACAACTCGGTAGGGCACATGGTCGTACGGCCCGCCTGCGAAGGCAGAACGCGCTTCTTGTACGCCGAAAAAAAGAGCGCGTTGATGAGCTCGCTCTTTCCGCGTGAAACCTCAGCGACAAACGCGAGCGTGATTCGATCGCTGCGCAGGGCCTCAAGGATCTCGGAGATGCGCAGGTCGTCTTCCGGGCTTCCCAGATCGTTTTCTTCCAACCAGGCTTGATAGGACTGGATCTCGCGCACGAGATCGTCCTTCCAGCGTGCGTAGGCGTGTANNGTGTATCTGTCGGCTGAAGTGATGCTCTTGCATAAGAGTGCCCGGCTGCCCTGCGCTGCCCCACTTCTCGAGATCCGCGCAGGCATGATATATCTACATGATTACTGTAGGGGAATGTAGAATTCTTGTAATCCCGGAGGATGCGAACCGGTTCACAAATACGGGATCTGCCGCCCAACGCCCTCGCCTGCCGGACAGGACGCAACCTCCGTCGAAGGGCGGGCTGTTGTGGACTGGGGGCGGCCTGCGGGGCAGGGCCGGCGTCGAGCGTACAGGGGCGTGTTCACAGCGTGTCCCGCCAGCCCTGCCCCGGAAGGCGCCATGGCGGTCATGTTGCACTGCGGAGTCGAATCCGCCTTCTCATGCCCGGGGCGGCGGCTCGGGAAAGCCGGGCGGGAGTCGTTGCGGCGCGAGCACGCGGATCCGCTTCTCGCGGCTCGTCGCGCCGCTCAGCACGGTGACATTGGTGCGTGGAACGCGAAAGAGCTTCGCGAGGAACTTGATCAGGTGGGCGTTGGCGGCGCCTCCCACCGGCGGGGCGGCGAGCCGAAGCTTCAGTAGGCCACCGTACGGGCCCACGATCTCGTCGCGGCTGGCGCGCGGCTGTATCCGCACCTTGAGCACGAGGGCGTCATCATGCCATTCGCACCAGGCGGCCTGCATGGCTGGCCGGGTTAGCTCAGGCTGAGAGCCAGCGCGTGCAGCGGGGGCAGGATCAACATCCGCAACAGGTAGATGAGTATGATTACCACCATGGGGGACAAATCGAGACCCCCGATGGGCGGGATAAGGCGGCGGGCCGGCGCCAGCAGTGGCTCGTTCAGGTTATACAGAATGGAGACGACCGGATTGTAGGTCCCGGGGTTCACCCAGCTGAGGATTACCTGGATCAGAATGGAAAAGATATAAATATAGAACAGAAGCGAGGTCAGCTCAGCGACGGCGATAATCAGCAGCCCCGGAATCGAGTAGTGGTAGTTGGCGACGCTTGCGATCGACCAGGTGGCGAGGATTTGCAGGGCCACCATCAGGACGACCGAGGCCAGGTCGAAACCGCCCAAACCAGGGATCAGTTTGCGCAAGAAACGCAACGGAGGGTTGGTGATCTTGACGATAAACTGTGAAACAGGATTGTAAAAGTCGGCACGGACCCATTGCAGCAGGAAACGCAGCATCACCGCGAGGATATAGAGTCCGAACAATGTATCGATCAGAAATACGACGGGGTTGGTGAGATATGCCGAGCCCATCACTTCTGTCCGAACATGTCCGCCAGCTCAACGGAGCGCGCATGCGCGGCCTGCAGCGCACGCCGAATGAGCTCTTCGATACCGCCCTGCTGCAGTACCTCGATGGCCTTCTCCGTGGTGCCCCCGGGCGAGGTGACCCGCCGGCGCAGGTCGGCGGCATCCTCGGCACTTTCCAGGGCCATCTTCGCCGCGCCGAAAGCGGTCTGCAACGTCAGCAGGCGGGCGGTCTGCCGGGGCAGGCCGAGTTCGGCCCCCGCTGTTTCCATCGCCTCCATGAGGAGAAAAAAATAGGCCGGCCCGCTGCCGGACAGGGCCGTGACCGCGTCCATATCCGACTCCTCCTCGAGCCAGACCGTCAGGCCGACCGCGCGGACGATGGATTCGGCCACGCTTCGCTGGTCTGCACCGACGGTGGGGTTTGCGTAGAGCGCGGTGGCGCCGCTGCTGACAAGCGCGGGCGTGTTGGGCATGGCGCGAACGATGGCCGTGTCGCCGCCCAGCCACCTGCGCAGGTCGGGTTCCCGAATTCCGGCGGCGATGCTGACCACCAGCGGGCTCGCGCTCTGCACCGTGGCGCTGATCTCCTGCGCCACGTCCGGCAGGACCTGCGGCTTGACCGCAAGCACGACCACGGCGCTCGAGCGCACGGCCTCGGTATTGTCAGCGGTTACCTCGATGCCGAAGGCATTCTGCAGAGTCTCTCGCTTGCCCGGGTCGGGGTCGGAGGCGGTGATGCGGGAAGGCGCACACCCGTCGGCAATGAGCCCCCCAATTACGCTGTGCGCCATATTGCCGCCACCGATGAAGCCGATGTGGACATTTTGCATAGCCGCAAAGATACAGGATGGTCGCTGGAACGGACAAGGATTTTCAAGGAATTAACGCCATATCCGGGTTAAGGGGCTGGCACACTCGGCGGCTTTCGGCCCGCGTCGCGCTCTCCGAAGATGGCGGTGCCCAGGCGCACAATCGTGGCGCCCTCGGCGATGGCCGCCTCCAGATCCCCCGACATGCCCATGGACAGGGTGTCGAGCTCGAGTCCCAGAGCCCGCAGGGACTCGAGGCTTTCACGCAGGAGGCGGAATGAGCGGCGCTGCGCGTCAAAGTCCCGCGACCACCTGGGAATGGCCATCAGCCCGCGCAGGCGAACGCGGGCCAGCCCGGCCACCTCGGCGGCCGTACGGGGCAGCTCGGCAAGGCTCAGGCCTCCCTTAGACGGTTCTCCACTGACGTCGACCTGGAGGCAGATATTCAGCGGTGATCGATCGGCAGGGCGCTGCTCGGAGAGTCGCCTGGCGATCTTCAGACGATCCACGCTGTGCGCCCAGTCGAAGTGTGTGGCGACCTCTCGGGTTTTATTGGACTGAATGGCACCGATGAAATGCCATTCCAGGGCCGCTCCCGCCAAGATGTTGATTTTCGGGAGCGCCTCCTGGACGTAGCTTTCTCCGAAACAGTCCTGGTCCGCGTCNNGCATCGCCTCGATCGGCTGGGCCTTGCTGACGGCGAGCAGCCGCACGGAGCCCGGCGGGCGGTGATACCGTTGCTCGGCTTGCGCAATGCGTTCGCGAACACGCTTCAAACGGGCGGTGACGGGTTCCATGCTATAGTCTGTAGGTGCGCTATACTCTAGCCTGCATTTCTCACCGGGCGGCGCTGGAGATGGGTAAGCGGTTGGAATTTGGGAGGAATGCAGTAATTGTTTGGAGAACGCAGTGTCATTTTTGAATGCCTATTGCGATTCTGGCTGGTCTTCGCGTCCGTAGGCTTGCTGCTCTTCACTCAACTCATAGTTACGACTATGACTTTCGCTCCGGAGCGGCGCCTACGAACCCGAATCCTGCGCCAGCTCCCGCGTTCCCGGTGAGCGATGCAGGCTCGGGTTGTGGCAGTTGCTATTAGTAAATTGAATTAAAAGCATTTTCCCGGGAGGAACGAATGGATATCGCGGAGTTGCTTGCGTTCGGCGTGAAGAATAGTGCCTCGGACTTGCACCTTTCTGCGGGCTTGCCGCCGATGATTCGCGTGGACGGCGACATACGGCGTATCAATGTGCCCGCGATGGATCACAAGACGGTGCACAGTCTGATCTACGACATCATGAATGACAAGCAGCGCAAGGACTATGAGGAGTTCCATGAGACCGACTTTTCGTTCGAGATTCCCGGTCTGGCGCGCTTTCGGGTCAACGCCTTCAACCAGAACCGCGGTGCGGGCGGGGTGTTCCGTACGATTCCCTCACGCATCCTCACTCTGGAGGAGCTGGGTGCGCCGCCCGCCTTCAAGGAGATTGCGGATGTGCCGCGCGGCATCGTGCTGGTGACCGGACCCACGGGCTCGGGCAAGTCGACCACGCTTGCGGCCATGCTGGACTACAAGAACAACCAGGAGTTTGCGCATATTCTGACCATTGAGGATCCCATCGAGTTCGTGCACGAAACCAAGAAATGTCTGGTCAACCAGCGGGAAGTCCATCGGGATACCCATGGCTTCAACGAAGCGTTGCGCTCGGCACTGCGCGAAGACCCGGACATTATTCTCGTGGGCGAGATGCGCGATCTCGAAACGATTCGTCTGGCGCTGACGGCGGCGGAAACCGGGCACCTGGTCTTCGGTACCCTGCACACGAGCTCCGCCGCGAAGACCATTGACCGCATCGTGGACGTATTTCCCGCGGCCGAGAAGGACATGGTACGGTCCATGCTGTCCGAGTCGCTGCGCGCGGTCATCTCGCAGACGCTGCTGAAGAAGGTCGGCGGCGGCCGCATCGCGGCGCACGAGATCATGATCGGCACGCCGGCCATTCGCAACCTCATCCGGGAAAACAAGGTCGCACAGATGTACTCTGCTATTCAGACGGGGCAGTCGCTGGGGATGCAGACTCTGGATCAGAACTTGCTCGACCTCGTGCGAAAGGGCGTCATTACGAAGCAGGACGCACGGGCTCGTGCGCAGAACAAAGAGATGTTCGTGTAGCCCGCTTTTCTCACCGGGCGGGGGTGCCAGACGCGTACGCCAGTTCCCGCGTTCCCGGGGAGAAATGCTGGCTAGGATTCGAGAGGTTACGATCATGGATTTTCAATCTTTGCTCAAGATGATGGTTCAGAAGAATGCGTCGGACTTGTTCATCACCGCGGGCGTTGCGCCCAGCTTGAAGGTACATGGGAAAATTACACCGGTCTCGCAGACCACGCTGACTCCCACTCAGGCCAAAGAGGTCGTGTTCAGCATCATGACCGATAACCAGCGCGAGGAATTCGAGAAGACGCACGAATGCAATTTCGCCATCAGCGCGACAGGNNAGGCATGGTGCTGCGCAAGATCGAAACGAAGATTCCCAAGATCGAAGAACTGCGCCTGCCGCCCATCGTCAAGAACCTGGCAATGGTCAAGCGGGGGCTTGTCATCTTTGTGGGCGGTACGGGGACCGGTAAATCAACGTCGCTAGCCGCGATGATCGGGTACCGGAACCAGAACAGCACGGGCCACATCATCAGCATTGAGGATCCCATCGAATACATTCATCAGCATGCCGGATGCATCGTCACCCAGCGCGAGGTGGGGATCGATACCGAATCCTTCGAAGTGGCCCTGAAGAACACGCTCCGTCAGGCCCCGGATGTGATTCTCATCGGCGAGATCCGCACTCGCGAGACCATGGAACATGCCATCGCCTTTGCCGAGACGGGCCACTTGTGCCTGGCCACGCTGCACGCCAACAATGCCAACCAGGCGCTGGACCGCATCATCAACTTCTTCCCTGAGGACCGTCGCGACCAGTTGCTGATGGATCTGTCGCTGAATCTGAAGGCAATCGTGGCGCAGCAGTTGATTCCCACGCCCGACGGCAAAGGGCGGCGCGTAGCGGTGGAAGTGCTGCTCAATACGCCGCTGGCTGCGGATATCATCCGCAAGGGCGCCATACACGAGCTCAAGGAGCTGATGCGCAAGTCCACGCAGCAGGGGATGAAGACCTTCGATCAGGCCTTGTACGAACTCTACAAGAGTGGCGAAATCGCGTACGAGGACGCCATCCATTCGGCCGACTCGGCCAACGAGCTGCGCCTGATGATCAAGCTGGGCGACAAGGCGGCGAGCGAGAATCTGGACTCCGCCGTGGATGGTATGACCCTGGTGGAAGAAGAGGAGGACGCGAGCGTGCGGCGATTCTGAGTGCGTCGATCCCGGGCGGTTCAGGAACCGCCGAACACGCTGTGCGCATCGAATACCGGTCCGTCCACGCATACGCGTTTCATCGCAGCACCGTTTTCCGTTTGCACCCGTACCGTGCACCCGGCACAGCCGCCGATCCCGCACGCCATGTACTCCTCCAGGGCCACCTGGCAGGGTAGGCCGTAGGCCCGTGCGAGGCGCGCACAGGCCTTCAGCATAGCGCGGGGTCCACAGGCAAAGACCTCCACCGCGGCGAGCGATGCCTGGTTTTGATTTGCCAGCCAATGCACCGCCAGCTCGGTGACGTAGCCGCGATAACAGCCCGCGAAACCCTGTGTGCTTGCCAGTCGGCCCGGCACACCCCATTCCTCGAGAAGCGCCATGCTTACGGTTGCAGAACCGGGTACGCCGGGCAAAGGCCGTGCTGCGGCTCGTTGCGCGAAGGGAAACGGGAGCTCGGAGCCAAGGAAGACTAGTGGCTGATATCCGTCGGTTTTGCGCCGGCCCAATCCCTCGGCCAGAAAAATGACGGGCGGGATCCCGACACCGCCGCCCAGGAGCAAAGCCCTGGGGCGTTCGGGGCTCGCACGGAAAGGTTGCCCGACCGGGCCCAGGAGGCTCAGCCGGTCGCCGACGCGGCGTTGCGCCAGGCGCCGGGTTCCGTTCCCGACGACCTTGTACAGGAGCTCCACCCAGCCTTGCCCGGGATCGGCGCGCTGAATCGAAAACGGCCGGCGCATTGGGAGCATGGGGTCGCATTGCAGATGGACAAAGGTTCCGGGCGCCGCGTGGGCCGCACACCGCGGCGTGCGCAGGCGCAGAACATATTGTTCCCCGGGAAACGCTTCGTGCGTGAGGATCTCAGCCGCTTCGACAAAGACGGTGAGCGCTGTCATGGGGCGTGTGCCACAACCGGCGGCCGGCGGCGAGCGGCGCTCATTCCTTCGCTTGAGGCCGTTCGGCTCGGGGATCAGTCGGCTCCAGCTCGTAGACGACCTTGCCGCGGGCCAGTGTACAGACGACGCGGCCCTTCATCGCCTGGCCCAGGAAGGGCGTATTGTGACCGCGGCTGCGCAGGGTATCGTGGCCGACGACCCAGGCCAGTTGGGGATCGAAGATACAGATATCCGCGGGCACCCCGATGCGCAGCGTCCCGGCCTCGCTCGCCAGGATGTTCGCCGGCCCCACGGTCAGTCGCGCCAGCGCATCGGGCAGGGGCAGCACGTCTTGCTCAACCAGACGCAGGGTCAGGGGCAGGAGGGTCTCCAATGCGGAGATGCCCGGCTCGGTCTCACGGAACGGAGCCTGCTTGGCATCGGGTTCATGGGGCTGATGATCGGAGCAAATCGCGCTGATGACGCCGTCGCGCACCGCCTTGCGCAGACCGTCCCGGTCCCGTCGTGTCCGCAGCGGAGGGATGACGTGGCAGTTGCTGTCGTACTCCCCAACGTCTGCTTCGGTCAAGTGGAGCTGGTGCGCGGCGACGTCCGCTGTGACCGGCAGATTGTCGAACCGAGCGCGGCCGATCATCTTGGCCGCCTTGGCCGTCGAGAGCTGACAGAAGTGAGCACGCACGCCCGTTTGCTCCACGAGAACCAGCTCCCGCCCCACGGCTGCGGTTTCCGCGGCCTCTGGAATGCCGGGCAGGCCGAGGCGTGTGCTGACCGCGCCTTCGTGGGCACAGCCTTCGTTGCGCAAGGCGTTGTCTTCGGGCCGCAGGAAGACGGGCAATCCATGTGTGGCGGCGTATTCCATGGCGCGCCGCATCACCAGCGCATTGGAGACGGGATTCTGCGCGTTGCTCAGTCCTGCGATCCCGACGTCCTTCAGAGCGATCATCTCGCTGAGCCACATGCCCTCGAGTTGCTGAGTCAGGGCGCCCAGCGGCACGATATGGGCGTAGCCCGCGTTTTCGGCGTGCTGCTGCACGAGCTCCGCCACCGCGGGAGTATCGATCACTGGATCGGTATCCGGGGGGCAGCACAAGGTCGTGATGCCCCCGCTGACCGCGGCGAAGGTCTCGCTGGCAATCGTGGCCTTGTGCTCGCAGCCCGGCTCACGCAAGCGGGCACACACATCCACCAGCCCGGGACATACAACCCGTCCGCGTGCGCTAATGACCCGATCGGCATCGAAACCCTGTGGAGCTGCACCTCGCGCGAGGATCTCGCCGTCGGCGATATGGAGATCCAGGACCTCGTCGAGGCCGTCGGCAGGGTCGATCACCCGTCCTCCCTGGATACTTATGCGCATGGGACCGGGCCGCTCGTGCGGGTTGTCAGGGAGACTTTAGTATCCACGTTCCTCCTTCCGATTCAGGATGCATTCTCGGCTTCCGGGCCGCTGCGGCTGCCCATGGCCAGGGCCATCGCCGCCATTCGGACTGCAATCCCATTGGTGACCTGTTGGAGAATGACAGAATGATTCCCATCGGCGATGGCCGAATCCATCTCGACACCGCGATTGATGGGGCCGGGGTGCAGCACGATGACATCGGGCCTGGCCAGCGCAAGCTTCTCCTCGGTGAGCCCGTACAATCTGAAATATTCATGTTCGCTGGGGATGTGGGCGCCGTGCATCCGCTCGCTCTGAAGTCGAAGGATCATCACTACGTCGGCATCGCCGATTCCTTCCCGCAGGTCGTGACTGACGTGCACGCCAAGCTCCTCCACCCCCTCCGGGATGAGCGTCTTGGGGCCCACTACACGGATTTCCTTCGCCCCAAGTGCGCTCAGCGCGTGGATCTGAGAACGGGCCACGCGTGAGTGCATGATGTCGCCGACAATGGCGACGCGAAGGGACGCGAAATCGTGCTTGTGGCGCCGAATCGTGAACATGTCCAGCATGGCCTGCGTGGGATGGGCGTGGCGG
>JABAHQ010000066.1_pt1 | contig 13303 bp, 16 predicted proteins | sample 7062091 | NCBI WGS metagenome assembly JABAHQ01 (sample SAMN14534359, study PRJNA622989) | marine sediment metagenome | biome: marine biome [ENVO:00000428]; feature: marine pelagic biome [ENVO:01000023]; material: deep marine sediment [ENVO:00002113] | place: India: Gulf of Kutch | collected...
TCGTAATGGCCGGGGACGTTGCAGGCGAATTCCAGGTTCTGCGACTTGCTGAAGCGCCAGACCAGTTCCCTGGTCTCGCCCGGCTTCAGATAGACCGCGTTCGGGTCGGCATGCATCGCCATCGTGCCGTCGCCGCCGTCCATCGCCTCCATCGCCTCCATCGCCTCCATCATCTCCTGGCGGTGCGTCTCCTGCAGCGTCGGCGGGCCGATGGTGAAGTCGTGGTCCAGCTCGCCCTCGTTGGTGACGACGAAGCGGATCGTCTCGCCGGCATGGATATGCAGGCGCTCGACGTCGAATTCGGTGTCGCGCGCGACGACGCGGATGGTCCGGTCGGCCTGCGCCTTGCCGGCCGGCGCGCCGAAGGCGAAGCCGTGCCCGTCGTCGCCATGGGTGCCGGCCGCATGGGCCGCGCCGGCGCCGGCAACGACGGCGGCGAACAGAACCCCGGCCGTGACTCTCCGAAACGAAATTTTCATTGTCGTCCTCTTGATCGTTTTGATCGTTGTCTTGTCGGGAAAAGGGTCGACAGGATCGCCAACCTTTATATTAGAGGATGCTACTTAATAATAAACATGAGCGATNNGAGCGATATCAAGGGAGTTTCATGAAAATTTTGCGGCGCAACAATGGCAAAACGGTGGCGCGGGCATTTGTCTTTGCGGCGCAACGCAACCCGTAATGGCGGCCCGGCCTGCTTCCGTGCAGCCGCGAAACGCGTTAGCTTTCCGGCAGGGGGCGAAGATGATCCGCGAATGCAACGCTGACGATTTCGACAGCATCCTGACCGTCATTAATGACGCCGCCCGGGCCTATCGCGGGGTGATCCCCGAGGACCGGCTGCGCGACCCCTATATGTCGGCGAACGAACTGCGCCGCGAAATCGCCGGCAANNAGCCAGCCGGTCGCCGACGTGACGCTGATCCGCCACGCCTATGTGCGGACCGATCATCGGAACCGGGGCATCGGCGGCAGCCTGCTGCGCCATCTTTTGGCGCGCACCGACCGCCCCGTGCTGATCGGCACCTGGGCGGCGGCGCGCTGGGCGATCCGGTTCTACAAGAAACACGGCTTCAAGGTCGTCGGGGTCGAAGAGAAGGATCGGCTGCTGCGGCGCTACTGGTCGATCCCGGCGCGTCAGNNAGCTCGGTCGTGCTCGCCGACCCGAGATGGCGGACCGGGCGGTAATCCGGACCGGCGACTGTGCACGTAATGACGGGGCCAGGGTCAAGCGGTAATATGATACCGCGTCCCGCCGTCCGGAATCACCCCTCCGTAGTGTCGCGACTGTCCCGCGCCTCTCAACCGGGCGCCGCTGCCGTCCGCGTATAATTCAGCCGTCGGTGCGGAACAATCGCCGCGAGTGTCCCTCCGACGGTAGTCGGGTTGGAAAAACCGGTTCGATCGTTTATTCTGGCGCGGCAAACCCATGAGATAGGGTGCAACCAGAGAGAGAGGGTGCCATGAATCGATCCAGAATCGGGCAGGTTGTCGCATTGGCGGGCGTGCTGGCGCTCGGTGCGGCGTGGGGCCTCGGGGTCCGGGCTGCCGAAGAGTACAAGCCGAAGGCCGAGGTGACGCCTCTGTACGAGGGCGCGCTCAGCGGCGTCGCCAGCAAGACGATCATCGTCAAACACTTCTCGTTGCCCGCGGGTTTCGTCGGCGGCAAGCATTACCATCCCGCCGACGTCTTCGTGTACGTCGTCGAAGGCGCGTTGACGGTCGAGACGGAGAAAGGCACGCAAACGGTGAAAGCAGGCGAGCTGTACCCGGAGGTCCCGGGCATGGTCATGCATGCCAGGAACGTGAGCTCGGACAAGGCCACGAGAATAGTCGTCTTTCAGGTCGGCGACACCGGCAAGCCCATGATGATCAAATCCCGGTAATGATGGGGCGGTCCGGTCTCGTCCGGACGACACGCACCTGTGAATCGAGCGAGGCCCCGGGGAACCGGGGCCTTTTTCGCGCGGCCGGCTTTTGCGAAATCGACAAAAAGATCAATTCCCGACGGCGCCGGCGTGCTGGAGATCGACCCGTTGCGGGCCGCGGTCGTTACGGGTGGGGGGCGATGCCGAGGCGGGCGAGGCGGCGGGCGAGGTCGAGCAGCGCCTCGTCGCCGTTGCGGCGGCCGACGATGGAAAAGCCGACCGGGGCGCCGTCGACCGTGCCGCAGGGGATGGTGATCTGCGGCAGCCCGGCATGGCCGGCCAGCCCGGTCAGGATCAGGATGCGCCGCCGCAGGTCGGCCAGGGCTTCCGGCGCCTCGCCGCGATAGGGGGCGATCGCCGGCGCCGCCGGCAGCGCCATCACCGCGCCCTCGGTCATCATCGCGGCGATGCGCCGGGTGAAGCGGGCGCGCCATTCGCCCCAGCGCGCGACCTCGTCGTCGGTCACCGCGGCGGCGCCGGCGAAGCGCTCGCGGGTCTGCGGCCCGAGCGCCGGTTTCGCCGCCTCCAGCCAGCCGCGATGGGTCTCCCAGGCCTCGCGCCCCTGCAGCTTCGCATAGGCGGTGGCGATGGCCTCGCTGTCGTAATCGTCGGCCGCCAGCATCGCGATCTGCGGCCCGACCAGGTCCTCCAGCCGGTCCAGCGCCGGCATGATCCGCGCCACCACCGCCGCGTCGGCCAGCGACCACAGGTCCTCGGGCACATAGAGCCGGGTGAGGATCTCCGGCGGCTGCCAGCCCGGCAGCAGCACTTGGCCGACGCCCGACATCACCGCCGGGTCGCGCGCGAACCAGCCGATCGTGTCGTAGCTGGCGGCCAGCGGCATGACGCCCTCGAGCGGGATCCGCCCATGCGTCGGGCGCAGCCCGTAGATGCCGCAGAAGCTGGCCGGGACGCGCACCGAGCCGCCGGTGTCCGAGCCGAGCGCGAAATGGGCCTCGCCGGCCGCCACCGCCGCCGCCGAGCCGCTCGACGAGCCGCCGGCGACGCGGCCCGGCGCCTTGACGTTGACCGGCGCGCCGTAATGGGCGTTCTCGCCGATCAGCGAATAGGCCATCTCCTCGGTGACGGTCTTGCCGATCATGGTGGCGCCGGCGTCGACCAGCGCCTGCACCACGGGCGCCGAGCGCGCCGCCGGTTCCTGCGTCGCCAGCCAGTCCGGATTGCCGCAGCCGGTGCGGCAGCCCTCGACGTCGAAGATGTCCTTGACCGCGAAGGTCAGGCCGCCGAGCAACCCCTCCGGGGCGCCCTCGATCACCCTGTCGCAATGGGCCAGGAAGGCCCCCAGGTCGTCGCGAATCATCGGTCCGGCTCCCTCCCGAATTGACGCCGCGCGCGGCATGGCGGACATTAGGCGCCCCGTAACCGTCACCCGGACGCCGATTCGAACCATGCTCATAGCACAGATCACCGACATGCATGTCAAGCCGCGCGGCGAGATGCTGTCGGGCACCCTGGACAGCCTTGCGGCGCTGGCGCGGGCGCTGGCGCGGATCGACGCGCTGGCGCCGCGGCCCGACCTGCTGGTCGCGACCGGCGACCTGACCGCCGACGGCCGGCCCGAGGAATACGCGGCGCTGCGCGACCTGCTGGCCGGCCTGCGCATGCCCTGGCTGTTGCTGCCCGGCAACCACGACGACCGCGACACCATGCGCGCCGCCTTCCCCGAAATGCCCTGGGACCACCCGGAGTTCCTGCTCTGGGCGGCGGATCGCGGGCCGCTGCGGCTGGTCGCGCTGGACAGCGTCATTCCCGGCGACCATCGCGGGGAGCTCTGCGGCGAGCGGCTCGGCTGGCTCGACCGGGCGCTGGCGGCGGCGCCGGACCGGCCGACCGTCGTCATGATGCACCACCCGCCCTTCGCCACCGGCATCGGCCATCTCGACCGCATGGGTCTGGTGGAGACGGACGGGCTGGCGGCGGTCATCCGCCGGCACCGCCAGGTGGTGCGCATCCTCTGCGGCCATGTGCACCGGCCGATCCAGACCATGTTCGCCGGCGTGCTGGCCAGCGTCGCCCCGGCCACCAGCTTCCAGATCCAGCTCAAGCTCGAGTCGTCGAAGGGCATCCAGTGGACCCGCGAGCCGCCCGCCTTCCAGCTGCACCAGTGGGGCGGCGGCGCGATGGTCAGCCACACCGCCTATGTCGAGGATTTCGGCCATTGGGAGCGCCCGGAGAGCTACAGGGCGATGGAGTCGCGCTCCGGCCTGGCGTCCGGGGACTGAGCGCCATGGCGGGACGGCGCGGCGCCGTGGCCGCCGGCGACGCCGCGACCGCGGCGGCGGCGGCGGAGATGCTGGCCGACGGCGGCAACGCCTTCGACGCGGCGCTGGCGGCGATGTGCGCCGCGCCGGTCGCCGAGCCGGTGCTCTGTTCGCTGATGGGCGGCGGCTTCCTGCTGGCGCGGCCGGCCGACGGCGCGCCGCTGCTCTATGACTTCTTCTGCCAGACGCCGCGCCGCCGCCGCCCCGCGGCGGCGATCGATTTCCAGCCGGTCGAGGCCGATTTCGGCACCACCACCCAGGAATTCCACATCGGCCTCGGCGCCATGGCGACGCCGGGCATGGTGCCCGGCCTGTNNGGTCTCGCCGCTGCAGGCGCATATCCTCGAGATCGTGGAGCCGATCTACCTGGCCAGCGAATCGGCGCGCGCCCTGTTCGAGAGCGCGAGGGCGCCGGGCCGGGTGTTGCGCGCGGGCGAAACCTATCGCCCGGCGGCGCTGGCGGACACGCTGGCGGCGCTGGCGGCCGAGGGCCGCGACCTGTTCTACCGCGGCGAGGTCGCCCGGGAGGTGGCGGCGCTGGCGGCCGAGGGCGGCGCGCTGACCCTCGACGACCTGGCGCATTACGAGGTGGTGCGCCGGGCGCCGCTGATGCGCGACTGGCCGGGTGCGCGGCTGATCGGCAATCCGCCGCCGTCCTCGGGCGGGCCGCTGATCGCCTTCGCGATGGCCATGCTGGCCGGCGAGTCCGGCGCCCCGGCGGCGGGACCGCAGGATGCCGGCTGGCTGATGCGGCTGGCCGACGCGATGGCGGTGACCAACGCGGCGCGCGGCGGCTGCGGCCTCGACGAGGACTGCGACGAGGCGCGGGTCGCGGAACTGCTGTCGGACCCGGTGGTCGCCGAATACCGCGCCGCGATGACCGGCCGCGCCCTGAAACAGGGCGGCACCACCCATGTCAGCGTGATCGACGCCGCCGGCAACGCCGCCGCGCTGAGCCTGTCGAACGGCGAGGGCTGCGGCCATGTGCTGCCCGGCGCGGGCATCATGCCGAACAACATGCTGGGCGAGGAGGACATCAATCCGCGCGGGTTCCACCGCTGGACGCCGGACAGCCGCATCTCGTCGATGATGGCGCCGAGCGTGCTGGAGCGCGGCGACGGCCGGATCACGGCGCTGGGCAGCGGCGGCTCGAACCGCATCCGCACGGCGATCCTGCAGGTGCTGCTCAACCTGCTGCGCTTCCGCATGGACCTGGAAGAGGCGGTGGCGGCGCCGCGCATCCATTTCGAGCGCGGCCTGCTCAACGTCGAGGCGGCCGGCGCGCCCGGCGGCTTTTGCCGCGATTTCGCCGAGGGTTTCGCCGCGGCTTTCCCGCAACACCGGCTGTGGGACCGTTTTTCGATGTTCTACGGCGGCGTCCACGCGGTCACGCTGGACCCCGCCACGGGCGCCTTCGACGGCGCCGGCGACCCGCGCCGCGGCGGCGTCTATCTGGAAGTCTGACCGGAAAAGCCGGGTGGGCTCAGCCTTCGGCGGTCCCCGCGGCCCGTCTCGCGGCGGCGTCCATGGCCGCCAGCTGCCGCTCGAGGCGGGCCAGTTCGACCTTGAGGCAGCATTTCAGGAACCCGCGCGAGGCGAACATGACGCCGCGTTCCCAGGGCAGCTTGCGGCATTCCGCGATCAGCCCGCGCAGCCGTTCGGCGGAAGCGCCGATGGCGTCGAACTGGTCCGGGGCCAGCGCCGCCGCGCCGGCCTTGTCGAGGATATGCAGGACGTTGGACAGGAAGCGGTCCTGCGTGTCGGCGGCATCCAGCCAGTGCCGCGCGATCAGCGCGTTTTCCGGCATGCGCGTCAGCCCGTCGACGATATTCGGCAGGACCGTGCCGAGCTGGCGGATCTGGGCCACCACCATGCTGACCATGACGGCGCGCAGGGTCTGCAGGTTGGCCGCCGCCGCGCCGAGCTCCTCGGCGACGCGGGCCGGGTCGGGCGCCGGTTCGCGGGCGAGCGCGAGCGGGAAGGGAATGATATCCGCCCCGTCCTTGTCGGCCGGAATGCCGATGGGATCCTTGTCCATGCGCCCGTCTCCTGTCCGTCCTGGCATCGCAGTCGATCAGCCTAGCGCAAAAATCTTAACGACGGGTAACGACCCGGCGGCGAAGGGTGGCGCGACCGCCCGCCGATACCACCTAGGTACTATTTCTCCCCCTTCGTCTTGGCCGGCGGTAATACTTTATATATCATTGCCGGCTATCTTGCGGGCGGCGCCGACAAGAATGCGCCTGAGCGGGTGAGACAGAGGGTAAATGACGGACCGGACCGCGGGTAATGCGCCGCAATGGCCTGGGAACGAGGCGCTGGCGACGCAGCGGCAGCCGCGCTGGCTGCCGACGTATCTGCTGCTGGCGGGCTTCGTCATCGTAACGCTGCTCGTCGGGCTGACCGTGCATCACCGCCTGGCGCGGACTTACGGCGAGGCGGTGGCGCAGAACGAGGCCTGGACGATGCGCCGCGAGGCCTTTCGCGACGTCGAGCTGCGTATCGGCGCGATCGCCGATATTCATGCCGACGCCATCCGGTTCGCGGAATTCCGGCGGGCGCAGGCCATGCTGCGGGACCAGATACCGGCCTTCGAGGAAAGCCTTCGGAAGGCCCGCGCCGTAACGGCCGGGTTGCCCCAGGCGCGGACCGACGTCCTGCAGGATCAGTATCTCGACCGGATGGCGGCGCTCGCGACGGAACTTTCGCTTCAGAACGACGGACTGGGCAGCCTCGCGGCGAACCGCAATATCGAGGCCACGCGGCGACGCCTGACGGCGATCGAGCGGATCGTCGGCGACCTGGTCGTGATCGCGGCCGACCTGGACCGTATCGCGNNTTCCTGTTCGGCGGCCTGACGGTGCTGATGGGGGTCGGGCTGGTCTTCTACGGCATGCGGCTGTCGCGGCACATGGCCGCTTCCGAAGACGCCCAGTCGAGGTTCCTTTCGGCCCTGCAGGCCGAGAAGGAGATGCTGCAGGTCGCCCACCGCAAGGCGAGCGAATCCGAGGCCCGCTTCGCGGGAATCATCGACCTCGCCATGGAGTCGATCATCTCGGTCGACGAGAATCGTCGCATCACGCTGTTCAACCGCGGCGCCGAGGCGAACTTTCGTCGCAGCGCCGAATCGGTCATGGGCAGGGAGATCGAGATGCTCATGCCCGAACGGTTCCGTGACAGCCACGCGGCGCATTTCGACACGTTCGCGCGGTCCGAGGATGTGCAGCGCTCGCTGAGCCAGCGGCGGGAAATCGTCGCCTTGCGCGGCGACGGCAGCGAATTCCCGGCCGAGGCGTCGGTGTCCAAGCTGATCCTTGACGACCGCGCGACCTACACGATCGTGCTGCGCGACGCGACGCCGCTCAAGAAGGCGGAGGAGGCGACGGCGGCGCGCACCAAATTCTTCGCTGCCGCCAGCCACGACCTGCGCCAGCCGCTGCACGCCATGTCGATGTATCTGCCGATGCTGGAGCGGCGCATCGCCGACCCGGAATCGCGCAACCTGGTCGGCGCCGTGCGGTCGTCCTGCGACGCCATGCGCGCGCTGCTCGACTCGCTGCTCGACATTTCCAAGCTGGACGCCGGCGTCGTCACGCCGCAGGTCGAGGACGTCGCGGTGGCCGACATTTTCGACCTGATGGCCGCCGAATTCGGGCCGCTGGCGGCGGAACGGTCGCTGGAGCTGCGCGTCGTGCCCTCGTCGCAATGGGTCGCGACCGACCTCGCCCTGCTGCTGCGCATCCTGCGCAACCTGCTGGCCAACGCGATCCGCTATACCGAGCGGGGCCGCATCGTCATGGGGCTGCGCCGTTACGGCGACCGCGCGCGGATCGAGATCCATGACAGCGGGATCGGCATTCCGGAAAATCTGCAGGGCCGGGTCTTCGAGGAGTTCTACCAGGTCGGCAATCCGGAGCGCGACCGCCTTCGCGGGCTCGGGCTCGGGCTGGCCATCGTCAAGCGGCTGGCGCGGCTGCTGGATATCGGGCTGGCGCTGCGGTCGATTCCCGGCCGGGGAACCTGCTTCGCCCTGGATCTGCCGGTCGCGCCGGTCGTCGGACAGGCGGCGGCAGCCAAAACGCCGACGCTGCCGGACCTGGCCGGGGTGCATGTCGTGCTCGTCGAGGACGATGCCGATGTCCGCCAGGCGACCAGCAGCATGCTCGCCGGCGAAGGCTGTGTCGTTACCGCCGTCGAATCGGGGGACGCGGCGCTGGCGGCCGTCGCCCGCAGCGCCTCTCCGCCCGATGTCATCCTCGCGGACCTGCGACTCAGGGGCACGGAAACGGGGATCGCGGCCGTCGCGGCGCTGCGCGGCGCGACGAACCGGGACCTGCCGGCCATCATCATGACCGGCGATACCGATCCCGGACGGTTGCGCACGGTAGCCGAAAGCGGTATCAGTCTACTCCATAAGCCGGTAAGAAGTGAAAGACTGCTGGCGACGATCGCCGAAGTGCTGTGCCCCGAGTCCCGGCCGTATGCAGCCGATGCGGCCGATGCGGCGGGCGAGCGGGAGCACGGCTGAAGGCCGGCATGATCTGGCCGGAGCAAAGGACGGGACGTGGAAGACGATCAGGCAACCGACAGGGCGGCGGACCGGGCCCCCAGGATACTCGTGGTCGACGACCATGCGCTGGTGCGGCGCGGCCTCGTGTCGCTGGTCGGCGACCTGTACCCCGCGGCAAGCCTCGTCGAGGCGGCGTCCGGCGAGGAAGCCTGCGCGGTGGTGGCCGCGGAGGACGGCCTCGACCTCGTGCTCCTGGATCTGAAGCTGCCGGATCGCGACGGCCTGTCGGCGATGGAGGAGATGCTGGAGATCCGGCCCGGCCTGCCGGTCGCGATCGTCTCGGTGAACGAGAACCCGCGGGTCATGGCCGAGGCCTACCGCAANNGCCGCTGATCCTGTCGGGCGAGACCTACGTGCCGGCGGCCGCGATGACGGCGCTGCGCGATCCCGGCGCGGCGGAGCAGGCCGACGACCCGGTGACGGCAGCGGGCCTGACGCCGCGCCAGCGCGAGATCCTGCTGTGCATGGCCAAGGGCCTGCAGAACAAGGAGATCGGCGCCGAACTCGGCATGACCGAGGGCACGGTCAAGGTGCATGTCAAGACGATCCTCGCCAAGCTGGACGTGGCGAACCGGACCGGCGCGGTCGTCAAGGCGATGCGCGCCGGCATCGTGCCGCGCGGCGAACGCGACGAAATCGCCGACTGAAGCGCCGGCCCGGCCCGGCTCAGCCACCCTCGCGCAGCGACCGGGCGACCGCCTTGCCGCGGTCGAATTCGGCGCGCCGCCGGGCGATCTCGGCCGGCGACAGGCGCGCGATATTGCAGTAGTCGCGCTTCCAGCCGGGATCGTCGCTCCAGCGCAGCGGCGACTGCACGGTGGTGCGCGGGGCCGGCGCGCCTTCGATCAGGTCCAGCGCCAGCGCCAGCGTGAAGTCCTGCGACTCGCGATCGTCCGGCCGGCCGGCGCCGCAGCCCAGCGGGAAATCCGAGAACAGGAAGCGCGGCACGCCGACATGTTCGACGATATCCTTCGCGCAGCCCATGACGACGGTTGCGATGCCGGTGTTCTCCAGCGCCCGCGCCGCCAGGCTCGCCGTCTGGTGGCAGACCGGGCAATTGGGCACCAGCACCGCCGCATCGACGCCGTCGGCGCGGCAGCGCGCCACGAGCTCGGGGCAGTCGGTCTGCAGCGTCACCCGGTGGCTGCGGTTGGTCGGCATGCCGTGGAAGCGCGGCGCGATCGGCCCGATGCGCCCGGCGGCGGCGGCGCGGCGCAGCGCCGGCAACGGGAACCAGCAGCCGGGATCGGTCGCCCCGTTGTGGTCGCGGTCGATCGCGACATGCGAAATGCGCAGGTCGTGGTCCTGCGCGGTATCGCCCGAATAGACCTCGTAGAACTTGGCCGCCGCGTTGTAGGGCGCGCCGGGCCCCTGGTCGCCGCGATCGGGCCGGAAGGGCGCCGCGGTGGTGACGATGGCGACGCGGTTTGCGCGCAGCGGCCGGGCGGGCCGGTGGAAGGGAACCGCGGCGTAATGCGCCCATTCGTACGGCGCGCCGTAGCCGAGCGCCGCGTAGTAGTCGCGGATGCGCTGCAGATAGGGGACCGGCGCATCATGCGCCGGCGCAAAGCCGACTCCGCCGCCGCGTCCCGCCGCCATGGCCGGGCCGCCGCCCTATTCGACGACCGGGCCGTGGGCGCCGGCGACGATGGTCTGCTTCCTGTAGCGGCCGCGGGGCACCACCTCGGCGATCGGCCCGCCGGGGGCGCGGAACTTGACCGGCAGCTTGCCGGGCGCGCTGACGATCTCGCCGCCGGCCGCTTCGAGCGCGCGGGCGAAGGCCTCGACGTCGTCGACCTCGATGCCGAAATGGTGGATGCAGGGGGCCGGGCCGGCCAGGTCGGCCTCGTCGGCGTCCTCGTGCTCGTACTGCATCAGGGTAAGGTCCATCCTGCCGTCCGTCAGGTGGCGCGAGACATGGCTGCCGCGCGGCCCTTCGCGATGCACCGTGTTGACATGGGCGAAGCCGAACACGCTCTCGTAGAACCGGCTGGTCCTGTCGATATCCGCGACCTTGAGCGAGATATGGGTGATCTTCGGCATGGCGACGCATCCTCCCTGCTGGCGACCGGGGACGACAGTAGGGCATGCGCCGCCCCGCCGGCAACCGGTCTTGTGCATCGCCCGCATGCGCGCTAAACCGCCCGGCATGACGGTGGAGCTTGCATACGAGGTGGCCGGCGACGGGCCGCCGCTGGTGGTGCTGCACGGGCTGTTCGGCTCGGCGCGCAACTGGCGGGCGATCGCGAAAGGGCTGGCGCCGCGCCGCCGCGTCTGGAGCCTGGACCTGCGCAACCACGGCGACTCGCCCTGGGCCGACGACATGTCCTACGCGGCGATGGCCGGCGACGTCGCCGCCTTCATCGAACGCCACGACCTCGCCGGGGCCACGGTGCTGGGCCATTCGATGGGCGGCAAGGCGGCGATGACGCTGGCGCTGCAGCGGCCCGAGGCGGCCGCCGCGCTGATCGTCGTCGACATCGCCCCGGTGGTGCGGCCGCCGGACCTGCGGTCCTATGCGAAGGCCATGAATTCCATCGACCTTGCGGCGTTGGGCCGCCGCGCCGAGGTCGGCGACCTGCTGGCCGCCGCGGTGCCCGACCGCGCCGTCCGCGCCTTCCTGCTGCAGAACCTGGTGCCCGGCGAGGGCGGGCTGCGCTGGCGGCTGAACCTGGACGTCATCGACCGCGAGATGGAGGCGATCGGCGGCTTCCCCGAGGCGCTGCTGGGGCGGCGCTACGACGGGCCGACCCATTTCGTCGCCGGGGCGCTGTCCGACTACGTCGCGCCGGCGCATCGCGAGACCATCCTGCGGCTGTTCCCGCGCACCACCATGAGCCTGATCGCCGGGGCCGGCCATTGGGTCCACGCCGAACGGCCGGAGTCCTTCCTGCGCGCCGTCGAACGCTTCCTCGACCAGGCGGGGTGAGACGGCGGGGCCCTGCGCCAGCCCGACCGCAAAATGTAGTTGCATCTGACAGAAGGATACGCTATATTTTGTAGATTGGCGATAGGTGGCCCTGGCCGCCCCGCCGCATCGGTCCCCCGCCCGGCGTCGTGCCCGGCGGGGTTTTCCTTGCCTGGCGCCATGGCGCCTCTCGAGCGTGGCGCCATGGCGCCCCCTCGAGCGTGGCGCCATGGCGCCGGCCTGTTGCGGTTCTGCAACAGATACACCGGAATCCGCCCGCCCACGGGCGGTTTCCTGTTGTATTCAAGGCGCCGCCCGGTAAACTGTCGCCGCCTGTTTTTGCGGCGCCGCCCGCCGGCACGGAGGGGTCTGGCCGGGGACGGCGCATCGCGGCGGGGGCATGGCGCCCCGCGCGGCGCGGGCGGGTACATGAAGAAGGGTCGGAACCCGATGCGGGTCCGGCCGGTTACCGATCGAACAGCCTTGATGCGGGGCGGCGGATTTTTTCGCCGCCCCTTTTTTGTTTCCACAACGAAATGGAGGTGGCGATGGCCCGCAGGAACCGGCGGAAGCCGCCATGCCGTCCCGCCCCGGCGCAGGCCGGCGGCGCGACGGGTGCGGCGGAGCGGCAGCAGGGGGCGCCCGGCGCCCTGGCGGAATTTCTCGAAGGAGTGAAGGATGACGAACTCAGGCGCTATATCGACGACATGCAGCGACGGCTTGCGGCTGAAGGCGGCGGAGCATGAGCTGAAGCGGCGGCTGCTGTACCGGCGCCTCGACTATTTCTACCCCGATATCGGCCGCCTCCGGCGCGAACGCTACCCCAGGCATACGGCGTTCTTCCGGGCCGGCGCGAAGGTCCGCGANNGCTGCACCTGACCGGCCAGTACCCGCACTGGTGGGAGGGGCGGCGCTTCGACCACCCGATCAGCGCCGTGGCGGCCGGCGAGACCGGCAAGACGACGCGCGACATCATCCAGCGCAAGCTGCTGGGACGGCCGGGCTGTCGCGGCACCGGGCTGATCCCGCGCGACGCGATCGGCAAGAGCGTCGCCAAGGCCGGCGTGGCCGAGGCGGTCGACCGGGTGCGCGTGCGCCACGTCTCGGGCGGCGAGAGCCTGCTCACCTTCCGTTCCTTCGAACAGGGCCGCGTCGCCTTCCAGGGCGACGAGCACCACGTCATGTGGCTCGACGAGGAACCGCCGCTGGAGGTCTATACCGAATGCCTGATGCGCACGATGACGACGAACGGGCTGGTGATCCTGACCTTCACGCCGCTCAACGGCTATTCCGACGTGGTCCGCCTCTACCTCGAAACCCCCGGCGCCGCCGGCGAGGTGTGAGGGGTGGGGTGCGGCCGGATTGCCCCGGAGGATGCCGTGCCGTCCATGGATCTGAATGAAAAGGGGATGAGGAGATGAGGGGATAAGGGGGGGATGCGGGGGCGTGCGCCGGCTCGCCCGGCAGATCCCCCCATCCCCCTTCGTCCCCCTATCCCCTTATTTTCCGCCATACCGGGCGGCAGGCTGCGGGCGGGCCAGGGTGAATTCACCCCGCCGGCAGGTCGCGGAGGGGCGGGCCGGGGTCGCTGGGGGGAAGGGCGGCGGGGCGGGTC
>JABAHQ010000380.1_pt3 | contig 13302 bp, 12 predicted proteins | sample 7062091 | NCBI WGS metagenome assembly JABAHQ01 (sample SAMN14534359, study PRJNA622989) | marine sediment metagenome | biome: marine biome [ENVO:00000428]; feature: marine pelagic biome [ENVO:01000023]; material: deep marine sediment [ENVO:00002113] | place: India: Gulf of Kutch | collected...
CGAAGCAAGAAATGGGTGGACAAGGAGAACATCGGCATCAAAAAGAAGAAAACCTCGCGGTTCCTGTAATACAACTTTAAGTCTTCTTAGATTCATTCGGAAGTAATTCTTTCGTTAGGTAACGATTTTTCGTCCTTATTTCCTAGGGTTTAAATGCCGTTAATCAGTATAGTCTTTTAAAGAGGGAATGTACATAATTATTAAGAATACCAATTAGTTAATTATAATTAGAAAAAAGATGTTGGAAGCTCTCCAAACCTACGGGAAATGGATTAGGGAACATAATTTCTCCCGCTTCCTTGGTGATGTGCGGGAAGGACAAAAAATCGCAATCCTCTCTTTATCTCCATCAAACTTAAACAAAGAGAGGGTACTTGAATATGAAGGAAAAGATCCTTATGTTTTCTACTACGAGGGGGGAAATAATTCTGTTACTGGTTCCAGAGGTACGGGGGGAGTCAGTCCCTTTTTCCTCAAAAAAAAGTTTATCACAAAAAATAAAATAGAATGGGGAACTAAAAGAGCAGGAACAGGCACATATACATTTAATGCGATTTATCAAGAGATTCGTGAGAATCCAGAGTTTCAAAACTATGAAGAAAATTACATCTTAGATTTCTTAAATAAGTTGAAGGGCTTTGAAGAAGAAGTTCAAGCTCTAGATGTTGATTGGGTCTTTTTCAAGGAATTTAATGCCCAACCTACAAAAGATCTCCACCTCGCTTTCGTGAAAAGCTATTTTGGCAGGCCGAAGAATAAGGATGTGGGATCGGTGGAGGGCAAATGTACCCTTTGTGGAGAATCAAAGGATCTCATTTCGCCAAACCTTCCATTTCTAAGTCTTGAAAAGAACTCCTATAACTTTGAGTTCAAGTCTAATAAGATGAAGTTTTCAAAGTTTAAAGTCTGTACGGAGTGTGCGAGTGATATCGTATTAGGATGGAAGATCTTAAGATCTGACAAACTTTTTGGGAACAAAGACTACCTTTTCTTACCTAAACTGAGAGAACCCGAGGCGATAAAGTATCTTTCCAACTTCCAGCAAATCGCTAGAGGAGAAAAAGTACCAGAAGGGGAGAAAGTAGAAGATCTCTCTTCCTTTGAGAAGTTTAATCACATACTCGAGCAAGCACATCTCTTCGAAAATATTATCTTTGATTTTTTAGTACTTGGAATGAAGCAATCTCAAACGGTTATCGAGAAGCTTGTTGAAAATTATAAGACCTTTGCTCTTCGATTTGAAGAAGAATACCTTTCGAAAAATGACAACCTTGCTTATGTCGATGTTAATCCAGAGAAAAATGTCAAGTCCCAGAAAAGGAAAGTTACTTCCTTTTTCGACCTTGAATACTTACTCAAATACTTCTTTCGATACAGCGGAAACCGAATTCTCCCCAAAAGGTTTCATTTTTACAAGTTGTACCATTCCGATGGATACGGGCTTCCAGATAGAATCGACAGTTCTTTTAAGCATAGACTCTTCACATATCGGGATGCGCTTTTTTCCTTCATTTACCAGACTGATTTAAACGCACTTACTCCGAACATCCTCAACGACATTTGTCTGAATTTCCTCTTGTTCGAAATTCGGAAACGAAGGGAATTTTATCCCGAAAATCCCGAAAATATCTCTTATGAGATATTAAGAGGCTTGAATTTCTATTATTTTCTCTCTCACAAATTGTGGGGTGAACAACAAAAAATGAAAGAAGAAATCTCAAAGTTAAAATCTTCTCTCGACGAGCTTGGAGAGGCGCAAAAGGAAGAACTCAAACAAGTAATAGAGGAGGACGAGCGGTTATTGTACTATCTAATCGGACAACTGATCCGTAAAATAGATAATTTTCGAGGTTCTAAGGGAAAAAACAAGATCTTCTCTAGTTTTATCCAGAATGTCAACCCGCGAAACATCAAGGCACGGTTTGCAAAGGATATCCTCCAAGGTCAGGATTATTATCTAGAAAAACTTACCAGGAAGGATAAAATCGAGTTTATCTTTGATTTACTGTCCACGAAACTAGATGCGCTCCTTGACTTCAAACCCTACGAGGAAATGCTAATCTCTATCATCACAGGTTATTACTCTAACAACTTCTTATAAGGTGAAAAAATGAATAAAAGTAAAAAACCCGTAAAAAGTCAATATCAAGGCATTTTCGTCACGCAAACTGTGTTAGGAAATCCCAATGGGAGCTTTATGAATAATGAACCAAGGAACATCAACGGCCGGGTCTACACGACTGATAAATGCATAAAGTACAATGTCCGCGATTACATTCATAAACGCTATGAAGAAATTGAAGTAGATGATGACAACAATATCCAAGCTGTAGAAAATTTTGTCTTCTTTTATCCCCGAAGGATTGAAGAGGCCGAAAAGCACGAGAACAAATACCTAAAGAAGGACAATGTCTTCCAAAAGTTCTTCAAGAAACCCTATGAGGACGAAAAAGCATTTCAGGAAATGCTCAACCACTGTCCAGATGTGCGAATGTTTGGTGGCACATTTTCGTTCGAGGAAAAGGAGGTAAAAGAGTACGGAGGCGCCTTGTATGGTCCTGTACAATTAAGTTACGGAATTGACCTTATGGGTGCAGACATCATTCATCTTAAGTTAGGCACACCGTTCTCGACTGAAAAAGGAAAGCAAACGACCACCGCTGAGGAGTATGGAGTCGATCATGCAGTCATCTCGTATGATATCACCATTAACCCGAGAAACTATCCTGGGCTTCTCAAACAGAAAGATATACAGTTGCTTAAGGAAGGCCTCATTCAGGGAACGAACCTGAGACGTTCCACGAGTAAAAAAACGGAATCCAAAGCACTCATTTTAGCAAAATTTACTGAGGGTTCGTTGATAAATTTAGGAGAATTGAAGCACCTTATTAAGGTGGAGAGCAATAAGATTACCTCTCCGGAAGAACAACCAAGAGAACTTAGTCTGAACCTCGCTAGAGTGAAGAAACGACTAAACGAGTTTAAAGACAAGATCGAAAAGATAAAACTCTATACCGATGAGAACACAGAGATTACGCAATTCTATACTGATGAGGAAGAAATCGAAGTTGAAAGAGCTTCATTCAACGCTCTTTTTTCCTAATTTTTTCGCTAAGGAGAATACGTTTCAAGGGAAACCTCTCAAGAGGGAAAAATACGTGTTCCACTCAAAGTTATAACAAGAAGATGGGAGCACCGTGATTATTTTAGATATCAAATCGAAGTTTGGAGCGTTCACTAGATCCTCATCAAACACTGGAGGCCTACTAACATATCCACTTCCTCCAAAAACGAGTATTTTAGGTATGTTAGGGGCCGTAATAGGCTACGATTTCCCCGAAACAGTTGAGAAGCTCGATGGGATACGTATTGGGATCAAACCGAGGGGCGACATACACACTAAACGGATGACGTATACTTCTCACTACGGCAGTAGGATCGGGAGGATGTTAAATATAAAGCAAGAAATTCTGATAGATCCCGAATACCGCATTTATATCGATCTGGAACATCTAAAACATCCTGAAGTAGTGACTGAAGATATTAGGAACATCTTACGGGAAAGTGGTATTAATAAGAGACCACAAACACTCGTGGAGGCTTTCAAAGTTTTACTTCGACAGCATATAAGCATCTATACTCTCTATATGGGACGAAATTCCTTTCCTTTGGAGTATCGATTAAATACGGACATTAAAACACGTCCTTATCACCCTTCCAACGAGGAAAAGGAATACATACAAGCAGAGGGAGCCGTTCCGAGAGATAGCATCTCCGAGTATAAAATTTCAGAAGAAAAAACGACGGAAATGTTAGGTAAGAAGTTGAAGACAAAAGAACCAACTCCCTTCAAACTGTCCATTATTAACCGTTTTCCCGTGACTCATTCCTTAGAGCGGGATAATACACCTGCACGGGAAATAGGAGCATATGAAAACATATTGCTCCCGTCTCAAGAAGCGAAAATGGAAGTTCGTCCGAAGGACAGCTTCTCCTATTCGTACTTTCTGGAGAAGACAGCGAAGGGTGAAGAAAATTTAATTATCTGTTTTTAGGTGAGCGTGCTGTGTAAAATCCTCTCAAAAGAGTTAGAAGCGGTATTCTCGCAGGGACGTCTTCAGATCGACAGGAACGAATACCCGATCTACGTCCATCGGGATGGGAAAGAGGGAGAACTCTACCATCACCACTGTGAAAAAACCTGGATCATTCTTCACCATTTTTTAGAGCGTCAAGAGAATGTTGTGCGTGGTCTTCTCCAGAAGTTGGAGCAGACTTATAACGTTTCCATGTCTTATGGTAACTTCCTACAAATCGTGAAGGACATGGTTTTTTTTCACGATCTCGGCAAGGTAAATCCTAAATTCCAACTGGAGAAGATGCAGAATGAACACGTCAGCGTAATTAAAAAAGATCTCTCTGACTTATCCACCCAGCATTCCTACTTTGGAGCGTTCTTTTTTACGACCCAGCTCTTAACAGTGTATGATGTGGAACATCCCGTGATCCTCTTTCTCTTTCCTTATATCATTTGGGCCCATCACACTCGGCTGAAAAACCCATTCCAACACCCCCTGCTCGGCAAAAAGGGAAATAAATTCGAAACATTAAAACCGACTCTTGAGATCCTTATCCAACTCCTCCAGATTGACATGCAAAAAGTTGAGGAAACATGGAAGGCATGGGGTAAGGGAGGACAGTACGACGATTTCAAAAAACAACTCGAAAATACCGACGACGAACCCACAATCTCAATCTTTTACAATCTCTTATATTCTATGTTCGTGCGTGCAGACTCACTTGCAAGTTCTTACGCCGAGGACGATACACAGGTCGTGGAAAAAGCGTTATCAAGCATGGAAGAACGAATTGATGAGCAGATCCGAGAAGGGATGATCGTAGGTTTTAACGCAAAACAACAAGAATATGAAGAGAAAAGGAAAAAGAAAACTGGTGAAAAGCGAAGAATAGATGAAGAAAGACAGAATATGTTTGAAGAGGCACTTGAAAATCTTACTGAACCACTTCACCAGGGTAAACGGGTCTTCTATCTCAAAATGCCGACGGGAGGGGGAAAAACGAACACCTCCATGGGGCTGAGCCTGGAAATTCTCAAAGAGAAAGCGAATATTGACAGAATCATTTATGCTCTTCCGTATATCAGTATTTTGGAACAAAATTATAATCGATTACGGGAAACGCTGAATGTAGAGGAACCGAGGGAAATTCGAAAGATCTATTCGGGCACCGAAACGATTTTTGACGAAGACACTGCGAAAATAATCACTGACGATGACTTCTTCAACTACCCGGTCATTTGCACGACGAATGTTGCCCTCTTCAACTCGATTGTGAAATTCGATAAGAAACACAAGTACAAGTTTTCGTCTCTCGCGAACAGCGTTGTGATTCTAGACGAGATTCAAACACTCCCTTTACAGTACTGGCCAGAGTTCAACTTTCTGATTAACGAACTGGCCGAACATCTAAACATGTACTTCATCATTATGAGCGCCACCGTTCCTAAACTTAAGAAGTTAAAGAACTTGCGGGGACAAGAGCCTCAGTATGAACGAGATACTATCCCCCTCATTAAAGATCCCGAAGAATATTATGCAGCATTTCATCGAAACAGGATCCTCACGGACGAACTTCAAAATTTCGATGTGAGTAAGGAGGAGGGAAAAGCTAAGCTCAAATCGTTTATCCAACGAATTTGCCGATCCAATTTCGAAAGTAATCGAGATCACGGGTTACTTGTGTTGAACACCATTAAATCCTCCCGCATTGTCTATAGCCTCATGAAGCGACTCAATGAGGAAAACGATTGGGGAACGAAGATCCGCTTATTGAATTCTACGTTTCTGCCGCTGTATAAGAGGGAAATCGAAGGGGAAATCAAAGAGCTTGAGGATGATGAGCGCTATATATTAGTAAGCACCCAAACGATCGAGGCGGGCATGGACGTAAGTTTTGACTTCGTTGTGCGGGATTTTGCGATATTGGATTCCATTGAGCAAGTCCGCGGACGCTGTAATCGAGAAATGGAGAAAGACATTGGAAACGTCTACCTTCAAAAGGTTCGTAAAGGCCCGCTCTACGATCATAAAATGATCTATTCCAATTGGCGGATCGAGAAAACTGAAGGAATCCTTAGTGAGGACTTCCACTACGATTTTTCCACGATTGAAGCGTATTATAAGAGACTTGTAAACTACATCAACGAGGAACTCATGGAGGATGAAATCGCCCTTACATCCGCCGACAACATTCGTAATTTCTGTACGCTCAACTATGAACTCAATAACTCTCCAAAAAACCGAGCGAGGAATGTCTTCCACGCGGACGTGATTGAAGAACACCGCAAAACCTATTCATTTTTCGTAGAAATAACCCCTCCAACCGACCAATTCACCAACCAAGAGATCCAGTTTCTCAAAGCGCAAGAAAAACAAACCGATCTAACGCTTCTCTCCCAAGAAAAAATCCTCGGCCATAATCTGATTACGTTTTATGGACGCCAATGGAAGAAACTTGAGGAATTCGAAGCACGGAAAATCTTCAGTAAGGAGATGCTGTCCATTCTCTCAGACTTTACCTTCTCCACGACTATCAACGTGGACAGAGGATACGGCGATACGGAGGAACTCTTGGACACCTTGTTCGAGGATAGTAAGGTGGGTCCGTTCTATGTGATCGACCGTGAGAGAATTGGAGATGAAGCAGATGATTGGTATTCTCTCACCCAAGGCTTTCACCACGAATTTGAGCGGACGGGGAAGCATTCCAACATCATATAAGGGCCTCGAAAAGCTAGCGAAGAATGACTGGTTAGATGCATCTACGCTTAGTTGCATGTACGAGGAGCCTCCATTGGTAACATTTTTATACTTTTGGTACATTTTTTAATATATGGGAGAAATAATGAANNGAGCGGTGGTGATGTTGGTGCGCGAGGACAAGATCATCATCCTCCCGAAGAAAGGGGAGGACCTCACATCCTTTTACGCAAAAGCGAAAAAATCGCCCCTCAAACCGGATCCATTCGAAGATTTTGAGAAAAGTCTGGCTGAGGCGTCCGTATGATTTTTCTAGATGTAAACGTTTTCATTTACGCCTTCTTTCTGCCCGAGAGGGAACTCAAAGCTGAAGAAAAAGAGTTAAAGGAGCAAAGTAGAACGATCATCGAACGCATCGAACAGGGGACGGAGGTGCTGAGTAGTGTCGTGCATCTCTCCGAAATAGCGAATGTGTTAGCAACCTGCTTCGAGCCAAAAGACTTATCTGATCTTCTCATTTCGTTCTGGAGTAAGGATAACGTGAGGATCGCTGATGTGACAGCGGAAGATTACCTTTTCGCCTGCGAACTTAACAAAGAAAAGAACGTACAGATCAACGATTGTCTGGCCGCCCACCTGATGAAAACCCATGGCGTGGAGAAAATCTACACCTTCGATGCAGACTTCACGAAATTCGACTGGATCACCATCGTGTCACCCAGAAAGGAAACGTGATCAATTGATAGTTAGTATTTAAAGGAATAATATAATTTATCCTAATGAGGAAAATGTTAGAAGCCCTCAAAGAATATGGTGAATGGATAGGGAGCACGGGAGAATTAGCGGACTATATGCGTTTCCTTGTAACTATCGATGAAGGAGATACGGTCGCAATTGCTTCTATGAATTCAGAAGGAGAAATTAACATAGAAGAAGAGTTAAAGTATGAAAAAGGAAAAGCCAATCACTTCTTTTTCTATAAGGGGGGAAACAACGCTGTTGGTGGTGTTTATGGAGTTCAAGGAGTTAGTCCCTTTTTTCTAAAAGCTGAATATTTTAAGGGGAAGAAAGAAGACTTTGAAGAGGAAGAAGAAGGTAAAAAGAAGTTCTTAGAGGAAATCAAAGAAAGAATAGCTTACAGCCTTGCAAAATATAAAAAGATATATGAAGGAATTAGAGGTGAGCTAAAAGCTATAAAAACAGATTATGGAAAAGNNCATAGAGGAGTTCTTAGAAAACTTCAAAAAAGATGAAAATATTACCACCTTAGCCTCATTAGATACGGAATGGGTATTTTTCAGTAATTTTAAGGAAAAAGACACTAATTCACTCCATAAAAGATTTGTTTTCAATTGGTTCGGGAACACACGAAAGAAAAGTGTGGGTTATGAGAGCGGACGATGTTCTTTATGTGATAAAAATAAAGAAAAGGATAAGGAACGAGGAAAGGGGATAATATTCCCACGACTCCCATTCTTTGTCTTGGAGAAAAATCCGTATAATATTGACTTTCAAAAAGGAGATTTAAATTATGCAAGATTGAAAATATGCAAGGAATGTGCTGAAAGTGCGGTAATTGGGTGGGAAATTTTAACGCGATGCTTTGGGGATAAGGACTTTCTCTTTATACCGAAAATAAGAAAAGAAAAGAATCTTGCGACATTGGAAGACTTTCATAAAATCATCAGTAAGGAAGTCCCCAAATTCAGAAAGTTTAACGATCTGTTATATAATAATCCAAGCCTCCACACCGATTTAATTTTTGACTTCATCGTTTTGGGAAAAGAAAGAGGAACACCAAAGTACATTGAGAAGTTAGTGAGAAATTACAAGACATTTGCAATACGTTTTGAGGATGAACCGCTCTCCCGTGATGGAAATCTTAAGTTTGTTGATTTCCACGGGAAAATAAATATCCTGAAATTGGAACATTATTTCGAACTCGAGAGAATCCTAAAGTTTTTCTTTAGGAATGAAAACAATTATTATCTCCCAAAGAATTTCCACTTTTACCAACTATACCATTCCGATGAGCGAAGACGGGGACTACCTAGAAAAATGGATAGCTCCTTTAAGCACCGACTTTTCATTTACAGAGAGGAACTATTTTCCTTCATTTACGAAACGACCCCCGAAAGCCTCAAGAAGAAAACACTAAATGATATCTGTCTTAACTTCCTCTTGTATGAAATTAGAAACGAGAGGAAGTTTGGAGGGGAGAACGGATCGGGAATCGCTTTCAAACTAATGGAAGGTTTAAATTATTATTATTTTCTTAAAAATAAGTTATGGGGGGAAGAGATATTGAAGAATAAAGTTTCAGACCTGAAAGAAGCTCTTAAGAAACCTGAAGAAGAAGCAGTAAAAGAGATACGAGAGATAGTGGAACAAGATACCCTACTAATGTATTATCTCATAGGGCAATTTATTAGGAAAATAGATAATTTCAGGTACCAAGAGAATNNCAACAGACGGAATATAAAAGAGCGATTTGCAGAGGATATCTTACGCAAACAGAATTATTATATTGAAAGGTCAAGTTCAAAGGTAAAACTTCTTTTTGATATCATCTCTAACTACCTTGAGAATCTATTTGAATATGATCCGTATTCTGAGATGCTTATTTCCCTTACTACGGGCTATTATTCTCACAATCTTTTAGGAGGAGGAAAATGAACCAAAAAAATGAATCAGTTAAAAGTTGTTATCAAGGCATTTTCGTAACGCAAACAGTTTTAGGGAACCCTAACGGGAGTTTTGTGGGTAATGAACCTAGGAATATTAATGGAAGGGTGTTTACCACCGATAAATGTATCAAGTATAATGTGAGGAACTACATTCACCAAAATCATGAAGAAATAGTGGAGAACGACGAAGGCGAGATAAAGGGATTGAAAAATTTTGTGTTCTTCTATCCTCGAAAATCAGAAGCAGCTAAAAAGAAGACGCAGAAGGCTGAGTATATTCCTAAAGACGCCGTATTTGATAAATTCTTCAAAGAGCGAGCTAGCGACGACGAGGATCCATTCATGAATATGTTAGAGGTTTGTCCAGATGTACGAATGTTTGGAGGCACTTTTAGCTTTGAATCCAGTAAATTGGAAGAAGATGAAGGGCAGCTTTACGGTTCAATACAGCTAAGTTATGGCCTCGACATTATAGGTGCGGATATTATTCACCTCAAGCTAGGAACTCCGTTCGCTACAAAGAAAAGGGGAAAAAAGGCTACTTACACCAAAGAAGGAAAGCAAACAACAACTGCAGAGGAATATGGCGTAGATCATGCTGTTATACCCTATGATATCACTATTAACCCTAAAAACTCTCCAGGACTTCTCAAAAGGAAAGATTTGGAGTTGTTTAAGGAGGGGCTTATCCAAGGAACCAACTTACGGAGGAGTACAAGCAAGAAAACGGAATCGAAACTTCTTATTCTAGTTAAGTTCAAAGAGGGTGCGTCCTTAAATGTTGGAGAACTTAAGCATTTGATAGAAGTTGAGAGCGGGAAAATTACCGATCCTAGAGAACAACCGAAAAAACTAACCTTGAACCTTGAAAGGGTGAAAAATAAACTGGAGCAATTTGAGGAGTATATTGAGCAAATAGACATTTACACTGATGAAAACACAGTTGAAATTAAAAATTTTTACGATGTGAGCGAAGAAAAGGTTAACTTATACCCACTAAGCACTTTTGTGAGCTAGAACTTTGAGGCGAGAAAGTGTTAGCAATAGACATAAAATCGGAATTTGGTGCCTTCAGTAAACCATTTTCAAATGTTGGGGGGTTACTCACGTATGAAATTCCTCCTAAAACGACGCTTATGGGGATGATAGGGGCCATTCTTGGGTATAGTTTCTCTGAAACTAAAAATAAATTCAAAAGAATGCAGGTCGGAATTCAACCGCTTAAAGGTGTAAAAACCGAAAGAATGGTCTACACTTCTCATTATGGGGGAAGAAAAGGAAGAATTATGAACATCAAGCAAGAATTGCTCATAAAACCTAAATACCGAATCTTTCTCCAGATGAAGAATGTGGAGAACGGAGGGAAGATTCTTAAGGATATCAAAGGACTTCTCGAGCATCATGGAATAGAAGATGACCCAAAAAACCTTACTGAAGGGCTTAAGTTATTACTCAGCAATAATATTAGTTTCTACTCCTTATATATGGGAAGAAATGCGTTTCCCCTGGAATATAAACTACAAGATGAAGATCTAAAAGAGATAGATCCTACAAAAGTGGAAGCATATCTTCCAACGAAGGTAGCCATCCCAAAAGATAGCGTTTCTAATTACCGATTACACGAAAAGGAGGGGGGGTGGTTCGAACTTCCCGAACCGTTTTATATTTCCCTCTGTAATAATGTACCAGTCTCTTATCTTCTCGAGGAAGAGGGGAAAGGACCGACTCGAGAAATCGAAAAGTTCAAAGACTTCATTCTCCCTCCTCCCAAGGGAAAATTTGAGGTTATCCCCCAAGGAAAACCAAACTATTCCTACTATATCGATACGGAGGGAAACTTCGTTGTGCTTTTCTGAGGTCTCGGATGTTAACAAATCTTTCTACATCTTTAAATAACATTCTCTCTGAGGGTGTTTTTCGGAAAAAAGGAAAGGAATATCCAATCTATGCTCATAGGAACGGAAAAAAGGAACTTTACAGCGAGCACTGCGAAAAGACTTGGATCGCCTTTAAACACATTTTAGAGAGTGAGAATGTAATCGTTCGTCTCTTCAATAAGATCAAGGCGGAATACGGTTTCGATCTGTCTTATCGCGCATTTCAGAACCTTCTCCGCGAGTTGGTCTTCTTCCACGACATTGGAAAAGTCTCCCCTCGTTTTCAAATAGAGCGAATGAAAAATACCTCCCTTAACGGGTTAATTGGAGAAAGTGAGCTGTCTAAAACCTACAGACAGCATTCTTTCCCTGGAGCATTCCTGTTTACTGTTCACTTATCAGAGAAGTATGACTTAGAAGAAAATCCGATACTCCTCATTTTCCCGTTTATGATCCTAAGTCACCATACCCGCCTCAAGAACCCTCATCAGGCATATTCAAGGAAAGAAATTAAGGACTTTCGAAATACCATTTACACCCTCTTTGATCTTCTTGACATAGAAAAACAGAAGATTGGTGCTGTTCCTTATGCCCTTTGTAAAGATGGTTTCCCTACACGTCTTAATTACGATCGTGCAGAAGTTTCCATTCTTTACAATTACCTCTTTTCCTGTCTCATCAAGGCAGATTCAATAGCAACTTCTTATGCTGATACTGATACACAGGCGGTAACGGAAAATCTTGAAAAAATCGAAGAACGTATCTCACCTTCCCTTTACAATAGAATGCAATCCGCGTACGAAAAGAAACAAAAAGAGTTTGAGAGAAAAAGAAGGGAAGAAACTGGAAGGAAGAAGAAAATAGATCAACAAAGACAAAAAATGTTTGAGGAGGCAGAAACGAATCTCTCTGCCTTTTTAGATCAAGGAAAACGGGTATTTTACCTGAAGATGCCCACAGGGGGAGGAAAAACCAACACTTCCCTCGGTTTGAGTCTTAAAATAATGGAGGAAAAAGAAGTCAACAGGCTTATCTACGCCCTCCCCTACATTAGCATTTTGGAACAAAATTATGGACGACTTAAAGAATCTCTCGACCTTTCAGAGCCTAGCGAGGTAAGAAAAATTCATTCAAGCACAGAAACGATTTTTGAGGAAGAAAAAAAGAATGCAGTGAAACGAAAGATAAAAAAGATCGTTACCGACGATGACTTCTTTAACTATCCAGTAATCTGCACCACTAACGTCGCTTTTTTTAACGCAATTGTTAAATTTGCCAAGAAGCGTAAGTACAGATTTTCCTCTCTCGCAAATAGTATAGTGATTCTTGATGAGATCCAGACTCTCCCACCCGAGTATTGGCCCGAATTCAATTTTCTTATCAATGAGTTAGCGGAAAGCTTGAACATGTATTTCATTATTATGAGTGCCACCGTGCCCAAACTCGAAAAGTTAAAGAGTGCTAGAGGTCAAGACCCGAAGTACCAAGGAGAGATCTCCTATCTCATCGAAAATCCAGAGAAGTACTACATTAAGTTTGAGAGGAACAAAATTCTCACAGAAAAGCCAAAAACTTTTGATATCGTTGACGAAAAGGGAAAAGAACGGCTTAGGAAACACCTAGAACAGATTTGTCAAGATAACTTTGAAGAGAGGCGTAATCACGGATTGATTGTGCTTAATACGATCAAGACCTCGCGTTACATTTACGAGATTATGAAAGACCTCTCTGAAGAGAATAAGTGGGAAGCAGATGTTAGGTTACTTAACTCGACCTTTCTCCCTATTTACAAACGGAGGATGGAGGAAAAGATAAGGAACCTAGAAGAAGGAAGGAAATTCATTCTGGTAAGCACGCAGACGATAGAAGCTGGGATGGATATCAGTTTTGACTTTGTCATCAGAGACTTCGCTATACTTGACTCTATCGAGCAAGTGAGGGGAAGGTGTAACAGAGAGA
>JABAHQ010003566.1_pt3 | contig 13302 bp, 15 predicted proteins | sample 7062091 | NCBI WGS metagenome assembly JABAHQ01 (sample SAMN14534359, study PRJNA622989) | marine sediment metagenome | biome: marine biome [ENVO:00000428]; feature: marine pelagic biome [ENVO:01000023]; material: deep marine sediment [ENVO:00002113] | place: India: Gulf of Kutch | collected...
GCGCCCGAGGCGTCGCCGAGCTTGGCCTGCGCCCAGGACACATGGCTCAAGGCTTCCGCGCGCTCGCCGGGCGCCGTGATGGCCCGCACAGTTTGGCGGGCGAGCGCGAGGCTCTCCAACGCCCCGGCCCGATCTCCCGCCTCGATCCGGGCCACGGCAGTGCGCGCGAATGCCTCCGCCCGGTACAGCGCGGCCGGCGGTGCGGACATGGCCGCGGCCGGACCCGCCGTGGCCAGCCAGATCAGGCCCAGGACCGCGAGAGCGAGAGTCCGTCTCATTGTTGCCTCGCCGGGCAAGAGTTCGGCGCGGCCGGTCCGTCTCGGCTGTGCGCCTCGACCCTTCAAGCTGGTGCCACGGCCGGGAAAAGCGAAACGCTTCGCGCTGCCAGCGCCCGGGCGCGCTTGCCCCGCAGGGCCTTTGACCCCATCTTGAGCAGCAATGGTCCCCTTGAACGACACGATGAGCGCCGCCGCCGAGGCCGAGGCCCGTGCCCAGCCGATCGTCGCCTGGCTGTTGCAGGAGGAGCGGCTGCGCGCGGCGGGCCTGCCCGTGGCGCGCGCCTCGCTGCACATTCAGCAGCTTCACCCGCAGCTGGCCTCGCGCAGCCTGGTGTGGGACCGGGAGTCCGGCGGCACGGTGGAGCTCGGCCACGAGCACAGCATCCAGAGCCGCGAGATGTACCTGGCCTCGCCGGTGCGGGTCATCCGCGAGGGCGGCGGCCCGCTCCGCCGCTGCCTGGCGGAACCGGGCTGCGCGCTCGACTTCCCGATCCTCGAGGAGCTGAAGGCGCGCGGCCTGAGCGACTACACCATGCGGCCGCTGGTGTTCTCCAGCGGAACCCGCAACGCGGTCAGCTTTGCCACCGACCGGCCCGGGCGTTTCAGCGAGCCGGACATCGCGGTCCTCGACGCGACGCTGCCCGCCTTTGCCGCGGTGGTCGAGCTGCAGCAGGTGCGGCGCACCGCGCGCGACCTGCTCAGCATCTACGTCGGGCCCAACACCGGCGAGCGGATCTTCAGCGGCGCGATCCAGCGCGGCAAGGGCGAGATCATCCACGCGGTCATCTGGTACTGCGATCTGCGCGGCTTCACCGCGCTGAGCGAGACCGAGCCGCTGCAGGAGGTGATCGCGCTGCTCAACGACTGCTTCGACCGCATGGCCGAGCCGGTGGTGAAGGAAGGCGGCGAGATCCTCAAGTTCATCGGCGACGCCATGCTGGCGATCTTTCCCTGCGAAACCAAACCCGAACAGCTGTGCGACGCGGCCGACACGGCGCTCGCCGCAGCCGAGGCGGCGGTGGCCGGGATCGACGCGCTCAACGAAGACCGCAAAGGCGCGGGCAAGGCGCCCGTCCAGTGCGGCGTGGCGCTGCACGTGGGCGAGGTCATGTACGGCAACATCGGCGCCGCCGACCGGCTCGACTTCACGGTGGTCGGCCCGGCGGTCAACCTGGTCACGCGGCTCGAGCCCCTGTGCGCCAGCCTCGACCATCCGGTCATCGTCTCCGCGCGTCTGGCCAACGCCTCGCGGCGCGCGTTCCGCTCGCTCGGCCGGCACGCCCTGAAAGGCATCGCCGAGCCGCAGGAGGCCCTTGTGCCGGCCTGAGGGTGCCGCCCGCGCACGGCCTTGCCAGCCGAGGCCCGGCTGGCTATCTCACAAAAATGGCCCTCGGACCCATCCACGTCATCGGCGGCGGCCTGGCCGGCAGCGAGGCGGCCTGGCAGGTCGCCCGCGCCGGCGTGCCCGTGGTGCTGCACGAGATGCGCCCCGTGCGCGGCACCGAGGCGCACGTGAGCGACGGCCTGGCCGAGCTCGTCTGCTCCAACTCGTTGCGCTCGGACGACGCCGCCAACAACGCGGTCGGCCTGCTGCACGAGGAGATGCGCCGCCTCGGCTCGCTCATCATGGCGGCCGCCGAGCCCACCCGCGTGCCGGCGGGCGGCGCGCTCGCGGTCGACCGCGTGGCTTTCTCGGAGCAGGTGACGGCCCGCCTCGAGGCCGAGCCGCTGGTCGAGGTCCGGCGCGAGGAGGTCGCCGAGCTGCCGCGCGAGACCTGGGGCTCGCTCATCGTCGCGACCGGGCCGCTCACCTCGCAGGCGCTGGGCGCGGCGATCCGCGCCTATACGGGCGAGGACGACCTCGCCTTCTTCGACGCCATCGCGCCCATCGTCTACAAGCAGAGCATCGACTTCGACATCGCCTGGTTCCAGTCGCGCTACGACAAGTCCGGGCCCGGCGGCGCGGGCGCGGACTACATCAACTGTCCGCTCGACCAGGCGCGCTACGCGGCCTTCGTCAAGGCGCTGCGCGACGGCGACAAGACCGAGTTCCACGACTGGGAGAAGGCGACCCCCTACTTCGAGGGCTGCCTGCCGATCGAGGTCATGGCCGAGCGCGGCCGCGAGACGCTGCGCCACGGCCCCATGAAGCCGGTCGGGCTGACCGATCCGCGCACCGGCCGGCGGCCCCACGCCGTCGTCCAGCTGCGCCAGGACAACGCGCTCGGCACGCTCTACAACATGGTCGGCTTCCAGACCAAGCTGAAGTACGGCGAGCAGACGCGCATCTTCCGCATGATCCCGGGCCTCGAGCGCGCCGAGTTCGCGCGCCTCGGCGGCGTGCACCGCAACACGTTCATCAACTCGCCGCAGCTGCTCGACGCGACGCTGCGGCTCAAGGCCGAGCCGCGCCTGCGCTTCGCCGGCCAGATCACCGGCGTCGAGGGCTACGTGGAATCCGCCGCCATCGGCCTGCTCGCCGGCCGCTTCGCCGCCGCCGAGCGGCGCGGGCGCGAGATCGTCGCGCCGCCGCCGACCACCGCCCACGGCGCGCTGCTCGCCCACATCACCGGCGGCGCGGAGGCCAGCACCTTCCAGCCGATGAACGTGAACTTCGGGCTGTTCCCGCCGATCGCGGCGCCCGAGGGCAAGCGTGTGCCGCGCAAGGCGCGCAAGCCGGCGCTGGTCGCGCGCGCGCTGGCCGACCTACAAGCCTGGATGAGCGAAACCGCCCTGGCGGCAGAGTGATCTGCCTCATGGGCGAGAGCCGGGCCTTGTGCATAATGCGAAGCACCGCGGGTACTCGGCACGGCGACAATTGGAGGCACTCACAATTGGAGGCACTCAAATGAGCGACGATACCACTTCGGCGAAGCCCGATCTCGACCGGTCCGGTCGTGGCGCGCGCGAGTCGGGCGGGTGCTGCGAGGGAAACGAGCGGGGTCCGGATAGGACTGTTGTAGATGTTTGTTGCGGTTCGGAGCGGACCCGGGCGGCGGCGCCAGCCGAGGCGTGCGAAGCATCAAGCCTCGAGGTCGAGTTCCTCTATCTCGAGCTTTCGACCTGCGGCCGCTGCAGTGGCACCGATAAGGCACTCGACGAAGCGGTCGCGGAGGTCTGGCCGATCCTCAAGACCACAGGGGTTGATCTCCAGCTCAGGAAAATCCACGTCCGCTCCGAACAACAGGCCCGGGACCTGGCTTTCATGATTTCCCCGACCATCCGCATCAACGGGCGGGACATTCAGCCCGAGATCGAGCAGAGCCTGTGCGAGGACTGTGGCGATCTCTGCGGCGAGTCCTGCGATTGCAGGACCTGGAGATATCGTGGCAAGACCTACACCGTGCCGCCCAAGGCATTCATCGTCGAGGCGATTCTTCGGGCGCTCTATGGCGGCGCCGGCGCAGCGCCGAAAACGGCGGAGCACCGACATGAGGTTCCGGACAACCTCAAACGGTTCTTTGCAGGGCTTAGCCGCTAGCGGGGCGATCCGGACCGAGCCGCCCATTAGCTGATTGGCTTCAAGCTCGACCGAGGGCTCAGTCCCCGATCAGCTCGGCCTCGCCGAGCCCCAGGATCTCCGCCATGCCACGGCCCGCTTCGACTTCGGCGAGCCAGGCCTCTTCCTGCTCCAGTTTGGCCAGGCACGCGGCGTGGATCTCGGCCTGCTTTTCGAGCGGCACGACCGCGACCCCGTCATCGTCACCGAGCACGATGTCGCCGGGCGCGACCGGGCAGCCGGCGCAGGAAATCGGCCCGTCGATCGTGCCGCCGAAGCCCTTGTGCGGCCCGGCCGGCACCGCGGCCGTGGCGAAGCAGGGAAAGCCGAGGCCGCGGATCTCGGCCACGTCGCGCACCGCGCCGTCGATCACCACGCCGGCCACGCCGCGCGCGATCGCCGCGCGCGTCGCCACCGCGCCCCAGACCGCCACGTCCTCGTAGCCGCGAGCGTCGATCACCAGCACCTCGCCGGGCCGCAGCAGCGCGGTCGCCACGTGGCAGATGCCGTTGTCGCCGACCATGGAGGTCACCGTGCGGGCCTGGCCGACGAGCGTGGTCCCGGGCTTCACCGGCTTGATCGCAGCGGCCATGAAGCCGCTCCGGTTCATGCAGTCGGAGGCGACAGCCGGCGGAATCGGCCGCCAGGCCTGCAGCGCCTCCGGCGCCAGCGTTTCGAGTTCCCTTTCGTAGCGTTGGATGGGCATGAGCGATCCCCCCGAATGCGTTGTTTCGTGGATCGAGCCGGTGCGGCGACTCAGGCGTCCGCGGTCCCGAATCCCTGGCCGGCCTTTTTGTACTCCTCGCGCGGCGGCGCGAAGACGTCGAGCACCTTGGCGCCCTTGGCCCCGGCCCTGAAACCGTGCGGCACATTCCCCGGCGTGCGCCAGAAGTCGCCGACCTCGACCGGAACCTCCTCGCCGCCCTGGATGCGCACGCCGTCGCCTTCCAGCAACACGCCCCACTGCTCCTCGGGATGGCTGTGGATGGTCCCTTGGGCGTTGGGCTCGATCGTGACCAGCGAGAGCATGGCCTGCTCACCGACGAAGACCCGCGTGGTGACCCCGCTGGTCAGCTCCCTGAAGAGTCCCGCGTCGGGATCGTTCACATTGAAGAAGAAGTCCTGCACCATCGATCGCCTCCCGTGTCCGGAAAGAGCCGCGACGCGCGGGCGCCCTAATAGCGCCGCCGCAGGTTCGCCCACCAGAGACGCCAGATCCGGCCCGGGCCTTGCGTCTGCACCGCGGCATCAAAGGGATCGTAGCCGGCGCGCGCCAGCGTTGCGAGCCTTGCGCGCGCCAGCGCGGCCGGCAGCAGGGCGGGCATCGCCTGCTTCGGCACCCGGGTCCCGGGCGCCCGGGCCGCGTCCAGGTGTTCGCCCGCGCGCCGCGCGACCTGCTCGCTCACCCGACAGAGCGCCGGCGAAGCGCGCAGCTCGAACAGCCCCGCCACGGCAAGGCCCGCCGCCTGCACCAGTTCACGCGGCAGATAGAGCCGCCGCTGCCGGGCGTGGAAGGGCACGGCGCGCAGCAGCCCTGTGAGCGCCCAAGCGATCCCGACATGGCGGCCCGCCGCCGCAACCTCGCCCTCGCGCGCGTCCAGGACCTCGAGCGCCAGGCGCGTCACGCTGGCCGAGGTCCCTTCGGCGTAGTCCTCCAGCGCGGCCAGGTCGTCCGGCATGTCCTCGCTCAGGTCGAACTCGCGCGCCTCGATCAGGCGCTCGAAATGGTCGCGGCCGAGGTCGTGGCGCTGCACCGCCTCGGCGAGCGGCGCCGCCACCTCGTGGCGCGGCGGCCGGCCGCCGTAGATTCCCTCGAGAGCCTCGCGCCACCACTGCAGACGCACCTGGCCGAGCAGCGCCTCGCTGACCAGCTCGGCGGTCTTGGCGAGCTCCAGGTTGAAGGCATAGAGCGCGAAGAGCGCCTCGCGCCGCTCGCCCGGCGCGAACAGGCAGGCGAGGTAGCGGTCGTGGTCGAAGCGGCGGACCTGCTCGGCGCAGTAGGACCGCTCGGCGGCGGTCATGGCGCGCATGGCGCTGCCCCGGCCCGACGTCGCGCCGCGGGCCCGGCCATCGTCAGCGCCCCGCCGCAATGCATGCGAGACTTTATCCACACCAGTCTTGTGGTCTATTTATCCTTAAAACCGCTATATCTTGTGATATTGTGCGGACAACTCAGAATTTAAGGGAAGGGGCGAATTACATGGCTGCTGTTCTCAACGACCTGACGAGAACCGTTGTGGCGGGTGTCATCCTCGCCGCGGTCCTCTTCATCATCTACTACCTGATCCAAGGGTACTCGGGGATCTACTTCGGTCCGTTCTTCTTCCGCTGGCTACACGTCCTGAGCGGAGTCATGTGGATCGGCCTGCTATGGTACTTCAACTTCGTACAGATCCCCAACATGGCGAAGATCCCGGATGATCAGAAGCCGGCGATCGGCAAGGTGATCGCGCCGTCCGCCCTGTTCTGGTTTCGCTGGGGCGCCATGGCAACGATCATCACCGGGCTGATCCTGGCCTGGATGAACGGCTACATCGTTCAGGCCGTCACCATCGGGCTGATCGACGATGTGCCGAAGCACACCATGATCGGCATCGGCATGTGGTTGGGCGCGATCATGTGGTTCAACGTCTGGGTGATCATCTGGCCGAAGCAGAAGCGGGCGCTCGGTCTCGTCGAGGCGAGCGCCGAGGAGAAGGCGGCCGCCGGGCGCACGGCCACGCTGTTCTCGCGGACCAATACGCTGCTCTCGGTCCCCATGCTCTTCGCCATGGTCTCGGCGCAGAACCTGTTCTGACTCGATACCCTGCGCCGCACAGGCGCACTTGAAACGGGGCCCAACGGGCCCCGTTTCCTTTGCCGCGGACGGCCCGGCGCTCCCCGCGGAGCGAGCGACGCTCCACGGCGCCTTACCCGCGTCCAGGCAGGGCCTTTACTTCCATTCGTTCGCGTTGAGTTCGAAGTCCGAGCGCTGCGGCCGGACAAGACAGAATCTGTGGCCGCTGGGGGCTTGCATCACCCACCATCTCTTGATCCGCGCGATGCGCTTGGCGCCGAGTTGCTCCAAGCGGCTGGCCTCGGCCTCGATGTCGTCGGTTTCTATGTCGATGTGCACTCGGCTGGGATGGTCGACTTTTTGCAGCACGACCTTGAGTTCCTCCGGGGCGGTGTCCAGGGTCACGTAGTCTTGCTCATCCGGCTGGGGCGAGCGGCCCGCCGCGCAACCGAGCGCCCGACTCCAAAACTCGGCCTCCCTGTCCAGATCGTCCGTTTCGCAGTCTATGACGATCGCCCCGAGCCGGCTTTTGTGCATCACCAGTCCTCCCGGATAGAGAACTCACGGCAGCAGCAGCAAGCAAGCAAGCAAGAGATGGCATTCCGCGGCCTGTGTCAAGACCACCTCGGGAGTCACGGCAGCGCGATCGGGTGCTCGCGTTGCGCGACGATGAACAGGCGGCGGAAGGGAAACAGCGTGCGCCCGTCGGCGCGCCGCGGGTAGGCCCGCCGCAGCCGCTCGGCGTAGTCGGCGAGGTAAGCCCGCCGCTCGGCCTCGCCGAGCGCCTCGAGGAACGGCTTGAGCCCGGTCCCCTTGACCCACTCGAGGACCGGGTCCTCGCCCTGCAACGCATGGATGTATACGGTCTCCCATATGTCGAGGCTGCGCGCCAGGGGCACAAGAAGGTCGTAATAGTGGGCCGGATCGGCCACGGGCAAGCGCCCGCGGATTCGCTCGAGCTTGTCGCGCCAGGGGCCGGCGTCGGCAGCCTCGGCCATGGCGCGGTGGGACGGCGCGTCGTAGTTGCGCGGCATCTGCACCGCCAGGACGCCGCCGGGCGCCAGTTGAGCCAAGAGCGAGGGGAACAGCGACCCGTGCCCGTCCAGCCAGTGCAGCGCGGCGTTGGAGAAGATGAGGTCCGCCGGCCGCGGCGCGCGCCACGAGGCGATGTCCGCCTCCACCCAGGCGACCGCCACGTTCGCGGCGCGGGCGCGCGCAAGCATCGCGGCCGAGGTGTCGATGCCGGTCACCGCGGCCTCGGGCCAACGCTCGGCGAGCAGGGCGCTTGCGCGGCCCGTGCCGCAGCCAAGGTCGTACACGAGGCGGGGCGCGGCCAGGGGGATGCGCGCCAGCAAGTCGTGCACGGGGCGCAGCCGCTCATCTTCGAACCTGGTGTATTGCGCCGGGTCCCACAGCGAGGCGGCCATGCTCACTCCACCGCGATGAGCGCCGCGGCCACGGCCCTGTCCTCCGAAACGAGCACGTTGAAGGTGCGGCAGGCGGCGCCGGTGTCCATGGGCTCGACCACGACCCCGCGCTCGCGCAGGGCTTGGTGCAACTCCGCGGCCACGAGGCCGAGGCGCGGCCCGCAGCCGAGCAGCAGGATCTCCAACTCCGCCGACGCCTCGAGGACCGGCTCCAGGCTGTCCAGCGTCAGCCGCTCGAAGGCCCCGACCGGCCAGAGCAGCGTCCGCCCCGGCAGCACCAGGACCGAGCCCTGGTAGACGCGCCCGCTGATGCGGAACCGGCCGGCGCCGTAGCTCTCGATGACCTGGCGGCCGGCGGGAACAGCGGCGGTGATGTCCATGGCCCGGCCCTCGCCTTCACGAGGTCTCCTGCGTCGCCCCGGCCTTGCCGGGTTGCTTGGCTTTTTCCTCGCTCTCGCTCAGCGCGCCGCGCAGGTTCATGAAGCTGAGCATGGGCACGGCCAGGCCGATCGAAGAGTAGGTGCCGATCACCACGCCCCAGATCAGGCCGGCCGAGAAGCCGCGAATCACTTGGCCGCCGAACAGGAACAGCGAGCCCAGAGCCAGCAGCGTGGTCAAGCTGGTAAGCACGGTGCGCGACAGGGTCGCGTTGATCGATAGGTTGAGCAGGGTGGACAGGGGCAGCTTCTTGTACTTGCGCAGGTTCTCGCGCACCCGGTCGAAGATGACCACGGTGTCGTTGATCGAGTAGCCGGCGATGGTCAGCACCGCAGCCAGGGTGGCCAGGTTGAACTCGATCTGGGTGAGCGCGAAGAAGCCGATGGTGCCCAGCACGTCGTGCACCAGCGCGATCAGCGCGCCGAGCGCGAACTGCCACTCGAAGCGGAACCAGATGTAGAGCGCGATTCCGAGCAGGGCCAGCACCGTGGCCATGGCGCCGGCGCGTTTCAGCTCGCCTCCGACCTTGGGGCCGACGAACTCGGTGCGCCGGTACTCGACGACCTCGTCGCCGAGTTCGGTCTTGACCGCGTTGATGGCCTTGATCTGCGCCGTCTCGTCGCCCTCCTGGCGTTGCACGTTGATTAGCACGTCGGTCTCGGTGCCGAATTCCTGCAGCGTCACCTCGCCGAGCCCCAACCGTCCCAGGCGGCGGCGCAGATCGCCCAGGTCGGCCGGCCCGGCGGTGCGCACCTCGATCAGGATGCCGCCGCGGAAGTCGATGCCCAGGTTGAGGCCCTGCACCGCAAAGAGCACCAGCGAGGCGAGCACCAGGGCCCCCGAGAAGGCCAGGAACAGGTTGCGCCGCCTCATGAAATCGAGACTGGGCGCGATCGGGATCTTGCGGATGATCGCCACGGCCCCCGCCCCTAGATTGCAAGCGCGGGCGGCCGCCGCCGCCGCAACCAGGCCGTGACCAGCAGGCGGGTCAGCATGATCGCCGTGAACATGGAGGAGACAAGACCGATCGACAGGGTGACCGCGAAGCCACGGACCGGTCCGGTGCCGAACAGGAGCAAGAGGAGCGCGGCAATGAGCGTGGTCAGGTTCGAGTCGATGATCGTGGTGAGCGCCCGGCGGTAGCCGGCATCGATGGCGGTGACCGGGCCGCGGCCGCCGCGCGTCTCCTCGCGGATGCGCTCGAAGATCAGCACGTTGGCGTCCACCGCCATGCCGATGGTCAGCACGATGCCGGCGATGCCGGGCAGCGTCAGCGTCGCCTGCAGGCCCGACAGCGCGGCCAGGATGAGGATCAGGTTGGCGATCAGCGCCATGTTCGCAGCCAGGCCGAACAGGCCGTACGACACGCCCATGAACACGATCACGAAGACCAGCCCGAGCACGCTGGCGACCTTGCCGGCCGCGATGGAGTCGGCGCCGAGGCCCGGTCCGACGGTGCGCTCCTCCAGGATGGTGAGCGGCGCCGGCAGCGCGCCGGCGCGCAGCAGCAGCGCCAGGTCCTGGGTCTCCTGCACCGTGAAGCGGCCGCTGATGACGCCCCGGCCGCCGAGGATGGGCTCGCGGATCACGGGCGCGCTGATCACCTCGTTGTCGAGCACGATGGCGAAGAGGCGCCCGACGTTCGCCTTGGTGGCGTCGCCGAAGCGCTTGGCGCCCACCGTGTCGAAGGCGAAGCTGACCACCGGCTGCCCGTCCTGGAAGGTGGCGGCCGCATCGGTCAGGTTCTCGCCGCTCACCATGACTCGCTTCTTGACCACGTAGCGCACCGGGTTGCCGAGCCGATCGACCTCGCCCGAGGGCAGGATCTCCGTGCCGGGCGGTATGCGGCCCTGGCCGGGAACCGCGGACTCGTCGACGAAGCGGAAGGTGAGCTTGGCGGTCTTGCCGAGCAGCCGCTTGATCCGCTCGGGATCGCGCACGCCCGGCAGCTGGACCAGAATCCGTTGGTCACCCTGACGCTGGATGCTCGGCTCGCGCGTCCCGGTCTCGTCGATGCGCCGGCGCACGATCTCGAGCGAGTGCTCGATAACGTTGGCGCGCCGCTCGGCGAGCGCCTGCTCGCTGTGCGAGATCCTGAAGGCCCCGTCCTCGGACACCTCGATCCGGAGCTCGCTGCCCAAATCGCGCACGATCTGGCGGGCGCGCTCGACGGTCCCCGGGTCGCGCACCTGGAACATCGCCGAGTGTCCGTCGACGCCCAGGTTCGTGTAGCCGATGCGCGCCCTGCGCAGCCCGGTCCGAATGCTGTCCACCAGGTTCTCGAGCTGCTCCCTGACCACGGCCTCCAGCTCGACCTCGAGCAGCAGATAGGAACCGCCCTGCAGGTCGAGGCCGAGGTTGACCTGCTGGTGGGGCCCCCAGCTCGGCAGGCCTTCCGCGACCTCGCGTTTGAGCAGGTTGGGCGCGGCAAACGCCAAGCCGACCACGAGCACCGCCAGGATCACGATCATCTGCCATCGCGGGATATGAACCATGCTGTGCCGCGGGCCTTGCCAGGCTATCGTGGTGAGCGTTGCTCGATGGGGGGCCCTAGCCGCCCGGCTTCCTGCCGCCGCCCAGGCCCAGGATGTTGGACAGGCCGAAGCCGCCCTTGTTCTTGCCGCCGGCCTCGTCGTCGGCCGGTTTCGCCTTGCTCTCGCCGCCCTTGTCGGCCGGCTCGGACTTGGCCACGACCTCCTGGATGGTGTGGCGCATCACCTTGATGCGCACCCCCTCGGCGATCTCGACCTGCAGCTCGCTGTCGCTCAGAACCTTGGTCACCATACCGACCACGCCGCCGCCGGTCACCACCCGGTCGCCGCGCTTGAGCGCCTCGACCATGGAGCGGTGCGCCTTCATCTTCCGCTGCTGCGGCCGGATCAGCAGGAAATAGAAGACCACGAAGATGAGGACCAGCGGAAGCAACTGGATGAGCCCGGCGCCGTCTCCTCCAACGCCCTGGGCATAGGCCGGCGAAATCAGCATAAGACTGTCCTTCGGCTCCTGGACGGCACGCCCTGCGGGGCAGCCCGGCGGACTATAGCGGGCCGCTCGCGAATTGCAACGCCGGCCCGGGGGGCGCGGATTGACGGGACCGGGCGCCAGGGCTAGGCTCGGCGGCCGTTTCGGTCCCGCTTTGGCCCGCCTTCCCGGCTCCGACAGGTCCATGATGGAGCGCAAAACCGAACAGCTTGTCCCCCTGCTGCGGCGGGTGGCGGATGCCCTCGAGCGCCTGACCCCGGCGCCGCCGGTCTCGGCCGAGCTGGACAGCGCCGAGGCCTTCATCTGGCGCGCCGAGACGCACACGCTGGAGGCCGTCACCGAGGTCAACCGGGTCGATCTGGAGCTGCTCAAGGGCATCGCGCGCCAAGGCGAGATCCTGCTCGACAACACGCGCCGCTTCGCCGCCGGCCTGCCGGCCAACAACGCGCTGCTCTGGGGCGCGCGCGGCATGGGCAAGAGCTCGCTGGTCAAGGCGGTGCACGCCGCGGTCAACGAGGAGGCCCGCGGCAACGGCCTGGCGCCGCTCGCCCTGGTCGAGATCCACCGCGAGGACACCCCCTCGCTGCCGCGCCTGCTGCAGCGCCTGCGCGGGGCCGGCCGGCGCTGCATCCTGTTCTGCGATGACCTGAGCTTCGACGGGGCCGACACCAGCTACAAGTCGCTCAAGGCGGTGCTCGAGGGCGGCATCGAGGGCCGGCCGGACAACGTGCTCTTCTACGCCACCTCGAACCGCCGCCACCTGATGCCGCGCGACATGATCGAGAACGAGCGCTCGACCGCGATCAACCCCTCCGAGGCGGTCGAGGAGAAGGTCAGCCTGTCCGACCGCTTCGGCCTGTGGCTCGGCTTCCACAACTGCGACCAGGACACCTACTTCGCCATGGTCGAGGGCTATGCCGAGCGCTATGGCCTGGAGCTGCCGGAGGCCCAACTCCGTGCCGAGGCCAACGAATGGTCGATCACGCGCGGCGGCCGCTCCGGCCGGGTCGCCTGGCAGTACATCCAGGACCTGGCCGGTCGGCTCGGCAAGCGGCTCGACTAGGCGAAGCTTCGCTGGCGCCGCGCCGACCGCGACAAGCCAGGTCCGCACTGCGCTCGAGCCATGGCCCGGACCCTCACCCACGCCGAGACGAAAGCCTTCTACGACCGCTTCGGCGCGCGTCAGGACAGCCAGGCGTTCTACGAGGACCGCGCCACCGACGAGTTGATCGCGCACGGCGCATTCGCGGAGGCCCGCGCCGTCTTCGAGTTCGGCTGCGGCACCGGGCGCTTCGCGGCGCGGCTATTGGCCGAACATCTCCCGCCCGAGGCCACCTACCATGGCGTCGACATCAGCGACACGATGGTCGAGCTGGCCCGTGCCCGGCTCGCACCGTGGCGCGAGCGCGCCGCGATCGCGCTCGCTGAGGGCTCGATGCGCCTGACGGCCTCCGAGGGCACCTTCGACCGCTTCGTCTCGAACTATGTGTGCGACTTGCTGAGCGAGGATGACATCCGCGGCCTGATCGCGGAGGCGCACCGGGTGCTGACCCCCGACGGCCGCCTGTGCCTTACCGGCCTGACGTTCGGTCAAACGCCTTTTTCGCGAATCGTGACAGCGGCTTGGCGCGCTGGCTTCGCGCTGAACCCGAAATGGCTCGGCGGCTGCCGTCCGATCCGCCTGCTGGCCTACCTCGACCCGAAGGACTGGGAGATCCGACACCACGCCGTGGTCGAGCGCTTCGGTATCGCCTGCGAGGCGGTGGTCGCGTCGCGCCGAGGCCCGTAAGCCCGGACCGGACGGCTCACACCCGCGAGCGGATGAGGACGACCGCACAGGGTCGGCCGTCATGCTTCGACCTCGCTCGGCATGAGGGCCTCGCTCTGAGTCAAGTCGAAGAG
>JABAHQ010005645.1_pt1 | contig 13301 bp, 8 predicted proteins | sample 7062091 | NCBI WGS metagenome assembly JABAHQ01 (sample SAMN14534359, study PRJNA622989) | marine sediment metagenome | biome: marine biome [ENVO:00000428]; feature: marine pelagic biome [ENVO:01000023]; material: deep marine sediment [ENVO:00002113] | place: India: Gulf of Kutch | collected...
ATTAGTTAGGCTAATGACAAGATGAATACAAAATCAATAATATTGCTATTGATCGCATTTATGTATTTATCCTGTAGTGATCGATTTTATAGAGATGAAGATGATTCTAATAAATATGTCATAGGATTTTCCCAATGCACCAGTGGAGATTTGTGGCGTCAAATGATGAATAGTGAAATGATCCGCGAAACTTCCTTTTATCCTGAAATTACCTTAATCATTAAAGATGGGCAGCAAAATAATCAAAAACAGATATCGGATATTGAAGAATTAATCAACCAAGGTATAGATTTATTAATCGTCTCCCCCAATGAAGCGGAACCCATCACAGCCGTGGTGGAAGAAACCTATCACTCGGGCATTCCAGTTATTTTGATTGATCGAAAAATTGCCTCCGATGCTTATACTGCTTATATCGGAGGAGATAATTTTGCCATTGGAAGGGAAGCAGGAAATTATGCACGTGGGCTGCTCAAAGATAAAGGAAAAATATTGGAGATTTGGGGGTTGAAAGGCTCTTCGCCTGCGGTGGAAAGGCATAGGGGATTTGTAGAAAGTCTTGAAAAGGTGCCTGGCATTAAAATTCTCGATGGAGGAGACGGTAAATGGTTGGGTGAGATCGGAGAACAGCTCGCCGAGGAAGCATTTGAGAATTACCATGATATAGATTTGGTTTATGCCCACAATGATGTAATGGCTTTAGGTGCTTACCGGGCTGCAAAGCGAAGAGGCATTGAAAAGAAAATGAATTTTGTGGGAATTGATGCCCTGCCTGGTGAAGAAGGAGGCATTCAGATGGTCCTGAATGGATATCTAACTGCTACTTTTCTTTATCCCACCGGGGGTGAATATGCGATCCATACCGCATTGAAGATATTAAAAAATCAACCCTTCAAAAGAGAGTATATCCTAGAAACAGTTCAAATAGACTCGACCAATGCTCGTATTTTAAAACTGCAAACCGATCAAATATTAAACCACCAGGCAAAAATTGAAGCTCAAAAACGGATTCTTGACCAGCAACTTTTGAAGATCGAAACGCACCGCGAAAGATTTTATGTTACATTAGTGGGGCTGGGGATTGTATTGATAATTGTTTTCTTCCTTTGGCGTTCGTATCGTATTATTAAGCGAATTAATAAGCAACTGGAAGAAAAAAATGAGGCCATTAACCACCAAAAAGAAGAGCTTGCTGCCCAAAGGGACCAACTTGTTGAAATGCATCAAAAATTAAAAGAAGCTAATGAGTTAAAAATTCAGTTTTTTACCAATATTTCACATGAATTTCGCACTCCTTTAACCCTCATCATAGGCACCCTCGACCAGATAAGAAATCCCGAGAGTCAAAATGACGAAACACAGAAAAAGGTTAGCCTGATGCAGCGAAATGCTGAAAGGTTATTGCGATTGATTAATCAGCTTATGGATTTTCGAAAACTGGACGACGGTAAAATGCACTTACATGCCCATAAGCATGATATTGTTTCTTTTTTGAATGAGATCACACAATCCTTTGAAATTTTGGCGGAACAAAAAGAAATTGATTTTCAATTTCGATCTTCTATCGAAAAGCTTGAAGTCTGGTTTGATGATGAAAAACTGGACAAAGTCATTTTTAACCTTCTTTCTAATGCCTTTAAGTTTACCCCGGAAGGAGGTTCTATAGTTGTGGAATGTAGATTGTGGAATGAGGATTTGGAAAAAGCTAAATCTGAAATGTGCGAGTTCGTCGAAATTCGAGTCAAAGATACCGGCATTGGTATCCCTCCTGAAGAAATAATCAAGATATTTGAACCGTTCTATGAGGTAGAGCACAAACGAAGAACGCATTATACGGGAACAGGAATTGGTCTTGCACTCAGCAAAAGTTTAGTGGAATTGCATCATGGGGAAATTCTTGTAGATAGTTCGGATGGACAAGGAAGCTGCTTCACAGTTCGCTTGCCCCTTGGGAACCAACATTTGATTGCCGGCGAGATGCCCGATGGGGATCTTTCTGATGCGGTATTCGATCATTCCACCCCCCTCGTTACCACTCCTGAATCTGACGAACCGGAAAAACTGGCGGTAGGTGCCGGGCGCATTTCTCAAGCAACCCCGCTTATCCTTATCGTGGATGATAATCCTGATGTAGTCACATATATCACAAGCTGTCTTGAGAGCCAGTATCGAGTTGATAAGGCTGAAAACGGTAAACTCGGTTTAGATAAGGCTATCAAATTAATGCCGGATCTGATTATTAGCGACATAATGATGCCGGAAATGGATGGCATTGAGTTTTGCAGCAAACTGAAATCGGATTTGGAAACCAGCCATATACCTGTCATTCTCTTAACGGCACGATCTTCTGACGAAAACATCGTTGAAGGGTTTGAAACCGGAGCAGATGATTACATCACCAAACCCTTTAATTCTGAGATTTTAAAAGCTCGCGTGCATAATCTTCTCGAGTCTCACAAAAAATTGAAAGAGTACTTTACTCAAAGCTTGACTTTTTATTCCAAAGATTCCTCCATTAGAACAATTGATAAAAAGTTTATTGAAAGGATGATCGAGACAGTTGAAAAAAACTTGCTGAACCCGGAGATCAATGTGGATAGGCTGGGAAAAGAGTTGGGATTAACCCGCGTCCATCTCTACCGAAAAATAAAAAGCCTGACTGGCCATTCGCCCAGTGAGTTTGTAAGGTTAATCAAGTTGAAAAAAGCAGCAGAACTGATGAAAGATACCGAACTTTCTGTCGCAGAAGTTGCCTTCAAGGTCGGATTTGAAACTCCCTCCTATTTTACCAAATGTTTTCGAGAGCATTTCCAACAAACGCCAACCGAATATATTTTAAACCACACCACCACTCCTTACTCCAACTAGTTCCTCGATTTGGATTACTCAGACAAGAACTTAACAAGAATGTAACATCTGTTATAGGATTGGTAACATCTGTTATTTGACAAAATGCCAACTCGGATTAATTTTTGTTAACAGTTTTATGTGAGGAAGGATTTTAGAGATTGGTACCCAATAAACAGGTATGTTTTTCTCATGTCTGTCCATCTTTTTGAATTTCATGCTTACAAACAATCCACAACAAATAATAAAATTCACCAAAACAAAAAGGAGAATGATATGAGCCAATCACTATTGCGAGTATTTGGCATCTTCTCTCTGCTCTTCTGCTTATTAGGAACAATAAGTTTGCAGGCTCAGGTTGAACCGATTGGAGGGCCCTATACCGCCGATGCTTCCACGGTGGTTCTCCTGCATTTTGACAATGATTATACTAACGAGTCAGCCCTGACGGCTAATGGCGTGCCGCAAGGTAACAGCCAGTTTTTTCCCGTGAGTGCGCTGCCCGGACTAAATCAATGTTTATATTTGGAGAATGACGCGATTACAGATTCTTCTTATGTCACCATAGCTGACGATGATGACCTGGATCTCTCCGGCGACTGGACCATGGAAGCCTGGTTCAATGTTCAGACGTTCGGAACCGATCCGAATGATCACCGTTTTGCCCCTGTGGTATTTTGGAAACCGGGTTTTCCCACTTTTGATCGTGGAAATTATTTTATGGAAATGTTTGGAGACGTTCGTTGGCTCTCCACCGGTTATGCTGCCGTCGGGGACGGGTATCCTTCTGTGCAGTCCCCAGTCAATATGATTAATGACCAAACTTGGTACCATGGAACTATGATCCGGGATACTAGCGCCCATGTGGTCATTCAAATGATTCATAACACCAGCCTGAATTTGGTCTGGCACGGCTGGTATGAATATGATCCCGCCACCCAGGGCCAACCGGAAATTACCGATAGAGAGCTGCACATGGGATTTAATGGCGGCAGCGGCGTGCAGCCTTCCTGGTTGGATGGTTTCATGGACGAGCTTCGCATTTGTAATGTAGCACGTGACTTTGCCGTACCGCCGGTTATTATTGAGATTGAGGGAATCCCCAATCAAGATCCAAATACAACTACTTATCCTCCTGTAAAAGCAAAAGTTCCTGATATAGGTGGAAGTAATGTTACCAACGTCACGCTTAATTATAATCCTGGTTTAACTGGCTGGCAGCAAGTTGCCATGACTTTTGAACCTGCCAGCGGAAAATACATAGGGGATATTCCACAACAACCCGCCGGAACAATTGTTTGGTATTATGTCTCTGCGGACAATGCTGATGGGCAACATAGTGTGTTTCCGCAAACCGCAGAGGATCCCAATGCTCCCAACTATCTCTCTTTTGCCGTGGAGCAACCGAATTCTCAAACATTAGGATTTGAATTCGAAGAAGGTGCTTTTCCGGTTGTAGATAGTTCTTCCTACGGGCATTTTGCCAACGTCCTGGGATTGCCACAATATGTAATGGATGCACCTTCAGGAGGAGGAACGTACTCCATGTCCTTTGACGAGCAAAGCCTCGATGTTTTGGAAGTTCCTACTCCATTAATCGGAAATTCCGATGAGTTTACTTTGGATTTCTGGCTGAATCCTACTGAAGCCCAAACAGCAACTTTCTGGACTTTCATTATTAATAAACCGGCGATTGGCCCAGGATTATGGGGTGAAAATACTTTTGAAATCATTCTCAACGCCTTTGATGATCCTGCAGGAAAACTGACTGCCGGGAAATGGTCATCCGGAGAACAAACCCGCATTACCCTGGATGTGCCGCTTCAAGTAGGAAACTGGTATCGTGTGCTTTATGAAATTAGGTTGGCTCCACCTAATACTGGTTTTAATTATTTCTTGTTATTTCAAATCAATGATGCCAATAATCAAAAGTTGGCTTCTGACTTTGCCGGGTTCAATGTGCAGCCTGCCCAGACCATTTATCCCATGCGGATCGGTGAAGCTGATGGAAGAAATGAATATTACAGCGGGAAAATTGATAGAGTGCGTACATACAACTATGCAACGGGTGAAATTACCGTAGATGCTCCTCCGATTATACTAAATCCTCCCCCACTTCCCAATCAACCTCCCAGCGCAACCAGTTATACCATCACTGCCGATGTTAGCCAAGGGCTCGGCGGTCCGATAGCAAATGTTGAACTCCACTACAATATAGGCAGTGGCTGGCAGACAATGACCATGACCAATACCGGCGGTAATACTTATTCTGCCACTCTTTCTCAACAACCTGTTCACACGGTTTTTTATTACTATATCACCGCTGAAAATGCAGATGGATTCAGCAGTACCTATCCTGTAGAAGCCACAGACCCGGTAAATCCCGCTTACCTGTCTTTTGCGGTAGAAGAGCTAATGAGCCAGACGTTGGCGCTTGAATTTGAAGAAGGCTCCGGCGATCCCGGGGATAGTTCTCCGTACGCAAATTGGGTCACCGTTCATGGCGCCCCCGCTTACTCGACTGATGCGGTGGAAGGAACCTATTCACTCTCCCTGGAAGGAGATTCCAGCTATATTGAAATACATACTCCGATATTTGCCAACTCCGACGAGTGGGCAGTGTCCTTCTGGATGAATGCTAATGATCTGAGCGGCTTCTGGCGTTTTCTAGTTAATAAGCCATCGATTGTTCCCCCGTTCTGGGGTGAGAATTCTTTTGAAATTATCACTGGTGCATTTGATGATCCCAATCCCAAAATTACTGCTGGATTGTGGCGCCCGGGCTCCAACACTCGCATCACCTTAGACCCGGTTCTCTCAACTGCCTCTTGGTATCAGGTAATTGTCGAAAAACATCAGGGCACCACTGCTAATTACGAATTGTGGGCACAACTCAAAGATATTAACGGGAATGTGCTCGACACCAAAAATATCGAATTTAATGATCCAGCTCAACAATCCTTCTTTCCACTGCGGATTGGTAAAGCTGGCGGCGACCGTCCCTATTATGACGGTAAGTTCGACGCTTTTCGCGCGTACAACTACGCCTTCTATGGCCTGACCGGCATTGACGATGAAACTCCGACGGAATTGCCATTGAAATTCCAATTAGTGCAGAACTATCCTAACCCCTTTAATCCTACAACAAACATCCTCTTTACAACTCCTCGCGCCGAAGATGTAACCCTAACGGTTTATGATGTACTGGGAAGAAAAATCAGAACTCTGGTCGATAAGAATTTGAAGCCAGGCATTCACACTGTCCAATGGGATGGTAGGGATCAATATGGGAACGCAATTTCCAGCGGAATCTACTTCTATCGTTTACAAGCAAGAGACTTCATTCAGACGAAAAAGATGATTCTGATGAAGTAAGATTTCAATGGTTCAGGGAGCGGGAATGGTTTTGTTCCCGCTCCTTTTTTAATTAGAATACGAATCAAAAAGGCTATTGAGGCATGTTAGGCAAAAAAATAGTCGCGAGCTTCTACATTGGGATAGTTGCCCTGGTTTTCATGCTGTTAGGCGGTTGCGATACTGGAGTGGAAATTTCACAAGATCCCGGAATACTGCGAGTGACACTTCAGTCAGATCCCTCTGATACTACTATTGCAATTGCAGATACGGCATATACGGTTTCACAAGGTGATAGATTTAATGTTAGAATTTCCGAGGGTAAGGCTTATCGGCAGGAATCTTTTTTTATTCTTTTTAAAGATACTCTAACCTATAACCAGGAAGATTTAATCTTTAACATTATCAGACTGGAAGATGGAGCATATAAGAAGTATATCGTCTTTGAAACGCTACTGCCAGCAGGAAATTATGACAGACTACAATTTAGTTTGATGAGTAATAGACTGTCAAATGGTGAACCTGACAAATTGAAGGTAGGTAATTTTGAGGCAACAGTTGTGCTTCCCCTTGATGAAAACAATCTGATGGATTTTCATGAATCGTTTCGAATCTCTGAAAATGAACTAACGGAAATTAATCTTTGGATTAAGCCGTTTGAATCTGTAGTTCGATTTCAGGATATATTCTTTTTTGATAGAAAGGTTGATGTTGTTAGCATCAATTAAGAATTGTAAAAAGGAATAATTGGTATCGATTTGGATGGATAGAAGCAATTATGAAAAGAAATAATTAGGAACAACTGAAAAATAGCCATGAAGACAGTTCATAAAGACATTTATTTTATGATTGCAATTTTTTTGTTCAGTTCATGGTGTTCCTGCGAACGATCAACAGCACCCCCCATGGAAAATCAACCGCCAGAGACATATATTGCAAATGTTCCGGCAGAAAATGATACCATCTTTGCATTAGTGTCGCTGTCTTGGAATGGTGGAGATAGTGATGGCTTTGTAGCCAAGTATCAATATCGTTATATAACTTATTTTTTATTTCAGGGCGATTCTCTTGTTCAGGATTGGATAGAAACTCCGCAAACAAGTGCCACCATAACTTTTATTTCAAGTGATAGCATGAATCGACAGAAATTTCAGGTTCGTGCTATCGATAATGAAGGGTTGGTGGATCCAGAACCTGCTGAAAAGATATTCTATACACCGAGAGCGATAGCACCCATAACAGAGATAGTCTCTCCGACAGATGGTCAAGAGTTCTTTGTTTTAGATAATGTAACTGACTGGTGGCGAGGAATTCCTCTGATTTTTACGGGCACAGACGAAGATGGAGAAATCGTTGAGTTTGGATATAAAGTCGATAATGGTTCGTGGAACTGGACCACTGATACCTCTACAGTTATACCGCCCGACATGTTCTCTCCGCCATTGGAAGGCTGGCACTCAATCAGTATTACTGCGCGCGATAATACAGATTTATTAGACACATCGGAACCATCTATTGCAGCACAATTTATTCGCCCTACCTTTGAAAAAACTCTCCTGATTTTAGATGAAACTGATGAAGATAATTGGCCCTCAGGCATAGACGCAAGCGATGACTCTGTGGATCAATTTTACCGGGATTTATTTGGACTTCAGAATCCAAATCAATGGGATGAATGGGATTATAAGGCAATGGGGGACGCGCCAACAAGGGATATACTTGGTCAATATAAGTTGCTAATTTGGCATGGCGATAACCGCCCCACTTCGGCACCACACGCTCTAGCAAATCATGTTGAATTATTTCAAGATTTTGCAAATGTTGGAGGAGATTTTATTCTTAGTGGTTGGCGTATGATTAAATCCTTTGCCTGGCAGGAATCGTTTCCAAGAACGTTCCCACCGGAAAGTTTTGTTAACAAATATCTCCATATTGTTACCGCAGATGAAACACCTTTAGGTGCTGATTTTACGCATGGCATAGGTGTTGGTGGATTTACGGATATTCGGGTGGATACGGCAAAATTAGATGGTATTTTCCCGTTTTTTGGCTCATTGGCCCAAGTCAATGTTATATCGAATAGAGGTAATTTTACAAACATTATTTGCTCCTATGGCACTTCGGATAATACACCTTATCCTCAATATAGACTAATGCCCTGTGGTGTAATTTATTTTGGAACAAGTTTCAATGCGGCTGTATTAGGATTTCCACTCTTTTTCATAGAAAAAATGGATGCGGAAGTTTTGGCAAGACAAATATTAACTAGCCTCAACTATTAAGTGAGGATTCTATGTGTTGTAAAAGAATTGTTCTTCTACTCCTATTTAATATTGCAATAGGTAATGTAATCTATGCCGGCAATACCGGAAAAATTATGGGAATTGTAACAGATAAAGAAACTGACGAACCACTTATTGGTGTTAATGTATTGATCAAAGAAACCACATTAGGTGCTGGCACGGATGAAGATGGATATTACTTCATCTTGCAGGTTCCGCCCGGTACATACAACATAGAATTTTCTTACTTGGGTTATCATACAATTACTGTTGCCAACGTGAAGGTTAATGTTGATTTAACTACAGAGATAAATGCAGAAATGGAATCAACAGCTATAGAGGCCACAGCTATAGAGGTTATTGCTGAGGAACCGGTTATTCAAAAAGATATAACTTCAACTCGTAAAACTGCTGACGGAGAGGAATTAGACGAAACTCCCGGTATTGAAACCACCGATGATGTTTTTCGGCTTTTTGGTGGGGCAGTTTTTGATAATAGCGCTCAGAGTCTAGACCTTGGAAGCGGAAATCAATTACAAGTAAGGGATCAGAGCGTGAAGGACGTGCATATTCGCGGGGGTCGTGGCGGTGAAATCTTATTCATGTTGGATGGTATGCCGGTTACCCACCCGCTCTATGGCGGTAGAAGTGTTTTGGAGTTGAATGTAAACGATGTGGAACAAATCGAATTATTAACAGGAGCGTTTAATGCTGAATATGGACAGGCGCAATCAGGAGTTGTAAATATCACGTCGCGTTCGGGTAAGAGTAAATTCGAAAGTGGACTTGAATATCGGACAGATAGAATTTTTGATAATTCCTACAATACTCAATTTCTGTCAGCTTATATCGGCGGACCGGATCCGTTTACCGGGAAATTACTTCCTCAATTAGGACTAGGACTTCCCGGGAAATTTAGTTTTTTCCTGTCAACAAATACAAATCTGTCAAATACGTTTTACAACAACCACCGCGACCGTCAAGACATCTCGTTTTTGGGAATCAATTTTCAAGAAAGACAGGATAATTCTCTCAATCTGAATGCAAAACTTGATTGGGACAATGAAAAAGGAATTTACACAGCACTCAGCTATCACGGATCATGGAAGGAGTGGAGCCGTTTTGAATGGTTATGGCGCGACTATCCCAACAATATGATAGATGAAGAGAGGGCGAACCATAATTTAAATTTCAAATTTACCCATACGCTTTCCCCAGCCACGTTTTATAATCTGAATTTTGGATTTTTGGGTGTTAACTATAAAGCCTCTCTAAACGGCGTAAAGCCATCGGAATTTTGGCTATTTTATCCAGATAGCGCCAGTTACGCCGATGGGCAGGGAGTGGATTATGATACATGGAATCGTGAGTATGAAAATGCAGCACCCTTTAAAGTGGAGCGTACAATTGAACCACCAACAATTAATCCTTCCACTGGTTTTTTTGGTAGATCTGGATTCGAAAATAACTGGCGTGATGATGCAACTAAAACATTTACCTTTAGAGGAGATATCACCTCACAATTCCACCCAGAACATCTCGCAAAGGCAGGCATTGAAGTTCAGTACCATGATATTCGGTATATTGATATTCAGGATGGTGGAGTAGCCCTCTCTCCGTATGGAAAATTTATTTATGAAGACGGTGTTGAAACTCCACCTCCCCCGGGTCCATTCAAAGAATTCGGGCAATATCGGTGGACCTTCAATGCCTATCCCTTAATGGGCGGTGCTTATATTCAGGATAAATTTGAAAAATCATCTCTGATCATCAATGCCGGTGTACGAGTGGATTGGTTTATGCCTGGCTCAACCGTGGAGGACGAGGACTGGAAACTGCAATGGGAAGAGGCTACAACACAACATGCAGCTTGGGGAAAAATTCAGCATGCTGTCAGCCCCCGCTTCGGTATCTCCTTTCCTTTTCCGCTCTCCGCTCATACAAAACTATTCTTTTCTTACGGCCACTTTAACCAGATTCCCGAACTTCAGTTTTACTACCGGGATCCCTACACAGGTTCATTTACTGGCAATCCCGGCCTGCAGTTTGAAAAAACTATCCTATATGAATTTGGACTGACCCGTCAGATCGGGAGAGATTGGGCATTTGATATCAAATCCTACGCTAAGGATATTTCAGAGCAGGTAGGCACTACTCGTGTTCCGGGAGTTCAAATAGGTGGATTACCTGTAGATTTATATGATAATGTTGGTTATGCCCGCGCCCGCGGTTTGGAGTTCGAACTCACTAAGAAACACTCCTATTTTATTTCCGGAAAAATGACCTACAATATCCAATGGGCAAACGGATACTCCTCATCGGCATTTGATGATTTTATACGTTCCGTCAACGATTTTCCAAAACCCATTCGGGAAAGACGGCTCAGTTGGGATGTGCGCCATCAAATCGTTTTTCAGGCAACCCTTAGCTCTCCACCGGGACAACACCTAAACTTGTTTGGGTTTGAATTGCCCGATAAGTGGGATATTACAGTGCTGTCTAATTTCTCTTCCGGTAAGCCCTACACCCCCGGAACCACCGATCCGGTGGAAGTGCAAACCCTGGAAAATACCGCAACCGGACCGCCCAATTATAATACCGATATTAAAATCAAGAAGTATTTTAACATGTCAAATATCAAGTTTTCTCTTTACTTAGATATTTTTAATCTATTTAACCAGAAGAACGCCCAAATAGAATACGGATTTAATCCCTGGACAGGTAATCCTCACGTCTTTAAGGATGTTGTTGAAGATACTGATCGCGGATATAACTGGAAGGAAATGGAGGTATTAAGAGATCCGAGGCAATTTTTCCAAGGTCGCTATGCCAAGCTCGGTATAGCTATAAATTTTTAAATGAGTAAGAAGCAATAACATTCAACGCTAATGGGATTTTAGACTGTTAGGAATTTAGATATGCTCAGAATTCTTTTAGTATCAACAATTCTTTCACTTTTTGTTAATAAGTGGTCACCAGCCCAGCAAGTTACTATTGATTGGAAAGTTACCAGAGCCAACCAGGTACGGCAGGTGATTACCAATGTTGGTGATTGGTTCAATGGTCATCATGCCGAGGTAAACTATTCCGGTTTAATAAATAGTGAATTTCCATTAAATAGTTTTGAGGAACACCATGGAGATGCGGGGATATGGGTAGGCGCCATTACTCCGGATGGAGATACCCTGGTTACGACCACATCAAGCTGGAATACGCCGCCTTATTGGGAAACTTATCCATCTGGAGCACCATGGGACACGATATGGGTTGTGCAACAAAATGATACGGTGGACATTCCCTATTGGCCTGGTTACATAGGTGTATCGAGTGAAGATTTTGTAATGCGCTATAATGATTATGGTCCTGCCAGTCTTAGAGATGCGCGACACAAGCCGCTCTACCTTGAATTCATCCAGGTAACGTATACCTATAGTGGGCCATCAGGGTATGATGAGATCATTATTCATAATTACTTTGTTATGCCAACCCAGCTCGATTTACAGGATGTTTATATTGGTTTGTGGTTGGATCCGAATGTAGGTAATGTTTCCTTTGGTGCAAATTGGTTCGATGATCGCTCATTATATTATGATGATTTAAAATTGGCGGTTGGCGAAGATGCATCCGGTGGTACAGATGGTGATGCAATTAGTCCGATTGGTTTGATGGCAATTCCTCCCAAAGATATCGACCCCAATTCCCTCATCTGGACCTGGAAATGGGGTGACCAGCCGCTGGCTCCAGGAATTATTCCCCCGCGGGATGGGGACAAATATCGCGAAATGCTCTCGGCTGGTGTTGTTATGCAGAACCAGCAACTTGCAACCGGTTCCCATTTTGTTCTTGCNNTTTCGGCCAGGGATTAAATGATTTGCTGGTAAACGCCAGAAACGTTGGAATTCTGATAAACCAGGATTTCCGGGTGCCGTCTGCACCGCCCAGCCCTCCCCTGAGGGTTGAAACCAGCAATAAAACCATCACGCTAATCTGGGAACCAACCCCGGAAAACAATCCAGAAGAATATCAAGATCCCTATCGCGCCGATGGTATTGAACAACCCTTTGAGGGATACCGGGTATATAAAAGCACAAAATCTCTCACCGGTCCTTGGACTCTAATTGCTGAGTACGACATTCCAGCCAACGACTTCGGCAGCAATTTGGGAATNNACCGAAGGATTGCTGCTAAACAATCTTGAATACTACTATTCCGTTACTTCTTGGTCAAAGCCCGATACGGTCTTAAACTGGCCTTCTTTAGAATCCAGTATCAACGCTAATGCCAGAGTGGTAATACCCGGAACAGCCCCACCAGAAACAGTGGGGGAAGTGGCAGTTGTGCCAAATCCTTACCGGGGGGATATCGCTTATTCCACATTTAATCCCCCCTGGGAAAAACCCCCGGCTACCCGGCAGCGCTGGCTGGAGCAGGATCGTCGTATCCAGTTTATCAATCTGCCGGAAGAATGTGAGATCAAAATCTTCACCTTGTCCGGAGATTTGGTGACAACATTATACCACCGGGACCCGGAGAGAGGCTATCAAGACTGGAATTTGACCTCCGATGTGGGGCAGGCCATTGCCAGCGATATTTACCTGTTTACGGTGAAGGATTTAAAGAATGGCCAAGTGCAAGTGGGCAAGTTTGTGGTGATTAAATAAGAAAATTAAGCGTGAGAAAAAGTTGAAATCTTTATTTATTACTGTATTCGGTTATATATTTCTGTCGGGTTATGTGCTTGCACAAACCTTGGGTTTATTGGGTAACCAACTAAACTACAGCAATCTTACGAATGAAGAGAAAGGTGCTTATGATTGG
>JABAHQ010000493.1_pt1 | contig 13297 bp, 16 predicted proteins | sample 7062091 | NCBI WGS metagenome assembly JABAHQ01 (sample SAMN14534359, study PRJNA622989) | marine sediment metagenome | biome: marine biome [ENVO:00000428]; feature: marine pelagic biome [ENVO:01000023]; material: deep marine sediment [ENVO:00002113] | place: India: Gulf of Kutch | collected...
TCCTTCCAATGTAAACAACGTTTGATTCTTCAGACAAACCTGCGGTCCTCCTTTTGTGTACGCCGTATTTGGCTTGGTTGTGCGCATATTAGCCTGATATATCTCTGAACCCGAACGCTTCCAGTGGAATAGTTTCGGGTCCCGGCTACACCTTCCCTCCTCTTCTATTCTTTATAACGGAGCTTCCCAAGTTATCTAGCCTTCTTTCTCTGTCTCTTTCTCTTTTTTTTGGCTCTTTTCTGTTTCTTCTTCTTAGTCTTTTTAGTCATGGCATGATGTCTTGGCATACTGCACTCCCATTTTCCTCAATAATTCTATGATGGATTTTACCATCAACCAAAGCGTTAGCTCAGGCGTATGGCAAGCTTGTCACCTAGTATCCTAATCCTAATGATATAAAAAATTTGGCTTTTCGCAGGCATAATTGCGTGCGCAATGCTCAGTAGCCTCTTCATATCGAATTGTGAACTCTCCTTCAAAAATTTCGTAGCTAAGCTAAGGATAAGGTTTTTTAAACTGTCAATTTCAATTGTTATTGTATGATGAATGACTCCAGCCTGAGCTAACGTGATGATGAAATGGAGCGACACTGAAGTTGGTTTTTCTAACTGTGGTTGTGATTCTTTCGCGCGCGGATTAGCATGCCATCTTTGTTTGAACTTTACTGTAACCAAGGGTATCTTTTTCTTACCGCTTCAAGCACCGAATGAGGTGATATTATTCCTTCTTCACATATTATTCCGTGGATGAATTTTCGTCTTGTTATATCAAAGGCTGGGTTTCTGATTTCTATCTTCAATGGAGCATCGGACCATATCTCGTTTGGGTTTCGCTCTTCGATTTTTTCGTAGTCACCATACATTGTGGAAGGGTCAAATTTCAACAGTTCCGAGACCACATAGAAAGGCGTTCTCGCTTCGTTGGCTACCAGAGCAACCAAGCTTGTCCCTATTTTGTTGATTACATTGCCTTCTGAGGTTATCGCATCAGCGCCAACTATTACGAGGTCCACCTTGTTCATAAAAAACCTAACAGCTGAATCGATGATCATGGTTGTTTTGATGCCCAAGTCAAGCAACTCTTGTGCTGTGATCCTTCCTTGAAATAGAGGTCTTGTCTCGGTACATATGACTTCAAATTTTTTTCCTTCTTTTTTGGCTCTTTCAAGCAAGTAGGTGACCGTGGATGAGTGGCAGTGAGTCAAAATCCGTGAGGAAGATTGAATTCTTTTAGATCCTATTTCAGCGATTCTCTCCTTTGAGGTTTCTAGGTTTCGCAGGAACTGGCTCGAAACTTGGTAGACAAGATCGGCCAGTTCTTTTGGATTTCTCTCTTTGCTTTTTTCCACTTCATGTATGATTCGTCTAACAGCATTCCGCATCAGCGGCTCGGTTTCTCGTGAGCTAAAAAGGATCTCTCTAGCCTTGTGTAATTCGTTCAAGAATTGGGGCTTATTTTGTGCTGCCGAGTTTTTTGTTAGTTCTTCAATTGCTTTTATGGCTGTTATCGCAACATTTCGTGCTCCTTGGACTTCTAGTGTTTTTATGCGTTTAGCAGCCAGCTGAACCGCCGCACTCATCATGCCAAACTCCTATTTTCGCTCTACACTGAAGAGAAACCTATCCTTTTTAAGTTATGGCAGAGACCAAATCTAACGAATTCCACAATGATAAATAACAATGCGCGCAAAAACAAAACTCGTTTTCTAGGACAAGTGTTAATAATAAAATCGCGAGACAATTCTAAGAGGGAGTGAAGGTATTTTGGGATTCGATAAGCCTTTGCGAGAATTGAATTTGGGAGAAGTTTTAGGTCAGACATTTAATCTCTATTTTTCCAGGTTTTTCTTGTTTTATATTCCGTTTCTTGTTGCAGGTTTTTTCACTGGAGCTTGGGGATGGATTGTGGGTTTGACGTTTCGAGCACCTGCCTTACCAGATCCGACTGCTCCGCCAGATGTTCTTTTATCCTATCTTTTTTCCTTGTTTGGGTTTATGGTTGTCACGTTTTTCTTGGTAGTTCTTGTTAGTTGGATTGTTGAAACTATCGTCGGCGGCATGGCCGTTAAAGTTGCTTCTGACATCTTAGAGAGCCGTAGCATTGATCTTTCGGAGGCTTTTGATTTTACTGTCGGTCGGCTGCTTTCATTGCTGGGAGCTGGAATCATCACTGGTATTTTGATTGTGATTGGGCTCATTTGTCTGATCGTGCCAGGTATTATTTTGGCGATTATGTTTTCGCTCGTTGTGCCTGCGATTGTTATTGAGCGGGCGGGTGCGTTAGAGAGCCTCTCTCGCAGTAGAAGATTGGTTGGAGGGCGCTGGCTAAAGACTTTTGGACTTTTGCTGGTTATTTACCTTATCGTTTTTGTTGCAGGTTTGATTTTTGGGGGGATTAGTAGTGTTTTTGGTCCCGCGGATTGGATCGTAAGCAGTGCTCTTGGAGCCTTAGTTTCGCCCCTTCTGCCGATCGCGGTCACTTTGTATTACTATTCCATGGTTGCGAGGAAACAGCCACCGTCACCACCGCCTCCTCCACCTCCGACTCAGGAAACACCGCCTGCAACTCCTGTAGCTGGACCATCGCCTCCCGAACCCTCGGCCAAAATACATTGTGTCTATTGTGGAACAAAAAACCGGCCTGACGCTGTTTTTTGCCAAAGTTGTGGAAGGAAAATCGGGGAATCTCCTTAGTCTTAAGCGCAACATTTCTTCATTCATTTTCCGGATTTTGCCTTCAACAATGCGCGTATAGCCGTCTGAGCATGCAAAACTTTAATTCCGTTGAGAATTTTCTATCTTGGTTGAAATGAACGTAATCAACAAGCCTGATGTTTCAAGAGCCATAGCGTTGATGTATGGGGTCTTGATTGTTTTTATTGCAGCCGTAACAGTGTTTTTCCTTTATGCCGCTTTCTTCACCCCAATGGGAATCCTTGGAATTGTAGCCTCGATCGTGTCAGCCTTTGTAGGAGTGGTTATGCTACTAATATTAGCGTCTCTATACCGAACTAGATACATCTTAACGAACGAAAAACTCATCATAAGAACAACCAAACTCATAGGAGGAGAAAAAGCTGTACCTCTGAAAGCCGTGAAATCCATAGAGAAGACACTTATACCCTTCGGCGTCAAGCTTTTCGGTGCTAGCTTTCACGGTGGATACTACCATGTTCCAAGCGTGGGAAGAGCCTTTTTATCTATAACCAACTTTAAGGACGGGCTTCTAATTAAGACAGATCATGGAAATTATTTAATAACGCCTAACAATCCTCTGGACTTCAAAGAAACGATAGAAAGTAGGAAAAAGAATCTTTGAAAACTCTTAACTTTCTAATCCAGAGGAGAATTTAGACGCGCGCGATAAGAAGGGAAAAAACATCTTATTTCTTTGCGATTCCGAGAACGCCACCGACTATTCCTAAGATTAAGCCTAGGAATAAACCGCCAGCTGTGAAGAAGAAGCCGATAAACGAGAAGACCAGCACGAGTATACCGCCGATGACTTCGTAGCCAGGCATATAGATATAACAGCGCCAATTATTACCAGAATAGCAAAAACCAATCTGACAGCGCCTAGAGTGGTCATAGCAAATCCTACTATTTGACTAATGGCGAAGAATGATTTCACTTCAACTAGAAATGAACCGAAACTTATGAAAATTATTGCAACGATCGTGTCGATGATCCCGCCGATCAGAGACATAACGAATCCAACTTTTGCTCTTTTTGCCTCTTTAACTTCTATCAAGGATTTTACTCCGTCTTTTATAGTCTCGGGACGATTTGAATATAAGCCCTAGCATTGTCTGCTATAGCGGTACTACTGGCAGTAACGTCTAGAGAAGGCTCTTTGTTCTTATTTTTCCAAAATGCACGCGCGTTTGAAGTTAAACTATCATGACTTGTTCAGGCTTTCGCTTTCTCATCTTTCTTCTGAGCCATGCCTTGATGAACTCTTCTATTTCCTGTTTGTTGTACGGGTCTTTCCACGCGACTTCCAGGGCCTCGCATTCGTTAGCCGCCCCTATCAAGCCGAAGAAGTGAAGCAACTCCATGTACAGACTCTCCTTCTCTAGGTCGGTCAGGGAAACCTGTAAGCCTAGACTGGCTGAAACCTCGTTTAGGATCTGGTTGAAGATAAGCTTGCTCAACTTTAACGCCCACATAAAATTTGCAGCGGCGGGGGCTCTTTTAGTTTTTGCAGAAGAGGCTTCGCAAGGCAACACGGGAACCTATTTTAAGCATTTACCTATGGATTTTGATGCGGAGATAAATGCGGGGCGGGATAATATGAAGCTTGCAGTAATCGGCGTTCCTTCAAGCGCGGGTGCTAGAGCGCTAGGACAAGAAAAAGCTCCTACCGCACTTCGTGAAGCTAAATTGATTGAAAGCCTCAGAGATGCGGGGCATGAAGTTAATGACTATGGAGATACCGAATCTTTCTGTTTCACTCCAGACCTTCAAAACCCTAAAGCCCAAAACAAGTTTGCGGTTGTGAAAGTTTGTAAGCTTGCAGCAAAAAAGGTTGAGAGGGCTTTACAGGACGGCTTTAAACCCATAATATTAGGGGGCGACTGCACCATAGCGATTGGCAGTCTCACAGGAATCGTTAATGTTTTCTCCAACATTGGATTGCTATATTTCGACGGCGATGCGGATTTAAATACTCCAGAAACCACAATAACAGGCATCTTAGATGGAATGGTAATCGCGCACCTCATAGGAAACGGAGCCGAAGAGCTGTCTCAACTAGCAAAGCGCTATCCAATTTTGCGAGAAGAAAAAATTGCCCTGTTCGGTTTAAACCTGACAAGCGGATATATAGATCCGCCTGAAATTAAGTTCTTAGAGGATTCTTCAATTATGCAATTTTCAACGAAGACAATCCGCGACGCAGGAGTTGAGTCAGCTGCGAAACAAGCCGTAGAAGCATTGAAATCCAAGGTAGATAGGATACTTGTCCACTTCGATGTTGACGTTATCGATGTTGGCGAGATGTCGGCGGCAGATGTTCCTCATCCCAATGGTTTGACTTTCAACGAAACTGAAAGGGCACTAAAAATATTTACACAAAGTGACAGTTTCCTTGGCATGGAGATCACAGAATTTAATGCAGATAAAGATCGAGCTGGTCAATTAACCACTAAATTGGCAAACCTTATTGTGTCCACATTAAGCTAGCATAACCCTTATGTTTTGATTGTATAGTAATTGACAGAAACCTTGTGGAGAGTGTAGCTTTACTTGCCCTTTTATGTGTATGTTCTCCTCTGCGAAGATGGAAGTTATTATACTGGGTATACAAAGGATATAGACCTGCGTGTTGAGCAACATAGGAGAGGAGTGGGGGCTAGATACACTAAAATGCGTCGACCGAAGAGGCTCGTTTACACTGAAGAATTTGAAACTATAGGAGAAGCGATGAAGCGAGAAAGGGAAATCAAGCAGTTAAGTCACGAAGAGAAATATAAGCTCGTGAGTTTGCATCCACGTTAACTGTGAGGGTTTACCTCAGAATATGCGCGCGTGCGGTTATACATGAAATAGAATTCGTTAGCTCGCCATCCATAAGATAAATCTCACTCTATCGAATCTTTAGGTATCCCTTAGTTCTTAGCCATTCGGCTTGATTTCTCTTGTATCGCCATATGATGTCGCCCCGCTTGTCGGACTGGAAGTCCCATGGCGAGACGAGAACGATGTCCCCCCGTCTTACCCACGCTCTTCTCTTCATCTTTCCACGTATTCTACAGAGACGCTCGTGACCATCCTGACATTTCACTAAAACCCTATCAAACCCCAGCATTTTCTCTGCTATGCCTAGAACATCACTGGCTGCAGGCAGCATCATGTTCTTGAGTTCTTCTTCGCTTTTAACCTTCTTTTTTCCCAAGGTGAGTCCTCTAGATTGCTGGTTACAGCAACACCACTTAAATATGTTCGGTAACAGCGCGCCATTGACGAGGATATATAAATCACGGTGAGAATTATATAAATGGGAACGGGGAACACGAGTGATGAACCGTGAAATGATGGTCAAGTTTTGGAGGTAACGGTTCCATCGTTGGCGATATAACGACCATCAATACAAGGACAATCACGTTTTCCTTCTCACCTATTAAAGGCGATAACAAACGACTGGAGGTAAAGATGCTAAATGAGCGATGAATCAAAGGGCGAAGGGCTCATTGAAAGGGCAGAGCTGGTCATGGCGGTCAGAGAGTATGATGATAAGAAAAGGCGAAAATGGGACAGAGGCATAGATATTATTGTTTCACCTGTCAAGTCGGACGACAAGTTATTGATGCGTGTCATAAAAAAATCAAGGACGAAATCTGGCGTCGTTGGCGTAAATACGGTCAGAGAAATGAGTGAATTTTTGGAGCGCAATGACTACGACGGTGGTTTTCTCATCGGAAAAAGATTCTCGAGCGCTGCAAGAAGGGAAATGAATCGAGAAGGCATCGGGTTAATTTCAGAGAAGCTAATGCCCTCTTTCAAACCACAGAAACTCTACTTTTCGGTAAACAAAATTGTAGAAAGCTTATGTAAAGCTAAGTGCGGTCGGGTTCCCATGGAGGAGTCTGATTGTAAGGGTTATTCCAAGGGCAGCTACTCCTGCGAGGTCAGGCTAATCAGCGACGACGCCTCATTCCACTTCGAACACGGTTGGACAAGCCTTCTACAAAACGACCTCAAGCGACTCTTAGCAATAGGCGCGCACACATAAGACTTCGCCTATAGACTCTAACAAGGCAACGAAAACCTTTTTTTCGGCATTGTATAGTGATTGCGGATTCAACCGCAACATCTTCACGACTTCCGCCCTTTCTACATCATCGCGCCTAGAAGGGGCTATACAGAGTCTCCAAAAGGCGGTCTAGAAAGACGAAGAGAGAATGCTTGTCAACTAACTTTTAATTCTGTGCTCTTTTCTATGCACTCTCGATGCTTATCAATCATGTCATCCACTATCTGCTTAAGGCGCTCTTTAGGTTGAAAGCCTGCAATTGACTCAACAGGTCTTCCCTCACAAAAGAAAACTAGGGTGGGGGTTCCCATGACTCCATACTTAACAGCGACATGCTGATTCTCGTGGCTCTCCAAAACATTTAGTTTAGCAAATTTTACTTTGTTCTTATATTCTTCAGAAACTTCGTTGTAGATGGGATCCAGCCTCTTGCACCAAGGACATTGTTCGTGCCAAAAATCAACTACTACCAAAGTGTCAGACTGCAAAATCTCCCTTTCCCAATCATCTGCTTTTACGTCTAAGACACTATGCATGTACATCCACCTTTATAACATATAATTATCTTCCAGTACTATTTAAAGCAAATTATGGTCTTAATATCTTCTCTTCCCGATGCGAATGCTTGTTTAAAATCTTTCAGATACAGTTTCTTGGTTATCAGCCTATTTAGTTCGTTCTTGTATCGACGCTGAATCTCAAACATGTCCTTTATACCCATTTCAAAATGGCTTCTGTTTGAACTCACTGAGCCAAACATGAGACGGTTGCCCAAAACCACAGCCGTCAAAACCTTACCGAACTCCTCGCACGCCTTTTTTTCACGGTAGACTCCTAGAAAACACATGACACTGTTCGGCCCAAGAAGATTCAAAGCCTCAAGAGCCGCCTCAACTCTTCCAGTAGCCTCAATAACTATGTCAAACTTTTCTTTCAAGGCCTCTATCGGGGTCTCTCTGACATTAACGTATGTACCCCCAACACCACCTACAATCTTGGCCTTTAGACTCTTCTTCTCCCTCGTAGCTGCTGCGTAAACTTTCAGACCCCTCAAGCGCAGAATCATCGTGGCCAATAAACCTAGTGGTCCAGCTCCTACGACAAAGGCCTTTTTAGGCTTCCACATCATTCTTTCTTGAATTTTAAAAGACTGGGCAACTGCCTTTTCCACGATGCTTAATGGTTCTAAGAGAACCGCAACATCCTCCAACTCCGTGGGAATCTTGATCAGAAAACTTGCGTCAGACACGGCGTACTCTGAAGCGAAGCCGTGCAACTTGTGTATCCCATGTTCGAAGTAATTTCCGGTCAGGCACATGTCTGTTTCGCCGGTTCGACAGTTGAGGCAGTTTTCCTTACAGGGTCTTCTTACAGTGGGCACAACTAGATCCCCTTCAGAAAAATTCTCCACTTGGTCACCGATTTCCTGAATCCTAGCTAAGGCCTCGTGTCCCAAAACAATGTAATGAGAACCGTCGGGGGGAGTTCCATAAATTCCCTCATTTATTTCTCTGTCTGTTCCGTCTATGCCTACACACAAAGTTTTTAACAAAACCTGTCCCTTTCCAGGGAATGGTTTTGGAATTTCGGCCGACTTAACTGAATTTCTTTTGGGAGGTTCTGCGATGATGGCTTTCACTAATTTCCTCTCTATTCTTCATAAATTACCACAAATGTCCGCCTTTTTTTCTGAACATCGGTAATCCACAAGTATCACAAACCCTGATCTCATTCAGTTTGTTTAGACACTCAATTACAGTAACCACGAAAGTTGAATGGCTCCACGTTAAAGGCGAAACGGATAGTGGTTGATTGTTATACGGATGAATCTGTTCGGCCAAAACCCCTGATTCCAAAGCATGGTCAGCAGCCCATTGCAGAAGCTCCTCCCCCTTTTTCATGTCTTCCATGGATTTTGCCCTGGCAATGTACCACTCCGCTAGCCAGAGTGTACAGATAGGCCAAGGGTTTCCAGGAACTTTCTCAAAATCCTGACCGACTCTTTGATAATAATCGTTTTGATATCGTGCTATTCCCCCCACCTCTGTCCTTACCCATAAAGCGGATTCAACGGCTTTCATGGTTTTCTCAACTCTCGGGTCATCAGCTGGAAGAACTCCGAATTCGAATATTCCGTATACGCTGCTATCAACGGTTTGATCTTTCAGAAAATTTCCTTTCCCATCTGTTTTGATCATCTTCAGAAATCTTCCTGCTTTTTTATCGTAAAGATACTTTAATATGGCGTCTTTGACTTCTATCGCAGCAGTTTCATACTCTTTCGCCCTTTCGCGGTCTCCAAATATCTGAGCAAATCTTGAAGCTGCTTGTAACCCTCCATAAACAGCCGATGTTGTGAAGGTTGAAATTCCCCGATTCTCTTCCCAAAGGTCGTAGCTAGGTAAGGGAAGTTTATTCTCTGAATCTCTGTATTTCACCATGAAGTCGGCGGCCTTACACACGAGTGGTTCGTATAGGGGACCGATGAATTCTATGTCTCGAACTTGGTCGTAGTGATTCCATAAAGAGAACAGAACGAGGGCGGTTTCATCTTCTTGAATGGGCAGTTGGAATTCACGGGTGGAACTCATCCAAGGGTGCCATGTACTTCCCCAAGAACCGTCTGGATGATATTTTTGATATAGAAAGCCGTCCTTTGATATGGTTTTCTGGCAAAACTTGAAAAACCTCTGGGTTACGTGATGGTATCCAGCCGCATCGAGACCTAGAGCGATGAAAGCCCCGTCTCTTGGCCACACATAACTGTAAGTGTCTTTGTTGAAACGCAAGATATCTGAATCGCTTGAGGCGATGATAGCTCCCCTATTATCGATTTGAGTTCTTAGTACGAGTAAGCTTCTTTTGAACATCTGGACAATTTTTGACGGCAGATCACCGAAGTTTATCTCACTTTTATTAACCCAAGCGTTATAGTATTCTTCAGCTCCGCGAATAAGCCTTTGTGGACCGCTTTTGGTTACAATTCTGTGCAACTTGGAGACTTCTTCAAGTCCTCTACCCGCGGCGATCCAATAGCAGAGTATCTTTTCTCCGCGACTTGGAACCTTTGTTCTCAGGCTTATGGTAGAATCAACAGATCCGTGGACAACGGGGTTGTTGCTCAAATCTCCGTCTTCTGCGTCCTTCCATGTTCCTATCAAGCCGCCAAACTCTGTTACTCCAACCGCGAACTGAAACAATCCTTTTTTACCAGACGACCCGCTTATCAAGAAGTATCTGTCTTTTTTGAAGTGAATTATAGCGTCATTTTTGGGATCATAATAAGCTGTGATACCTTTGTTGGTGTCAGACAGGTGAAGGTCATGCGAGAAAAATAACCGAACTTCTCTTTCTTTTTCGGCTGTATTCTTCACTGTGGCTTTCCTAAGGAAAATATCGTGAAAATGATGAATCCCATCTTCAACCCGCAATTCTAGGGAGAGGTCAGGTTTCTTAAGCGAAACATCCGTAACTAAAGAATCTTCTTTGTAGCTAAACTTTTTGTTCCAAGAGCCATCTATCCACGAAAATGTTCCGTCCACCCAAACCCCAAATCTACAGAAATGACCACTGACATGATTTTCCATCCCAACAAACGGGAAATACATGTCTCTGATGTTCAAGTCATTATCAAAGTTGATCAGAAGGTTGCCGTTTCCTACACACAATACTCTAGGCATTTCACCTCAACCAATAAGTGTTCAAACGGTCTCTACTGATGCTCGCACACAACCAATGGTTATTTACATTATACAATTTTTGTTAGCCTTATTACGAACTTCCAACAAGAACTACTATTAAGCTAGCATTGAGTGCTCATTTTACGTTTTGATTGCTTTCTTGACTTTCTCCATCATTTCTGGCGGAATTGTTTTCATATTGTGCGCTTTACTAGCGTGCTCAGATATTTTCTTCATAAGTTCGTCTCGAGTTTTAGCTGTTGCTTCAAAATTGCAAGCCATACCTATATCCTTACACTTAAAAGATGGCATAATACTTTTCACCTCTTTTCCATTACAACTGTGCGCGCTGGCGCATTTTATTCACGCGCGCGGTTTTCAAATGTGGAAGTGTAAATTTTTAAGTGTATGTGACTGTGGCACAACAGTAACAGTTCTTTATAAAAAGGTAGATGTTAATTTGGCATGTGGTATTTCAGGAAATGAGTAAGATGGTAAAGTTTTACGATGTCTCACTGCCGATAAGAGAAGGAATGATGGTATATCCGGGTAACCCTGGGCCTTCGATCCGGCGGTATTCATCAATACCTAGGGACAAAGTCAACGAGTCCTTGATAACTTTCGGAAGCCACACTGGCACACATGTAGATGCCAAGTTGCACATTCGAAATGACGCCGATGGTGCAGAGGGCTTACCCCTCGACAGTTTCTATGGAAGATGCAAGGTGCTGGACCTAACCCATGTGGAGAAAGAGATTCATAGGCAGGATTTAGAGGGCTATCAAATAGAAAAGAGAGACGTAGTGCTCCTGAAGACTAAAAATTCAAAAAGAGGCTATAGGCAGTTCACAAGAGACTACATCCATGTCAAGCTGGATGCTGCAGAATATTTGGTTGAGGCTGGTGTCAAAACTCTTGGTTTTGATTATTTAAGCGCGAAAAAATATAGAGGAGATGATGAGGTTCACGAGGTGCTTATCAACAACTTGACCTTGTTTGAGGGTCTCAACCTCTCCGGAGTGTCCGAGGGGGAATATATTTTCATAGGTCTTCCTCTCCGCATCAACTGCGACGGAGCGCCTGCGAGGGTGATACTTGTCGAAGGTCAGATCGGATGAATCCTGCTGGTCTTCCTTTCCTTAGCGATGTAGTCGCCTTTGCCGTAGGGATGGCCACCGAAGCCGTGACGCATTATAGCTATTGCCCTAGCTGCGTCGCTTTCTTTCTGCCTTGACTTGAACAGCTCGATCACTGAGTGAGTTATGACTGGAATAGGGATCTCTTTTTCCACAGCTTCTTGGACAAGCCAGTTCACCTCTCCTGTATCCTCCACGTAGCTAGGAACCTCTTTAATATCTCCTATCTCGCTTAGACCCTTTTCCATGAGTTCCACTAGCCAGCCCCTGATAACCGAGCCGTGGGACCAATTTCGGAAGATATCCTGTAGGTTGAGATCAAATTTGCTCCGACGCAAAAGCTCAATTCCTTCGCCTATTGCCTGTAACATGCCGAATTCGATGCCATTGTGCACGAGTTTAACGAAATGCCCACTTCCTGGTCCGCCTGTGTGCAAATATCCTCCATCAACAGCAAGAACCTTCAAGACGGGTTCGCAGAGTTTGACAGCTTCGGATTTACCGCCAACCATGAAGCAAGCTCCATAACGAGCTCCATCAACTCCACCGCTGGTACCGCAATCAACGAAATAGATTCCTAGCTTCGAAAGCTCGGCTTCTCTCCTAATAGAATCCTTGTAATAAGAATTCCCGCCATCCATGACAACATCTCCTCTGTTAAGATGGGGCACGAGCTCTTTTAGCACCTTGTCAATAGTTGGTCCAGCAGGAAGCGACAGGAAGATCACTCTGGGGGGCTTTAAAGAACCTACGAATTCATCGTATTCTTGCACGACCTTAATGCCCTTCTCCTCGAGTTCGGGCTTAGGCCTCCTTGCTTTTCCCACGATGCGAATTCCCTTTTCGATGCACTGAAGAGCAAGATTTCCACCCATCTTGCCTAGACCAATAATGCCAAGTTCCATATCATTTCCTCCTAAGCAATGATAAGATATCTAGCAGGTTTTATTTTTAGTTAACCTTTGTGATGACTTTCTTTACAACATACGTCATGATGGTTCGCAACACGGTGTCCGAGACCCTAGATGTCTTAATTGGTTTGTCAGAAACAACTAAGTTTATGTGGCACAACAAGTTTCAGTAGAGCTTGAAGATGTATCTGGCTCCTCTCGCTGTTGCGGTTGCAATAGCTCTCCTTCATGTTCTTGGTGAAAAATTTTCCGAGCATGCTGAAGGTTTTCACATTGAACTTCTAAGTTTCGGAGCGGGTCTGATGGTTGGCACCTTCTTTCTTGAAGTACTGCCGCAACTTGCGGTTGGCGAAATGTATTTGAGCCATTTTATCTACGTGACCTTTTTGATAGGATTTATGTTTGTTCATGTTTTGGAAAAACTTGTCTATCAACACGCCACCGGCGAAAGTGAATTTGCCAAAAATAGGACTCACTTTGAGGCGGCAGGACTAGCAGCTTATGCGTTGCTTGTGGGCATCATCATCGCAGTTTTCTTTGAAACCTACGGTGATCTTGCATATTTTGTCCTTGCTCCGCTCTTTGTTAGGGCTTTTGCTCTTTCCGTGTACTCAAAACATATCAGCGAAAAAATGGGCAGCAAACTAAATCGCCTATTGCAGCTTGTGTTTCCTTTGGTTGGAACTTTTGTTGGCTTGCTTCTAATTGCAAACAAAACGCAGTTGTTTTTGCTCTTCTCTGTGACGATGGGCTCTATTCTCTACATTGTAATACGAGACATGATACCAATCGGAAAAGAGGGAAAGCCGGTCTACTT
>JABAHQ010016721.1_pt2 | contig 13293 bp, 11 predicted proteins | sample 7062091 | NCBI WGS metagenome assembly JABAHQ01 (sample SAMN14534359, study PRJNA622989) | marine sediment metagenome | biome: marine biome [ENVO:00000428]; feature: marine pelagic biome [ENVO:01000023]; material: deep marine sediment [ENVO:00002113] | place: India: Gulf of Kutch | collected...
GGGAGCACGGCAAGAACACGAAGGAGACGGCCGGGGAGATCCAGCGGGGAATCGAGAACGTGGAGCACGCCTGCGGCATCCCCACCCTGATGATGGGCGACAGGCTCGAGGACATCGCCCGAGGGATCGACTGCGAGACGATTCGCCAGCCCCTCGGGGTCTTCGCCGGAATCACCCCCTATAACTTCCCGGTGATGATTCCGCTCTGGTTCTGGCCGTACGCGGTAGCCACGGGAAACACCTTCGTGTTGAAGCCGTCCGAGCAGGACCCGCTCACGCACCAGAAGGTCGTCGAGCTGGCCGTGGAGGCGGGGCTTCCTCCCGGAGTCCTCAACGTGGTCCACGGCGACAAGAGCACCGTCGACGCGATCTTCGAGCAGGAAGAGGTCAAAGGTGTCTCCTTCGTGGGCTCGAGCCGGGTCGCCCGGATCATCTACGAAAAGGCGGGCAGGACCGGAAAGCGGGTCCAGGCCCTGGGCGGCGCGAAGAATCACCAGGTCATTCTTCCCGACGCGGACCTCGATCTCGCCACGGACGCGGCGATCTCCTCCGCCTACGGGTCGGCCGGCCAGCGGTGCCTGGCCAATAGCGTGGTGGTGGGGGTGGGAGAGGCCTACGACGAAGTCCGGGACCGAGTCGTCGACCGGGCCCAAAACCTCAAGGTCGGCTACGGCCTGGACGACGACGTCTTCATGGGTCCGGTCATCTCGAAGACGCACCGGGATCGGGTGAGGGGCCTGATCGACGCGGGCGAGAAGGAAGGCGCCACCGTCACCCTCGACGGCCGGGACTTCGCGGTCGAGGGTTATCCCGAGGGAGCGTGGGTCGGCCCGACGATCCTCGAGGACGTGGATCCGGGGATGAAGGTGGGCCGGGAGGAGATCTTCGGGCCCGTGGCCGGCCTCACCCGCGCCGACTCGGTGGAGGACGCCGTCCAGCTCATGCACGAGGTCGGATACGGAAACGCCTGCTCGATCTTCACCACGAGCGGCCGGGCCGCCCGTGAGTTTCGCTACAACGCCGGGATCAGCATGATCGGGGTAAACGTCGGCGTCGCCGCGCCCATGGCGTTCTTTCCCTTCGGAGGATCGCGGAACTCCTTTTTCGGAGACCTCAGGGCACAGGGTAGGGACGCCGTCGACTTCTACACGGACGAACGGGTCGTCATCAGTCGGTGGTGAGGAAAAGGGATCCGAACCCGAGCGAGTCAATTTCCGAAGCCGGGAGACGAACGTGAGCGCCGACAGCGCACTGGGAGCGGTGGGCCGGGACGCGGCGGAGCTGGTCTCCGCCCACCATGAGCGCCTCTTTCCGTGGGTGAAGCCCTACTACCAGGAGCCGGTCGTCCTCGACGAGGGCGAGGGTGTCTGGGTCCGGGACGTGGAGGGAGAGGAGTATCTGGACTTCTTCGCCGGCATCCTCACCACGTCGATCGGACACTGCCACCCGACGGTCGTGGAGGCGGTCGACGCCCAGGCGAGGAGGCTGGGACACACGTCGACCCTCTACGTCACCGAGCCCCAGATCCGGGTGGCGGAGAAGATCGCGGAGCTGGCACCCGGCGCCCTGGACCGCCTCGCGTTCACGAACAGCGGAACCGAGGCGGTGGAGACCGCGATCGTGGCCGCGTGCCTCTACACCGGGCGGAGCGAGATCGTCGCCCTGCGCCATGCCTACTCGGGCCGGAGCGTCCTGACCACCAACATCACGGGCCATTCCGGATGGCGCCCCCTCTCCAGCCAGATTGCGGGAATCAAGCACGCCCGCTCTCCATACGTCTACCGCTCCCCCCTCGGGCCCGACGCCGGCGAGGAGGACCAGGTGGACTTCTTCATCGACGACCTGATCGAGACGATCGAAACCACCACCAGCGGGAGGCCAGCCGCCCTCATCGCCGAAACGATCCAGGGCGTGGGCGGCTTCATCGTGCCCCCCCAGGGCTACCTGAAGCGGGCGGCAGAAGTGATCCGCTCGTACGGCGGCCTCTTCATCGCCGACGAGGTCCAGACCGGCTGGGGCCGGACCGGAGAGAGGTGGTTCGGGATCGAGCACGACGGTGTGGTCCCGGACATCATGGTCCTGGCCAAGGGGATCGCGAACGGATGGCCGGTGGGCGCCACGATCACGACCGACGATGTGGCCGAGGCCTGGACCGCCGCGTCCATCTCCACGTACGGCGGAAATCCCGTGAGCATGGCGGCCGCCGGGGCGACGATCGACGTCATGATGGAGGAGGACGTGCCCACACGCTCCGCCGAGCGGGGCGCCCAGATTCGTGCCACCCTCGAGGCCCTCCAGCAGGAGTACGACTGGATCGGTGACGTCCGAGGAATGGGCCTGATGCAGGCGATGGAGCTCGTCGAGGACGGAAGATCCAGGGCGCCCAGCCCCGAGCGGGCCAGCGCGCTGAAGGAGGCGACCAAGGAGGAGCGCCTCCTGGTCGGCACGGGCGGCCTGAACGGCCACGTCGTCCGGATGGGTCCCTCGATGCTGATCACCGAGGAGGAGACGGCCGAGGCGCTGGAGCGCCTGACCCGGGCCTGTCGTCTGGCAGACTTGGCGGCGTGAGACTCCCGGCGCGGGGAGAGCGGTTCACAGGTCGCGCCGTCCGGAGCGCGAGCGGGCCGGGGACGAAGGTGACGGGAGCGCAACGGTGATCGCCGGGATGCCGGTGAGCGCGTGGATCCTCCTCCTGGTGTCGGTGGGCCTCCCTCTCGTTATCGTGCTCGTTTTCTTCACCGCCCACCGGAAGGAGCGGCGCGAACGCCGGGGGGCCGGAGCGGCGGCCCCGGGGTGGAGGCCATTCGGTGAGGAGAGGGCGGACCGATGATGGCCAACGCCCCCGTCCTCGCGATCCTCGTCCTCTACCTCGTCGTCCTCCTCGTCATCGGCTTCTGGGGGAGCAAGGAGTCGGGCGACGTGGCCGGCTACTACGTGGCCGGCAAGAAGCTCCCCTCGTGGGTCATCGCCTTCAGCTCGAACACCACCGGCGAGAGCGCGTGGCTGCTACTGGGGCTGACGGGGATGGGCTACATGGTCGGCGCCCACGCCTTCTGGGTCATCCTGGGCGAGGTCATGGGCGTAGCGTGCGCCTGGGTCTTCGTGGCACGGCCCTTCAAGGAGTACACGGACCGCTACGACTCGATCACGGTGCCCGACTACCTGGAGGACCGGTTCAGGGACAAGGGCCACGTCCTGCGGTGGATCAGCGCCCTGATCATCTTCAGCATGGCGGCGTTCTACACCGCCGCGCAGCTGACCGCGTCGGGGAAGGCGTTCGAATCGTTCGTGGGCACGACGTACGAGGCCGGCGTCCTCATCGGCGCGGCGATCATCTTCTACTACACCACGGTCGGCGGCTTCAAGGCCGTGGCGTATAGCGACCTCCTCCAGGGCATCCTGATGTTCGGATGTCTCCTGGCGCTTCCGGTGGTGGGAATCGTCTCGGCGGGCGGATGGGGCGAAACGATGGCGGCCCTGCAGTCCGCAGACCCGGCCCTGCTCCGTCCCATGGGCGAGCACGGGTGGACGCTTCCGGGGATCGCCAGCGCCCTGGGCTTCGCCGGGATCGGACTGGCTTTCCTCGGCTCCCCCCAGCTCCTCACCCGCTTCATCTCGGGCAGGGGAACCGACGACATCACCGACGCGAGCCTCATCGCCGTGATCTGCCTCATCGTCTTCGACACGGGCGCGATCTTCGCGGGGATGGCGGGTCGGGTCATCTTTCCCGGGCTCGACGATCCGGAGACGATCTACCCGGTGATGGGCATGGAGCTCTTCCCAGCCGTCTTCACCGGGATCTTCCTGGTCATCGTCCTCGCGGCGATCATGTCCACGGTGGACTCGCTCCTGATCCTCGCGTCGTCGGCCGTGGTACGGGACGTGGTGCAGAAGATCTACGACCCCGGCTGGACCGAGAAGGTGTATTCCCGCTGGGGCAAGGTCGTCACCGTGGTGATCGGGCTCTCCGCCCTGGCCCTGGCCCTCCCCGAGGTCCGGGTGATCTTCTGGTTCGTCCTCTTCGCCTGGTCGGGGCTCGCCGCCGCGTTCACGCCGGTGGTCCTCTGCTCCCTCTTCTGGAAGGGGACGACCAAGGCTGGCGCCATCGCCGGAATGACCGCCGGCTTCGCGACCACGGTGGTATGGGTCCTGGCGTTCAAGAGCCACTTCTACGACCTCTACGAGATGATCCCGGGCTTCCTGGCCGGGTTCCTCTTCACGATCGGCGTCAGCCTCTTCACCCGGGCGCCGGAGGGCGCCGGGGACGAGCTCGACCGGGTCCACGCGCGAGTCGGCTCCGCATTCAGCCCCTCGAAACGGCGGCCGGCCCCCGCCGCCGGCCCGGCTACGTCGACGACAGAGCCGGCGCCCACCCGCCCACCCGGGTGAGTGATACGGATCGCAGCATAGGAGAAGCCACGATGAGTAGCTACACGCGGGGAGAGTTCCTGGGGATCGGGGGTGCGCTGGCCGGAGCCTTCGGGCTGGGCGGCTGGCCGCGCGCGGATCGGAGCGTACCGGAACAGACCCGGCCGGCGCCGGGCACGGCGGCGGACCTGATCCTGGTCGACGGCAGGGTCTACACCGTGGACGGGTCGTCACCCGGAGCGGAGGCCTTCGCGGTGAAGGACGGCTATTTCATCGCCGTGGGGTCCAACGACGACATCCGCAACCTGGCGGACGCCGACACCGAGGTGGTGGACGCCGCCGGCCGGAGCGTGACCCCTGGCTTCATCGACTGCCACTGCCACCCCACCGGGGTCAGGGAGCTCCTGAGCGCGAACCTGACGAAGGCTCGGACGATCCAGGAGATTCAGCGGATCCTGGCCGAGAAGGCCGCCGACACTCCGCCCGGCCACTGGGTCGAGGGGTACGGCTACGACGACACGAAGGTCGTTGACGCCACCACCGGCCGATACCGCCGGATCACCCGGTGGGACCTGGACGAGGCGGTTCCCGACCACCCCGTCGAGGTGCCTCACCGGGGCGGCCACATCAGCTGGTACAACTCCAAGGCGCTGGAGATGGCCGGGGTGGACGGGGACACTCCCGACCCCGAGGGCGGTCGCTTCGGCCGGACGGACGAGGGAGAGCTGAACGGGCTGGCCGCCGAGTCGGCCCGGGGCCTCTTCAACGACGTAGGGCAGCGCCCCGAGGTCGGGCCGGAACAACGACGCAACGGGATCCGGCACATTTCCGGGCTGATGGCCGCCGCCGGCATCACCTCCGTCCACCAGACCGGAGGGACGCCCGAGAACCTCACGGCCCTCCAGGAAGCGTACGCCGCCGGAGAGATGCGCTTCCGCATGTACTGGTTCGCCCGGGGCGGACCAGAGCACTACGACCATCGCTCCTACGACGCACTCCGGGAAGCGGGAGTCCGGAGTGGATTCGGTGACCCGTTCCTGCGCATCGCCGGCGTGAAGTACTCGACCGACGGGTCCAACTCCGGCCGCTCCATGGCCATGAGCACGCCGTACCGGGGAACCGACGACTACGGCATTCTCCAGATGGACCAGCAGGAGGTGCACGAGGCCGCGGAGGAGGCCCACCGGAACGGCTGGCGGGTGGCGATGCACGCCAACGGGGACGTGGCCATCGAGAACGTCCTGAACGCGTACGAGCGGGTGCAGCGACTCTGGCCCCGGGAGGATCCCCGGCACCGGATCGAGCACTGCACGCTGGTGAACCCCCGGATCCTCCGCCGGATCGCCGAGGGTAACTGGATCCCGACCCCGTTCTGGACCTACGTCCACATCCACGGCAACAAGTGGGCGGAGTACGGGGAGGAGAAGTCGCGCTGGATGTGGGCTCACCGCTCCTTCCTCGACCACGGCATTCCGGTGCCCGGCGCGTCGGACTACGGGGCCGGAGACTTCGAGCCCATGACGGCGATCCAGGCGATGGTGACCCGGAAGGACACCCAGGGAAGGGTCTGGGGCCCGAACCAGAGGGTCAGCGTGGACGAGGCCCTTCGGATCGGGACGCTGAACGGCGCCTACGCCTCGTTCGAAGAGGACGTGAAGGGCTCGATCACGGCCGGAAAGTACGCCGACTGGGTGATGCTCGCCGAGGACCCTCACGACGTGGATCCCGACCGGATCAAGGAGATCAAGGTCCTGCGCACGGAGATGGGCGGAAGGACGACCCACGAAGCCTGAGCGGAAGCGAACGGGAGGTGCCCGGATGTCGGACGAGAGCGGATACACGCGAGGCGAGTTCCTGGCCCTCGTGGGAGCGGCGGCGGCGGGATTGGGCACCGGGGGGAAGCTCCCGGATCGCCGCCGGCTCCGGCGGCGCTGGCGCCAAGCCCCGACGGAGATCGGGGAGCCGGACTTCGTCCTCCTCGACGGCACCGTCTACACCGTGGAGGAGGATCAGCCGGTGGCCGAGGCGTTCGCGGTGAAGGACGGATACTTCGTGGCCGTGGGCTCCAGCGACGACGTGATGAATCTCGTCGGTCCGGACACCGAGGTCTTCGACGCCGCCGGCATGACCGTCACCCCTGGCTTCATCGACACCCACCTCCACCCGGCGGAGACCGGGGCGGAGCTCATCACCAAGGTGGCCCTGAACCTCCGGAGCATCGACGCCCTCAAGGAGGCCCTGGCCGAGCGGGCCGCCGAGACCCCGCCGGGCGAGTGGGTCCTGGGCTTCATGTACGACGACACGAAGTATCGGGACGGCCGCCAGATCACCCGGGAGGACCTGGACGAGGCCGAGCCGGGCCATCCGGTCAAGGTGAAGCACCGGGGCGGTCATATCGCCTGGTACAACTCGAGGGCGTTCGAGCTGGCCGGCATCACCGTCGACACCCCCGACCCGCCGGGGGGAAGGTTCTACAGGCGGGACGGCCGGCTCGACGGCAAGGTGGCCGAGACGGCCAACCGGGTCTTCGACGACCTGCTGCCTCCCCCGCCCAGCCGCGAGATCCGGCGAAGGGGCGTCGCCCGGGTCTCGGAGATGATGACCGCAGCCGGCCTGACCACCATCCACGAGGGAGCGGCGACTCCGGCCTATATCACCGCCTATCAGGACGCCTACCATGCCGGGGAGATGCGCTTCCGGGCCCACATGATGGTCTCGGGGAAACCGGTGCCGGGGAGCCCCGGTCTCGACGGGTTGATCGCGGCGGGCGTCTATTCCGGCGTCGGCGACGAGTGGTTCGAGATCCGGGGGGCGAAGTTCTCGGCCGACGGCTCGTGCTCGGGCCGGACGATGGCCATGAGCACCCCCTACAAGGGACGGCCCGACGACTACGGGATCCTGACGATGACCCAGGAGGAGACCGACGAGGCCGTCGAACGGGCCCACCGTCACGACTTCCAGATCGTGATTCACGCCAACGGCGACCGGGCGATCGAGATGGTGCTGAACGCGTACGAGCGAGCCCAGACGAACTGGCCCCGTCCGGATCCGAGACACCGAATCGAGCACTGCACGCTGGTAGACCCTCGGATTCTACGGCGGATCGAGGAGCTGGGCGTGATCCCCGAGCCGTTCAGCACCTACGTCCACTTCCACGGCAACAAGTGGGCGGAGTACGGGGAGGAGAAGATGCGGTGGATGTTTCCCCATCGTTCCTTCCTCGACTACGGGATCCGGCCCACCTTCGGCTCGGACTACGATCCCGGTCCCTTCGAGCCCCTGATGGGCATTCAGAGCTGCGTCACCCGAAAGGACATGAACGGTCGGGTCTGGGGTCCGAACCAGCGGATCACGGTGGACGAGGCGCTGCGGGTCGGGACGATCAACGGGGCTCGGGCCTCGTTCCAGGAGCACGAGAAGGGCTCGATCAAGGCGGGCAAGCTCGCGGACTTCGTCGTCCTCGCCGACGACCCCCACACCGTGGATCCCGACACGATCAAGGAGATCGAGGTGGTGCGGACCGACGTGGGGGGAAGCACGATGCACGAAGCTTGAGGGGAGAGGAAGGCATCCGGCGCCCGGCGAGACGCCGGGGGAGCGGTCCGGCATCGTCGTTCTGGATCCGCCCGCCGGTCGGAATGGCCGGGGGGAACGGGTGAAGATCGCCTTCGTCGCCTTCGAGGGGATGACGGTCCTCGACCTCGTGAGTGTCTTCGATCCCCTGACGCGGCTCCGCACCATGGAAATCCGTCCATCCGTGCGCTGGAACGTGGTGGCCCTCGCCGGTCGGGTGGCGGACCGGGCGGGCCTCCGGATCCTCCCCGATCGGGTCGCCCACGACCTGGGCGGCTATGATCTCCTCGTGGTCCCCGGGGGCCCGGCGACCCGGGAGCTCAAAGACGATCCCGGGTTCGTCGACTGGATCCGCTCCGCCGAGGGCGTGCCTCTCAAGGCCTCCGTCTGCACCGGAGCCCTCCTCCTGGGAGCCGCGGGCTTCCTGGAGGGGAGGCGAGCCACCACCCACCCCACGGCCTTCTCCGAGCTCGCGCCCTACTGTGGACGGGTCGAGGAGGCGCGGGTCGTGGACGAAGGAGACGTGGTCACGGCGGGCGGGGTGACCGCAGGGCTCGACCTGGGGCTTCACCTCTGCGAGCGCCTCGCCGGGAGCGACGCGACGTCCCGCATCGCTCGGCAGATGGACTTCCGGCGGCGGCCCCCGGAGGAGACCGTACCGTAGGTGCTGCGCCGGCCGCCCAGGGGCCCGCTTGCCCCCTCCCCGACGCGCCCGTACCCTAACCCTCCGATTCGCGCAGCGTTCGCCGGCCGGAGGCCGATTCCCGCCCGCCCCCGGCCCCCTTCGGAGGATCACATGACTCGATCCCGTACGCACCGTATCCTCTCCGGCCCCCCGCCCATCCTCCTCCTTCTCGCCCTGGCCGCTGCGCCGGGAATCATCGCGGCTCCCGCCGTCGACGCCCAGGACGCCGCGCCGATCACCACCGGGGACCTGGAGGCCTTCCACCCCCGGATCATCGGTCCCGCGGTCACCGGCGGACGGATCCACGACGTGGAGGCACTGCCCGAGGACCCCTCGGTCCTCTACGCGGCGACGGCGTCCGGCGGCCTCTGGAAGACCACGAACCGGGGTCACACCTGGACGAACCTCTTCGACACCATGGCGGTGAGCACCTTCGGGGACGTGGCGATCGCGCCCTCGGACCCGGAGGTCGTCTACGCGGGCACGGGGGAGCAGCAGAACCGCCAGAGCACCTCCTGGGGAAACGGCGTCTACCGCTCCGACGACGGCGGACGGAGCTGGCGGCACCTGGGCCTGGAGAACACCCGCCACATCGGGAAGGTCGTGATCCACCCCGCCGATCCCGACGTGGCCTGGGTGGCCACTCTGGGGAACCTCTGGAGGGGGAGCCCGGACCGGGGCGTCTACCGCACCACCGACGGCGGACGCACGTGGGAGAAGGTGCTGGCCGGCGAGAACGAGTGGACCGGGGCCGTGGACCTGGTCGTCGACCCGTCGAACCCCGACGTGCTCTACGCCGCCATGTACCAGCGCCTGCGGCGGACGTGGGGGTTCAACGGGGGCGGTCCCGGAAGCGGGATCTGGAAGACGACCGACGGTGGAGAGAGCTGGCGCGAGCTCACCGAGGGGATCCCCGCCGAAGACAAGGGTCGGATCGGCCTGGCCATCGCCCGAACGAACCCCCGGGTGCTCAACGCCCTGATCGAGACCGCCGACGAAGAGACGACCGGGACCTACCGGACCACCGACGGGGGGGAGACGTGGGAGCGGGTGTCGGACCGGAACATCCGCCCCATGTACTACTCCCACATCTTCATCGATCCCACCGACGAGGGCGTGGTCTACACCCTGGCCACCCGTTCGGCGGTGAGCGACGACGGGGGCCGCACTTGGAGCGACATCTCGGCCCGCTACACCTACGACGTGGGGGTCCACTCCGACCACCACACCATGTGGATCGACCCGAACGACCCCGAGCATTTCTACCTCGCGGGGGACGCCGGTCTGCACGAGACGTACGACCGGGGCGCCAACTACCGGAAAGTGAACAACTTTCCCATCGGCCAGTTCTACGCGATCGGCGTCGACATGCGGGATCCCTACTGGGTCTACGGGGGGATGCAGGACAACCACTCCTGGATGGCCCCGTCCCGGACGCGGAGCTGGATCGGGATCATCGACGACCACTGGAAGCAGATCGGCTTCGGCGACGGGATGTACTGGCAGGTCGACCCCACCAGTCACCGGTACGCCTACGGAAACGCCCAGAACGGGAGCTACACCCGTGTGGACGCGGAGACCGGCGACCTGCTGGACATTCGCCCCGCCGAGCCCGCGGACGAGGAGTACCGCTTCGACTGGGTCTCGCCCAGCCTGGTTTCCAACCACGACCCCAGCACGGTCTTCGTGGGCGGCAACCGCCTCTTCATCTCCCGGGACCGGGGCGTGAGCTGGGAGCGGACCGAGGACCTGAGCACGGGTGCGGACCGGGATACCCTGGAGCTCATGGGCGTGCCCGGCGCGGAGATCGGAATCTCACCCAACGACGGAACCTCAAGCTACGCCGAGATCACCACGATCTCCCAGTCGCCCTTGGACGCCGACGTCCTCTGGGTGGGAACCGACGACGGCAATGTGCAGGTGAGCCGCGACGGGGGAGGGACGTGGCGGAACGTGGCCGGAAGCGTCCCCGGGGTGCGGCGGGGGACGTACGTGAGCCGGGTCCTCGCCTCTGTACGGGCCCCGGGGNNGGGGACACCTGGGAGGCCCTACACGGCGGGCTTCCTTCGGGGTCGGTGAACGTCATCGAGGAGGATCCCGACGCCCCGAGCCTCCTCTTCCTGGGGACCGAGCACCATCTCTTCGCGAGCACCGACGCCGGAGAGACGTGGGCCCGCGTCCCGAACCTCCCCACCACGGCCTACGACGACCTGGTGATCCATCCCCGGGAGAAGGACCTGGTGATCGGCACCCACGGACGGAGCATCTGGATCCTCGACGACGTCCGGCCCCTGGAAGAGTGGGACGAGGCTCTCTCCTCCCCGACCGTCCACCTCTTTTCGGTCCGGCCGGCCACCATCTTCCACTACTGGAAGAACACCTCGTACCGGGGGACCGACGAATGGCACGGGGAGAATCCCGCGGACGGGGCGATCGTCACCTACCGCCTGGGCGCGGGTGTGGAAGGCGCGGCTACCCTGCGCGTTCGGGGTCCCGAGGGACGGCTCGTGCGGGAGATGCGGGTCCCGGGCGGCGCCGGCGTGCACCGGGTCAACTGGGACCTGCGCCACGGCCTGCCCCGGGACACCCTCGAGGTCTGGTCCCCCCAGGGTACGGACCGCCTCGCCAGGAGCGTGGACATGCAGGGACCGTTCGTCACGTCGGGCACCTACACCGTGACGGTCGAGGCCGGAGGCCGGAACCGCGCCCGCCCCATTGAGGTCCGCCTCGACCCGAAGATGGCCGACCGCATCACCGCAATCCAGCTCCGGGATCGGGAGGCGTTCCTCCTGGCGGTGATGGAGACGGCGCGGGAGGCCCACGCGCTCCACGAGCGGGTGGAGTCGGCGCTCCAGGAGGAGGGTGAGACAAGCGATCTCCGAGAGCTCGAGGAGGAGACGAACCGCCTCCGCTTCCGCGTGGACAACCTCTACGAGGGCCTCAACGGGAGCGGCGTGCAGCAGGGCTCCCTCTACCCGCCGACCGGGGAGCACCGGGCGGAGCACCGGCGGCTCGTCAGAGAGCTGGGGCCCCTCGGGGCCCGGGTCGAGCGAGCCCTGGGCGGCTGAAGCGTGTCCGCGACCCTTCGACGCTGAGCTCCTGGCGGGCGCCCACCGCCCCCCTCGACGACCAACCGGGATCGGCCAATGCTCTTCCACGCCCACTCAGGAATCCGCTACCTCGTGCTCCTCCTGGGAGTCGCGGCCCTGATGTACGCTCTCTTCGGACTGCTCACCGGGCGGCGGTACGACCGGGGGATGCGGATCCTCTCCGCGGGCTTCACCGGCCTCCTCGATCTCCAGATCTTCCTGGGCGTGGCCCTGCTGATCTTCGGGCGGGGCTTCCAGATGGCGATCTTCGGACACATCGTTCTGACGGTGTTCGCCGCAGCCGCGGTCCACGTGACCTCGTCGGTGATGAAGCGGAGAGATCCCCGGGAGAAGAGCTACGGGCCCCACGCGGTGGGAGTGGGCGCCGCACTCGTGCTCATCGTGGTCGGGATCATGGCGATCGGGCGCCCGATCCTCTAGCTGCGGCGCGGGGCCGCCCGCCGGCCGCTCAGGGAACCGTGGGACGCGCCGGGCCCCGGAGCACCCGGCCGGGCTTCTGCCCGGTGAGGGATCCGTCCCGCATCACGGGCACGCCGTTCACGATCACGTGGACGATCCCCACCGAGTACTGGTGCGGGTCGGTGAAGGTGGCGAGGTCCCGGACCCGGTGGGGATCGAAGACCGTCAGGTCGGCGAGCATCCCCTGGGCCAGGGTACCCCTCTCGCCCTGGCCGTACCGGGCGGCGGGCATGGACGACATCTTCTTCACCGCCTCTTCCAGGCTCAGCACCCCCATCTCCCGCACGTAGCGGCCCAGAACCCGGGGAAAGGCGCCGTAGCTCCGGGGATGGGGATGCCCCTGGCCGTATCCGAGGGGGTCGCCGTCGGTCTCGATCATGGAGACCGGGTGGGTCAGAATCCGGATCACGTCGTCCTCGTCCATGGCGTGGTAGATCGCGCTGAACCCGCCCTGGAGCCGGAGCTCGATCGCCAGATCCACCCCGCTCTCGATCGTCACCGGCATCCCCCGCTCCGCGGCCAGGTCGGCCATCGTCCGGCCGTCGTACGCCGGGGCCGAGGGTACGTGGCGGAACTGGATCCGGGAGAGATCGCCCCCACCCCGGTCCGCCCGGAAGCGCTCCGCCATCTCCTCCTCCATACGGGTCCGGGTCTCGGGGTCCTCGACCCGCCTGCGGAAGTCCTCCTCGTCCCCGGCCAGGGCCCACTGGGGGAAGAGGACCGACGAGCCCGTGCTCGACGCCGTGTAGGGGTAGAGGTCGACGGTGATGTCGATGCCCGCGGCCCGGGCCGAGTCGACGAGAGCCAGGGAGCGCTCGCTCCAGCCCCACTGTGTGGCGCCGATCACCTTGTGGTGGTTGATCTGGGCCGGAAGCCCGCCCTCGTCGGCGATCCGGATCGTCTCTCGGACCGANNGTCCCGCATGTGGCTCACGTAGATCCCGCCGTGACGGGCGGCCACCCGGGCCAGCTCGATGACCTCCTCGGTCTCGGCGAAGTTGGCCGGCACGTAGACGAGGCCCGTGGAGAGCCCCAGGGCCCCGTCCCCCATCGTCTCGTCCACGAGGCGCCTCATCTCCTCCAGCTCGGCCTCGGTGGG
>JABAHQ010017505.1_pt2 | contig 13293 bp, 17 predicted proteins | sample 7062091 | NCBI WGS metagenome assembly JABAHQ01 (sample SAMN14534359, study PRJNA622989) | marine sediment metagenome | biome: marine biome [ENVO:00000428]; feature: marine pelagic biome [ENVO:01000023]; material: deep marine sediment [ENVO:00002113] | place: India: Gulf of Kutch | collected...
CCGGTAGGCGAGACCACCTGGGTGGAAACCTTTGAGTCCGGCCAGCCGATCATCGGCGCACCGGATACCGGCACCCTGGGCTCCATCAAGGCCAGCTCGGTGGAAGAGTCCAACGTCGACCTCTCGGCAGAGCTGGTGAACCTGATCATTGCCCAGCGCAACTACCAGGCCAACGCCAAGACCATCGAGACCGAAAGCGCGATAACCCAGACGATCATCAATCTGCGTTGATAGGTACGGCAGCGGAAGATTGCCGCCGACGGCAGTATTCCGCCGCTCTTGCCAGAGGAGGCCCTTCGGGGCCTTCTTGCTTTTCGAAAAACCTATCAGAATCAAGCAGTTGAATGATGCTGTCCGGAGTGGCATGCGCCTTGCATTTTTGCTCATCAACAGAATCGCTAGTGTCAAACTCGCGTCTCGGAGAAGTCGATGGACAAGATGCTCTACGTGGCCATGACCGGTGCCAGCCAGAACGCGCGGGCCCAGCAGGCTCATGCCAACAATCTGGCGAACATTTCCACTACCGGTTTTCGCCGTGACTTCGAGCAGGCCCGCTCGATGCAGGTTTTCGGCGACAGCCATCCGGCGCGCGTCTATGCGATGTCGGAGCGTCCGGGCACCGATTTTACTCCGGGGACCTTGCAGGAGACCGGTCGGGATCTGGATGTGGCCGTCGAAGGGCAGGGCTGGATCGCCGTGCAGGCTCCGGATGGGAGCGAGGCTTATGTCCGTACCGGCAGCCTGAATATTGACGTGCTGGGCATGTTGCGCACCGCCGATGGCATGCCGGTGATGGGCAATGGCGGGCCGATCGCCATTCCGCCGGAGGAAAAGGTGGATGTCGGCCATGACGGCACCATCAGCATCCGTGCCTTGGGTGAGGATCCGAACATCGTGGTTACCGTGGACCGCATCAAGCTGGTCAATCCCGATCCGCAACAGCTGGAAAAGGGAACCGATGGCCTGATCCGGCTCAAGAGTGGCCAGCCGGTAGAGGCGGACGGGAACGTACGGGTCGTGTCGGGCTTTCTCGAAACGAGCAACGTGAACGCGGTTTCCGAAATGACTTCCATCCTGGCGCTGTCCCGCCAGTTCGAACTGCACGTAAAGATGATGCGCACCGCCGAAGATGATGCGGCTGCCATGGCGCGCGTACTGCAACTCAGCTAATAGCGTAGCGCCGGCGGCGCACGAGGAGAAAGCTCATGCTTCCAGCACTTTGGGTCAGCAAGACGGGTCTGTCCGCCCAGGACATGAACCTGACGACCATTTCCAATAACCTGGCCAACGTTTCCACGACCGGCTTCAAGCGCGACCGTGCCGAGTTCCAGGATCTGCTCTATCAGATCCGTCGTCAGCCCGGCGGCCAGTCCAGTCAGGACAGCGAACTGCCGTCCGGCCTGCAACTGGGTACCGGTGTACGCATCACCGGTACGCAGAAAATCTTCACCACCGGCAGCCTGCAAACCACTGAGCAGCCGCTGGATATGGCCATCAATGGGCGTGGTTTCTTCCAGGTGCTGCTGCCGGATGGCACCGTGTCCTACACCCGAGACGGTAGTTTCCATCTGAGTTCCGATGGCCAGCTGGTGACCTCCAACGGCTATGCGCTGGAGCCCGCCATCGTTGTTCCGCCGGAAACCCAGACCTTCACCGTTGGTGAGGACGGCACCGTCTCGGTGACCACCGTGGGCAATCCGCAGCCGCAGATCATTGGCAACATCCAGACCGCCGACTTCATCAACCCGGCCGGTCTGCAAGCCATGGGCAGCAACCTGTTCCTCGAGACCGCTGCCAGCGGCGCGCCGCAGGTCAGCACGCCGGGGCTCAATGGTCTGGGCACCGTGCTGCAGAACACCCTGGAAAACTCCAACGTCAGCGTCGTTGAGGAGCTGGTGAACATGATCACCACTCAGCGCGCCTACGAGATGAATTCCAAGGTCATTTCCACCGCGGACCAGATGCTGTCGTTCGTGACGCAGCAGCTCTGATCGCGGGTTCGCCGTTGTTTGCGGGTAGGCACCATGTCCCCCCGCTGTAGTTTCGATGGCCTGTCATGGCTTGAGGTGTTTATGAGCCGTTTGTTGATTGTTGTTTCGATGTCTTCTGCCCTGGCGCTGGTTGGATGTGTTGCTCCTGCGCCGAAACCGAACGATCCGTACTACGCGCCGGTGCTGCCACGCACGCCGTTGCCGGCTGCGCAGAACAATGGCGCGATCTACCAGGCGGGCTTTGAAACCAACCTCTACGACGACCGCAAGGCTCATCGGGTTGGTGACATCATCACCATTACCCTCAACGAGCGGACCCAGGCCAGCAAGAACGCGACGTCGAAACTCTCGAAGGACAGCAGCGCGAACATAGGTCTCGGCTCGCTGTTTGGCGGCGCGGTGTCCATGGCCAACCCTCTGACCGGCAACTCAATGAACCTGGGAGCCGAGTACGAGGCGTCGCGCGACACCTCCGGCTCTGGCCAGGCAGGGCAGAGCAACAGCCTGTCCGGCTCCATTACTGTCACCGTTTCCGAAGTGCTGCCTAACGGCATCCTTGCCGTGCGCGGCGAGAAGTGGATGACGCTCAATACCGGTGACGAACTGGTGCGTATCGCAGGTCTGGTTCGCGCGGACGATATCTCCACCGACAACACCGTGCCGTCCACCCGTATTGCCGATGCGCGCATCACCTACTCGGGCACCGGCGCCTTTGCCGATGCCAGCCAGCCGGGCTGGCTCGACCGTTTCTTCATGAGCCCGATGTGGCCCTTCTGACCGGAGCTGATGCCATGTGGAAAAAACTGCTTCTGCTCGCGGGTTCACTCATGCTCTGCAGCGCTGCTCAGGCCGAGCGGCTGAAGGATGTCGCGACCATTCACGGTGTGCGCAGCAACCAGCTGATCGGCTATGGCCTGGTCGTTGGCCTGAATGGCAGCGGTGACCAGACCACCCAAACGCCGTTCACCGTGCAGACCTTCAACAACATGCTGGCGCAGTTCGGCATCAAGGTGCCGGCCGGCGGCAATATCCAGTTGAAGAACGTCGCCGCGGTGTCGATTCATGCCGAGCTGCCACCCTTCGCCAAGCCGGGGCAGACAATCGACATCACCGTATCGTCCATCGGTAATGCCAAGAGTCTGCGTGGCGGCAGCCTGCTGATGGCGCCCCTGAAGGGGATCGATGGCAACGTCTATGCCGTTGCTCAGGGCAACCTGGTTGTCGGCGGCTTTGACGCCAGTGGCGCCGATGGATCGCGCATTACCGTCAATTCGCCGTCGGCTGGACGCATCCCCGGTGGTGCCACGGTCGAGCGACCGGTGCCGAGTGGCTTCAATCAGGGCAATACGCTGACGCTGAACCTCAATCGCCCGGATTTCACCACGGCGAAGAACATCGTCGATCAGATCAATGACCTGCTCGGCCCGGGCGTGGCTCAGGCGCTGGATGGCGGTTCGATCAGCGTGACTGCGCCGCTGGATCCGAGTCAGCGGGTGGATTACCTGTCGATTCTGGAGAACCTCGAGGTCGAGGTCGGCCAGGCGGTGGCCAAGGTCATCATCAACTCGCGTACCGGCACCATCGTCATTGGCCAGAACGTGCGGGTTCAGCCGGCCGCGGTTACCCACGGCAGCCTGACGGTCACCATTACCGAAGACCCGCAGGTGAGCCAGCCCGAGCCGTTCTCCGATGGGCAGACCGTGGTAGTACCCAACTCGAAGGTGAAAGCCGAAGAGGAAGCCAAGCCGATGTTCAAATTCGGCCCGGGCACCACGCTGGATGAGATCGTCCGGGCGGTGAACCAGGTGGGTGCTGCGCCCAGCGACCTGATGGCCATTCTCGAAGCCCTGAAGCAGGCTGGCGCGCTGCAAGCCGATCTGATCGTGATCTAAGGATTAGCGACATGGAAAACCGACTCGGCAGCGGGGCCCGCGCCCTCGACAGCGGCAGTTACAATGATCTCAATCGACTCAGCCAGCTCAAGGTCGGCAAGGACCGGGATGGCGAGGAGAACGTGCGCAAGGTTGCGCAGGAATTCGAGTCGCTGTTTCTGAACGAGATGCTCAAGTCGATGCGCTCGGCTACCGAGGTGCTGGCCAAGGACAACCCGCTGAACAGCCAGGCGACCAAGCAGTACCAGGACATGTACGACCAGCAACTGTCGGTCAGTCTCTCGAAGGAGGGCGGCGGCATCGGGCTTGCTGACGTACTCGTGCGCCAGCTGAGCAAGCAGACCGAGACGGTGACCCGCAACAACCCGTTCGCTCAGGTCGCACGAACCGAGGGCGCGGCCTGGCCGAGCAAGCCGGCGGCGGCTGCGGTCGAGTCCGGCCGGGATGACTCGCGCCTGCTCAATCAGCGTCGACTGGCTCTGCCGGGCAAGGCGAGCGATCGCCAGCTGGCCAACGTATCGGCTACCGCGCCGACGACAACCGGCGAAGGCGCGCAGCCGCTGGTCAATGTCGACTGGAAGCCCGCCACGGCGTTCGTTCCGCCGAAAGACCGGCCATTGACGGTCAATGGCGTGGAGAAGAGCGCGCCCAATTCACCGAGCAAGANNCCGAGCAAGACGCGCTTCAGTTCTTCCGAAGAGTTCATTACCACCATGTTGCCGATGGCCGAGAAGGCGGCCGAGCGCCTGGGTATCGAACCGCGATTCCTGGTAGCGCAAGCCGCGCTGGAAACCGGCTGGGGCAAGTCCATGATCCGCCAGGCCGATGGCAGCAACAGCCACAACCTGTTCGGTATCAAGGCCACTGGCTGGAAAGGCGCCTCTGCCACCGTAATGACCACCGAGTACGTCAACGGCAAGGCAACCCGCGAGAAGGCGGGGTTTCGCGCGTACGACTCGTTCGAGCAGAGCTTCGATGATTTTGTCAGCCTGCTGGAGAACAACGACCGCTATCGGACCGCTATCCAGGTCGCGAGCAACACGGGTGATTCGGAGCGTTTCGTCAAGGAACTGCAGAAAGCCGGCTACGCCACCGATCCCCAGTACGCCCGCAAGATCACCCAGATCGCGCGCAAGATGCAGACCTATCAGACCGTTGCCGACGCGAATTCGGTGCCCGCGATGCGGACCAGAGGCTAAATCATGGCTGACCTATTGAGCATTGGCCTTTCCGGCCTGGCCGCCAGCAAGACCCAGCTGTCCATCACCGGCCACAACATCACCAACGTCAACACGCCTGGCTATAGCCGGCAGGACGCAACCCAGGCTACCCGCTCGCCGCAGTTCAGCGGCGCCGGCTATATCGGTTCTGGCACGACGCTGGTCGACGTGCGTCGCACCTACAGCGAATTCCTGACCAGCCAGCTGCGCAGCAGCACATCGCTGAATCGCGACGTCGAGGCTTACAAGAGCCAGATCGATCAACTCGATTCGCTGCTGGCCGGCACCACCACCGGGATCACGCCCTCGCTGCAGAAGTTCTTCTCGGCCTTGCAAACGGCTGCCGAAGATCCGGCGAACATCCCGGCACGCCAACTGGTTCTGGCGGAGGCAGAAGGCCTGGCCAGGCGCTTCAACACGGTCTATGACCGGCTCTCCGAGCAGAACAATTTCACCAACAAGCAGATGGCCGCGGTGACCGACCAGGTCAATCGTCTGGCGGGCAGCATTGGCAGTCTGAACGAAGCGATTGCCATCGCGGCGGCCAACGGCAAGCAGCCGAACGACCTGCTCGATGCCCGTGATGAAGCCGTCCGCCAGCTGTCGGGCTATATCGGCGTGACCGTTGTCCCGCAGGATGACAGCAGCTTCAACGTTTTCATCGGCAGCGGTCAGCCGCTGGTGGTTGGCAGCAAGGTGGCGCGTCTCGAGGTAGTGCCGGGGCAGGGCGATCCCAACCGCCATGAGGTGCAGTTCATCAGCGGCGGTTCACGGCAAGGCATCACTTCGCAGATTACCGGCGGCGAGCTGGGCGGCTTGATTCGCTATCGCGAGGAAGTGCTGGACTCCACCATGAACTCGCTCGGCCGGCTGGCGCTGTCAGTGAGTGATCAGGTCAATGCTCAGCTTGGGCAGGGTCTCGATCTCAAGGGGCAGGTCGGTTCGGCGCTGTTTGGCAACTACAACGATCCGGCGCTGGCCAAGTTGCGTGTCAATGCGTTCGTGGGCAACAGCAACGCGCAGCCGCTGATGAATATCACCGATACCAGCGTGCTCACCACCAGCGACTATCTGATGGAGTATGACGGTAGCAGCTACAAGGTGAGGCGCCTGAGCGACAACCAGTTGATGACCGTGGCGGAAAATCCCGTTGGGACGTTGTCCTTCACGGACAAGAATGGACGGGATCAGGGCTTCCAGGTCGTCTTGGGAAATCCCGCTCCGACAGCGGGGGACAAGTTCAGCCTGCAGCCGACCCGCCGTGGCGCGTCCGATATCAAGGCGACGCTGGATCAGGCCGACCAACTGGCCTTCGCCGCCCCGGTACGAGCGCAGAGCACGCTGCAGAACAGTGGGACAGGGGCCATCGGCCAGCCGAACCTGCTGTCCGCCCCGTCGCCCATCGACCCCGCTGCGTTGGCCGCGGCCTTCGAGGGGCTGACGCTGACCTATGATGGCAGCGGGCTGACGCTTCCGGCTCCGGCGCCAGCAGGGTTGGTGCTGTCGCCGTCCACCGTGACTGCCGGCCAGACCAATACACTGAACCTGACGCTGACCACCGGAACGGCACCCAACGAGCAGCAATACAGTTTCGAGTTCACGCTGAGCGGCAGGCCCGCCGCAGGCGACACCTTCACCTTCAACTACAACCAGAGTGGTGTGTCCGACAACCGCAACGCCTTGAAGCTGGTGGATCTGCAAAGCAAGCAGACCGTCGGCGTGACAGCGGGCATTGCCGGCTCGGGTTTCAGCTTCACCGATGGTTACGGTGAGCTGGTCGAACGCGTTGGTACGCTGACGGCGCAGGCCCGGATGGACAGCGAAGCCACCGGGGCCATTCTGAAGCAGGCGACCGACAATCGTGATTCGCTCTCGGCGGTGAACCTGGACGAAGAGGCCGCCAACCTGATCAAGTTCGAGCAGTACTACAACGCCTCGGCTCAGATCATTCAAGTTGCCCGCTCCCTGTTCGATACACTGATCAGCACCTTCAGGTAATAGGCCGCCCCATGCGCATTTCCACCCTGCAAGCATTCAATAACGGCGTCGCCGGACTGCAGCGCAACTACGCCAACGCGACCCGTACCCAGGAACAGATCAGTACCGGCAACCGCATCCTGACACCAGCAGATGACCCGGTAGCGTCGGTGCGCCTGCTGCAGCTGGACCAGCAGCAGAATGTGCTTAGTCAGTACAACGCCAACCTGACCGCGGCGAAGAACAGCCTGACCCAGGAAGAAGTCACTCTCAACTCGGTCAATACCGTGTTGCAGCGTGTACGTGAGCTTGCCGTACAGGCGGGCAACGGTGGTCTGAGCGCCGAGGATCGGAAATCCATCGCTGCCGAACTGCGCGAGCGCGAAGATGAACTGCTGTCCTTGATGAACACGCGCAACGCTCGCGGCGAGTACCTCTTTTCGGGCTTTCAGGGCAAGACACAGCCATTCGTGCGGGCCGCGGACGGCAGCTATAGCTATCAGGGTGACGAAGGGCAGCGGAAGTTGCAGATCGCCAGTTCGTTGAATATCCCGATCAGTGACAGCGGCAAGTCGATCTTCGAGAACGTAATCAACGCCGGACGTTACGTCAGCGCGCTGGACACTACCGCGCAGCCAGGCTCCACATTGAGTGTGTCGGCGCCGCTGGTGCAGGACGAAGTTGCCGTCAGCGGCAACCCGCCGTTTCCAGCGGCAGGGGTCGGTGTGCACTTCACATCCGACACCGAGTACGTGGTCTACGACCTGGCGTCGCCCCCTGACTTTGCCAATCCCCCGATCGATCCCAATCTGGTGCTGGCCTCGGGGGCGGTCGATAAGGAAAGCAAGACCACCGAGAAGCTGGCGTTTCGGGGTGTGGTGATCCAGTTCGATGGCATTCCGGTCGGAGGCGAAACCGTCGAGGTTCAGTTGGACCCCAGCGCACAGAAGCAGGGCCTTCTCGGAACGGTCTCCAGTTTGCGCATGGCGCTGGAAAGTCCGTCCGGCAATGNNCAATGCCCAGGTTCGTGATGCCGTCGCGGTAGCCCTGACCAATCTCGACCACGGCATGGTCAGCGTCGATGCGGCTCGCGGTAACATCGGTGCTCGCCTCAATGTGATCGAAACGACTCAGACCGACAACGAAGATGTCGCGTTGGTGAACAAGGCCGTCCAAGCCGAGCTGCGTGAGCTGGATTACGCCGAGGCCCTGTCCAGGCTGTCGTTTCAGACCATTCTTCTCGAGGCGGCTCAGCAGAGCTACGTCAAGATCAGCGGCCTGAACCTGTTCAACGCGATGCGCTGAGAGGTTTGACGAGGTTCGCAAAAAAACGACCTCGTTTTGACATCGGTGGGTAGGCGGCTAGATTGGCTGACGCGGAGCAGGATGTCCCGCAGAACTCCCCAATCGCATAAGGAACATGCTCATGCGCAACGCGTTTATTGCCGCAGCGGCTTTTGCCGTACTTTCCAGCTTCTCGTTCGGCAGCTACGCTGCCAGCCAAGCCCAACCGGCTCCGACCGCCCCGGCGGCAACCGTGGCGCAAGCGCCGGTGAACCTCAATACCGCCGACGCCGCTACGCTTACCCGCGAGTTGAAAGGCATCGGTGCAACCAAGGCCAAGGCCATCATCGACTACCGGGAAGAGCATGGACCGTTCAGTTCGGTCGATGAGCTGCTCGAGGTAAAAGGGATCGGCTCGGCCACTCTGGAAAAACTGCGGAGTCAACTCAGCGTTCAGTGATTGAAAGACCGGGCCGTTCGCAATGGGCGGCCCCGTCGTGGCTTGATCGGCTGCCCAGATAGTCGCCCGCCTGCCACACCGAACACCCTGTGCAATGGCCAGTCAAAGAGCTTGAAAGGCATTGACATTCCGCGGTTATGCACATTCGAAATAGCTCCATTCATTCTGCTCCCTCATTTGTACATTGCTTTTGTGGCCTTTTGTAAATCATTGATTTAAAAGGGAATCATGAGCTGAGTAAAAAAACACCGATCTGTTCGCCACCCCCGTGGCACGGGCGTTAGCGGCGGTCATCCAGAAACTGTTCACAAGGTTATCCACAGGTTCGGTGGATAACGTAGCCGAGGTCACGGATGGCGCTGGCTGGAGGTGTCTGATGAAAGCTCCCTGGAATTTGCTGCGCTATCTGCCGCTGGCGCGGCGTCTGATCAAGCACGGAAAAATCCCCGCTCTGCTTCTCGCCGTGGCCCGCAAGTCATCATCCAAGCGTGGGCTGATAAAGGGGCTTCGCGAGGACCTGTCGCTGCTACAGGCGCTGTGTGTTGCCTGGTGGCGCGGCGAGTACCGGGCCATCAGCCCCAACGCGCTGGTAGCGGTGGTCGCCGGCCTGCTCTATTTCCTCTCACCATTGGATGCGATTCCCGATTGGATTCCCGGGCTGGGATTTGTGGACGATCTCGCTGTTCTGGGCTGGGTGATGCGTAAGTGGTCGGCTGAGCTGGATGCGTTCAGAGCCTGGAAGCAGACGCAGACGGCCGAGCGCCAGGCCGCCCTGAAAGAGCTCCCGCAACTTGACGAACCCCGGGCTGGCGGATGATCAGGCCGATGCAGCGGCTGCGGGGGTACGCCCGTTGGTCGGCAGCATTCGGACATTTGCGGCGTCGATCCCGATTCGCTTTTGCCTGCTGCAGGCAGGTGGCTTCAACGAGCCGCGAGGGCTGTTAAGATTCCGCCTCTGATCGAGAAGCCAGGGGAAATAGACGGATGAACGTACAGGTCATCATGCGTGACGGCTCGCCGGAATACGCCGTACTGCCATGGGACGAGTACCAGGCTCTGCTTGCCGCCGTAGGCGCACCATCTTCCTCGGCTACGGTTTCCAGCCCGGACATGCAGCGGCTATCGGCACTTACCGAATTGTCTTCGCTTCGTGAGGGCAAGGGACTCAGCCAGGACACGCTGGCGCGCTCGGTCGGGATCAGTCCCGCCTATCTCGCACTGATCGAGGCGGGCGAGCGGGTTCCCGATGCGGCCATTCGCCGGGCACTGGCCCGCGCATTGGAGATCGATGGCTGGGAGGGCGACGCTTGACCTCGGTATCCATCAGCCGCCAGCACTGGCAGGCATTGCTCGGCGAACTGGATGATGCGCGGCGGCAGCGGCACCTGGTGACCTACCGAGCGCTAATCGAGCGCCTTCAGCTGCCCACGCCGGCGATGCAAACCCTGACCGCGGCACTGGAATACCTGGCCGCTCTGGACGCCCGCTCGGAGCGCCCATTGCGTAGTGCGTTGGTCATCAGCCAGGGCGCCAGCCGTCTGCCGCGAACCGGTTTCTTCGAATGCGCCGCCCGGCTCGGACGGTTCTCCGGCCCAGTCGATGGCGCCGCAGCCGCATCGTGGCATGCCGGCGAGGTGGCTCGGGTGTTCGAATTCGACTATCCGGAGGATGTCTGATGTTGGGAAGGCTGCGTGCCAGGCTCGGGTACTTCACAGCGCGCAAACTGATGAAGTCGCATCGTGCGGTCCAGCAACCGAAACTCTGGCGCTGGATGGAGGGACAGTTCGCGCGCATGGCGGCACAAGGCGATGTCGAGGCCCAGTGTTTCTACGGGCATATCCTCTATTTTCGTGGCCTTGGTCATGGCGCCAAGCGTGAAGGGGTTCGCCTGCTGCGGCTCGCGGCAACGGCCGGTGATGTGAAGGCCGCGTACCAGATGGGCGTCATCAGCCTGAGCGAGGATGCCTCGCACGGCCCTGATGGCAGCGAAGCGGCGCGATGGTGGGCTCAGGCCGCCGAAGCGGGGCACCCGCTGGCGGCGGTTCGCCTCGAGCAGCTCTATCGGGCCGGGGGGCATGGTCTGGCTGCCGACACTCGTCAGGCCGATCGCTACAAGGAAAAGGCAGCACAGCTCGGATTGTGAGCATCCTTCGATGTACTGCCCGCATCCAGGACATGCACGCTCGGGCCGAACGTCTGCTTGGCTTGCCGTTTGGCTTCCGATGCCAGGGCGGCAAGCCTTCCAGCGTCCAGCCGGTCGGTGTGTTCCGGTCGTACATCGACGATCCCAATCGACAGCGACAGGAGGGCAAAGCGCTGCTCGCGCCCGTCTCGGTTGGCAGAGACGAAACCTCCCGATTCCAGGTGCTCGCGTTGGTAGAAGGTTCTGCTGCGGCGTAGAAACTCATGTTGCAGCTGATCGATCCGCTGCAGACCGTCCTGTCCACCCAGAACCAGCATGAAGTCATCGCCACCTATATGGCCGACAAAGTCCACCCGCGGATCGACCCGTTCGTTCAGGCATTGCGCCAGGCACAGCAGGACCTCGTCACCCTTGGCATAGCCGTAACGGTCGTTGAAGGGTTTGAAGTTGTCGATATCCACATAGCAGACCAGCGCTTGGCGCCGTTGCAGCAGCAGGCGAGTCAGGCATTGCTGGATAGGCACGTTGCCAGGTAACAAGGTGAGCGGGTTGGCATGACGCGCCTGCTGGATCTTCAGTTCGGTTATCAGCCTCAGCACATCGATGACCCGGCCGAGGCCGTGATAGCGCCCAGCCTGTGTGATGACAAAATCCTCCTCGATGCGCTGGCGGGCTCGGCTGGTCAGCAGTCGGCTTACCTGCTGCAGTGACTGGTCGAGCTCAACGGCAAGGAAGTCCGTGCTCATCAGGCGGCTCAGGGGTTTGCGCGCCAGCAGGTCGGTCGCGTACGGCTTGAGCAGCGCCTCCGAGATGAGATTGCGGTGGATGACGCCAACGGGCCTGGCGTCGGTATCGAGAACCGCAATCGAGTTCAGGTTGGGCTGCAGGCGAAACGCTTCCAGCATCTCCGCAACCGGGCGATCGGCCGACATGGCCGGTTGCTGGATGAGCAGGGCGCTGAGGTTGCCGGTTTCCTCGCCGAAGGCCGTCTGCACTTCCGACTGGGGCAGCACTTCGTCGATATCCTGAGGCGGCAGCTCCATCGGACGTCCGAGCAGGTAGCCCTGAACCAGATCGATGCCCATGCTGGCGAGCACGACTAGCTCCTCCTGCAGTTCGATGCCTTCGGCGATGACTTGGGCTCGTGAAGCGCGGGCGATCTTCAGGATCGATTCGACGAACTCGCGCTTCACCGGGTCGAGATGGATGCCGTCTATGAAGTAGCGGTCGATCTTCACATAGTCGGGACGCAGCTCCGACCACAGACGCAGGCTCGAATAGCCGGCGCCGAGATCATCCAGGGCGATACTGAAACCCATCGAGCGGTAATGGTGAAGCGCTTTGTCGAGCAGCTCGAGGTCGTCTGCCGGGGCCTGTTCGGTAAGTTCGATCACGACCTCATCGGCGGAGATGCCATAGGCCTGGAGCAGCTCGAGTGTCCGCCCGGGCTTGTGCGTGGCATCGAGCAGGGTCTCTGGCGAGGCGTTGAGGAAGAGTTTGCCGCGTAGCGCGCCCTGGCTGTATCGCCGGCACGCCGTTTCGCGACAGGTCATTTCCAGCTCGTTGAGGCGGCCGGCATGACGGGCCGTGGTAAGCAGGTTGATCGGCGAGTGCAGGGGGCTGTTGGACGGTCCGCGACTGAGCGCTTCGTAACCGAGTATTCGTCGCTCGGAGAGCGACACGATGGGTTGGAACAGGGTGGTGATGTCGCCGTGAGCAAGGATCTGTCCCAGCGTGCTCAACTGCTCGGTGACTGTCATGGGAGGACTCTGGGCTGAAAGAAAAGGGGCCGCATTGCGGCCCCTTCATTTCACGTCACCGTGATGTCAGTTTGATGACATCGCGTGGTTGCGCGCCCTTCAGTGCTTGGCCATTGCCGAGCTGAGACCGAGATAGTCCAGCAGGATGCGACCGCTTTCGGACAGGTAGGCATCGTCCTCTGGTTTCGGTTTGTCCATCTCCTGATGCGGCGTGGTTTCGTCGTCCTTCTCCAGCTTGGCCAGCGGCTGTTCACCCTTCGCCAGCCGCAGCGCGTTCTCCAGCGCTAGCTGACGCTTCTCGATATCCGCCTGCTGAGCACGCCGTTTCTCTTCGTTGAGACTGACGGTGGTTTCGTGCATCAGCTCCTGGGCGAGCGCCAGGCGGTCGCGGGTGAAGACAAAGTCCGGGTTCTCGCCGGTACGCGCCTCATGGCGAGCCTTGAGTTCGGCCAGGAAGGGTTTGAATGGGTTCATGTCGGGATTGATCGCAGCGCGGATGCTGTCCCACGGCAGCGCTTCGGGTAGGGCGCTTTCGCCAATCTCCTTGGTGTCGACATCGGCCGGGT
>JABAHQ010014267.1_pt4 | contig 13289 bp, 12 predicted proteins | sample 7062091 | NCBI WGS metagenome assembly JABAHQ01 (sample SAMN14534359, study PRJNA622989) | marine sediment metagenome | biome: marine biome [ENVO:00000428]; feature: marine pelagic biome [ENVO:01000023]; material: deep marine sediment [ENVO:00002113] | place: India: Gulf of Kutch | collected...
CCTTCATGAACCAGCGGGGCTCATACGCGCCGATCGGCAGCGCGGCAAGGTCGATCGGCCCGAGCCGCCGGCCGATCTCCGCGAAATCCTTGGAGTAGCCCGTGTCGCCTGCAAAGTAGAAGCGCAGGTCGGGATGCTCCACGACGAATCCGCCCCACAGCACCTCGTTGCGGTCAAAGGGCGTGCGCGCGCTGAAGTGCTGGGCGGGAACCTGGTGAATGCGCAGGCCCTGGTAGTCCGTGTATTCCCACCAGTCCTGCTCGATCGCGCCCTCGATGCCCGCGTCGGCGAGCCACGGCTTCAGGCCGAGGGGCACAAATAGTTGGGGCGGCCCGCCGGGCTGCTCCATCAAGCCCTCCAGCGTGCCCAGGTCCAGGTGATCGTAGTGATTGTGGGAGACCAGCACCACGTCGATGTGGGGCAGCCCGTCCAGCCCGAACGCCGGTGGAACCCGGCGCTTGGGACCGGCGAAGGACACCGGCGACGCGCGCTCCGTGAAGTGGGGGTCCGTGAGTAGATTGAGCCCACCCAGTTGCAGCAGCAGGGTGGCGTGGCCGACCCACGTCAGGGAGACCTCGCTCCCGTTGTTGCGCAGGTAGTCCAGGTCGGTGCGCACGAATTCGAAGCGGTAGCCGTTTTCCGGCGCCGGCGGTACGTCGCTCCACATCCGCTGCCAGCGCCACTTCAGAAAGCTCTGCCGCTCCATGTGCGGATGGTTGTTGCGAAAGCCGTCCGGCGTGTGGTGCGGCTTGCCCGGGTTGTAATAGGGGTTCGACTGACAGGCCATCACGCCGAATATCACCGCCACGTGGGCGGCAAGCAGCTTCACGGTATGCATGACGGCTCCTGCTCGGGTGCTCCGACCAATGCCAAGGGATCCGGCGGAACCATCGCGGTCCGCGACTGCAAGCCTTGCGATCATTGAAGCGGCTCCGCAGCGTCCCGGCAGTAGTATCGCCTACGGGGTGCGACGACGTGCCGGCGGCACGGCGCCGCCGGGCCAACCACCCGGGGCAGCGGCTATTCCGCCGGCGGCGGGTTGAGGTCCGCCTCCAGCGCCGCGGAGGTGTAGCCCGACTTCGCCCGCAGAGACAAGTACAACAGCACGTGCGCCGTGAAGCCCAGCGGCAGCGTCACCGCCCCCACGATCGCACCCAGCAACGGCGTGAACGGCCCCACGCCCGCCCCGCCTTGCAGCAGCAGAAACATCAACGGCAATAGCCCCGCCACCAGCATGAAGAAGCAGAAGACGATCATGCCCTTGACCAGCTCCTCGCGCAGCAGGCTGATCGAGCCCGCCATCGCTCGCACGGTGCGGCGCTGCTCGACAACGATGATCGGAATGGTCACGGACAGCACGCCGCCCAGAAAGATCCCCGGCAGGATGAGAAACATGATGCCCGTCGAGATCAGCAGCGCCGTCACCAGGTAAGCCGCAATGGCGGACCACAGTGGTCGCGTGAACGTATGCCGGTACACCTCCGCCACGGTCGGCTCGCCGCCCAGCAAGCTGCGGGTCACCGCCTGCGTGATCGCCGTGAGCGTCACCCCGTTCACCACCACCGTCGCCCCCAGGAACAGGAAGAAGATGCGGGGGTCCGGTGCGCCGGGCACCAGCAGCAGCACCTCGAATCCAAGCAGGGCCAGGTGCGGGAACAACGCCACCAGCACCAACAGCATCAGGTGGTCGCGGTACACGCGGAACGCACCGGCGATAATCTCGCCGGTGGACAGGGGCTGCAGATAGTGTTGGACGGGCGATGCATCCATGCGTTTGCCGGGGTCAGGCCGATGCGCCGGCGCGCTGCGCCTCCCGCTGGCGCAACTCCAGGCGGCGAATCTTGCCGGTGGTCGTAAGAGGGAAGTCGTCAAGGTACTCGATCTGACGCGGGTACTCGTGGCGTGCCAGATTGTCCTTCACGAAGTCCTGGATTTGCCGGCTCAGCTCCTCCGACGGCTTGACGCCGGGGCTCGGCTTGATGAAGGCCTTGACCACGTGCCCGCGCAGCGGGTCCGGGGCCGCCACGGCGGCAGCAAGGGCCACGGCCGGGTGCCGCAGCAGCGCTTCCTCGATCTCCGTGGGGCCAATGCGGTGCCCGGCGCTGATGATGACATCGTCGGCGCGCCCCTTGAACCACAGATAGCCGTCCGGGTCCGTTTCGGCCAGATCGCCGGTCAGGGCCCAATCGCCGATGAACTTCTCCGCCGTGGCCTGCGGGTTGCGCCAGTACTCCAGAAAGAACACCGGGTCCTCCCCGCGGTGCACGGCGACCTGCCCCAACTGCCCCGCCGGCAGCGGCTGCCCCGTGTCGTCCACCACCGCCACGCGGTGGCCGGGGTAGGGCCGCCCCATGGAGCCAGGCCGCACCTCCCACAGCGGTGCGCTGTTGCCGACGATGTAGTTGATCTCCGTCTGCCCGTAGATCTCGTTGATGCGCACGCCCAGATGCTCTTCCGCCCAGCCCAGGGTGCTGGCGCTGAGCGCCTCCCCGCCGCTCATGACGGTGCGCAGGTTCATCTTGTAGCGCTCCCGGATGCCCGTGAGGTGGGCCATCATCTTCAGGGCGGTGGGCGGGATGAAGGCGTTGCGCACCCCATAGACCTCCATCCGGCGCAGCATCCGCTCCGGATCGAAGCCCCCCTGCCCCTTGTACGCGACGTTGGGAATGCCGTAATGCCATGCGGCCAGCAGCGCATCGGCCAGGCCTCCGATCCAGGCCCAGTCGGCGGGCGTATAAAAGCAATCCCCATCCTGCGGGAAGAACTCGTGGGACAGCTCGAAGCCCGGCAGGTGTCCGATGAGAAAGCGGTGGGCGTGCAGCGCGCCCTTGGGATTGCCCGTCGTGCCCGAGGTGTAGATGAGCAGCGCCGGGTCGTCCGCCGCGGTGTCCACGGGCTCGAGCCGGCCCGTCGCCGCCCGCAGCGCCTCGTCGAAGTCCAGCCACGGCCCGTCGTGCACACCGGCCGGGAGTCCATCCACCACGAGTACCGTGCGCAGGTCCGGCAACTCCGGCAACAACTCCGCAATCAACTCCAGGTGCTCGCGCTCGACGATGATGCCTTTCGCCCCGCTGTCGGACAGCCGATACAGCAGGGCGTCGTGCCGAAAGAGCACCGTCAGCGGCACGGTAACCATCCCCAGCTTGTACACGGCCAGATGGGCGAGGGCGGCCTCCGGCCGCTGCGGCAGCAGGATCGCAAAGCGGTCGCCGCGCGCCATTCCTCGGCCGGCCAGCACCAGCGCCAGCCGATCCGAGACCGCTTTCAGGCCGTGGAACGTGAGCTGACTGCGCCGCCCGTCGTGGTCCTCGTAGTACAGCGCCACGCGATCGCGCAGGGCCGGGTTCGCGGCGTGCCGGTCGCAGACATCGTGGGCGATGTTGTAGCGCGGCGGCACCTGCCAGCGAAAGCCCTCGTAGACCTCCCCATAGGAGCCGGCGCGCGGGTCAATCTCCCGGGGGCGCATACCACGCATCAACAGGCCTCAGCGATTGGACGGCATGGAAGTGAATGGGGAAATCCCAGCGGCTCGACGGTCCCGCACTCAGTCGGCGGGGTCGTCCGCGGCCCGCTCCTGTTGCGGCAACGGGACCGGTCGCGGGCTTTCTCCGCCGATCATGTCCTCGATGAACGGGCGCAGCAACGCCAGCAGATCCTCGCCCAGTTCCGTCAACGTGAAGCCACGGCCCCGGCAGGAGGGGCAGCGCCCGTCATAGTTGATCTGCGACACGCCCATGGTCACGAACCCGGGCTGTTGACCGCTCCCACGACAGCGGGGGCAGGTGCGCTTCAGATCCGTAATGACCATGCAGCGTCCCTCTAGCGGCTGCCTTGCCCGGATGCGGGCAACGGTGTCGTCGGCACGGCGGGTCACCGGCCGGTGCTGCCGAAGCCCCCCGCCCCGCGCCGGGTCTCGCGCAGGTCGTCCGCCTCCACCAGCTCGACCGATTCCAGCCGCCGCACCAGCAATTGTGCGATGCGCGTCCCCAGCAGGGTCTCCGCCTCCGCGGTGCCGTTGTCCGCGGCTGTCCCCACGTAGCGCAGCACCACCCGGATGCGCCCGCGGTAGTCCGGGTCGATCACCCCCACACTGTTCGCCTGCAGAAAATCGGCCTTGACGATACTGGAACGGGGCAGCACTTCGCAATAAAAGCCCGCCTCCGGCTCCACGGAGATTCCCGTATCGAAAGCGAACACGGACGGACGCAGGGCCTCGACCGCCATGGCGGTGAGGTCGAAACCCGCATCCGTGGGGTGCGCCTTCGCCGGCAGGGGCATGTCGGGATAATGGCGTTGCACGCGCAGGATCACGCAAAGCTCCGGATGCGGGTTTGCCCCCGGTCGCTGCCGGTGGCTGCCCTACAGGTTGAGGGCGACAATGGTCACGCCGTCGCCGCCCTCGCCGGCTTCGCCGGGGCGGAAGGCGGCGGTATAGCGGCTGTCCTGAAGGTGCTCTCGCAACCCGATCTTGAGCCGCCCCGTGCCGTGCCCATGAATCAGCATCACCGGCGACACATGCTTCATCGTGCAGTGGTCGAGGAAGCGCTCGGCTTCCTCCAGCGCCTCCTCCAACCGCAGTCCCCGCAGGTCGAGCGTATTCTCGGCCGTGGACAGCGCAAACGCGATCCGGGCCGAAGCCTCCGCCACCGCGGGCGCCGGCTCCTCGTGCCGGTGCGGGCGCTTGCCGGCGGGTTTTCGCTGGTCGGGCGCGATTTCCTCCTGCGCCACCTCCATGGTGACGGCGCCCAGGCGCACCCGCGCCCGCCGCCCGCCGTCCAGCACGGTCTCCAGCACCGCGGAGCGCCCCAGGTGGGGCAACCAGACCGCGCTATCGGGCGCCAAGGCGGTCAGGTCGGCCGGTCCCGCGGACGCGGCACGCGGTTGAGCGGCCTCCGCCACCGGCAGTTCCTGCTCCAGGTCACTCAGGCGCTGTTGAACGCGCTGCACCGTCTGCAGGCTGTTGGCCTGCTGCAACTCGCGGGTCACCTCCGCGATGCGGCGACGGGCCTGCCGCAACTCCCGGCCCACCGCGCCCCGCTCCCGGCGCTGAATGCCGCGCTCGCGGTCCGAGAGCGCCTCGCGCTTGCGGTGCAGCGCCGCCTCGCGCTCTTCCAGCCGCGTGGCCTGTTGCCGCAGGTGGGCCTGCGCGTCGTCCAGTTGGCGCTGTCGCTGATAGATCTGCGCCAGCAGGGTATCGACCGCTGCCGGCCGCTCCGCCAGCGCCGCCTCCGCCTGCCCCACCAGCGCCTCGGGAAGGCCGTAGCGGCGGGCGATGTGCATCGCGAAGCTGGCGCCCGGCAAACCCACGGTGAGGCGAAAGGTGGGGCGCAGTGCCTCCACGTCGAAGGCCATCGCCCCGTTGACGATCCCGGGGTGGTGCGCGGCCAACTCCTTGAGCTCCCCGAAATGGGTGGTCACCACCGCGGTCGCCCCCTTCTCCAGCAATGCCTGCAGCACCGCCCCTGCCAGCGCGGCACCCTGGGCGGGCTCGGTGCCGGTGAGCATTTCGTCGAGCAGCACCAGGGTGTCCGGGCCCGCTTCGGCCAGCCAGTGGCTCATGAAGCGGATCTGGGCGGAGAACGTGGAGAGGGACGCCTCCAGGCTTTGCTGATCGCCGATGTCGGCCCACACGTCCGTGAACCAGTCCAGCCGCGTCGATGGCCGTGCCGGAATGTGCATCCCGTGCTGCACGAGCAGCACGCACAGCCCGACCGCCTTCAGCAGCACCGTCTTGCCGCCGGTGTTGGCGCCGGAGATGACCAGGCAGCGCGCGTCGCCTCCCAGATGCACATCGTTGCGCACGATGCCGTAGGGCGCCTCGTCCGGGTCGTTTCCCAGCGGCATCCCGCGCCCGTGTGCCTCCAGCAGCAGCAGCGGGTGCGCCACGCCCTGCAGCCGCACCGTGCGCTCGCGCTCCACCGCGGGTGCGATGCCCTGGTACGCCTCGCTCAGCAGTGCCTGCGCGTGCAGCAGCTCCAGCTCACTCACCCAGCCACGCCAGGTTCGTGCGCAGGTCCGCGGCGGCCTCGCCCACCACGTGCGAGAGCTCGCGCAGAATGCGGTCCTGCTCCATTTCCAGCAGGCGCTCGGTCAAGGCCAGGGCGTTGGTGTCCTCCATCACCTGCTGCGGCTCGATGAACAACGTCGCCCCGGATGCCGAGACATCGTGCACGATGCCGGGCAACTGCCCCTTGAAGTCCACCTTGACCGGGAGCACATAGCGCCGCCCACGCACCGTGTACAGTTGATCCTGGAACACATTCTCCAGCCGGCTCGCACGCAGCAGGCCCTCCAGCTTGCCGTGGATCTCCTCGCGACGGGTGTGGAGCTCCGCCCGCAGCCGGCTCAGCTCCGGATAGGCCTGCTCGTTGAGCGCCCCCGCGGGCGTGAGGGCGTGCCCCAGCCGCTCCACCAGATCGCGCAAGGGCACCAGCCCGGCGGCCAGCTCGGCGAGCCGCGGCGCGTCCGGCGCCGCCTGCAGCTCCGAGCGCAGCTGCAGGGCGCAGCGTTGGGTGCTCAAGACCGCCGCGAGCTCGTCGGGCTCCAGGCGTCCCTGCCGGGTCGCGCGCTCCAGCAACGCATCCAGTGCCTGCACACCGTCGAATTCCAGCCGTCCGCCCTCCCGGCGCAGCGCCTTGACCTCATCGATCAGGGCCAGGGAGTGCCGCACCGCCCCCAGGCGGGGCAGGGGGGCGAGCCGCGCCAGGCGCTCGCGGCCGTAGGGCGTCACGATGCGCTCTTGCAGGGCGGCCACGACCTGTGGCCACTCCAGCCCGGCGGCGGAAGCTGTGCGGGGGTCCGATTCCGATGGCAACACGGGGGGCATGTGCGGTCAGGCAGCGTACAGTTGGCGCAGGTAGCGCACGCAGTCCTCCTGCGTCAACGCACCCAGGCGCGGCAGGCTGACCACGCGCGTGCGGGGCCAGGGCAGGGCGCCGTCCGGCGGAGGCGCCCAATCGTCGGGCACGATCACCACCACCGGTGTTTCCTCCAGCGCGGGCAGCGCATGCCGCAGGTGGGTGAGAATGCGGAACGCGGTTTCCTGTGGATGCTCGATCAGCACCAGGTCCGCCCGCGCGTCCTCCAAATCCTCCACGATGCCGGCGAGGTACGCGGTGAACAGCTCCTCGTTGCGGTCACGCAGGGTCTCCTTCACCTTCTCCCGAACCGCCTCCTCCGGCAAGCGCATGCCGTCCTCGTTCGTGCGCAGGGCGTGGTGTGCATCGGTGGTCAGCGCGTCCAGGGGCTCATAGGTATGGTGGATCACCCGCGAGTGTTCCTCATGAAAGCCGGGGAACAGTTCCCCACACGCACGCACCAGCGCCGGGCGGTTCTCGGCGAGGGAGGGCACGATCACCGCCCGGTTGACCAGGGCGCGGGAGAACCAACGCCGCTCATGGCGGCCGCGGAGGCCCTCCAGCCGATCCAGCAGGGCCGGCATGTGGTCGTCCAGCCATTGATCGAAGGCATCGCGCACCCATTGCCGTGCCAAGGCATCCTGCGCCGCCGCGATCTTGACCTGCTCCTCCTCGTAAAAGCGCTGTGCCGCCGCACCTTCGGACAAGCCGTGCTCCGTCTCCATCCGCGCCGTGACCAGTTGCTGCTGCAACCCGCGCAGGCGCTCGCGGGAGGCGGCCGTAATGACCATCATGCCCGCCTGCAGATAATGCTGCACCGGCTCCAGCGACAGGGAGCGCAATGCATCGGCGTCGACAAACGGGGAGAGGTCGAACCAGCGCTTCTTGGGTACACCGCGCAACGCCTGCAGCACGGCACCCGCCTCCTCCTGATCGTGGCTGAACACGAGCACCTGCTTCACACCGGCCGGCAGGCTGCCGCTCCACACCTGCAGCGCCTCGCCGGCCTCCAGCAGGTCGGCCAGCTTGGCCTGCGCCTCGCCCAGCACGCCTTGCTCCTGCTGCAGCATCAGGAGGCGATTGTCTGCAATGGATCGCCCCTCCTGCGCCTTGCGGGTGCGCATGGCCAGCTCATCCATCTGCTCGCCCAGGGCCGCCGGGGTGAGCCGCGGCGGGTCTCCGGGCACCGGCCGGTATGGCAGGTCGCGCCAGGGCAGCAATGTGTCCAGGGGCGCCAGCAAGGGCAGCAGATCGCCCTCCAGGGGCACCAGATGGGGCTCCTCCACTTGAGCGCCCGTCCCTTGCGCCTCCCACGGCCCGGTCTGCAGCAGCAGGGTGGGCTCGCGAAACGTACCGTCCGCCGGGCTGGCGAGGGTGGAGCAACGCCGGAAGCCCCGCGCCCGCAGGCACGCTGCCAGGGTCTCGCGCACGATCGGCACGCCGCCTGCGCACACGATCGGCAGGTCGGTCTTGGACTCCGCGATCCGGGTCAGGGCCGCGGAGCGTTGCCAATGGCGGAGGCGCGATTCCGCCGCCTTGTGCACCGCATCGCGCAGAGCCGTGTAGCGGGGAGAACCCGCGTTGAGCTGGCCCAGATCCAGCAGCAGTTGAAACTCCACGCCGCCCACGCGGGCCCCGGCGATCCGATCCGCCGGCAGCCCCGGACAGAGAAAGAGCCCGCGCGGCTCGCGGATCAACCCCGGGCTGCCCTCGCGCGGCAGCTTGGCCTTCTCCTGGCGCGTGACGATCTTCAGCCATGCGTCCGGAGGCAGCGCCTCCCCCTCGTGGAGGATCGACTCAATCTCGGCAAAGCCGAGCACCGTCCCCGGCCGCACGCCGCTGGGGGTGATTTCCCGGCCTGCGGGGTGCCCATCGCGCAATCGCAGTGACGTGATATACTCGTTGACCTGAATCCGAGGAAAGTCCTTGGGGAAGGCGCGCACGATCAGTGCCGGATCCGCCACCGCGAAGCGTGAACGGTTCTCAAGAATCAGCTCGACCGGGGGGGAATGCTGCACCAGCTGTTTCAGCCCATGCTCCAGCGTGGGAAGCGTCAGCACGTGGGTCGCGTGGTGCCCGTCGCCGTCGCTCACCTTGCGCAGCAGATTGAGCCGCTTGTGCCAGTCCTCGCCGCCGGCGGCCTCGCAGAACAGGAAATCGACCCGCTCACGCTGCCATTGATGGGGCAGGAAGGCGCGGGCGAAGTAGGCCAGTTCGCTGGCGCTGGAGAAAATCGCCGCGGCAAACGGGTCGTCGGGCAGACTGTTCCGGAGGTGGTGGAAGACGTTCTTCCAGATAGCCGGGGTCAGTCCCAGAGCGACGAATTTTACCAGCTCGGCAGGCCGGGGTGGACGTTTAGGTCCGCGAGCGATTAGGATCGTTACACAGTTTAGCAGGCTATATCAAAAAAACCGGTCACCATGTCCGACGACAAGCCATCTATGGATATTGAAATCACCGGCGGGGACCAACCCGAAGGTGAGCAGCCCGCGGCCGGGGAAGACTACCCCCAGGATTTCGCGGATGCGGAAGCGGAGTCGGCCGAGGCCGTCACCGAGCTTCCCGAGGCCATCGAAGTCAAGCAGGGCGACTGCCCGGAGCTGGAGCTGGAAAAGCTGCGGCCGACCTGCACGCTCGCCGAGCAGAATTATCAGGCGGTGCAGGAGCATATCAAGACGATTCGCTCCGCCAACGATGTTCTGCGCAAGTTTCATGCGCGCGACGGCAGCGTGTCGCCGCGGGACGTGGAGACGGCCAAGCAGCAATTCCACGATGCCAAGCAGACCTATATGCAACTGGGCAACAAGATCAACGAGGGCATCAAGGCCGTGCATGTGATGGCCAAGACCTACCCGGAAGACCTGCTGCTGCAAAACCTGTACAGCGCCTACCTCGCCAAGCTGCTGGGCTCGCTGGAAACGCGAAACCCGGTGGAACCCTACGTGCGGCGGATCGCGGACATCCCGTTCAATTTCGACCGGGAGGACATCATCCTCACCGAGGAGGAAGAGCGGCGGGATATGACCGTGGAGGCCAAGCGCGCCGACGTGCTGGCCCTGGCCGAGGAGCGGGTGAACCGGCTGGAGGCGCGCTACCAGAAGCGCCAGCTTCAGAACCGCCTGCGGCAGGAGGAGCGCCCGGCGCGCATTCTCAATCAACTGTTGCGCATTTCGCGGCAGGATCCGTCGGATATCCATACGCTGATCTGGCTGGCGCAGTTGCTGGCCGCGGAGTATCCGAAGCAGCGGGACCAGAACAGACGCCTGGAGATGCGCGACGACATCCTGACCTACTGCCAGCGGGCGTTCGGCCTGATCGACGACTTCCTGAACATGCAGGGCATCGAGAACCTGAGCGAGCGCGACAAGCGCCGCTCGGAATACGTCAAGACCATCACGCAGATTCGCAAGCCGCTCCTGCAAAACATGTAGGCCGGCCCTGCGGCCTTGGGTCAAAAACCGGTGCCGACCTGCGCCAGCACGTTCTCGCCCTCGTCCGTCCACAGCAGCTGGAAGTAGAAGTTCTGCAGGCCCTCGAAGGAGACGCCGGCCCGGCCGTGCAGGTCTTCCTCGCGCTCGGTGGAGTGCAGGAAATCCACCTCGCTCACCAGCTGAATCCCCTGATACAATTGCGCCTTCAACCCGAAGACGAAGAACCGGTTGTCCAGGTACAGGTTGAACAGCACCCCGCCCCAATCCTGAAACGGAAACAACTCAAAGGTCGAGATCGCGAACAGCGAGGCGGTCTTGTCGTCAATGCGCGCTTCGCGCTCCTCGCTCTCCTCCACACCCCGCGCCAGGAAGCCTACCGCAACGTAGCTGCGGAACTCGTCCAGGCTCAGCACCTGCAGCTTCGCCTTGAGCTCCCCGGCGTCGAACTCGTGGGTCGGCTCGATGTTGAAGTTGAGGTCGGCGAGCAGTTGGAAGGCGCCCAGTTGCAGGCCGTAGCGTAGATTGTAGAGATTGAGCACCGGCTCGGAGACGTCGGTGAGTTCCAACGTTCCGTGGAAGGTATGCGTGACCGGCTGATTGAGGGCGGTCGGCCAGTCGATGACACCGGCGGCGTAAATGCCCTGCTCCAGCTCAAACGCCCAGGCGGGCCGTGCGGGTAACAGCAACGTCAGGCAGGCCAGCAGCAGCCCGCCGCGGATGATGCGACTCATGCGGCCCCTCCCGTCCATGGAATGGGTCGGCGGCACGAGAGTGGCCGCGGAGGCCACCCGTCACCGCAAGATTGCCTACCAGTATAGCAGATTGGCGGGACGTTCCGCGCGCTATGCGGACTTGCCGAAGGAAAGCGCCAATCGCTCCACCATGTTCAGGGTAAAGGTGTCCCCCAATCCGTGGGCAAGGCTACTGGCGATGGAGAGTTCCTCGCGGGCCTCCTTCAGGCGGCCTTCGTCCAACGCCAGCGCCGCCAGGCGCAGGTGGACACGCGCGATGCCGCCGCGATCCTGCTCCAGCTTGTACAGTTCCAACGCCTTGCCCAGCAGCTCGGGCACCTGCGAATAGCGCCCGGAAAGGCGCAGCGCCTCCGCGTAAAGCTCCATCGCCAAGGCATAGGCCTGGTTGGGCAGCCGCTCGTCCACCAGGATCTGATCCACGTGGGCCATGGCCCCTGCCTCGTCGCCGTTCATCAGCGCGCTTTGGGCGGCCAGCAGCAGCACCTGATAGCGGGAGATTTCCGACTCGTCGCCCTCGCCGAGTTCCGCGACCGCCTGCTCCAGCACCTTCTGCGCCTCCTGGAAATTGTGGTCGCTGAGGTGGAAGAACCCGATCAGCGCCAGCGCCCCACCGCTCCAGCTCACGCGCTGCAGCTCGGGCAATTCGACCAGAAAGCGCAGGTTGTCCACCGCGCGCGCCGCCTGCCCGCGGTTGAAGTAGACGTGCTCGCCGGGCGTATCGTAGTAGGGATCGCGCACACTCTTGCGCAACGTGAAGGCATCGAGCAGATAGAGTTGCGCCAACCGAAACCGATCGGCGATACCCGGCAACTCCTTGTTCTGCAAGCCATTGCGCGCGGCCTCGACCTGCTCGCCGAATGTCGGCGCGCTGCTCCAGCGACTGCCCCACTCCTGCATCACGGGCAGGCCGGACAGCATCGGCTCGTGCATGGATTCGGCGAACTTGACCGGGTTGGGAAGCTGCTGGTCCAGATAGCGGTGCGCGGTGAGAAAGCCCATCGTATGGGGCACCAGCATCACCACGAACATCAGGCCGAACAGCAGGTCCCACACCCGCATCTGCTCATCCACGCCGAAGAGCAGGCGCTGCAGGCGCGTCGGGACGCGCGTCAGACGCAGCCCCAGGAAGTACACGCCGTCAAAGGCGAAGACGTCCTTGCCTTCCACCTGCCCCAGCCACCAGTAACCGGGAAACACCAGCCGGGCCAGCAGGAGGCACATCACAAAGGTCGCCAGCAGCAACAGAACGCTCGCCGCCAGGTAGAGCGCAACCCCGCTCCAGTCCAGCGGGTCCCGCTGCCACAGGACGACACCGGGCAGGCCCAGCCCGCCGGCGAGAAACACCACGTACAATGGCAGATTGATCAGCCAAAAGGTCATGAGCGCGCTTACGATTCAGATTCTGGCCGCAAGGCCGCAAAGCTGACGCGGTACGGGGCCGTATCGCTCTCTTCCGCGGTCAGCACCTGCCACTGCCCGGACAGCGCCGCAACACGCTGTGGCGTGCTCGTCCAGGCCGGGTCCAGATTTGGCTTCACCGCCAACTGTCGCTCCGCGAAGCCCTGGTAGAGGAACAAGCCGCCGGGGCGCAGCAATTGCGGTACCTTGCGCAGGAAGTTCCAGTCGGTAAACCCGAACGCACACACCAACGCGAAACAGCCCGGCTTCCAAGGCATCGCGGCAACATCCGCCTGCAGCCACGTGATCTTCGGGTGCGCGCCCCATTGCTGCCGCGCGGCTCGCAGGGCCCTGCCGGACAGGTCCACCCCGACGGCCCGGTCCACCCGATCCACCGCACCCGCAATGCCGCTGCCCAGGCCGCAGGCGGCGTCCAGCATCCATCCGCCGCGGATCCGGTCGCGAAAGCGCGTCACCAGCGGATTCGGTTCCAGCACGAGGCCTTCCGCGACCCGTGCCGCGTAGCGCTGGTCCCACTTCGCGCGGATTTGTGCAAGCGTCATGTCGGGCTCGTCGCGAAGCCTCTCCGGTGTCGCCTTTTCCCCTGTCCCTCCATGCTATCAACTTGTCACAAACGGGCGGAAAGGGTAAGAGGAAACCCAACGGATTGAGCCGTCTTCTCTTGCCCGCGGCCCGCGCATCATGGACGATACCACGCGGCACGACAGCCCGCCATCGCCGCCGTCATCCGACCAGTTGGACGTCGCCCTGCGTCCGATGAGCCTACAAGACTACGTGGGACAGGTCGAGATCAAGGCCAATCTGCGTGTGTTCATCGACGCCGCCGTCAA
>JABAHQ010052996.1_pt2 | contig 13278 bp, 18 predicted proteins | sample 7062091 | NCBI WGS metagenome assembly JABAHQ01 (sample SAMN14534359, study PRJNA622989) | marine sediment metagenome | biome: marine biome [ENVO:00000428]; feature: marine pelagic biome [ENVO:01000023]; material: deep marine sediment [ENVO:00002113] | place: India: Gulf of Kutch | collected...
CGAGCTTCGGCCAAATCGATTTGGATCAGCAGATCGACGTCTTCCGCGAACGCATGCAGCGCATGACCGGAGACAGCTCGGTCGAGCAGTTCACGAATCCTGAGAAGCGTGAAGAACTTGTGCAGAGCTTCCTTCTGCGCAGCCAGTTCGCCGGGATCAGCAATGCGGCCGCAGGATCAGCGGCTGTGGGTCTCATGCAAAACGTCGTTCAGTTCGGCGAATCCTTGCGCGCATCGCGCATGCCGGCCGGCGCGTTCCGGATCCTGTAGATCAGGTCGGTACCCAGCGTTACTTGTTTGTCGCGCGGGGCCGGCCCCCAGGTCGGCGCGCATCATGTGCGCGCCGGAACTCCCGCCGCGGTTGGCCGCGTCGATTGGGCCGAAGCGGCCTGAGATGTGGCCCTATCTTTCCTAGGCCCCGGCCCACCCTGGCGCGAGCGGCGCAGGATGAGTTGCAGGCGATTGAAGGAATTCGCCGTCCCTTGCGTTTCCTTCTCGGCAAGGAAAGCATCGAGTTCGGGCCACGCCTGAATAGCGCGATCGAGCACCGGATCGCTTCCCGCGGAATACAGACCTGCCCGGATCATCATCTCGGATTGCTCGTAGGCGGCCAGCAAGGACCGCGCTTCGGAAATTGCTTCGTTTTCCGTGTCGGTTGCGGCGCCCGGCAGACTCCGCGAGACAGAGCGTAGAAGGTTGATGGCTGGATAGCGGCCCCGCTCGGCGATCCGGCGCTCAAGAACCACATGGCCATCCAGGACACCCCGCAGGATATCCGAAACCGGTTCCTCCATATCGGACCCGGCCACAAGGACTGACAGGATGGCAGTGATCGTGCCTGAATCGCCAGCCCCGGGGCCGGCACGCTCGCAGAGCTGCATGATGTTGTGCGCGGTCGAGGGCGGATAGCCCCGCAGGGCCGGAAGCTCTCCGGCGGTCGCCGCGACTTCGCGGTGTGCCTCGGCGAACCTGGTCACGGAATCGGCCAAGAACAGAACGTGCCGGCCGGCATCCCGGAAATGCTCGGCAACGGCCATGGCGGCCCACGCGCATCGGCGCCGGATAAGCGGCGATTGGTCGGATGTCGCGGCGATGACGATGGACCGCGCCATGCCCTCAGGCCCCAGCACGCTTTCTGCGAATTCGCGCAGCTCGCGCCCGCGTTCCCCGATCATCGCGATTACGGTCAGATCGGCCTCGAGGTTCGCCGCGAAATGGGCGAGAAGGCTCGACTTGCCGACGCCTGACCCTGCAAAGAGACCGATGCGCTGTCCTTCGACGATGGGAAGCATCGTGTTGAAAACGCGCATTCCCGTCTCGAGCCGCCGGCCGAGGCCGCGGCGCGTGGCGGGGGGAGGCGGGTCGGCGCGCAGCGGTCGCGCAGCCGGACCGCGCCTTAGCGGCCGACCATCCAGCGGGCGACCGTAGGGATCGACGATCCGGCCGATCCAGCTGTCATCCGGCGCGATGTCGATGGGGCCGAGCAGGGCCACCCGGTCGCCGAGGGAGACCCCTTCGGGTGTGGAATCAGGCAGCATGAGGAGTTCGTCGGAATCAATGCGCAGGACCTCACCGCAATTGACCGACCCGTCGGCCATGTGAAGGCGCAGCCGGTCGCCCAGTCGCGCAGCATCGCACAGACCCTTGATATGCAGCACGCCTGCATCCGCGCGGACGACGCGTCCGATCGGCCGAACGGGGCGGAGGGCGCCGAGTTCAGAGGTCAGTGTGTCGAAGCCGTCATCCATCATGGTTCGCATCCTCAATATGTCACCAACCATTTCTAAAGGAATCGCGGTTAAGCCTTGATTGAAGTTGATCGAGGGAGAAGCCCCGATGTTTGAAAAGCTGCAAATCTTTCAGACTGCCGATGCGATGGCGCGTCATGCTGCTACGCGCCAGGCCGTCATCTCGCAGAACGTCGCGAACGCCGACACGCCGGGCTACCGCGCCCGCGACATGGCGGATTTCGCAAGCGTATGGAATCCCAACAAGTCCGGCGCCATGCGCGCCACGCGCGCTTCGCATCTCAACGGTGCGATGCCGCAGCAGATGCCTGGCGCCCGTCCCGTCGCGACCACCGATACCGCGCCGAACGGCAACACCGTTTCACTGGAAGAAGAGATGGTGAAAGCCGCCCGTACCAAGGGCCAACACAGCCGCGCGCTCGCGGTCTATCGCAGCGGCCTTTCGGTCCTGCGCGCCTCCCTGGGTCGGAGATAAAGGAAAAGAAGATGAGCGATTTCAGCAATTCCCTTTCCGTGGCCGCCAGCGGGCTCCGGGCGCAAGCACAGCGTATCCGGCATCTGTCGGAGAATATCGCGAACGCCGATACGCCCGGCTACCGGCGCAAGACCGTTGCGTTCGAAGTGGCCGGAGGATTCGAGGCGGACAAGGGCGAGGTGCGCACAGGGCGGGTTCAGCTCGATCAGAGCGAACTCACGCGGGTCTACGATCCCGCCCATCCCCTCGCCGATGAGACAGGTCACTACGACGGAACGAACGTCGACCTGGTGATCGAGATCGCTGACGCGCGCGAAGCGCAACGCAGCTACGAGGCGAACCTGAAGATGTTCGACCAGACACGTCAGATGTCGGGGGCCCTCCTCGATCTTCTGCGCCGATAAAGGAGCTCCAGAATGGATATCAATGCACTCAACGCGGCCCAGCGTTACGCTGCCGCGCGCCCGGCCACTGAACCCGAGCCGGGGCAGGGAAGTGCGGGCGAGGCCTTTGCCGGTCTCGCCCGGGACTTCGCCGCAACGATGCAGCAGGGCGAGGAAACGGCGAAGGCCGCGATGGTCGGACAGGCCGATCCCCACGCGATGGTGACGGCATTGTCGCAGGCGGAACTCGCCGTCGAAACGGTCGTGACCGTCCGCGACAAGGTCGTCGAAGCCTACCAGGAAATCCTGCGGATGCCGGTCTGACCGGCTCTACTTCTCATGGATCAGGCAGTTTTCTACGACACGCTCCGCCAGGGGCTGTGGGTGGCGGTCATCACCTCCATGCCCATCCTGACCGTCGCGCTGGTGGCGGGTCTGGTGGTCGGCCTGTTCCAGGCGCTGACCTCGATCCAGGAAATGACGCTGACCTTCGTGCCGAAACTGGCGGCGATCGTGATCGTCTTCTGGGTCTCGATGGGGTTCATGACCGATGCCATCGTCGCCTTTTTCCAGCGGCAAATCGTGCCGATGATCATCGGAGGCTGAATACATGGAAAATGCAACCTATGCCGCGCTGACCCGTCAATCGGGCCTTGTGCGCGAAATGCAGAGCGTCGCGAACAACATCGCGAACTCCGCCACCACCGGCTTCCGTGCCGAAGGTGTCGTCTTTTCGGAATTCGTCCAGGCGGCCGAATCCGGCCCGTCGCTCTCGATGGCCGCGGCGCGGGTGCGCACGACATCCGAACTTCAGGGCGGCTTGCGTGAAACCGGCGGCTCGCTCGACTTCGCGATCGAAGGGGACGGCTATTTCCTGATCGAAACGCCCCAGGGCGAGCGGCTGACCCGTGCCGGCAGTTTCTCGACCTCGCCGGCTGGCGATCTCGTCACGAATGACGGCTTCCGCGTGCTCGATGCCGGCGGGGCGCCGATCTTCATTCCGCCCGACGCGACCGACCTTTCCGCCGCCGCCGATGGCACCCTGAGTGCCGGAGGACGCCCGCTGGCGCAACTCGGCCTCGTTCAGCCCGTCGACCTCAACGGCCTCACCCGCGAGGACGGTGTGATGTTCCGCTCCGAAGCCGGGGTCGAGCCTGCGCAGGGCGGCCGAATTGTCCACGGGTTCCTCGAAGCATCGAACGTGAACCCGGTCGATCAGATCGCCCGGATGGTGCAGGTCCAGCGTGCCTACGAGCTTGGCCAGAGCTTCCTCGATTCCGAGAACGAGCGCATTCGCAGCGCGCTCAAGACCATCATCCGCTAACGCCCGCCAACCTACAGGAGCCTCGACATGCGCGCCTTGCACATCGCCGCCACCGGGATGTCCGCCCAGCAGATGCGGGTAGAGACCATTTCGAACAACCTCTCCAACATGTCCACGACGGGCTACAACGCCCGGCGTGCCGAGTTCGCCGACCTGCACTATCAGCAGATGGCCCGCGCCGGCACGATCAACGCGTCGGACGGAACGGTCCTGCCGACGGGCATTCAGCTTGGCCTGGGTGTCCGCCCGGCGGCAGTCTCCATGCAGATCCAGCAAGGTTCGGTCACCGCGACGGGCGGCGATCTGGACGTCGCGATCGAAGGCCGGGGCTATCTGGAGGTCACGCTACCGAACGGGCAGGCGGCCTATACCCGCGATGGCGGGCTGAAACGCTCGGGCGACGGGCTCATCGTCACGTCGGACGGTCATCCCGTTTCCCCCGAGATCGCGATCCCGGCCGATGCGGTGTCGGTTTCCATCAACCCCGACGGAGAGGTCTATGCCTACTTCCAGCAGGGCGGGCAGGGCGAGCTTCTCGGCCAGTTCACCATGGCGGGCTTCACGAATCCCAAGGGGCTCGAAGCGATCGGCGGCAACATGTTCGTCGAGACGGAAGGCTCCGGCCCTGCCGTCCTGTCCGCACCCGGTCTCGACGGGCTGGGGTCGCTGCGGCAAGGCTATCTCGAGGACAGCTCGGTCGATGCGGTGCGCGAAGTGACCGAATTGATCGAGGCACAGCGGGGCTACGAGCTCAACGCCAAGGTGATTTCGGCGGCCGACCAGATGATGGCCGCGACCACGCAGGTGCGCTGATGCGGATCGCAACCGTCCGTCATAGCTCTCTGTGCGATCGCGGGTCCGACGGCTGCCCTGGCGGAGGTCGTCGTGGCCAACCGGACGATCCGCGCTCACGAGACGATCGGCCCGGGCGATCTGACCATTGCCAAGGGCGATCTGCCGGGCACCTACCAGGATCCGGACGCATTGACGGGCCTGGAGGCGCGCGTCGTGCTCTATGCCGGCCGGCCGGTGCGCCAGGGCGATCTAGGCCCCGCGGCCGTGGTCGAACGCAACCAGGTGGTTCCGATGCGCTACCTCGGCGGCGGCATCGAAATCATGACGGAGGGGCGCGCCCTGCAGCGGGCCGCCGTCGGAGAGACGATCCGCGTCATGAACCTCTCTTCCCGCACGACCGTTTCGGGGCAGGTCGCCCCGGATGGTTCAATCCAGATCATCGAGTAGGAGAAACGAATGCGCCTCGCCGCCATTGCGATCCTCGCCCTCACCGCGGCCTGTGACCGGGCCGACCATATCGGCAAGCCGCCCAGCTTCACGGAAACCCGCAACAGCACCGAACATCGTGCCATGATGGATCCCGGGATGCCGATGACGGCGCAACCGACGCGTAACATCGACGGCGCCTCGCTCTGGACCGCCGGCCGGCAATCGCTGCTGGGCGACCGGCGCGCGATGCAGCGCGGGGACATCCTCACGGTCGTGATCGAGATCGACGAGGAGGCCAAGATCTCCAATTCGACCTCGCGCTCGCGCAACGGGTCCGAGTCGATGGGGGTCCCGCAGCTCTTCGGCCTCCCCCAGCAGATCAATGATGTCCTGCCGGGCGGTGCCAGCCTCGACGATGCGGTTTCGCTGTCTTCCGACAGCAGCTCCAGCGGCGATGGGTCGGTCCGGCGCAACGAAGAGCTGACGCTTCGCGTCGCCGCGACGGTGACCGAGGTGCTGCCCAATGGCGNNGAGCTTCTGGTCACCGGGTACGTGCGGCCGGCCGACATTTCGCGCCAGAACGAGATCACCTATGACAAGATCGCGTCTGCCCGGATTTCCTATGGTGGGCGTGGCCAGATCACCGATGTTCAGCAGCCCCGTCTCGGCCAGCAGGTGCTGGACGCGGTTCTGCCCTTCTGAGGTGGCGAGATGGGCAAGCTTATCCCTCTGATCCTGGTGGTTCTCGGCGTCGGTGGCGGCGCCGCGGCCGGGTTTCTGCTGAAACCCGCTGCCGAGGAGACGGTCGAGATCGACCCGTGCGGCGATACCGAAGGCGCCGCCGCCCATGCAGCGGCGGATCAGCCGGCCCCCGTGCATGTGGCAGGGCGCGAATACGTCAAGATGAACAACCAGTTCGTCGTCCCGGTCGTCAACGACAACCGCGTTGCCGGGCTCGTGGTCCTGTCCTTGAGCGTCGAGGTCGGCGAAGGGGGCCAGGACATCGTCTATTCGCGCGAGCCGAAGCTGCGTGATGCGTTCCTGCGGGTGCTGTTCGACCACGCCAACATGGGCGGCTTCGACGGGGCCTTCACGAACTCCAACAATATGGACGTGCTGCGCAACGCGCTTCACGAGGCCGCGCGGAAGGTCGTCCCGACCGTTTTGGACGTGTTGATCGTGGACATCGCGCGTCAGGACAACGCCTGATCCAGCATCCCGGCCAAGCGGCGATCGCGGCGGTGCCCTAGCGGGCGCCGCCTTTTTCCGTCTGGGCCATGCGCTCCTGAAGGGAGGTCATCTGACGCACGGCGCTGTCGCGGCGGCGGTCGGCCTCCGCCTTCTCCGACAACTGGCCTGCAACATTTGCGCGGCCATAGGCGTGGGTCAGCTTTCTGGCCGCATCCTGCTTGCGCGCGAGAATTGCCGCCAACTCTATGAGCAGCTCCCGACGGCGCGACATCAACCAGCCGCGCCAGATGTGGTCCGCACCGAGGGCGGGCATCCCGGGAACGGCGCGCGCGTCCGTGATCGCGCGCCGCGCCTGGTCGTCGAGCTCTTCGATGGCGCCGCGGACCCGTGCTTCTTCGGCCGTGACGCGCTGCATGGCTGCGAGGTCCGCCTGGTAGACCATGTCGGTGATTGTCGCCAGCGACTTGAGATCATTCGTCATCCGTACCCCCGGGCCTTGCGTTTGCGGCGGATCATGTCGGCAAAGCGGATGGCGGCGGCCACCGCGCGGTAGTGGTCGGGTGCGATCTCCGACCCGATCTCGACCGAGGCATGCAATGCGCGGGCGGTCGGTGGATCGCGATGGATCGGGATCGCCGACTCGTGCGCGATTTCGCGAATCCGGCGCGCCACCTCATCCACACCCTTGGCCGTGACAACTGGCGCCTCACCCTGGTTTCGGCTCCATTGAAGGGCGACGGCATAGTGCGTCGGGTTCACGACGATCACGTCCGCTTTGGGAACGTCGGACAGCATCTGGTTCATCGCGATTTCCTGACCGCGTTGCCGGCGCTGTTGCTTCATGTGCGGATCGCCTTCCGCATCCTTCATCTCGTCGCGGATTTCCTTGTCCGACATGCGGTTCTTGCGCATGTGCNNTCCACGCCCCCGACAGCGCCCGCGATCAGAACGACGACGAAGAAGAAATCGATGGCGAAGCTTGCCAGCATCGCGACGCCGACCATCGGCGCGGTCTGCGCGGTGCCGGCCATCTCGTCCAGCCGGGTCATGAAGAAGAAGGCAAGGCAGCCCGAGAAGAGAAGCAGCTTCGTGAAGCTCTTGGCGAACTCGAACAGCCCGCTGCGGCCGAACTTGTTCTTTGCGTTCGATATCGGCGAGATGCGCGAGAGCTTGAACTTGAGTTTGTCGGGCGCGAAGACGAAGGCCCGTTGCGCGAAGAGGGCGGCGACCACCGCCCCCGCCGGCAGGATGAACCAAGGGAGCAGCGCCACAAGGGACCAGGCCAGGTGCCCGCTCAGCGCCGCACCGCCCGATCCGGCAAAAAGCGTCTCGGCCAGCCGCTCCGGCCGGTCGAGCAACACCATCAGCCCGGACCCCGTGGCAGTGATACCGCCGGCGCCGGCCAGAAGAAACGCGGTCAGAAGGCCGGTGTAGCCCGCTGCCGTGTTCAAGTCGTTCGACTTGACGACCTCGCCCTTTTCCCGCGCTTTCTCGAGCTTGCGCGGGGTTGGTTCGTGGCGCTTGTCGGACTCGTCGTCCTGTTGACCACCGCTCATCGGACACCCCGCGAAGGATCGGCAAGGAAACCGGCAAGCGCGTCGAACCAGATCGAGATCATCATGGGCGCGAGCATCGCCAGCAGAATCAGACCGCCCGCCGTGATGACCGGCGCGCCAACGAACGCGACCATGAGCTGTGGCATGGCCCGGTTAATGACACCCAGGGTGAGGTTGTAGATCACCGAAATCACCAGGAAGGGCATCGCCAGCCGGAAGGCGAGCGAGAAGGCGTTGGCCACGCGGTCCACGCCCCAGGCGGCGGTGTCCGCCGCTCCGGGGAACCGGCCGGCGGGCATGAAGTCGTAGGAGCCCACGACGAACTCGGCCGCGCGGACGTGCAGCCCCATGATCATGGCCAGAGCGAGACCGCCGGTGACGAGGACATGGCCGAAGGCCGGCAGAGGCTCCGCCCCCGCGCCGCCGAGAATCTGCGACAGGGACGTGGCCTGCGCGGCCATCGAACCGGCGGTCTGAAGCGTCAGGAGGAATATCCTCAGGCCGAGGCCGAGGATCAGGCCCGCCACCGTCTCGGTGGCGGCGAACGCGAGAAAGGTGTTCAGGTCACGCTCTCCGCTGGGGGCGAGCGATGGCACGATCGGCGCGACGATCGTCGTCATCGCAAGCGCAAGCCCCAGCCGTATCCGCACGGGGACGGATTGTTCGGAAAAGCCGGGGATGAGCGCCATGATCGGCGTGACGCGCAGGAACACGATCAACGCATGCCACACCGCGTCGGATTGCAAGGCGAGCAGACGGACCAGATCGTCTTCGTTCATGCCGCGACGGTGCCGACCAGAGATGGCCGCGCCTCGAGTCCGATCTCCTCGAACGAGAGGACGGGATTGGGCAGATTCCGCGCGGACATCACCATGCGCACGAAGCGACGGCGGCGCGAGGAGGTGATCACGGCCGGGTTGATACCGGAATCGCCCGCCGCGCCCAGCTGATCCGACAGGTTCTGTGCGAGCCGGTTGAAGATCTCGGGGGGCAGGGCGATGTCGAGCGCGCCGCGTTCTCCTTCGACCTGGTAGGTGGTGAAGGTCTCTTCCCATTCCGGATCGAGCTGGATGAGCGGCACGGTCCCGTCGTCGCGGCGCATCGATGCCACCAACTGGAAACCGAGCCGCTGGCGGACGTGTTCGCAGATCGCTTCGGGCTGCGGCGAGATCGAGCGTCCCTCCGCGGTCGCCTCGAGGATCAGGGGCATGTTGCGGATCGACACCTGCTCTTCCAGCAAGAGCCGCAGAACCTGGTGCAACAGGTCCATGGGCACCTTGTCCGGGATCAGCTCGTCCAGCATCTTGCGGTTCGCTTCGGCGCGCCGCGTGTCGGAGAGGTTCGACATTTCGTCCAGCAGCCGCCGGAGAGCGCGCAGGGTCAAAAGGCGCGGGAAGTTGCGTTTGACGATTTCGAGCAGGTGGGTCGCCAGGATCTCGGTCGGGGTAACGATCGTGAGGCCCGACATGGCGGCCTCTTCCTGAGCGGCTTGCGAAACCCAGCGTGCCGGTGCGCCGTAGACGGGTTCCTCGACATCGTCGCCGGAAACGAGGCCCTCCCGGTCATCGGGCAGGAGCGCGAGAACCTGGTCGGATCGCAGCGTGGCGCGGGCCTGCTCGACCCCCTGGATCTTGACCACGTAGGTGCCGGTTCCGAGCGCGGGATCGTCGGTCAGCCGTATCTCGGGAAGGATCATGCCATAGCTCGTGGCGACATGGCTGCGCATGTTCGCGATCCGCGCATCCAGACCCGTCCCGGGGTCGAGCACCATGTTCACGAGGTCGGGCGCAAATTCGACGTGGATATCGTCGAGGTCCAGCATGTCGCCGAGGGGGCGTTCCTGCGGCACCGCGGCTTCTTCCGCCTCGGTCTCGGGCCCCGCTTCCTCCCGGGCCTTCTGATTGCGATTCACGGTGTAGGCGGCAAAGCCCAGGACGGCCCCGCCAATGATGAAGGGCAGGAACGGCAGGCCGGGCACGAGCGCGAAGACCGCCATCAGCACGGCCACCGTTGCGAGCGCCGCGGGATGGCGGCCGAGCTGGGAAATCAGCGCAAGGTCGGTGGCCCCGGTTGCGCCGCCGCGCGCCAGCAGCAGTGCGGACGCGATCGAGATGATGACGGCGGGGATCTGGCTCACGAGGCCGTCGCCGACCGTGAGGATCGCGTAGGTCTCGAACGCGCTGCCAACGGGCATCCCGTGGACAACGACGCCCATCACCAGCCCCATCACGAGGTTCAGCAGCGTGATCAGCAAACCGGCGACAGCATCGCCCTTCACGAATTTGGAAGCACCGTCGAGTGAGCCGAAGAAGGTCGTCTCCCTCTGCTCGGTTTCCCGGCGGGCCTTGGCCTCGGCGTGATCGATGGCGCCGGCGGCCATGTCGCTGTCGATGGCGAGCTGCTTGCCCGGCATGCCGTCGAGGGCGAAGCGCGCGCCCACTTCGGCCATCCGCGCGGCACCCTTGGTGATGACCATGAAGTTCACGATCAGCAGGACACCAAAGACGACGAGGCCGAGGAAAACGCTGCCGCCCATGACGAATTCGGCGAAGCCCTGGATCACATCCCCCGCCGCGCGGGTGCCGGTGTGCCCTTCGCCGATGATCAGCTTGGTCGAGGAGACGTTCAGCGACAGCCGCAGCATCAGCGAGGCCAGCAGCACCGTCGGGAAGGCCGAGAAGTCCAGGGGCCGTTCGATGAAGAGCGTGAGCGTGAAGATCAGGATCGCGAGGGCGAAGCTGGCGGCCAGGCCGATGTCCAGAACCGCGGCGGGCATCGGAAGGATCATCATCACGATGACCGCCATCAGCGCGAGGGCGAGCAGGATCGTAGGCTGGAAGATGACGCGCATGTCCGGGATCCCTCAGAAGGCCGAAGACGCGAAGCGCGTGCGGTGCTCTGTGGGAGTCGATGCCTGCCTGTCATCGCGGTTCCGGCAAGGCATCAGACCTCCCGGCTGGGCGGTTTCGCCGCTGCTGCCGACGGGGGTCACGCTGCCCTTATGACCGCGATTGCCCGGGCTGTGTGCGAGGATCACCGGCCCATCCGGGCTGCGCGATTGCTGGTCCGTGGCCTTCATCCTCCAAGCGGCAGTCAAGAAGCTCGGAGGGGCGGCGTCCATCGAGGAGCCGGGTCGAATCGGGAATCGGGATGCGGCCATTCTGCTCGTCCTCTCACGCGTTCTGCGTCTACAGAGATCTCGTAGCGGACAGCCGTTTAGAATCGGTTTCCAAATGAGGGGGGCGAACGAATGCCGCCCCTCAGGAACCGCCCGAGCCAGGCGACCCCACCCGGATGCTATCAAGAAGCTCATCGAGCGTCTGGCGCGAGGAGGCGCTTCGCTCCAGAAGGGCGCGGTTGCGGGCCAGAACCCCCGCTGTCTCAGCGGTTTCGGCAGCCTGCGGGGACGAGGCCTCTGCCGTCCCTGCCGGAGCGTCTGCGGCGCCTTCTGCATCGGGCGGCGACATCAGGGCCGCAGCCGCTGCAAACGGACCCTCATCCGATTCGGCGACCTCGGCCCAGTTGCCTGCGCGCCAGGCTTCGCGAATTGCGCGAGAGTGGTCGTCGAGCCGGGAGAACTCCCGGCTGGCGCCCTCGTGGTCGCCGCTCATTGCGCGGGCCTCTGCCCGCAGGCGCGCGGTTTCCGGGCCTTCCAGGCCGAGCAATTCCGCTTCGGCACGTCGTGGAAGCTGCTGATCCAGCGCGATTCTCGCGCGGACAAGACGCCGTTCGCGGCCTGCTTCGCCTTCGGCAGGTTCCGCGAGGAACGTCATGGCCAGAGCTCCGAAGCCGAGGTTTGCCAATCTCGACCCGATCTCGTTTGCTGCCTGTGCAGTCAGGGTTTCAGGGGACTCGGCGCCAAGTCTTGCCGCAAAACCAAGAACCTGGAGGTCTCCGGCATCTCTCGCGATCATTCGCGCAACCTGGGAGCGGGCGGCGGCCCAATCGAAACCGGGCACGTCGCGAAGCCGATCGATGCGGTCGAGTGCAGCCTTGTGCTGCCCGGATGCCCCCATGCCGAGTGCAAGCACCCGCTCGACCTCAACGGCAAGCGGCTGACCGCGAAGTTCGACAGCATAGGCCTCGGCGAGCGACATCAATTCCGTGGGAATTGGCGTGTCGCTTTCGAGGTGTGAATCGATCAGGCTTACAAGCGCGGCCGGCGAGACGCCGTCATTATCCTCGGCCACCTTGGTCAGCGAAGCCTCCGCGCTTTCGCGTTCGCCACGGGCTAGGTCTATCCGCGCCGATGCAAGCTCCTGCGCCGCGTCGGGTTCCGCGACGCCGCGATCGACCAACTCCAAAAGCCGTTCTGCCATGTCCCGGTCCCCTGCCGCCAGGAAACGGTTGGCCAGCGTGGGGCCGAAATGCCTGCGCAATGCGACGGGCAATCCGTTGAAAGCCCGAAGGATGGCAGCCTGGTTCGGGTTGAGGCCGGGGTCGAAGGATTCATGCGAGAGGGCAGCCCAAAGGGCTGCCGGCGAATCGCAATCGATCTGGCCATGAAACGCACCCGGCGGGTCCTCATGCCCGCGCTCGGCGATGCGGGCCATCGAGAGGAGCGCACGGGACTGCACGTCATCCTGACGTGTCCCGGCCAAGGCGCTTCGCGCTTCGGCACCAAAGCCGTGATGGATATAGAATCTTGCCAGTTCGCGGGCGGCTGCCGGATCGAATGCAGCGCTCGCATCATAGAGCATCGCGCGCAGACGGCCGAGTTCAGTGCCGAAATCCGCGTGCCCGCCCCAGCTGCGGACGGACAACATGTCTTCCTCGAAACACGCTTCGCCGTCGGAGGTGACCGGGGCCCGGGCGGCGCGCGCGGCGCGGTAATCGCGGTCGATGCTGGTTTCGGCATCAATCTGGGTCGCGGCCGATNNTGGGCCGTCGCCGCGTCTGCATCTGCAAGCCCGCGGGATGCGGACGCTGCCTCCCTTGCCGGTACGTTCTCCGAGGTCTGGAGAAGCCCTTGGGAGGCGGCCTTGGCAAGCTGTTCGAGCAGACGTTGCTCCGCCTCGCGAACACGCGCCTGCCGTTCCATGACGGCTGGGTCGGTCATGTCGGGGAGCGGTTGCGGCGCGATATCCGTGTCGGAAGCGCGCGGGACATTTGAGGCCGGCGCAGGTGCTGCTGCCATGGCTTCGCCGCTTGCGCTCGCCTCGACCGGATAGGTCAGGTACGTCCGCGCCAGGGGCGCAAACCGGGCGGCCGCGGAGCCGATGTCTGGAGCGTAGGAAAGGATGGGGCCCTGCTCGATGGCATCGGTCACGTCGACCACGAAGAGATTGTCGGCCGTCCGAAAGGTCTCGATTCCGCAGTCGCATGCGAGGACGAGATCCACAGCTGCCCCGCTACGCGGCACGGCGTCGGACACGCGG
>JABAHQ010003127.1_pt1 | contig 13272 bp, 14 predicted proteins | sample 7062091 | NCBI WGS metagenome assembly JABAHQ01 (sample SAMN14534359, study PRJNA622989) | marine sediment metagenome | biome: marine biome [ENVO:00000428]; feature: marine pelagic biome [ENVO:01000023]; material: deep marine sediment [ENVO:00002113] | place: India: Gulf of Kutch | collected...
CACCACCTCCGCCGCCAAGACCATCGACCGCGTGGTCGACGTGTTCCCGGCCGAGGAAAAAGCCATGGTCCGCTCGATGCTCTCGGAATCGCTGCAGGCGGTGATCTCGCAGACCCTGCTGAAGAAGGTCGGCGGCGGCCGCGTCGCGGCGCACGAGATCATGATCGGCACGCCGGCGATCCGCAACCTGATCCGCGAGGACAAGGTGGCGCAGATGTACTCGGCGATCCAGACCGGCGGTTCGCTGGGCATGCAGACCCTGGACATGTGCCTCAAGGGGCTGCTGGCCAAGGGCCTGATCAGCCGCGACAGCGCGCGGGAAAAGGCCAAGCAGCCCGAGAATTTCTAAACGCCTGACAACCCCGGACGCCGCCCGGTGCGGCGCTTGCCACGATTGCGAGTACGACGATGGAATTCGAGAAACTTCTGCGCCTGATGGTCGAAAAAGGCGGCTCCGATCTGTTCATCACGGCTGGCGTGCCGCCGTCGATGAAGGTCAACGGCAAGATCATGCCGGTGAGCAAGACGCCCATGTCGCCGGAGATGACCCGGGAAACCGTGCACGGCGTGATGAACGAGCAGCAGCGCCGCGAGTTCACCGAGAACCACGAATGCAACTTCGCCATCAGTGCCCGCGGCATCGGCCGCTTCCGTGTCAGCGCGTTCTATCAGCGCAACCTGGCCGGCATGGTGCTGCGTCGCATCGAGACCAACATCCCGACCATCGAAGAACTCAAGCTGCCGGACGTCCTGAAGAAGCTGTCGATGACCAAACGTGGTCTGGTGCTGTTCGTCGGCGCCACCGGTACCGGCAAGTCGACCTCGCTGGCCGCGATGATCGGCTACCGCAACAAGAACTCCAGCGGGCACATCATCACCATCGAGGACCCGATCGAATTCATCCACCAGCACCAGGGCTGCATCGTCACCCAGCGCGAAGTGGGCATCGACACCAGCTCCTTCGAGGTGGCGCTGAAGAACACCCTGCGCCAGGCGCCGGACGTGATCCTGATCGGCGAGATCCGTACCCGCGAAACCATGGAACACGCGATCGCCTTCGCCGAAACCGGCCACCTGTGCCTGGCCACGCTGCACGCCAACAACGCCAACCAGGCGCTGGACCGCATCATCAACTTCTTCCCGCCGGACCGGCACAACCAGATCTGGATGGACCTGTCGCTCAACCTCAAGGCCATCGTCGCCCAGCAGCTGGTTCCGACCCCGGACGGCAAGGGCCGTCGTGCGGTCATCGAGGTGCTGATCAATACGCCGCTGGTGGCCGACCTGATCCGCAAGGGCGAGGTGCACAAGCTGAAGGAGCTGATGAACCGCTCCACCGAGCTGGGTATGCAGACCTTCGACCAGGCGCTGTACAACCTCTACGAGCAGGGCGAGATCACCTACGAGGATGCCCTGCTGCATGCTGACTCGGCCAACGACCTGCGACTGCTGATCAAGCTGGGTTCGGAAACCGACGGTGAGCACCTGACCAGCGTATCCCAGGGCCTGAGCCTGGAGGTCAGCGACGAGGACCCGGGCCGGCGCTTCCGTTAAGCGTCCGCGTCCGGCTGCCGGCCGATGCGCTTGCCCTGCCGGGCGGCAACGCGCTCGGCCTGGCCATCACGCTGCGCACCGGCGCGTGCGCGACTCATCAGTTGCGGAATCAGCATGCCTTCGGGCAGGTTCTTCCAGAACCGTACCGGCAGGTTGCTTTGCAGCACGCTGCGGTTCAATCGGGCCGGATTGAAGGTGCTCTCGTAATAGGCCTTCCATAGTTCGCCGCCGGGGTCGGCAGCGCTCTGCGCCAGGCGCTGCCATTGCGGCGGGCAGGGGCTGACGTGATGAAGGGTCTGACCGTTCCAGCAGACACCATCGTCCGGTGTCGCGATCAGCCAGCTGTTCTCGCCCATGCGCTCGGCGAAATGGTGTGCGGCCCATGGCAGCACGTCGTGCGCCGGTTCGAACCAGGCTACATGCCGCGGGCCGTCGCCATCTTCCAGCGGGCTGAAGCGCAGGAAGGCATGCAGATGGTGCGCCTCGCGGCGAACCGCCTTGATTCGTGCATGCAGCTCGCTGCCATCGACATCGCCCGCCATTCTGGCGCTGGCGTCGCCCTGTATGACCCGCCAGAGCACGCGATACAGCAGGCTCCAGCGATGCTCGGTGCGAAAGCGTGCGGCCATCTCCAACTCATCGAGGAGCTGCCGAGGTACGCGGATGCGCGGCCCGTCGGTGGCTGCTGGCGCGGGCATCGGCTCATCGAACAAGCCGACATCTCCGCCGCTTACCCAGTTCACCTCATGCGGTGCGATCTGCTCCTGCAGCAGCACCCGCGCCGCGTCTCGCCAGCCCTGGAAGCTTCCGTCGAAGCGCACCGTGCGCATCACCAGAGCGCCATCTGCGTAGGCGAGCCGTCGCGCAGGTGCTGCCGCAACGCCGTCGATTCCTGCCCGGCGAGGCTGGGGCGGTAGTCATGGGTGACGATGAACGGCTTGGCCTTTTCCAGTGAGCAGCGCAGGCGGGTCAGGTCCTCGAAGCGGATGCGCTTGTGCCGTCGCAGGTCCACCAGTCGCTTGGCGCTGAGCACGCCGATACCGGGAACGCGGGCAATCATGGTCGGTTCGGCACGGTTGAGGTCGATCGGGAAATGTTCCCGGTTGGCCAGCGCCCAGGCCAGTTTCGGGTCTACGTCCAGGGCAAGGTTACCGGGGCCGCTGAGCAGTTCGCCGGCCGAGAAACCATAGCCGCGCATGAGAAAATCCGCCTGGTACAGCCGATGCTCGCGCAACAGTGGCGGTGCGGCGAACGGCACGCTTTTCGGACTGTGCGGGATGGGGCTGAACGCGGAGTAGTAGACCCGCCGCAGGCGATAGTCGCCGTAAAGGGACTGCGCGGTATGCAGGATGGTGCGGTCGTCGGTGTCATCGGCGCCAACGATCATCTGCGTGCTCTGCCCGGCAGGAGCGAAACGCGGTGCACGCTTCTCCGCGCTGGCCTCGGCCTCGCCCTGGTGGATGGTGTGCATGGCCTGCTTGATGGTCAGCACCTGTTTTTCCGGGGCCAGGCGAATCAGGCTGCTCTCGGTCGGCAGCTCGATGTTCACGCTGAGCCGGTCGGCATGGCGCCCGGCTTCGGCGATCAGCAGCGGGTCGGCATCGGGAATCGTCTTGAGGTGGATGTAGCCGCGAAATTCATGCTCTTCGCGCAGCAGCCTGGCGACCCGCACCAGCTGCTCCATGGTGTAGTCGGCCGAGCGGATGATGCCGGAACTGAGGAAGAGCCCGCTGATGCAATTGCGGCGATAGAAGTCCAGCGTCAGCTCGACTACCTCCTCCGGCGTGAAGCGCGCGCGGGGTACGTCGCTGGAGCGCCGATTGACGCAGTACTGGCAGTCGTACAGGCAGAAATTGGTGAGCAGGATCTTCAACAGCGCCACGCAGCGACCATCCGGGGTAAAGCTGTGGCAGATGCCCATGCCATCGGTGGCGCCGAGCCCGCTCTTGCCTTTGGACGAGCGCTTCGGCGCGCCACTGCTGGCACACGAAACGTCGTACTTGGCAGCGTCGGCGAGCACGCTGAGTTTGTCGATCAGTTGCATGACGGGAACCATGAGTACTGTTTGCATATACAGTATCACGGCAGGCGACGGCTTCGGTGGCCGTCTGGCGGCGCTGGCTGGGCGAATTATCGGATAAGCTGGTCGTCATTCATTCAACCGCCTATCGAGGTTCGGATGCGGCAGAACACTCACAGCACGCTGATCGGCTATCTCCTGTGGATATTCGGCTTTCTGGGCTCCCACCGCTTCTACTACGGCAAGCCGGTCACCGGCACCATCTGGTTCTTCACCCTCGGCCTGCTGTTCATCGGCTGGATCATCGACCTGTTCCTGATCCCCTCCATGGATCGCGAGGCGGACCTGCGCTTCCAGCCGGGGCCTATCGATTACACGGTGGGCTGGATCCTGCTGACCTTCCTCGGCGTCTTCGGCGTGCACCGCATGTATCAGGGCAAATGGATCACCGGCATCCTCTACCTGCTCACCGGCGGGCTGTTCTTCATCGGCGTGCTCTACGACTTCTGGACACTGAACACACAGATATCCGAGCGCAATCGCGCGCGGGTCTGAGCGCGGCCGAGAAGCCTTGGGCCGGAGCGGGCGAGCAGACGCCCCGGCCGTCTGCGCTCAGGCCTGGTAGCTGATGTGGCCGTCGACGAGCGTGTAGCGCACCGAACCCGGCAGGCAATGGCCCATGAACGGACAGTTGCGCCCTTTCGAGTACCAGTTTTCACCAACCAGGGTCGAGCTGTGCGGGTCGAACAGCACCAGGTCGGCGGGCTGGCCGGCCTGCAGTCTGCCGGCGGACAGTTGCAGCGCGGCGGCCGGGCCGCTGGTGAGGCGCGCCAGCAGGGTCGGCAGGTCGAGCAAGCCGTCGTCCACCAGCGTCATCGCCAGTGGCAGAAGAATCTCCGCGCTGCTGATCCCCGGCTCGGTTTCACCGAACGGCGCCAGCTTGGCGTCGGCTTCGTGCGGTTGATGGTGGCTCGAAATCGTCGAGATCACGCCCGCCTTGACCGCTTCGCGCAAGCCGTCGCGATCGGCCGTGCCGCGCAGTGGCGGCTGCACGTGGTAGAGGCTGGAGAAGCCGTGCAGCGCCTCGTCGGTGAGGATCAGCTGATACATGGCCACGTCGGCGGTTACCGGCAAGCCACGCGCCTGGGCCTGGGCGATCATCTCCGCACCGCGGGCGCTGGTCAGCTGAGCGAAGTGCGCACGCACGCCGGAGCGCTCCACCAGCAGGAGGTTGCGCGCCAGGGCCACGGTTTCCGCGGTATCCGGAATGCCGGACAGGCCCAGGAAGCTGGCGGCGGCACCCTCATGGGCGAGGCCGCCTTCGGCCAGGTCGCTGTCCTGGGAATGAAAGATCACCGTCAGGTCGAAGGTGGCGGCGTATTCCAGGGCGCGGCGCAGGTTGCGGTTGCTGGCGAACTCGGTGAGCCCATTGCCGAAAGCGACGCAGCCGGCCTCGCGCAAGGCGACCAGCTCGGACAGCTGTTCCCCGGCCAGGTTACGGGTCAGCGCACCGATCGGGAAGACCTTGGCATGGCCGGATTCGCGGGCGCGGTCGAGGATCAGCTCGGCCACCGCGGCGGTGTCCAGCACCGGACGCGTCTGCGGTGGGCAGCACAGACTGGTGATGCCGCCGGCTGCCGCAGCCAGGGTTTCACTGGCGATCGTGCCCTTGCGGCTGTAGCCCGGCTCGCGCAGGGCGACCGAGAGATCGACGAGCCCGGGTGCGGCGATCAGGCCTTGCGCATCGATTGTCTGCTGAGCCTCGAAGCCGGCAGGAGCCTGGTCAATGGCCGTGATCCTGCCATCCTGCAGGAAGATATCGGCGACTTCGTCGCGCCCGCTGTTGGGGTCGATAACGCGCGCGCCGAGGATTCTTGTTGCCACCATCACTGCTGCTCCTCGGATACGGATTCGGAATCGATCTGGCGCTGCGCGGTCTGGCCGCTCATCGCCATGGACAGCACGGCCATGCGGATGGCGATGCCGTAGGTGACCTGGTTGAGAATCACCGACTGCGGGCCGTCGGCCACCGCGGAATCGATCTCCACGCCGCGGTTGATCGGGCCCGGGTGCATGACGATGGCGTCCGGCCTGGCCAGCGCCAGGCGCTGGGTGGTCAGGCCGTAGAGCTTGTAGAACTCGCCTTCGCTGGGCAGCAGACCGCCCTGCATGCGTTCGCGCTGCAGGCGCAACATGATCACCACGTCGACGTCGCGCAGGCCTTCGTTCATGTCGGTGAATACGCGCACGCCGTACTGTTCGATGCCCTCCGGCAGCAGCGTTTTCGGCGCAATCACACGGATGTCAGGGCAGCCCAGGGTACGCAGGGCCAGCATGTTCGAGCGCGCCACCCGCGAGTGCAGGATATCGCCGACGATGGCCACCGAGAGCTTGTCGAAGCTGCCCTTGTGCCGGCGGATGGTGAGCATGTCGAGCATGCCCTGGGTCGGGTGCGCATGGCGACCGTCGCCACCGTTGATCACTGCCACGTCGGGGCTGACGTGCTCGGCGATGAAATGCGCGGCTCCGGAATCCGCGTGGCGCACCACGAACATGTCCGCAGCCATGGCTTCCAGGTTGCGCAGGGTGTCGATCAGGGTCTCGCCCTTGCTGGTGGAGGAAGTCGAGACGTTGAGCGTGATGACGTCGGCCGACAAGCGCTTGGCCGCCAGTTCGAAGGTGGTACGGGTGCGGGTGGAGTTCTCGAAGAAGACGTTGCAGACGGTCTTGCCTCGTAGCAGCGGAACCTTCTTCACCGCACGCGCGCCAACCTCGAGGAAGGAGTCGGCGGTGTCCAGAATCTCGGTGAGCAGCTCGCGGGGCAGGCCGTCGAGGGAGAGAAAATGGCGCAGCTGGCCTTGGTCGTTCAGCTGTAGCGGGCGCTTGGCGTCAGTGGGCGTCATCGCAGGATCTCGGTGGGCAGCGGGAGATGGGCGTTAGATGGAGGGTGCCGGCGTCAGGACTGGCTGGCTTCCAGTCGCTGCGGCTCGAGCGCCAGCGGCGCCGGACCAAGCAGCTTGATGCGCTGATCCGGCGCCAGCGACAGCGTCGCCCCGACCACGTCAGGACGGATCGGCAGTTCGCGGGCGTTGAGGTCGAGCAGGCAGACGAGGGTCACGCTGGCAGGCCGGCCGTAGTCGAACAGCTCGTTGAGCGCGGCGCGGATGGTACGGCCGGTCATCAGTACGTCGTCGATCAGCACCAGGTGCTGGCCCTCGATCTCGAATGGCAGCTCCGAAGGCTGCACCTGCGGATGCAAGCCCTTCTGGGTGAAGTCGTCGCGATAGAAGGACACGTCGAGCACGCCGAGCGGTTCGCTCTGTCCGCGTGCATCGAGCAGCGCCTGGGCGACCCAGACTCCGCCTGTACGAATGCCGATGAAGCGCGGCTCGCGGATGTCGCGCTCGTTCAGGTAGCGCTCCAGTGCCTCGGTCATCTCGGGCAGCAGCTGTTCGGGATTTGGCAGGATCATGGGGTCTCCTTTCGGGATCAGGCGCCGGCGTGATCGTTCAGCCAGCCTTCCAGTAACAGGGCGGCGGCCAGGGCATCGACCGGCCGTTCGCGATAGCCTCCGTGCTGGCCCTGGCGCAGCCGCTCGCCTTTGGCCTCGAAGGTGGTCAGGCGTTCGTCGTGGGTGTGCACCGGCAGGTTGAAGCGGCCGTTGAGGCGGCGGGCGAATTTCTCTGCGCGAGCGCTCATCTCGCTCGGACTGCCGTCCATGTTCAGCGGCAGGCCGACCACCAGCGCGTCGGGCTGCCATTCGCGCAACAGCGCCTCGATCTGCTGCCAATCGGGTACGCCGTTCTGCGCCTTGAGCACGCACAGCTCGCGGGCCTGGCCGGTCACGACCTGGCCGACGGCGACGCCGATCTGCTTGGTGCCATAGTCGAAGCCGAGCAGCAGCCGCGGCGTGCTCATGCGTGGCCGACCTGGGTGCTGAGCAGGCGCAGGTCGACGCCCAGCGAGGCGGCGGCTGCCTGCAGGCGCTGATCGTGGGGGAGGTCAAACAGGATCTGTGGGTCGGCCGGACAGCTCAGCCAGGTATTGTCGGCCAGCTCCGCTTCCAGCTGGCCGGCTTCCCAGCCGGCGTAGCCCAGCGCCACGAAATGCCGCTGCGGGCCTTGACCGTCGGCAATGGCGAACAGCACATCCTGGGACGTGCTCATGCCGAGCGGGCCGAGCATCAAGGTCGCCTGAAACTGCTGCTCGGCCGAATGCAGGACGAAGCCGCGGTCGGTCTGCACCGGGCCGCCTGCGAAGATAGGCAGGCTCTGACAAAGTGCCGGAATCGGTTCGTCCGGGCGCAGCTGCTCGAGCACATCGGCCAGGCTCAGGCCACTTGGACGGTTGACGATAAGCCCCATGGCGCCTTCCGGGCCGTGCTCGATCAGGTAGATCAGCGTCTGGGCAAAGTTCGGATCGGCCATCTGCGGCATGGCGATCAGAAAGTGATGCTTGAGGTAGCTGGGCGCGGTGCTTTTCATGCGCGTTAGCTTAAGCGTTGCACCGCATTCCGGCTACAGCTGCGACCGTTGGTCCCGCGTGCGTTTCAGCGGCTCGACAGCCGGTCGCCGCGTTCGAAGCGCCAGGTGCGGATGATTTCGACCTGATCGTACTTCTGCGCCAGTTCGCCGGTGAAGGGGGCGAACGGCGCGGCCAGGCGAACGATGCGCAGTGCGGCATCATCGAGCACCGGCTGGCCGGACGACTCGATCACACGCAGTTCCTGTACGGTGCCGTCGCGGTTGATGGTGACGAGCATGCGCAGGCTGCCGTAGATCTGCTGGCGGCGGGCTTCGTCGGGGTAGTTGAGGTTGCCGATGCGCTCGACTTTCTTGCGCCATTCGTCGCGATACCAGGCGCTGATGTCACGCATCGTGGCCGCGCTGTTCTGTCGGCTGACCCGCGGTCGTTTGGCGTAGCGCTCGACGTCCTTCGCCAGTTCGGCCTCAAGGCTGGCGATCTCGGCGCTCAGCTGAGAACTGTCGAATGCCGGGGCGGACTGCGGCTCGGGCTGTGGTTGCGTCTGCTGCTTGACCTCTGCCTTCTGCTGCTGCGGGCTGCGCGTGGTGACGACCGTCTTGGCCGGCTCAGGCCGGGTGCTGGGCGGGGGTGCGGCGGGCGGAGTGACTTTGCGGACTTCGGTGTCCTGAAAGGGTGCCTGCTCGGTGGTCTTCGGCGACGCCTTGTGCTCCAGCGTACCGCTGCCCTGCTGGTTGTCCTGAGCAAGGAAATCCGCGTCCTTGGGCTTTTCCTCGCTCTTGAACGTCGAGAGGGTGATTTCCAGCGTCTTGCTGATCTGCTTCGGTTCGGACAGCGTGAAGCCCAGGCCGAGGATCAGGGCCAGGTGCAGTGCGGCAGCCAGGAAAAGCGTGAAGCCGAGCCGGTCCGCGGGGCGGACTCGGGTCGTTTCAGGCGCAGGATGGCGGATAGCGGCGTTCATCGCGTGTCGGGTCGGCTCGAAGTGCCGCGCAGTCTGCCGGCTTTGAGCTCGCCGTCGCAAGCTCCGAACTCAAAGCTGTTAGCTGGTTCAAGCTTGCAGCTTGGCCGCGATCGCGTCCATGAGGCGTTCGCCGATACGGGTATCGAAGGCATTGTCGATTTCGCGGATGCAGGTCGGGCTGGTGACGTTGATCTCGGTGAGGTAATCGCCGATGACATCCAGGCCGACGAACAGCAGGCCACGTTCACGCAGCTGCGGCCCAACGATAGCCGCGATCTCGCGGTCGCGATCGGACAGCGGTTGCGCCACGCCGCGGCCGCCGGCGGCCAGGTTGCCGCGTGTCTCGCCAGCCGCGGGAATCCGCGCCAGGCAGTAGGGGATCGGCTCGCCATCGATCATCAGGATGCGCTTGTCGCCGTCGTTGATCGCCGGAATGTAGCGCTGCGCCATGATCTGCCGGCTGCCATGCTCGGTCAGCACTTCGAGGATCACGGACAGGTTGGGGTCGCCCTCGCGATGACGGAAGATCGAGGCGCCGCCCATTTCGTCCAGGGGTTTGAGAATGATGTCACGGTGCTCGTTGGCAAACTCGCGGAGAATGTCGGAGCGTCGGCTGACCAAGGTCGGCGGTGTGCACTGCGGAAACTGAGTGGCGAAGAACTTCTCGTTGCAGTCGCGCAGGCTCTGTGGACGGTTGACCACTAGCGTTCCCGCCTTTTCCGCCAGTTCCAGCAGATAGGTTGCGTAGACGTACTCGCTGTTGAATGGCGGATCCTTGCGCATGAGGATCACATCGAGGTCGGCAAGGGCCATGTCGACCTCCTCGCCTGTCTCGAACCAGTGCTGCGGGTCGTCGAAGACCTGCAGCGAGCGCATGCGTGCGCGGGCCTGGTTGCCGAGCTGATAAAGGTCTCGCTGCTCCATATAGAAGAGTGTCCAGCTTCGCGCCTGGGCGGCCAGCAGCATGGCAAGCGAGCTGTCCTTCTTGAAGGCGATCTGCGCGATAGGGTCCATGATGATCCCGACGCGAACGGTCATGAGAGTTTCTCCAGCTATGGGCGGCAACGTGCCGCCGGTGGCGCAAAAGGTCGCTGCAGATTGGCCGTGGTTGTGCACTGGGTCAAGGAAAATCCGGATGCTTTTCCGGTTGATAGCGTGGCCAGGAGGAGTGTGCTAAAAAGGTCCGGCGATTGGGTGCAGCCCATCGGTGGCAGGGCCTCCGGCGCACTGACATAACGATAAACTACGACTCACCGAGGCGATGGTAGGGCGAAATGGAACAGCACTCCNNATATGAAGATCATGGTGATCGACGATTCGAAAACGATTCGTCGCACTGCTGAAACCCTGCTGAAGAAAGTAGGTTGCGATGTCATCACCGCAGTGGACGGTTTCGATGCCCTCGCCAAGATTGCGGATACTCATCCCCGCATCATCTTTGTCGATATTATGATGCCCAGGCTGGACGGTTATCAGACCTGCGCGTTGATCAAGAACAACAGTTCCTTCAAGTCGACGCCAGTGATCATGCTGTCTTCCAAAGACGGCCTGTTCGACAAGGCGAAGGGGCGCATTGTCGGCTCCGATCAATACCTCACCAAACCGTTCAGCAAAGAAGAGCTGCTCGGTGCAATCAAGGCTCATGTCCCTGATTTCGCGCCGGTGGAGCAAGCGTCCTGAAGTTCGGCATTGTTTGCCGCTGAAGCCTTCCTAATGGAGAAATCATGGCTCGCGTTCTGATTGTTGATGATTCGCCGACCGAAATGTACAAGCTCACCGCCATGCTGGAGAAGCATGGTCATGTGGTGCTCAAGGCCGAGAATGGGGCCGACGGCGTAGCGTTGGCTCGCCAGGAAAAACCGGACGCCGTGCTGATGGATATCGTCATGCCTGGCTTGAACGGCTTCCAGGCTACGCGCCAGCTCACCAAAGATTCTGAAACCAGTCACATTCCAGTGNNGCCAGCTCACCCGCGGCTCCGGAAACCCAGCACATCCCGGTGGTCATCGTTACCACCAAGGATCAGGAAACCGACAAGGTCTGGGGCAAGCGCCAGGGGGCCAAGGATTACCTGACCAAACCGGTGGACGAAGCGACACTGCTGAAAACCCTGAATGCCGTTCTGGCAGGCTGATGCCGGGGTAGCCAACACTCGGACAAAGGGACGTGGCCAGCATGCCTGACATGCAAACGCCGTTTCAGCAGTTGCTGGAGCTAGATAAACGATGCCGCAGCTATGCGGCCGGTCTGCCTTCGCAGCAGGAAGCCGTACAAACCTGGGGAGGGATCGGTTTCCGGATGGGCGGGCGACTGTTCGTCGCTCCGATGGGAGAGGTCGGTGAAATCCTGCATGAGCCTCGATATACGTTGCTGCCCGGCGTCAAGAGCTGGGTCAAGGGCGTAGCGAACGTCCGTGGCAGATTGCTGCCGGTAATGGACCTTTGTGGGTATTTCGGACTTGAGCTCTCGCCATTGCGAAAGCAGCGCAGGGTACTGGTCGTTGATCATCAGGAAGTGTTTGCCGGATTGACCGTCGACGAAGTCTTCGGCATGCAGCACTTCCCGGTGGAGACCTTTTCCGAGGAGCTGCCTCCGATCGAGGCATCGATTCAACCGTTCATTCATGGTGTGTTCCAGCGCGAGCAGCCCTGGCTGGTCTTCAGCCCGCACGCTCTGGCAACACATCAGGCGTTTCTAGACGTCGCTTATTGAGTTGTAGGTGGGGTCGACCGAGGTCGGCCTTTTGGTTCTTGGATGGAAGCGCACGGAGGTCCAGGCGGGGGCCGGATAATGATCAAAATGAATGCTAATGCTTTGTTGAGCGGGGTGCGCAGCAATACGCTGATCACCGGTTTGTTTATCGTGCTGATCGTTTCGATCGTATTGCTGTTCGCGAACTTCGCGTACGTGAATACGCAAGCGGATCACGATAACGAGTACATCGCTCACGCTGGAGAGCTGCGCGTACTGTCCCAGCAGATCGCCAAGGACGCCGTGGAAGCGGCAACGGGAACACAGGAGGCTTTCGCTTCCCTGAAACAGGCTCGTAACGACTTCAACCAGCGCTGGGGTTATCTGTCTCAGGGCAACGACAGCATTGGCCTGCCCGCCGTGCCCGAGTCGCTGCGCGCGGAAGNNGGAAGTCAATGCCGTAGAGCAGGACTGGAACACGCTGCGTCGCGACACCGACGCCATCCTCTCCAGTGAACAAACCGTTCTCTCGCTGCATCAGGTTGCCAGCACCCTGGCAGAAACCATTCCCCAGCTTCAGGTCGAATACGAGGAAGTCGTCGACATCCTGCTGGAGAGCGGTGCGCCTGCGGCTCAGGTATCGGTAGCACAGCGTCAGTCGTTGCTGGCGGAGCGTATCCTCGGTTCGGTGAACAAGGTGCTTTCCGGTGACCAGGATTCGGTCCAGGCGGCGGACATGTTCGGTCGTGATGCCAGTCTGTTCGGGCGGGTTCTGAACGCCATGATCGAAGGCAACGTCGCCATGGGCATCACCGCGGTTGCCGACGAAGAGGCGCGCGATCGCCTTTCCGAAATTTCCGAACTGTTCCAGTTCGTATCCGGGTCGGTGGACGAGATTCTCGAGACCTCGCCGGAACTGTTCCAGGTGCGCGAATCGGCGAACAGCATCTTCGAAGTTTCCCAGACCCTGCTGGACAAGACCTCTGCGCTGTCGCAAGGCCTGCAGAATCGCGCCGATGCGCGTTACATCAACACCATCATCGGCTACGTGCTGGGTGCGCTTGCACTGGCAGCGATCATTCTCATCGGCCTGGTGATGGTTCAGGAGGCACGTCGCCGCCTGAGCGAAACCGCCGAGAAGAACGAACGTAACCAGGCAGCGATTCTGCGACTGCTGGACGAGATCGGCGACCTCGCTGACGGTGACCTGACGGTAGCGGCCACGGTAACCGAGGATTTCACCGGTGCGATCGCCGACTCGATCAACTACTCCATCGACCAGCTGCGCGAACTGGTAGCCACCATCAACCAGACTGCCGTGCAGGTATCGGGCGCAGCCCAGGAAACCCAGGCGACGGCCATGCACCTCGCCGAGGCTTCCGAGCATCAGGCGCAGGAGATCGCTGGTGCGTCGGCGGCAATCAACGAGATGGCGGTGTCGATTGACCAGGTATCGGCCAACGCCGCGGAATCGGCGGCGGTAGCGGAGCGCTCGGTAGCCATCGCCAACAAGGGTAACGAGGTGGTGCACAACACCATCACGGGCATGGACAACATTCGCGAG
>JABAHQ010007507.1_pt1 | contig 13270 bp, 16 predicted proteins | sample 7062091 | NCBI WGS metagenome assembly JABAHQ01 (sample SAMN14534359, study PRJNA622989) | marine sediment metagenome | biome: marine biome [ENVO:00000428]; feature: marine pelagic biome [ENVO:01000023]; material: deep marine sediment [ENVO:00002113] | place: India: Gulf of Kutch | collected...
GAGCCGATGGGCTGAGGCGGCGCATCTACGTGCCTGATTGAGCGTCTCATCACTCACACCGCGATCCTACGGTCCGACTTCCTTCAAATGGTAGAGAGGATCTATGGCATGGGACCCTTTCCTCCGAAAAGAGCTTGCCCGGGTGGGACGCGAGCCCAGCCGTCCCCCGGCCTTTGGGTGTGGCCCTGTCAGATCCCAGCGTGTCCCGTCCCGTCCGACGTACCGCGCGTCGCGGCCACGGACGCCCGGCGTGTCATGAAGTAGTGCACGGCCCCGTCAACCGAGATCCAGCCTGGTCCGCGGAACAAGGGGATCAACAGCATCAGCCCCCACACCAAATGGGCATGAATGCCGGGCGCCTCGAGGGCGGGATAGGATGTCATGGCGACGAAGTTGAAGATAAAAAGGCCGCCGGCCGCCAAGCGCCCCAGCAGCCCGAACGCGAGCAAAACCGGCAGGGTCAGCTCCGCTGAGGTCCCGAGATACGCCGCTAGGGTCGGAGACAGCAGCGGGACCTGGTACTCGTACTCGAACAGGAACAGCGTGGAGTTCCAGCTCTGTATCTTGGTCAGTCCCGATTTCCAGAAGACGTTGGCCACCCAGAGCCGGTTGATGAGCTCGGCCACGGCGAGCAGTACTCCGACGACAATGCCGTACCAGGGCGTGGCGCGCCCATGGAGCGTACGTAGATTCATGTCGTTTCCCTCGTGCTCGTGTTCGTGTCGTTTCGAGCCCCGGCGGTGTCCTGTATACCCACGACGATCCCGTCTGCCACCAGCGCCGGCAGCGCCCGATGGATGCCGAACGACGGTTCAGCCGCCAACCCGGCGTCGCAGGCCCGCTCAAAGCGGCGCCCTTCGCTGATCGCCTTCAAGAAGGCCCAGGCGCCGCGCCGCAGCGTTTGCCAGCCCACCCCCTCGTCTGTTCGGTGCACCATCACCCACGCTCCCCCTTCATCCAGGCTGACCGTGCCGTCGCCGTCGTAGCCGTCCTGGTTGACGGTCCAAATGCGGGTAATCGGATAATCGGAGGACAACAGGTGCACACTCGGATGGAGTCGGAACCGCAGTTCCGGAACCTGCTCCGGCGGCACGCCCGGATGTAGCGGGCGAGCCGAGGCCGCGTGATAGCTTTCCTGCAGTGCCCATTCCAGACGTGCGACGTCAGGTAGATAGCGCAGTGCATTCAGCTCGGGCTGCTGCGCCAGGAACCCCGGAAACGCATGGCCATAGCCGGTCAGGTCGCCGCGGGTCGAGGGAATTTGCGCCACATAGCGGCGCGCCATCTCCGCGAAAAACGCGTCTCCCACGAGCCTGTGAACCACGGGGAAGGCCGCCCGAAGTGCGTCGGTGAAGCTCTCCCGGAAGTTGTTCCGGTATACGTTGAGCCGTCGTGTGCCGCCCGCACCCCGCTGCCAGGGATAGGAGGGCGGCATGGGTTCGGACTCGGCGAGGAGATCGTCCGCAAACCGCTCCTGAAGCTCACGAAGCGATAGCATGGTGTTCCTCCAGCGCAGCGCCGGCGCGAGCCGCCTCGTCGAGCAGTACGTTCAATGCCGGCAGGTCCTGGTCCCATTCGATCAGTGTGGGCTTGGCGCCCCACCGTTGCACGGCGTGATGGAAGAGATCCCAGACAGGTTCACAGACCGGGGCGTTATGACTATCGATGAGCATGACACCGTCAGGGAGCTCTCGACGGGTGTGTCCCGCTAGGTGGATCTCCTCCACGGCGCGTGCAGGGATTCGCTCGAGATATTCTCCGGCGTTCCAGCCGTGATTTATTGAGTTAACGTAGACGTTGTTGATGTCGAGCAGGAGGCCGCAGCCGCTGCGGCGAGCCAGTTCCGCCAGGAACTCGGGTTCCCGGATCGATGAGTCGGCGAACTCAAGGTAGGTCGACGGGTTCTCGATGAGCATGCGGCGGCCCAAATGATCCTGGACCTCCGCGACCCGATCGATCATGTGCCGCAATGCCTCCCCGGTATAAGGGAGCGGCAGCAGGTCATTGAAGTAGCGCCCCCGTACGGAGCTCCACGAGAGGTGCTCGGAGACCAGGGCCGGCTCGAACTGCGCCACCAGCGTCGCGAGCCGTCGAAGATGGTGGCGATCGAGGGGATCGGTGGAGCCGAGCGAGAGCCCTACGCCGTGAAAGCTGACCGGGTAATTCGCGCGGGTCCGCTGCAGCACTTCCAGCGGACGGCCACCGTCCCCGAAGTAGTTCTCGCTGTGGACCTCCACCCATGCGATCGGCGGACGTGTCTCGAGAAAGGCGTCGTAGTGCTGCGAGCGAAGGCCGATCCCGGGCCGGGGCGCAAGCTGTCCGCACGCTCCGTCGGATCGTCGAGAGGATCTTCGCGACATGTCTTGGTGCCCTGTCTCAGTGAACGGCTCGCGACCCGGCCAGGCGAGCCGATCGGTGCGCCCGGGTAGCGACCGCTACGCTCGTCGCACCGATCGGCCAAAGGCCGAGTCTCGGCGTGATGGCCTTGGCTACCCCTGGGACTCCTCGGGCTTCGTGCTGCCGCCCACGATCTTGTCACAGGTCCCTTCGGGCACGACGACAAAGGTGTACGGCAGGCCGTCCTTCTTGGCGGTGCCCGCGCAGGAGCTCTGCCCGGTGGCACAGTCATTCTTGCCGGCTTTGGCGATGCCGTAGCATTTCTCCATCCCGGCGGCCGTGGCCTCGCTCGGATGGAGAGCCGTGGCGCCCAATGCCAGCACACCGGCCAGGGCGGAGTACATCATGGTTTTGTTGGCTTTCATGGCGACTATTCTCCTCATGTAGCGTTCATCGGTGACGCCAGCGCCTCGACCGGTGCGGTGGGCCCCAGGGTCGGTTGAAACCTATCAGGGAGAGATCACAGAATTCTCACATTTTGCTGGAGATTCGTTCACGATTTGGTGTGTACAATAACCTGGCGAGATCCTCGGCAGCGTTTCTCGTGCTCATCACGGCATCGCTTTCATTGCCATCTACCTCTCTAGGAAGTCCGAAGAAATCGAAGAAGGTTGCTCGACAAACCCCTTGTTGACCGTGTTGACGCGGATCTCCGGAGTAAAGGTGAGCAGACGCTGCGTGTACTCACCCCATCATGAAGCTAACTGAGGGAATTGATTGTGTCAGAGAAGCAGGTCAATGCGGCGGTTGGGAAGGCCAGCCGCGGGCAAATGATTCAGAACCGTCAGTGCGGACCGGTTCAGCTACCGGAGCCCAGGACGCCGAAAAATATTGAACACTTCCGGAAATATTGAACGGTGCCCGATCAGAATCGGCTGAGAACGCTACGTAAGCAGTTAAACGTAGGAGGGAATCTGATGGGCCCGGCAGGATTCGAACCTGCGACCAACGGATTATGAGTACAGATCCAGGTACAAAGGGCTTTATCTTTCAATCGCTTGCCGGGACGCCCGTTGCCAACCGTGCACGACTGCGCATGACTGTGCGCGACTGATCCACGGAAAACTCACGCAAGCGCCAATCCGACAATCCGACCGCTCCGGTTCCCGCTCGGGCTGCGAAGAGCCATTGAGAGTCGGCAACAGGAGATGCTGCTCGGGCTGGGGGCACCTATGGGCGCCTCCGGTCGATAGAACGGTTCAGATGGTACAAAGTCCTTTCCTTCCGGTTCGCCCTACGGGCCGATATCAGCGGGGTCTTCCCGTTACGGTCGGTATGCGCCACGACGATGATGGCAGTTTGCGATAAGGCCCCAATGGATAAATAGCGGTCCTCACCGTAGTCCTGCCGGTCATCGAGCCAGGTCAAGACCGGCCCTTCGAATATCTCCCGAGCCTCCGCGGACGGCGACAGGGTTCTGGCTGCGGATTCCAGGATAGATGGTGCACTAAACCATCGCGTCCCGGAACCGCGAGCTTTGGACCTCCCGATCGCCTTCACAGGCCTCCGTGCGCATGGCGTTCCCCCAGATAGCGCTCTGGTTGCCCAATCTGTACTACTGATCTCGCGGCCGAGCCCCGCCTGCCGCGCGACCGCGCAACGGACGCAAAACTGCGGTGACAATCAACGAGTTATCCGAATCTCCGCAAACACAACACGAACGGTAGGCGCATTCCCCACCCGCTTCGTCACGAGGGTCGTGCATCTCGGCCACCCCTAAGTAGACGGGTGAGAACGGCCGATAATTGGAGGTGGAAGCGTAGAGACGGGAGCGACCATCGGATGAACGACAGCAAGAGCATCCTCGTCGACTGCGATGCGGGCAGGCGGATGGGCTGCGCGACCTACTGCTGCCGGCTGATTGTCAGGCTCACCGAGGAGGAATCCAAGCGATTCGGTGGAGTGCGGACCTTGGAGAAACGGCCGGAAGACGGATACTGCGTGTACTTCAACGCATGCGACTGCACCTGCGGAATATGGGAATCACGGCCGGCCGTGTGTCGCGAGTACGACTGCAATCACGACCGGCTACTTCAGGTGGTCCTGAGGCAAGGTTTCACTACGCTCAAGAATCTTCTCACCAGCCATCCGTTCATCAGAGCGCACGAGGCCCAATCCGTGCCGTATCTCGAGCCGAGAGACAAGCGCCGGGATCGATGACCGTCTGGGGAGCGCTCACGGGTCAAGACCCCGTGCCCCAGCGAGTGACGACCTCTTTCAGCCTGCGCCGCAGCGCTCCCAGCTCTTTGGACTTGAACGAAGACTTCGTGCTCCCCAGGACCGAAATGGCTTCGTTTATCGCCTTTGTGAGCTCGACCGGGCGAGGGCACTGGAGGAGTCGGCAAGAGTCTTGAACCGACTTCTCATCGGACATCGCCAACGTGACCCGCTCGATGTCCTCCAGGCTCGCGACGATATTGCGATGGCTGAGCGCCAGAAATGCCTCGATCGAAGTGTTGGACACCTGCTTCGCAGACCCGGACATCACGCTGCCGACGGCTTCGAGAGTGGAGGCGGACTCCTGCAACCGTTTCAGTGATCGGGCGAGCGCTCGCCGAGTCGCGGCCTCTCGCGCCGTCGTACGGACGATGGCGAGAAGTTCGCCGAAATCGACCGGCTTCATCAGATAGGCGACGACCGACAGAGAGACCGATTGGACGGCGCTTTCAAGGGATGCGTGGCCCGTGACGATGATGACCGGCAGTTCGGGGGCCAGATCTCGTACCTCGTCAATCAACTGGAGCCGGCAATTCCCAGGCATTCTTATATCCGCGATCAGCAGATCGAAGGTGCCCTCCTTGAGCCGCGTGAGCGCTTCAGGGGCGTCTTTGGCGGAAACCACCGAATAGCCTTTCTTTCGAAGCGCTTTTGCAGCCGCTGTCTGAAATACCAGCTCGTCGTCCGCCAACAAGATATTCGCTTGCTCTTCCATGCCTTCATTTCCCACTGGCATAGGTGCGACGTGGACTCCGTCGATCAGTGTGTCTCACCGCACGTGCCGCATCAACCCCGCAGCCCCAGGATGGTGTCTACTGTAGAGATGAGCTGATCGAGTTCAAACGGCTTTTCGACGATGCAGGAAATACCGGCCTCGCCCGCACGCTGCTTGAGGTAAGGCGAGCAGAATCCAGTGATAACGATGACGCACAGATCAGGGGTGACATCGCGCATCATCTCTGCCACCTGACCGCCCTCGTATTCGTTTCTCAGCATCCAATCTATGATGAGTACATCGGGGTGAAACGAGGATCCCACCGTCAAAGCGGACCGACCGTCGAACGCGGTTTCGACCTGATAGCCTCTGGCACGGAGCACTCTCGAGAGATAAGCGCGGTAGACGTTCTCATCCTCGACGACGAGCACTCTAGGGGATTCGGTCCTTGTCATTGTTGTCACCGAGCCCTGGAACGGGCAGTGCGATGCGTGCCTTCGTGCCGCCCGTCGGCACGCCTTTCAGCTCAATTGTTCCACCGTGCCGGGTGACGATGCCGTGGGCGATGCTCAGTCCCAGGCCGGTCCCGCCTTCACGGTGTCTTGTGGTGTAAAAAGGGTCGAAGAGACGATCCTTGCGTGTATCGGCTATGCCCCGCCCATTGTCCTCTATCTCCAATATCACGTGCTCGCCTTCAAGAGCGGTGCGAAGGACGACTCGGGATGCTCCCGCTTGCGCAGCGTTCTTGACGAGGTTGGCCATGACCTGATGCATCTCTGTCCTGTTCAGCAGCAAAGGTGGAGGATCTCGGGCCAGATCCGTTTCTATGGAGAGATGCGACAAGCCGCCGTCGAGCCGAAGCGAGTCTCTCGCTTCGCGTATGATCCAATTGATGTCCTCCAGCTGTCTGTCCGGGGGCTCAAGCCGGGCGAACTGGAGAACGTTGTTCACGACGCGCCCGCAGCGCTTCGCTTCCCGGACGATGTCGTGCAAAGCGGTGAAGACCATATCAGCGTCGTCTCGGGAAATCAGCGCGAGCTGGGCCGCCATCAAGATGCCGCCGACGGGGTTGTTGATCTCGTGTGCAAGTCCCGACGCGAGTCTGCCCATTGAGGCCAGGCGGGCGCTGCGCTCGACGATCTCTGTAGCGCGTTTTTGCTCGGTAATGTCGATCACCGTCCCGACCATGGCTACGGGACTACCTTGTGCATCACGGGAGACCTCTGCTTGCTCGTGGATGTGACGGACTTCGCCACCGGGCAAGACGAGCCGATAATCGAGGCGATAGGGAACGTTGTCGTGCAGGGCGGCGTTGATGCGCGTGTCGACGGTCGCTTTGTCGTCCGGGTGGATCAACGCTTGATAATCCAGGTTGCTAGTGGCGTTTTGGCGGGCGAGCTCAAAGACCTTGAAAAACTCGTCGGACCAGGTGACTTCGCCGGTCGTGATGTTCCAAGTCCAATCACCCATGCGGGCGATACGCTGTGCGGTTTTGAGGCGGTTCTCGCTCTCACGGAGCGTTTTCTCCGCACATCTTCGACGGCGAACTTCGTCACGGAGTCTTTCGTTCGCCGCTGCGAGCGCCTCGGTGCGCTCCCTGACGCGCCTGTCCAAGACGTCGTGCGCGTCGCGCAGGAGGCTCTCGGCCTTCTTCTGTGCCGTGAGATCCTGTGTGACGCCACGGCATCTTCGAAAGATCCCTTCCTCGTCGATGATCGGTTTTCCGGTCGCGCGTAGATGAATTTCGGCGCCGTCTGGGGACTGCGACTGATACTCAATGGAAAAAGGACTCTCGAGATTTTCGCTCCCCCCTTCCGTGTGCCGAGGGGCAGACTCGGCGAGCCACCTGGAAGCGAGGGCCACCGCTTCTTGACCCACCTGTGCGTCGGTCGGCGAGTTTTGCGATTGCGGCGTGTGCCCGGACGTATACACGAGCTCGAGGCTCTCATCCAGTTCCCAGAACCACTCGGCCGCCAGTTCCGCGAAATCGCGAAAGCGCTCTTCACTGTGGCGGAGATTCTGCTGCGCTACCTTGCTTTCGGTGATGTCGGTGATGAAGCCGCCGACGAGAGCGACCTTTCCGTCGGCGTCAAAGATGGGGAAGTTCGTGACGGACCTGTGACAGGTGCTTCCGTCGAGCGTGCGCGATTCGGTTTCGTAGGAGACGGAGGCCCGTGTCTCCAGGACTTTTCTGTGAAAACGAGCGGGTCTGTCGGCATCCGTCTCCGGACAAATGCCGCCGGCGGTCTTCCCGGTGACGTCACCGCCGTGCGAAAGATACCACGATGCAAATTGCCGGTTGACGAGTTCGTAACGGCCTTTTGGGTCTTTGATGTATATGGCCGCCGGCGCATAGTCGATGAAGGAGCGAAAGCGCTGCTCGCTGGCTCTCAGCTCCTCCTCGAGTCGTTTGCGCTCGGTTATGTCGAACGAGATTCCGCAAATTCGAGAAGGTCGGCCCCGGCAGGGCCCCAGAGGAAACTGGGTAGAAAGCAGGATATGGCATCCGTCTTTCCGCAGAACCGGCTGTTCGGCCGTGTAGGGTTGGCCGGATTCCAGCACTCGCTGATTGGTTCTGCAAAAGAGCTCGGCGGAGTCATCTGGAAAGATATCTTGGTCCCGGCGTCCTTCTATGTCGGCTCGAGACAGCCCGAGCTCACGGCAACACTCCTCGTTGACGAACTCGTAACGATGATCGGCGCTCTTTATCCAACAGATTGCGGGCACCATGTCCAGAATGGCCCGTACATGGGGGCAGATCGGCTCTTCCGCCCGTATCGAGTCTCCACGAGTTCTTGCCTCGGGCTTCGAGACGGAGACAGAGATCGAGCGAGAGGAGGGTGTCCCGGCGGTCGAAGGATCTCGAGCGGTGATATGGGCGGCCAACGCGGGTGAAGCGGCGGGAGCGGGGAAGGCGATCCATTGGACCGGGGAGCCTTGTGAGTCGTACGAAGGTTCGAAATGCCAAGCGGTGCCGAGGTGCTCGAATTCAACAATGGGATCCGATAGCTCGAGCTGAAATGGCTCGACGCCGCGAAGCCGATCTTGCAGCCCCTTGGCAGCAGCGGGTGCTGAACGCTCGGTTCGCACTTCGCGCACTCGATCTCCGAGGACCTCGTGCAGACGACGATTCACGAGGTTGGTGAGAGCATTGCTGGCGTGGGTAATCCGCATCTCCTTCCACGGCTTCGTCGCATCCACGGCAAAGAAGGAAAGCACGGTCCCACGATTCGGATTGTTTTTCATGTTAAATTTAAAAGTGACTCTCGCCGCCACGCAGCCGGATGAGCTCTCCAAGATTCCGATGCCCACAGGGAGGGCACCGACGACGCGCCTTGCGGGAAGCGCTCGTCGTGTCAGGAACCGTCTGGGGCTAATTGCGGCCGTAGTCGCTCGCCGCCAGAGCCCGACGCTCGCCAGGTCCCCCACCTGTCCGGTGGACAAATAGGAAAATCTCCCGACATCCGCGCGATGCGCGCTCGGGTGGACCTATGGAACCTAGGCAAGCGAATAGATTTCGGCCATGGGAGGCAGCCCCGCCGCCAAGCATACGGACTGCGACGATTCTGGCAAGGGCGCATTTCGGCCGAGCGGGGCGCCTACCTGTCCGAACAATCCTGCGGCGCCATTGTCCTGCCGTATGCGGGACCCGGTTGCCCCGCAGGTTTCGCACGCCGAGCAACGGATTATGTCCTGAGCGTATTGCAACGCAGCATCGGCCTGGTGCGTATCAATGTACCAAAGGCGCGGCCCGAGGACACGTCGCCGAGGGAGCAGACGGCTGGCGCCCGTACGGACAGGTAGAAGCCGCACACCGATCGGCGTGTCGTTGCCCTCGGCTCGCCTCATGCCGGCGAGGTCGCGACGGCCAGTGTTTGTATCGCGACGAGCAGGCACGTCCCGAGGAATTAAATTAACAGATGAAAAATCCACCGTGACCCGGGTCGCACTTCCGCCGTGGTTGCCTCGATGCTTCCTGGATTTGCAAGCGTCGGTCTGCTAATCTGGTTGATTGCAACTGAAGGCAGGGTCGATTCACGGCGCGGCGGGCGCCTGGGCATACGAGGCCCGGTCACACGACCAAGGGCGCGGCGCATGCTCCCGAGGTGAGCGACGAGCCGGGAAGGACGACCTGGTTCCCGCAATGTACTCGATCTTGAAGGTGGCTGCTCGGCGAGCGACCGCGTAGCCGACCCGTCAGCGGGAAAAGACGCGCCTTGTCGCGCAGGCTTCGGGCCTGCAAGTCGAAGGCACAGTGCGAGCCGGCATTCCGGACGGCTCGCACTGTGCCTTTTTTTTTGGGGCTCTTCAGAGACAGGTCGATGGCATCACCTGAAAAGATCGGCAAGTACCACGTGATCGGCGTGGTCGGTCGCGGCAACATGGGGACCGTCTACTTGGCATACGACCCGTTCGCGGACCAAAACGTCGCCATTAAGGTTTGCAAGGTTCCGGAGAATCAGAGCGAGCATGATAATCGCATCGCCTCGAAGTTGTTCTTCAACGAAACACATATCGCGGCCAATCTCGAGCACCCGAACATCGTCCAAGTGCTCGATGCGGGAGAGGAAGACGGTTTGCGCTATATCGTCACGGAATACGTCGACGGCTGCGACACCTTGATGAATTACCGTGCACCCAACCAACTCTTGCCCATCGAGCGGACCGCGGAGATCGTCTACGTCTGCGCAAATGCGCTCGATTACGTCCATCGCCATGGCGTGATTCACCGTGATATCAAACCGTAGGGCGCGGTCGCAAAAGCAGGCAAAGGTCCGCGAACTGATGCAACGCATGCGACCTTTGATTCGAAATGAGTTCGATGAGCTGCTTTCCCTCGACGACCATGACTCGGCAGAAAGATTTTGTCGATTGGGGTTCCAATCCCTGAATGCCGAATTGCTGGCGCTTGCCAAGGAGCTCGCCGGAATCGCGTCCGTACCCCTTCCGAAGGCCCTTCACGGCCAAAAAACGGTGATCGACCTTCTGATGTCGAAGTGGCTGGAGAGGCCGACGCGGGTGACCGCGGCCGGCGTTCGAGCGTTCGTGGTCGACCGCGCGAGAAAACGGTGCTTCATGGACGGGGAGCTCAAGGAGCTTGTCCCGCTGCGCGAAGCGGATATGGATTTCGTGCGCCTGGCGGGCGTCGAGGACTGGCAAGTCGCGGATTTGGAGAAGAAGAAGAGAATCGTTCCCTTGGAGGCGTTTATGTGGTTCGCAGGGCTGCATTTGTCGCAGGGGCGTCTGGCGGAAGCCATCTCCGGCTACGCGGGATTTGGCATCGTCCGATGGCCGGATTTCGGAACGCTTCCGCATACCACGCAGCAGGTCAAGCTGGCCGCGGTGCTGATGAAGAGCCCAGGTGACGTCGCGAGGCTGAAGGAGGCGACGGGCGCCGCAGAGGAAGAGGTCGTCGCATACCTCAACGCCTGTTACCTGAACGGCTGGTTGAAAGAGACGGCGCCTGCCCCGCCGCCCAAGATCGAGGAAAACGTGGCGCAGCGCCAGCTCCTCGGTAAATTACGTTCGAGTTTGGGGATGGAGCGATGAACCAACCGCAAGAGGTGAAGATCATCTTTACCGGTACGGTGGGCTCCGGCAAGACCAGCGCGATCAACGCGCTAAGCGAGGTGGCGACGGTGACCACCGAGGCGCGGACCAGCGACGAGGTGGCGCAACGAAAGGAAACAACGACGGTCGGCATGGACTACGGGGAAGTCAAGATCGACGACGACCTGGTGCTCCGCCTCTATGGTACCCCGGGACAACGCCGTTTCAGGCACATGTGGGAGATTTTGGCGAAGGGTGCCATCGGCTTCATCGTTCTGGTGGACAATACACGGCCGCTCCCGCTGTCCGATCTGTCCGTCTTTCTGGACAACTTCGGGGAGCACATCAAAGCTTCCGGCGCAATCATTGCAATCACGCGCACCGATCTGGCGTCCGAGCCCACCATCGACACGTACTACCAGTTTTTGGCCGAGCGAGGCGAAACATATCCTGTGCTCACGGCAGACATGCGTCGCAAGGACCACGTTCTCATGCTGTTGGACTCACTTTTCAATACGCTCGAGGCGGCATAGGCGAGAGATACGAGCGGGATGAAAAACAAGATCGGCAACAGCGCCGCGGGCTACATTCCCGAGCGTGACCCGAACGTAACGAGCGCCCTGAAGACTTTGTTGGACTCATGCGCCGGGTCGCTCGCAGCACTGGTGGCCACGGACGACGGCTTCGTGGTGGCAGAAGCGTTCAAGCGGGAGATGGCGGTCAAGAGTTTGGCGGCAATTACGAGCTCTTTGATGGGGCTCGCCGAGTCGATGGTTAAGGAGACCGACCAATGGCCCTGTCGCAACGTGGTCATCGAAGCGGACAACGGCAATATCGTCTCTCTGAGGGTCGCCGACCAACGGGTGCTGACCGCCATTGCAAGCAAGGAGACCAGCCTGGGAATGCTGCTCAGTGCGGCGAAAGCGTGCGCGGAGACGTTGAATCGCAATGGAGCTCAATGAAGCGAAATGATTATCGCAATAAAGCAGGACGTCCCACCGCCGAGGAGACAGTCCGTTTCCCCGGCGAGGAGACGGCTCGAGACGTCGGGATGGCGAGGAAGCGGGGGCCGGGGTTCACATAGGCGAACGGAACACAGCTGGTAAGGAGAGAGAAATGGCTGATGTCAATGATCTGTGCAAGCAGTTGGTCGACGACGTTACCGATGCGCTCGGCGCGGCCGTGGTGGACCTGGAGTCCGGTTTGTTGCTCGGCGTCGCGCACAACATACCGTACTTCACGCAATCCTATCTGGACGCGGTGGCGGCGGCGGCGGTCGACATGTTTCGAGGCAAGACCGTCACGAACGTGGAGCAGCTCCTGTCTAACAATCGAGGCAGCGAAGTCAAGAACGCGATCAACGAGATCCAGATGTCGACGGAGAAGACGTACCACTTCATGGCAACCGTGCCAGACAAGCCGAATGCCATGCTGGTACTGATTACGGGTAAGAAGGCCAACCTCGGGATGGGATGGAGCGCGATGCGAAACATAGTTCCGACCGTCGCGCCCATGTGCCCGTAATGTCGGGGCGCGGGCGGTCGGTAAGGGCGATGGCGCCGGAGCATCAACCGTCGCGATACCCCCACGTCGACGTGCGCTGAATAACGGGCGGGGCGCGGTCCCGCAGGTCACTGACGGAGAAAAGAGATGAGTGCAGACACGATTGTTGGAAAGGCGTTGGACAACGTGCCCAAGGCGGTCGCCTCTGGGGTGGTCGACATGGGCACGGGGATGCTCCTGGCGATAAAGACCACGGAGTCGCATCCGCAGGCGGTGGTCGACATGGTGTCGGCGGCAACAAAGGAGCTCTTCGAGGGCGACATGGTCGTGGCGATCGAGGACGCCTTCAAAAAGGCGCGGGGTGAGGACAGCAACGAGCACTACTTCCGCGAGATATTGGTCAGCTCCAAGAATCTCATTCACTACTTCGGACGGCTGTCCTCGTCGGAGAACTGCGTAGTGGCGGTAGTGACGCGTGTGGACGCCAATCTCGGAATGGTCGTCGCCAAGGCTCGAGAGATCACCACCAGCGAGGCGATCTAGGCCGCGTAGAGGAGAGCTCGGGCTCGGCGGGCGGCGCCCCGAGGGCGGCCGTGACCGAGCCCGAGCGGCCGGCGAGTGAGACGGCGCGATGACGTGGGTCGACCCGAATAGTGTGGAAATCGACATCGTCGCCGCTCCCTCGCACGCTAAGGACGACATCGAGTCGGCGGTACGCCAGCTGCTTCGGGGCGATCGCACCGAGCTCGGTCACGGCGCGACCTACACGGGACGGCCGGCGACATGGCTGTTCAAGGACGAACAACGCGTCCTCAAGGTCAGGGCAGAGTATCGGTTTGGCGCCCGCGATGCGAGGCGATGGATAGAACGTGCGCAAGCGCTCGAGCG
>JABAHQ010009805.1_pt4 | contig 13269 bp, 11 predicted proteins | sample 7062091 | NCBI WGS metagenome assembly JABAHQ01 (sample SAMN14534359, study PRJNA622989) | marine sediment metagenome | biome: marine biome [ENVO:00000428]; feature: marine pelagic biome [ENVO:01000023]; material: deep marine sediment [ENVO:00002113] | place: India: Gulf of Kutch | collected...
GCCGCCGCCCGGACCGCCTCGATGATCTTCACATAACCCGTGCAGCGGCAGATGTTGCCGCTCAGGGCGCGGCGGATCTCCGCTTCCCCGGGGTTCGGGTCGCGGCGGAGCAGTCCCTCGGCCGCCATGATCATGCCCGGCGTGCAGTAGCCGCACTGCGAGCCGAGCCGCTCGTGAAACGCCCGCTGCACGCGCGACAAGCGGCCGCCTGTCGCGGCGCCCTCGACGGTCTCCACCCGGCGCCCTGCCACGGCGTGCGCCAGCGCGATGCACGACAGGCGCGGGCGGCCGTCGACCAGCACCGTACAGGCGCCGCACTCGCCGCCGTCGCACCCCATCTTGGTGCCGGTCAGGCCGACCACCTCGCGCAGGTAGTCGATCAGGAGCAGGTTGTCGGCCACGGCGTCCTCGCGCGCGCGCCCGTTCACCTCAACGTGCAGGATCGATTTGGCCATCATGATGCGCCGGAGGCGCCTCTTTGCTGCGCGAAGGCTGTTTGTTCGGTACCCGAACAATGGCAGCGTAACGGATACGCCCGCCCTCGGCAAGGGAAAATCGGCGCGGGAGGGGGCCGCCATGCGCCGGTCCTTGCGTGTTGACGCCCGTCACGCAGTGCCGGATGCTGGCCCGGGCGGGCGCGGCAGGGGCCGCCGGGTTCGGCAGGTGCGGCAGCCCACTCGCGGCCTCGGGCGGCACGTGCCGGCGCCGCGGAGACTCCGAGGAACAGGACGCAACGCCTTGGGAAACCTCGCGGACATGCTTGTCGCCGGGGATCGCCTGAGCCGCATCGGCGATCGCGACGCGCTTGTGTGCGAGGGGCGCCGGCTGTCGTACCGCGACCTTGCCGATCTCGTGCATCGCGTCGGCCCGGCCCTGCGGGCATGCGGCACGGCGGCGGGCGAGCGGGTCGTGCTTCGCCTTCGCGACACCGAGCTGCTGGTCGGCGCCTTCTTCGGCGCCATGCTCGCCGGCCGCGTGCCCGTGGTCCTGGGGCTGCACGTGTGCGGCGAGGACCTGCGCCATGTCGTGGAAGAAACCCGGGCGGCCCTGGTGGTCGAGGAAGAGGATCCGGGCGCCGGCCCGGTCGCCTCGCCTGCCGCCAAAAGCGTACGCGCCGCCGAGTTCGCCGCCATGCTGCGCGCCGCGACCCCGGGTGCCGGGCGCGATGCGGCCGCACGGGCGGGCGAGGCCTTCTGGCTCTTTTCGTCGGGGACCACCGGGCGCATGAAGGGCGTGATCCACGCTCACCACGACCTTGCGCCGGTCGTGGCCTACCACAGGGACGTGCTCGGGATGGGCCCCGGCACGCGGATCTTCTGTACCTCGCGCCTGTCGTTCGCCTATGCGCTGGGCAACGCGTGCCTGGCGCCGCTCGCGCTCGGGGCGACGGTGGTGCTGCATCCCGATTGGCCGACCCCGCAGAGCAGCCTGGAGACGCTCCGCAGCGCGCGGCCCGAGATCGTGTTCTCCGTGCCCAGCCTGTACCGCGCCTGGCTCGGGCTTGTGGACGAGTCGCTCGAGCCCATGCGCCGGGTCAGGCGGTTCGTCTCGGCCGGCGAGGCGCTGCCCCCGGCGATCGCCGAGCGGTGGCGAGCGCTCACCGGCCAAGCGATCTGCGACTGCTACGGCTGCTCCGAGACGGTCTTCTTCGTCTTCGCGACGCCGGCCGAGCGGGCCAAGCCGGGCTCGGTGGGCGTTCCCTGCGCCGGGGTCGAGACCGAGTTGCGCGACGAGACGGACCGGCCCGTGGAGCCGGGCCAATCCGGTCGGCTGTTCGTCTGCCATCCCTTTACCGCGCTGGGCTATGGGCCGGCCTCGGCCCATGCCCAGGGACGCTTCCGGGATGGCTGGTTCGCCACCGGGGACATGTTTCGCCGCGACCCCGAGGGCTACTGGTTCCACTGCGGCCGAGAGGACGACTGGCTCAAGATTGCCGGGCGTTGGGTGAATTTGAGGGACCTGGAGGAGACGGCGGGTGCGATCGAAGGCGTGGGGCAGGCGGTCGCCGTGGCGGCGCCCGACGCCGACGGGTTCATGCGGGTGGCGCTCTTCGTGGTCGCCCTCGACGGCGCGGATCAAGGCGCCGTGGCCCAGGCCGTCGGCGCCTTTCTCGCCGAGCGCCTGCCGCCCTTCGAGCGGCCGAAGTGGATCCGGGTGGTCGGCGATCTGCCCTGCACCGCCACCGGGAAGGTGCGCAAGGCCGAGCTCAGGCGCATGGTCGCGCGGCAGGAGGGGTGACCCGTGCCGGCGGCGGGGCGAGCGAGCCGGGTCCGCGGCCGGCACCTGGAAGCCGGGGCTGCCCTGGCGCAGCGGCCCCCGCCGCCCGTGGCGGGACCCAAAGAGGGCTCAGGGGCGCTGCGACGTCTGGCCGAGGCTGCGGCCGGCGGCCGCTTCCGCCGCGGCCGAGGCGTGCCGCTCGACGATCTTCAGCAAGGTGGTGAGCGTGATCGATTTCAGGGTCGACACGGCGATGTCGTCGATCTCCGCCAGCACCCGGCCCAGGGCCCGGCCGATGTCGGACTCGCCGCCGGCCTCGGGGCGGGCGGCCCGCGATGCGGCGACGTCCTCGAACAGCTCCACCACCTCGTAGAGCGTGATCCGTTTGGCGTTGCCGCTGAAGCGGTAACCGCCTCCGGCGCCGCGCGTCGCCTCCACCAGGCCCGCGCGCGCCAGGTCGCGCAGGACCTTGGACAGGTGGTTCACGGAGATGCCGTATTTGTCGGCGATCTCGGCGGCCGATATCTGGCGCTCGGGATCGCGGGCCAGCTCGAGAATGGCGAACAGGGCGCAGCGGGTCGCTTTCTGCAGTCTCACGTGTGTTCGCTCCCCTAGCCGGCCGCGCTGTCGCGCCGCTGCTCCAGCGGCATCTCGAGCTGGATGAACGACCCGGCCATCATGCCCTGGGAGCGGAAGAAGGCCATGTTCAGCTCGTCGTCGCGGGCCAGCATGGTGCGCACCGTGTCCACCCCGACCTCGGCCAGGCAATCGCATATGGCCGCGAACAGCCGGCTGCCCACCTTGCGCAGGCGAACGGCCGGGTCCACCCCGAGGGCAAAGATCCAGCCGCTCGGCGGCGAGCCGAACTCCCAGGCCCGGACCTCGCCGATGATGAACCCGACCAGGCCCCGGCCCTCCTCTTCGGCCACGAGAAAGAAGCGCTTGGGCCGTTCCCCATAGCGGGCGTACATGTCCTGCCAGTAGTCGGGCTTGGTCATGCCCGTGATGCGCTGGTCGAGGCGCTGGATTGCCGGAATGTCGCTCGATCGGGCCCCGCGGATACGCAGCGCCCTGAAACCCGTGCCTTGGTCGGCGTTGTCCGGCATGTACTCCTCCCCCGGGCGGCCTCGCAGGTCCGGGGCTGCCGGCCGATCCGGCTTGACAGACCGGATCTGGCTTGCGTAACTGTAAATAAGTATTATGGTACCAATTTGAGCCTATAGCAAGACGCCTGTCGGCTGCGCGTCAAGCGCGCTGCCAAGTGCTGACCGGGAGCCCGGCCCGCCATGATCGAATTTTCCACCCACCCCGAGCGCTACCGGCACTGGAGGCTGGAGATCGATGGGCCGGTGGCCAGGCTCGCCATGGACGTGCAGGAGGACGGGGGCCTCGATTCCGGCTACACCTTGAAGCTCAATTCCTACGACCTCGGCGTGGACATCGAGCTTTACGATGCCGTCCAGCGGCTGCGTTTCGAGCACCCCGAGGTCGGCGCGGTGGTCATCACGTCGAACAAGGACAGGGTCTTCTGCGCCGGCGCCAACATCGGCATGCTGGCTCAATCGAGCCATGAGCAGAAGGTCAACTTCTGCAAGTTCACGAACGAGACGCGCAACGCCATCGAAGACGCCAGCCGCCATTCGCGACAGACGTATCTGTGCGCTATCGAGGGGACGGCGGCCGGCGGCGGCTACGAGCTGGCCCTGGCCACGGAGTACATCGTTCTCGTCGACGACGGGTCCAGCTCGGTGTCGCTGCCCGAGATCCCCTTGCTGGCGGTGCTGCCGGGCACCGGCGGCCTGACGCGGATCGTCGACAAGCGCCGCGTGAGGCGCGACCACGCCGATTTCTTCTGCACGCTGAGCGAGGGGATCAAGGGCCGGCGCGCGCTCGAGTGGAAGCTGGTCGACGAGATCGTGCCCCGCTCCAGGCTCGAGCAGACGGTCAGGGAGCGGGCGAACGAGCTTGCCGCGCGCTCCGACCGGCCGGCCGGCGCCGAGGGCATCGAGCTCGGCCCCCTTCGGTGCACGCTCACGGACGATTCGATCACCTACCGCCACGTGAGGGTGGCGCTGGAGCGGCAGAGCGGATGCGCCAGGATCAACGTCAGCGCCCCCGACCCGGCCCCGCCGCGGGACGTGCAGGCCGTTCATGCCATGGGCGCCGACTTCTGGCCGCTGGCGATGGCGCGCGAGCTCGACGACGCCGTCCTTCACCTGCGGCTCAACGAGCCCGAGCTGGGAACCTGGGTCCTCACCACGAGCGGCGCCGCCGAGGCCGTGGCCGCCGTCGACGCGGCCCTCGCGGACAACGCCGACGACTGGCTGGTGCGCGAGATCACGCTTTATCTGAAGCGCGTGTTCAGGCGGTTGGACGTCACCTCGCGCAGCATTATCGCCCTGATCGAGCCGGGCAGCTGCTTCGCCGGCACCCTGCTCGAGCTGGTGCTGGCCGCCGACCGCAGCTACATGCTGGACGGGACCCTGGAGGGCGACAACCGGCCGCCGGCGACGCTGCGGCCCGGGCGCATGAATTTCGGCCCCCTGTCCATGGGCAACGATCTCGCCCGCATCGAAACGCGCTTCCTGGGGGAGGCGGGCAAGGTCGAGGCCGTGCGCGCCGTGATCGGCACCGACCTCGACGCCCAGGCGGCGCACGAGCTGGGGCTCGTCACCTTCATCCCCGACGACATCGACTGGGAGGACGAGGTCCGCATCGCCATCGAGGAGCGCGCCAGCTTCTCGCCCGACGCCCTGACCGGGATGGAGGCCAACCTGCGCTTCGCCGGGCCCGAGACCATGGAGACCAAGATCTTCGGCCGCCTGTCCGCCTGGCAGAACTGGATCTTCCAGCGGCCCAACGCGGTCGGTGGGGACGGGGCGCTCACGCGCTTCGGCACGGGCCGGCCGGCACGCTTCGACAGGAAACGCGTCTGAGCCCCGTGACCGGGGCGGGCGCGAGCAAGCGGGGACCACCGCATGAGCATCGACTATCAGGAGAAGATCCCCAACAACGTCAACCTGGGCGAGGACCGGCGCCTGCAGCGGGCGCTGGAACGGTGGCTGCCCGGCTATCAGCGGTGGTGGCACGAGCTGGGCCCCGTGGAGAGCGAATCCCTGGACGTCTACCTGCGCACCGCGATCAGCGTCGAGGCCGGCGGCTGGGCCAACTACGGCTACGTGCGCATGCCGGATTACCGATGGGGCATCTTCCTCGCCCCTCCGGAGCCGGACCGGCGCGTCAACTTCGGCATGCACAAGGGCGAGCCCGCCTGGCAGGAGGTGCCCGGCGAGTACCGCGCCGAGCTGCGGCGCCTGATCGTCACCCAGGGCGACACCGAGCCNNGACCTGCGCAACCTGTTCCAGGTGAACGTGGAGGAAGGCCGGCACCTGTGGGCCATGGTCTACCTGCTGCACGCCTACTTCGGCCGCGACGGCCGCGAGGAGGCCGAGGCCATGCTGGAGCGCCATTCCGGCGATCCGGACAAGCCGCGCATCCTGAACGCCTTCAACGAGAAGACCCCCGACTGGCTGTCGTTCTTCATGTTCACCTACTTCACCGACCGCGACGGCAAGTATCAGCTCGCCTCGCTGGCCGAGTCCGGCTTCGATCCGCTGTCGCGCACCTGCCGGTTCATGCTGACCGAGGAGGCGCACCACATGTTCGTCGGCGAGACCGGCGTGCGGCGCGTGGTCCAGCGCACCTGCGAGGTGATGAACGAGCACAACAGCGAAGACGTGCGCAAGTACGGGGTCATCGACCTGCCCACCATCCAGAAGTACCTGAACTTCCACTTCAGCGCCTCGGTGGACCTGTTCGGACAGGAGCTTTCCACGAACGCCGCCAACTACTTCACCATGGGCCTCAAGGGGCGGTTCCAGGAAACCCGGATCGACGACGATCATCTGCTCGCGGACGCGGTTTACCCGGTGCCCGAGGCGAAGGGCGATTGCCTTGTGATCGCCGGGGCGCCCGCGCTCACCGCCGTCAACGAACGGCTGCGCGACGACTACATCGCGGACTGCCAGCGCGGCGTGGACAAGTGGAACCGGACCATCCGCGACGCCGGCATCGACTTCGAGTTGAAGCTGCCGCACCGGGCGTTCAACCGAAAGATCGGCGCCTTCGCCGGGATCAGCGCCGATCCCCAGGGCCACCTGATCACCGAGGCCGACTGGGACAGGGATCACCGGAACTGGCTGCCGAGCGAGGCGGACCGGGCCTTCGTGCACTCGCTCATGGCGCCGGTGAGCGAGCCGGGCAAGGTGGCCAACTGGATCGCGCCGCCGGCCAAGGGGATCGACGGCAGGCCGCTCGATTTCGAGTACGTGCGGTTCAACTAGATGACGTAAACTCCCGCAATGCCGAGCCGGGCCGGGCGCGGAAGGCTTCGGGAGGAGGCCAACGACAACAAGCCGTGCCTGGGCTTGCACGGGCGTATAAAGAGCAAGAGAACGAACTGGATCAATAAAGATCCGGGAGGCAAAGGGATGCGTGAGCACTCGGTTTCCGTCGATCGGTCGACGACGCCGTCGACGCTTGCCTTCGCACAGACGTTCAACGTGGCCGTGCCCTTCATTGACCGCCATCTGGAGGAGGGGCGCGCCGGCAAGGTCGCGATAAGGAGCGGAGCCGGCGAGGTCACCTATGGCCAGCTGGCCGCCAACGTCAACCGGGCCGGCAACGCGCTGCGCGGCATGGGCATGGCGCGCGGCGAGCGCGTGCTGATGATGGTCAAGGACTGTCCGGAGTTCTTTTACCTGTTCTGGGGCGCCATCAAGGCGGGGATCGTGCCGGTTCCCGTCAGCACGCTGCTGCGTGCCGCCGACTACACCTTCCTGCTGGAGGATTCGGGGTGCGCGGCCTGCGTCTACTCGCCGGAGTTCGCGGCCGAGGTCGTGCCCGCCGTCGAGGCCGCCGATCCCGGCCCGGCCCACCGCGTCGCCACCGAGGGCGAGGGGACGACCCTGACCTCGCTCATGGCCGAGGCATCGGACGAGCTGGACCCGGCTCCGGCGACGGCCACCGACGACTGCTTCTGGCTCTACTCGTCGGGGACAACCGGCACTCCCAAGGGCGCCGTCCATGCGCACCGCAACATGGTCGTGACCAGCCAGGTCTACGGCGCCGAGATCCTCGGCGTGGGCGAGGGCGATGTGTGCTTCTCCGCCGCCAAGCTGTTCTTCGCCTACGGTCTCGGCAACGCCATGACCTTCCCGCTGTGGGTCGGCGCCTCGTCCGTGCTGTTGCCGGGCCCGCCGACGCCGGAGACCACCTTCGACATCATCGAGGCGTTCAAGCCGACCATCTTCTTCGGCGTGCCCACGCTTTACGCCGCCCAGCTCAAGGCCCTGGAGAGCGAGACGCGCGACCTCTCGTCGCTGCGCGCCTGCGTCTCGGCCGGCGAGGCCCTGCCGGCCGCGATCTACCGGCGTTGGAAGGAGCGTGTCGGCGTCGATATCCTGGACGGCATCGGCTCGACCGAGGCGCTGCACATCTTCATCTCCAACCGCCCCGACGACATCAAGCCCGGCTCCAGCGGCCGCATCGTCCCGGGCTACCAGGCGCGCATCCTGGACGATGACGACAACGAGGTGAAGCCGGGCGAGAGCGGCCGACTGATGATCGCCGGCGACTCCACGGCCAGCCGCTACTGGAACAACCCCGAGAAGACCGCCACCACCATGGTCGCGGGTTGGCTGAACACGGGCGATACGTACATTCGCGGCGAGGACGGCTATTACCAGTACTGCGGCCGCAGCGACGACATGATGAAGGTGGGCGGCATCTGGTGCTCGCCCTTCGAGATCGAGGCCAAGCTGATCGAGCATCCGAAGGTGCTGGAGGCGGCGGTGGTCGGGCGCGCCGACGCCGACGAGCTCGTCAAGCCGGAAGCCTTCGTCGTCCTGAACGATCCCGCCGATGCGGGCGAGGCGACGATCGAGGAGCTGCTGCAGCACTGCAAGCAGGCCCTGGCGCGGTACAAGTATCCCCGCTGGTTCAACTTCGTCGAGGCCCTGCCCAAGACGGCGACCGGCAAGATACAGCGCTTCAAACTGCGCCAAGCGGGAGACTAGGCGGGACGGCCCCGCCGAATAAGACACCATGAAGGACAAGCTGACCACTCTCGCTGAGGCCATTTCCCGCAACGTGGAGCCCGGCAGCAGCGTGGTGCTCGGCGCCTGCCTGGAGCCCGACGTGCCCTTTGCCGCCACCTACGAGATCATTCGCCAGGGACTCCGGGGGCTCAACGTCATCGCCCCGATCTCGGACGCCTCCACCGACATGCTGATCGGTGCCGGCTGCGTGAGTGAGATCACCGGCGCCTGGGTCGGCAACGTCTCCGGCGGGCTCGGCCACAACTACCGCCGCGCCTTCGAGACGGGCGAGCCCGGCCCCCTCGCGGTTCACGACCATTCCAACTTCTCGCTGGCCATGGCCTTGCTGGCGGGCGCCCACGGCATGCCCTACGTGCCCATGCGCTCGATCCTGGGATCCGACATCCTCCGTTCCAATCCGGACTTCCGCCTCGCCGACAACCCGTTCACGGCGGACAAGGAGCCCGTCGTCCTGGTTCCGCCCTTGCGGCCCGACGTCGCGGTCCTGCCCGTGCAGCGAGCCGACCGCCATGGCACCGCCCACCACTGGGGCAGTCGCGGCCTCGTTCAGGAGGCGGCCCTGGCCGCCGAGCGGGTCATCCTGCTGGCGGACGAGATCGCGGAGCCGGAGGTCATCGCCTCCGATCCCGGCCGGATCCTGCTGCCCGGTTACCTGGTCACGGCCGTCTGTCACGTGCCGGCCGGCGCGCACCCCTCGCCGATGACCGGACGCTGGCAGCGCGATACCGAGTTCTTCAGCCAGTACCACCGGGTCTCGCGAAGCCGCGAGGGCTTCCTGGCGTGGCTGAGGGAGTGGGTCCTCGAGGTTCCGGATCACGCCGCCTACCGGGCCAAGCTGGGACCGCGGCTGGACGAGCTGCGGATCAAGGACTCGGCCCCGGCGGCGGCGGCGAGCTACGCGGCGGCGTGAGGCGACGGTGAGCTATTCGACTCAGGAGCTGATGATCGTGGCGACCGCCCGGGAGATCGCCGACCGCGACGTGGTGTTCGTCGGGATGCGCCTGCCGATTACCGCCTATGGTGTCGCCCGCCTGACCCATGCGCCCAACGCGGTCGGGCTGTTCGAATGCGGCATCGTGCGCTATGCGCCGGCCGAGGGCATGCTGTACACCATGGGGGACCCGCCGAACCAGCTGGGCGCGGCCTGGGCGACCGGGCTCATCCAGGTGATGGGTCAGCTCCAAAGGGGCCGCGTCGATGCCGGCTTCATCGGCGGCGCCGAGATCGACCGCTTCGGCAACATCAACACCTCCTACATCGGCGACATCGCCAAGCCCCGCATCAAGCTGCCGGGCTCCGGCGGGGCCCCCGACATCGCCGCCATGGCCAAACGGCTGGTGGCGATCATGAACCACGCAAGGCACCGCTTCGTGGAGAAGGTGGATTACGTCACCTCCCCGGGTTTCCTCGACGGCGGCGAGGCGAGATCCCGGGCGGGTCTCGGCGGCGGCGGCCCGGCGGCCGTGATCAGCGACCGCTGCATCCTGCGGCCCCACGGCCGCGACCACGAACTGCACGCGGCGTCGATCCATCCTGGCCACAGCCTCGCCGAGGTCCGCCAGCACACGGGATGGGACCTGAAGGCCGTGCCCGAACTGAGCGAAACCGCGCCGCCGACGCGCGAGGAGCTCTCGGCGCTTCGGGCGATCGACAGGGACGGGTTCTGGCGCTGAGCCGCCGGAGCACGGAAATAGGTTCAAGTTTCGCCTGAAATGCTAAGATGTTCCGAGACTATGGCTGTCGCCGCGACAAGGTGAAGCCATCCAACGACCAGAGAGAGAGTGAACAGGGAGAGTTGAAATGACAAGGAAGAAATTCCCCTCACGTCGCCGATTCCTGGCCGGGACCGCAGCCACGGCGGGCCTTGCTGCGGCCGGCAGCTTCGCCCCCACGCGCTTCGTGACCGCGGCAAAGGCGCCGGTGAAGATCGGGATCCTGCTGCCCTACTCCGGCACCTACGCCATGCTCGGGAACTCGATCACGAACGCGCTCAAGATGCGCATCGAGCAGGCCGGCGGCATGCTGGGCGGCCGCCCGGTCGAGTACATCGCCATCGACAGCGAGATGTCGGTTCCCAAGGCGCCGACGAACACCAACAAACTGATCAAGAAGGAGGAGGTGGACTTCCTGGTCGGGCCCGTGCACTCCGGCATCGCCCAGGCCATGGCCAGGATCGTCGGTCCGCGCGGGACGCCGATCATGATCGTGCCCAACGCCGGCTCCAACCTGGTGACCGGTACGCTGTGCGCGCCCAACATCTTCCGCACCTCCTTCACCAACTGGCAGCCGGCCTACCCCGGCGGCAAGGTCATGGCCGACGACGGGCACAAGACCTGTGTCACCATCGCCTGGAAGTACGCGGCGGGACGCCAGATGATGGACGCCGGCGCCGACAACTTCCAGAAGCACGGCGGCACGGTGGTCCGGGACATCGAGGTGCCCTTCCCGAAGGTGGGGTTCCAGGCCTATCTCTCGGAGATCGCCTCGATCAAGCCGGATGCGGTCTTCTCCTTCTTCTCGGGCGGCGGCGCCGTGAAGTTCGTCAAGGACTATGCGGCCGCCGGCCTCAAGGACAAGATCCCGCTCTACGGCCCGGGCTTCCTCACCGAGGGGGTGTCCAAGGCCCAGGGTCCCGCGGCCGAAGGGATCAAGACCACGCTGCACTATGCCGCGAACCTCGACAACGCGGCCAACAAGAGGTTCCGCGCCGACTACGTCAAGGCGTTCGGCGAGAAGCCGGGCCCCAACGTGTTTGCGGTGCAGGGCTACGACACGGGGTCGCTGCTTGTCATGACCCTGGACGCGGTTGGCGGCGACACGGGGGCGACGAAGGAGATCATCGCCGCCATGGCCGACGCCACCATCGCCGACAGCCCGCGCGGCTCCTGGAAGATGTCCAAGGCACACAACCCGATCCAGGACATCTACCTGCGGCAGGTGAAAGACGGGCAGAACCTGGTCCTCGGCATTGCCGTCGAGGCCCTCGAAGACCCGGCCACGGGCTGCGAGATGGCCTGACCAGGGGTAGACCTCTTGTTTCGCCCGGCGCCGGTCCCGGTGGCGGCGCCGGGCGGAGCGGCCGCCTCCCGCGCGATCGGGACGGCGCGAGCGCGCCGGGAGTCATGCAGTAGCCGACGAAGACGCTACCCTGCCGGTCGATGGATATTTCGTTTTTTCTTGTCCAGGCCCTGAACGGCGTCCAGTACGGATTCCTGCTGTTCCTCGTCGCCAGCGGACTGACCCTGGTGTTCGGGATCATGGGCATCATAAACCTGGCCCACGGCGCCTTTTATATGCTCGGCGCCTACGTGGTCTATTGGCTGGTGGGCTATACGGGGAACCTGTTCTCCGCCATCGCCTTGGGCCTGCTGATCATGTTGCTGTTCGGCTATCTGCTGGAGCGCCTGGCGGTCTCCTACCTGTATCAGCGGGACCACCTGTACCAGGTCTTGCTCACCTATGGCCTGATCCTGATCCTGGACGAGCTTCAAAAGATATTCTGGGGAACGGATTTCTACAGCGTTCCGGTTCCGGCGGTGCTGGCCGGATCCATCCCTCTGACCGAAACCCAGGACTACCCGATCTACCGGCTGTTCATTTCGCTCGTGTGCATGGCCATTGCGGCCGGGCTGTATGTGCTGATCGGCAGGACCAGGATCGGCATGATGATCAGGGCGGGCGCCTCGAACCGCGAGATGTCACAGCTCCTCGGCATCGATATCGGACTCGTCTTCGCCACGGTCTTCAGCATCGGCGTTGCCTTGGCCGCCTTCTCCGGAATGATCGGCGCGCCGGTCAGCTCGGTCTACCCGGGCATGGGCAATCACATTCTGATCATCTCCTTTGTCGTCGTCGTCATCGGCGGCATCGGGTCGGTGAAGGGCGCCTTCGTCGGTGCCATGCTGATCGGGATTAGCGACACCTTCGGCCAGGTGCTGCTGCCGGACTTCGCCTCCGTCGTGGTCTACGCCGTGATGGCCATGGTGCTCCTGTGGCGGCCCCAGGGGCTGTTCGGCGAGGCGTGAGCGAGGAGCGGCGGGCCATGCCCGAGAGGAGAACCGTCGCCATCGTGCTCCTCGGCGGAGTCGTCGGGCTCGCCTTTTTTCCGCTGTTCAGCGGCGAGTTCTACCTGGAACTGTTCACCCATCTGATGGTCCTGGGCATCTTCGCCATGAGCCTCGACCTTCTTGTCGGGTACACGGGCCTCGTCAGCCTGGGCCACGCGGCCTTTTTCGGCCTCGCCGGTTACCTCCTCGCCATCGTCACGCCCGAGTCGGAGGCCGTGACCATCTGGTACTCGCTGCCCGTATGCCTGCTCGGCGTCGCCCTGGCGGCACTGGTGATCGGCTGGTTCTCCGTGCGCACCTCCGGCATCTACTTCATCATGATCACCCTCGCCTTCGCCCAGATGATGTTCTACTACTTTAACGAGAACGTCGCGCTCGGCGGTTCGGACGGCATGTTCATCTTCACCAAGCCCTACGTCGGGTTCGGCGGGTTCGAGATCATCGATCTGAGCAGTCCCACGACCGTGTACTACGTCGTGTTGCTCAGTCTGGTCGCGTGCTACGTGCTGCTGGCGACGATCCTGCGCGCGCCCTTCGGCAAGGTGGTCAAGGCGATCCGCGTCAACGAGCACCGGACGCGGGCACTGGGGTACAACACCCAGCGTTACAAGCTGGTGACCTTCGTCATCGCCGGGACGATGGCCGGCTACGCGGGCTACCTGGAGGCGGTCTCGACGGGGATCGTGAGTCCCGGGCACCTGAGCTGGCACCAGAGCGGCCTGGTGCTGGTGCTCGTGATCCTGGGGGGAATGGGAACCCTCTACGGGCCGGTCCTGGGTGCCTTCGTCCTGGGACTGCTGCGCGACCAGGTCCAGGACGTCACCGAGCACTGGATCCTGGTGCAGGGCATCTTCATCATTCTGGT
>JABAHQ010004006.1_pt3 | contig 13262 bp, 13 predicted proteins | sample 7062091 | NCBI WGS metagenome assembly JABAHQ01 (sample SAMN14534359, study PRJNA622989) | marine sediment metagenome | biome: marine biome [ENVO:00000428]; feature: marine pelagic biome [ENVO:01000023]; material: deep marine sediment [ENVO:00002113] | place: India: Gulf of Kutch | collected...
CCCACATAGGCTAGGTCTCCGCTTATTATCTGAGCCACGTCATAGTTGTGCTCAATTCCACCCCAAATCAGCTCGGTGATCTGTCCATCCTCATAAGATACAAAGTCGATGGTGCCTTCTTTCACCAATTTGTAGACTACTTTGATATGGTCGCCGCTTCCTATGCTGAATGTTATCCCTGTGATTGCTCCCGTCGCATGGTTGATGATGTAGTCCACACCCTCTTCCATGTATTCTCCGTTGTAGTATAGCCTCACTGAGTAAGGAACAATCGGAGCTCCCCACCATCCGTCCTGAACTGGGACGCTTCCTATGGGGGTTCCCTCTACGATGTATTCCCTCATCAGGGCGGGTGCCATGTGCCATTCTCTGCCGTAGCATGTGGTCATGTTCTGGTGCCAGAAGTGTGCGTAGGATTCGTCAGCGTTTGGTGGTGGTCCTAGGTCCCACTCTTCTCTGTTGCTGAACTGCACATCTAGGGGTGAGAGCAGCTCTTTTCCGCTTATGAGTATCTTGATGTCCTTGAGGATTATGACCTGCTTCTTCACCTTGTTGAAGATGAAGGTTAACCTGATTCGTAGAATGGGCCAGCTAGCGTCTTCCTCGTCCACTATTTCATTGGCATTGGTGTCTTCCCAGTCGTATATGGTGGTGTTGGATAGGGCTATGTAGCGTCGAGGCCCGTCGTAGAGTACCATCAGGGGTTCAGTGGTAGCTATTCCAGTTGACTTTCGTCCTCCGTGTGGAGCTAAGGCCAGATTGTAGGTGTGGCCGCCTGCGGTTGTGTATCCGTGGCCATTTATCCAGTCGCCGCCATAACCTGTCATGTCGGCGAACATGGCCATGGTCAGTACTCTTCTGTCATCCCAAGTGCGGTGAGTGTAGCGAACATCACACACCCATCCGTTGAGCCACAGTTCCTTATCTATGTACTCGTTAGCGAAGGGATCACGCGAAGTGTCAGCCNNGAGGGATCGCTGCCATTTATCATTTCACCATATTTGGAGAGTCCAATGTCCACACTCTGCTCTGCATATGGATAGAGTAGGTAGGAGTCTGTGGTCAGAACGCCGTTGAGCGTCGTGTACCAGTCTGAGGGGTCTGCTGCTCTTGCTGTTGGAAGGTATAGCATCGGAGTTATTAGTGTGAATAGTATCATTATGGTTGCTAATGTTGTTATCAGTTTTTTTCTGTCCATTTTCCAATCCTTCTTTTGCGATTTGCTATATGTAGCGTTCTATAGGTTTAAAACCTTCGATTTAAAAGCTTTTCTGTACATAGAGGATTGCATCAGAGGCGGCTTATAGAGGAAAATTCTATGAACTCCTGGTCTGTTTCTTCCCATCTGGTCCCAAACCCATTAACGCATATCGTAATATTTACGATATCTGCTATATGAAAGTGTCGGTGAACACAGACTCCAAACAACCCCGTCCATCATCTCACCGATTCTAATGTATGTACCTGGATACCTGTAGAGCACAGCGGAGAGCGTAATTCACGTTCACCATCACCACCAGTAGAACAAGAATTGTGCTCAGAACCCTCCCTTCCCTATAATCCAGGTGACGCCTCACCATTCTGATGATGAAGACTACAGCGATCAAGGCCAGGATCTGGAGGGGCAGGTTGTAGAGAATCCGGGTCTGGACCACCCTGCTTCCCAGCAGAAGGGCAGGAGAGGAGGCCACCAGCCAGGAGACCAGATATTGATGGAATAGTGTACCCTTAAGCAGGACGACTAGGGAAGCTAGAAGCGCCAGAAGAATGAGGCAGGGATTGTTAAAGAATCCCGACGCCCAATCAAAGGTGGAATCAAGGCTCTGCCAGAACGTGTAGAGGTTCTGCACAGATAGTCCGGATGCCCCCACCCGTGTCACCTCCCTAGCTACAGAGACCGAGCCCAAGGCATAATTCTTGATCAGATCCGCAAGGAGATTCACAGCTATCAGACAGCCCACCATTCTGACATCGAACGATGAGGCTCCCGCTCTCCACATCCGGATTGCCGACAGAACGAGAAATACCCCCAGCACCCCCATCAACATACCCCAGGTATAAGCATGGGTGAAGAGCAACACGATCATAGCGATGGTAGCGCAAGATCCCCATATCCAAGATCTCTCCTTCAACGATCTGAACAGCAGGGCCGAGAACCCGTACAACACCACCAGACCCGTCCAGTTGGAGAGCAGACCCACCCCCAGTCCCACCGTGAGATGGAAGGAGACGGCGGTGAAGACTGGAGTCAAAGAGATCACCATCGGATCATGGGCCGCTTGCCGGGCAAAGAGGTAAGCGGCCAGGGTCAGGAGGGGAGCCAACAGCAGAGCGGTGGATTTCAGCGCCAGGTAGGGAGAGAGTTCAGTGACCCTCCAAACCCCGGTCATCAGGAGCAGGCTGATGGCCCGATCTCTAAATCTGAGGAATATATACGGTACCGCCTCTATTCCTCCTCGCTCCCCGATATCCTGTAGCATCCGTGCGTAGACGGGCAGGTCCCCCCAACCAATCTGCTCCATTGAGTCTGTCAGAAGAATAGGATAGAGAACGCAGTACAGGCTGAAGGCCAGAGAGCAGAATAGGAGCATTACTGATAATCTGGAGTTCCAGCTCCCAGCCTGCTCTGAACCCAGATCAAAGCTCAGCTTAAACCCTAGCTGCTTGGCAAGGCTCTTGCCCCCTTTCCCCCAGGACCTACTATATGACCAGAGGGGTTTGATCACCCAGGAGAAGAGGGTGAGGGTGAACAGGAGGGGCACCAGACCGGATAGGACGTGAAAGAGCTGGGTCTCCACCCCCACGAACCGCCAAACAGACGGTTTCCAGGCCAGAGAAGGGAAAGATGGATAGAGGAGTAGGCAGAAGGCGGATAGAAACTGGACAGAAAGCAGAACAGCACAGCCCCAGATGAGAATCCTGGCCCCTACCGTCTTCTTTACCAGACTCAAGGAGTCAGCTCCGAAGACCAGGATGGTTGCTAAGCTGATGAATCCCGCCAAGACCAAGAGGATGTCCCCCACAGCTGGTGCACCCCAAAAATAGAAGATGCCCCGCAGGACCAGAAGAAGGCAACTCAATAGTATTAACCATAAGGCACGTTTCCACAATCCAAGGGCTAGGGGAAGAATCAACATCAAAGCGGACAACACCAACAGTGCGATGTGGTCAAGGAAGGGAGAGAGAAGGACCAGATGGAGGGGTTGATTCTCATAGTAGCTGTGAAGGACGGGTGAATACTGCAGACCCATAGAATTCGCCAGAGTGAAGCCTCCCAAAATCAGGTAGAGACCGGCCAGCAGGAGAAGACTATTCACCGCCCCACTCTGAAGCCGCCTTCCAAACCTCATTTGCCGCTTCACCCTCCGTTAGAAGCCCAAGACGACCAACACGCTATTCAGGTTTTCTGCCCTCCTGATTTCTATCATGTTCCACAACTATCTCCACCTCCAGCTTCTCCATCACCACCCCCAAAACCATCAAGACTCCTCCGACCAAGGCCAGATAGGCACCCCAAGAGAGGCTCACCCCTCTGGTGGCGAACAGAATGACTGTAGTGAAAGAGATAGAGCCTGAGGCCATTATGGCCACATAGGGTACTAGGCGCCCTTCGATATACTCATAGAGCACCACACCCGCCCATCCCACGATGGCGGCCAGCCTTATGAGCACAGCTACGATCATGAACTGGGCTGTGGGAAGATAGGTGCCGGCTCCAACCATTATGCTCCAAGGCAGATAGCGTCGGTTTGGGGCCCAGGGGAAGAGGATGGAGATCACGTTTAACAGTGCTCCTAGGATGATGAGGATCCGGGTGGCTCTGGGGGCCAAGCAGATCATACTCTGTTCAATAGATGAGTCCTGAGACTCTTGGGTGGCTCCAGTAGGGCGCTCTTGAAGGATCAGAATAACCTTCATCTCCCAGGGATATATGATGTATTCTACATGGTAAATAGAATTTGCGGAAGAGGAATCCTTGACCACCTATAATTCAACTGTAACCGGTAGCCCGTCCTCAATCCATATTTAACGACCAAGAAGCACGATCTTCATGTGACCCTGCAGCTGGATGTATTAGACACATATCTCATTTTTACATAATTGGGTATACAGACGTAGGATTCATAGAAGTTAAATACAGTAATCTCAGCACAACTGCCAATGCCTATTGGGATCTTGAAAGTGCGGGAGACCGCTCATGACGGGAAATCTTCGACTTCTAGACATCGGGCTGCGAGTTTTGATCGAAAGTCTTTTGAAGGACATACTCACAAAGCTCAAAGAGGTTAGTATTAGAGTGTGATAGCTCTTACTCGCAGCGAAGGACCTTTGGTGGAAAAGTAAGATGTTTACCAGATCGGATACCATGGATGAAGGGCAAGGATATGAGATTCAACTATATGATGATCTGGTCTCGTTAGATGAGGTATCCCACTCTGTGGCCATTCTCCTTCCCACCTATTGCGAAGCCGAGAATATCGAGGATTTGATCCTGGAGATTCAAGAGTTAGAGCTCGATCCGCTGATTGTGGTGATGGACGACTCCAGCCCCGACGGAACCTCGCATCTGGTGGCCGGGCTTCAGGAACAATATGGCAACATACTCTTACTGCTCAGACCCACCAAGTTGGGGTTGGGAACCGCAATCACAGCCGGTTTTCGATTCCTCCTCTCCCTGCCAAAGCCACCCCATTACATAGTAACCATGGACGCGGACTACTCTCACAACCCACAAGATATACCCCGATTGATAGAGGCCGCCCGGAGAGGAAACGACCTAGTCATCGGCAGCCGCTACTGCCCAGGCGGAGAGATCCTAGGATGGCACATCGCCAGGTTATTGATCAGCCGGTGCGCTAACCTCATCGCATCTACAGTGGTGGGAATGCGGCTTCACGACTGCACCAGCGGCTTCCGATGCTACACCTCACGCTACGTAAAAGATGCGCTGGAAAATCTGCACAGCCAAACCTATGAGATTCAGATCGAAACCGTGAAGCAGGCCCGAACCAAAGGTTTTCCAGTGAAGGAGGTGCCCATAACCTTCGTAAATNNAAGCAGATTCGGGAGATAGCATGCGCCGAGAGATTACAGCTGGCTACTCCATCCTTATTGAACAGCATTCTCCCGTCCTAGCTTAGCCACAGGCTGTCATGCACAGTTTAGGCGGCTGTGTTCAGGAGACCTTGTTGGGCAGTATCTTCTTCACCATCTCTGCGTACTCTCTGAACCTCTTCTTTTCTTTCAGGTTGAAGGTGTACTTCTTCTCTTCGGTGTGAAAGCTGAAACTGGTGGCGGACAACAGGCCGCCCTTCTTCATCTCTACAGTCTGGATCTCCTCGTAGGGTATGGCAAAATTCTCTTTGTCAGCCTTCAAGATCTCCTCCACAGACACGGTCTTGGCCTCTTCGGACCTCTCTTCTACCTTACTGCGAACATCCGCTCTAGCAACATCCCCTAGAACGCCACCCATCGCACTCAAGGCTACTCCCAATGTGCCTGAGATCTTGGAGACCACCAGCCTCCTGTCGGTGAATACCAAGGCCCATTTCTTCATCCACCGCCCCTTCGGTTTGCCCTCGGTGTTATCAATAACGCCCAGAATCTTCTCATTCATATCCCAGGTATCTTTCATCATCTCTATAAAAGACTGACGGGCATAGCCCTCTACTTCCCAATCTGCCACCCTAAAGAGGGTAGTGCACTCGGCTGCCTGCTGTGGATCCAACCACCCCCTTGTTGTTTCTCCTCCACCTAGACAGGAGATGCTGAATTGATTTTATGGAAGAGCAGGGGTGCCACAAGACAGTGGCAGTAATAATTCTTCCACAAGTGATAAATACTGAGAGCGAGGAGAGAAGGGGTCTGGTCAAGATGAGAATGAATAATTTTGTGCTTCCGATGATACCAGTTCTGATTCTGTTGCTGACTTATTTACCGATGCTTCCGGCTACGGGCAGTCCAGCCATCGGCTCCACTACCATCACCCTTGATGCGGTGGCGGATAGCTACGTTAACTCTTCCAGTCCAGAGACCAACTATGGAAGCTTGGATCATCTCTGCGTGAGCACCAACTCAGAGGAAGACCTGATATATCTGATGTTTGACCTGTCCAGTCTGCCTCCTGAGGCCCTTATTATAGCGGCGGAGCTCAAACTGTATATCACTGATATAGGGGGCGTCGTGGGCAACATCAATGCTCACTATTGCGCCAACAACTCCTGGACCCAAGAGGGGATCACATGGAACAATAAGCCGGACTTCGACTCCCAAGCCACCCACAAGAACTACTTTGGCATGATTGTGTGGACGGGTTACCATTCCTGGGACGTGACATCCGATGTGCAAACTGCCCTGAGCCAAGGAAGCCTCTCCCAAGTGATCCTTAGGGAGAGCTCGGGGCACGCCACCTTCGAGTCCCTAGAGGCCACTCACGAGCCGAGGTTGGAGGTGGAGTACTCTGTGAAGCCTGTCCATCTGGTTAAGTTGGGGTCTGCGCAGGATATGGATGCCACGGCCAACCTGGGCTTCATATCGGTGAGTGGAGAGGTCTTCTCCCTTCCTACTGAGCTGTGGATAGTGAACGGCAGCTATCCTGTGGCCTATAGTGGAGGTTACAAGTTTCTGCGGTGGGAGACCACCGGCGGGGTTGTGGTGGGAGAGGAGACCCTAGCTTCCACGGTGGTGACGGTGACTGGGAATGGGACCCTCAGGGCCATAGGGAGCGTGGAGGAGCTGGAGTACGCCTACGATCATGGCCGGGCGGAGGCAGAGTATGGAACTGCGGGGGAGATAGATGCTGTACAGTTCACACCCCTCTTCTCAGGGCAACTGTTGACAGCCCGTCTCTACATGTATGCTCTCTCCTCCTACGCCCCGAACACCTTCAAGGTGCATGTGATGGATGAGGGGCGGGATCCCCTGATCCCCAGCTTCAATGTTACCCCCAGCTCTGAGGGATGGTTGGACGTGGACCTCTCAGCCTATAATCTGAACGTCACGCAGGGGGAGGACTTCTACTTGGGGATGGAGTGGATCGAAGACTACAATCCGGATCTGGGCGAGGACCGCACCAACGCCTCTCATCGCAGTTGGCACTGGAACGGCGAGTTTTGGGACCTCAATGAGTACAGCGACTATATGATCCGGGCTGTGGTGGGCAGCCAGATGCCGCCACCGGAGGTGGAGGTGGGTGTCCAGGTGGGGGATTGGATGGGCTTTGGCGAGATCTATTTTGAGTACGCCTCCAACATGGAGGGCTACCAGGAGCCGCCCTCCCGGATGGATGTGGTGTGGGCCAGTATAGAGGTCTTGGAGGTATCCGACAGCCAAGTGACCATTCGCTCCCTAATCATCTACCGGAACGGCACCCAGGAGATCCAGATCTCCTCTGGAAACCTGGCCACTGGGGAGGGAAACCTCACCGGTGGGATAATCGCCGCAAACCTAGCGGCGGGCGACCAGATTCCAGGCAACATCACCTGGTACACCCAGGAGCCGCTGAGGCTAGTCATCAACGGCACGGTTACCAGGCGGTACGCCCACGCTGACAGGGAGGTGAACTACGTGAACCTCACTCAACCCATAATCTACGATAATACCACTTACGGAGCTCTGAACCTCAGCCTGTATTGGGACCGGGAGACCGGCCTACTCTGTGAAGAACATATGTCCTATAGAAGCTCCTACCTCCAGAACCAGACCCGATACTACCTGAATATGTCCCTGAGATGGATGGCAACCGCCACCAACCTGTGGCCCGCCGTCTTTACTGCTCAGGACGGATACACCCACCAGGTGGCCGTGACCAGCAACTGCACCCTAACGGACTTCAACTTCAGCCAGGCACTGATGCAGCTGAGCCTCAACGTCACCGGCCCACCAGACCACACAGGATACTGCAACCTCACCATACCCCTGGATCTTCTGAAGGGAGAGCCCTGGAAAGTATATGTGAACCACACCGACTGCACCGCCTCCTGCATCATCACCCACAACAGCACCCACACCTTCATCTACATTCCTTATGGGTTGAGCACCCAACGAATTCGGATAAAGGGCACCTGGGTGGTACCCGAGTTTCGCCCCTCTCTGATGATAGCCCTCTTCCTGGTGGCTACCCTGCTGGTAGCTGCAGCCTACAGGCGAGAAACCGCTTAGCCACCACCTCTTTTCTTGCTCTTCCACCAGGACCTTTGAGTTGTGGGTATAGCCTTGAAATGTATGTTCTAGAAGACGGTGAGTGCTCAGTAGCCTGACAGACGCCCAAACCATAAATTATTGAAGAACCTTGCACGTTGCTCTTCCTGCGTGAGTGCTTGGATGTCAAGTCGTCAGGTTTTTTCTCCTTTTGAGGTATCTCTCTATCTGGTCAACAGCATACTTTGCGTTGTCAATTATTCCTCTAGCTTTCTGCTGAGTATAGTATTCCATGGGAGTCACCCACTCACCAGCCAACTTAAGGGGATAACGGGTATACACCACCTCTCTCTGTATTCGCCTGCCTCTCTCAATCAATTGTGCATATCTTTCTTCCCTTAACAATTCTGGCTTAACTCTCCTGAGGACGGCAGCCAAACCGCTGATTGCCCTATGATCTTTAGCTTCATCGCCTCCCAGGTCAAGAATCATGGCATTTGCAGCAGTTTCAACAGCCATTGAAGCGTGGAAAACAGCGGAGTCGTACTCCGCAGCCTGGAAACGCTTCTCCGCCCTAGCGAGATTCACTTCGGAGATTCTGAACAAAACTTCTATTTTGTCTTCAGCCATATTCTTGCCTCCTCCAAGTAATGATAGTTACTCTTGACCTCCTCAACTCTGTCATGTAGAATCTGAGCTAATTCACCTGTTTTGTCAACCAAGACCTCAAAGCCCTCAGCGACCCCGTAGATAATTCCGCCTTGGCGCAAGTGAACATTCTCCAAGAAATCCTCCTCCGTCAAGACTAAGGGCTCAATCGGCATGTGATGCTTGGATTCCAGCTCCGAAATCTTTGAAAAAACCTCATCTCTTGCCTTCTCCCAAGGCTTACCCACAACAATCATCATATCTAGATCGCTGTATTCATGGGCCTTATTCTGCGCCACCCCGCCGAAGAGGATGATCGTCCTGACAGAACGCAACTTTGCCAGCTCCTCTGCCATCCGTTCAGCCTGGAACTTCATATACAGACTCAATTCATAAGCAGAATCCCCAAGTTCCCCACTTAAGCCGTACCACCTTCCATCCCTTTCAACCACGCCTTCACCCATCAGCTTCTTGAGTTTGACTGTCAACCACCTGTCACTCAACCCGGTTTCAAACCTCAACTCGCTGTAGGTGTGCTTCCCATGCTTCAAAGCCAGTACAATTCTCCCTTCTGAGGTCAAAGAAACCAGCTCCACTCTTCAAACCTCTAGATGAAGAGTGGGGGACACCAATAAAAACTTTACTAAGTAAAGCAAAAAGCTGCGAGACACGCACTCTTCTACGTTCCTCCCTCAGTCACTCACCAGCCGTCCTGCACCGTACACACTTCACATCACGCCTAAGATCATATAATGTGTATGGTACAGTATCCGCTCAGCCTCAGCCAACTCCATAATCCCCCCTTCAAGCTCCTTGAAGCCGTCTTCCACTATAGGAGAGGGTTGGCGATTCTCATCTGGTGAGAGGTAACAGGATGAACTTTAGACCCGAGAATGGTGAATAAGCCGAAACGGTCGATGTTTAGGCCTCAGCCCTACGATCCCACCTCTACCTATCTGGTTCTGTCTTGGCAAGGCCTCTGGAAGCGCCTCTACACATCCACTAGGACTGTTGCGCTCCTCGAATAGCACCAAAATGTGCTACCCAGAATACGGTACATACTTAGGAGCCTGACAGGGTAGGGCATGAAATTTAAAGCCTGAGGATTATGTGGTGGTCTATGTCTCTACCCTGGGATGCGATCGATCTACATATTCACACCCGCTTTTCAGATGGGCAGAGCAGTTTAGCGGAGGCTGTAAGGGTGGCGAGAGCCAAGAAGCTGAAGATCTTCGCCATTACCGATCATTACAGCCAGTTCTGCGACCTGCCCCACCGGTTATCCAAAGGCCAACTCAAAACTTATCTGGACAGCTTGAGCAGCGCAGGGGTGATGGTGAAGGGGGTAGAGGCCGATATTCTTCCCGACCAGTTTTCGATCTCTAAAGCTAATGCGGATCTTTGCGATCTGGTGTTGGGAGGCCTCCATGTCTTAGAGGGCAGGGTCTTCTGGGGTGACAAGGGACCTATCTGGGATCCTAGGTCCTTCGTGGAGCACATCCGGGTGACGCTCATCAGGGCCATGGAATCCGGCCTTTTGGATGTTCTGGTGCATCCCACCTGGCTTCCAGAGGATATCAGGCCGCAGACCAAACAGTTGCTAACCCGAGACTGGCGTGAGAGCCTTCTGGAGGCTGCAGCAGATCACATGGTGGCCATAGAGATCAGCGGGGCTTGGAAGGTGCCGGACGAAGTTTTTGTGAGGGCCTGCCTCCGAAGGGGAGTCAAGCTCTCGGTGGGCAGCGACGCCCATACCCCATCCGACATAGGCAACATCAGATACGCTGTTGACCTGCTGAAGAGACTGGAGGCTCCACCAGAAGCCATCTTTCTACCTGGTATGCCCTGACTTATGATTGCTAGAGCTGGGCTTGGAAGGCTTTAAGTTGCCACCCAGCAACGCCAGAGCACCCACCGCATGAGAAGCCAAGGGACTGGTTGCTCTCCGAATCATTAGCGGAATCTGGAGACCTCTTAAGGTGCAAGCCTAGTTTTCAGAGATTATCTTTCGAGCTCTTCCGACTGCCTGTAGGTAGACCTCCTCCTTCAGCCTGAAGCCGTGCTCTATCAGCTGCTCCAGGGTGTAGGGAACAGGGATCTCCCTCTTTCTAACCTCCTGAATCATCTCTAGGAAGAGACCGCATCTGGAAGCTGCCTGCCAAAGCGTGAGATCGCCTCGCTGATACTTCTCCAAGTATCTCTTGATGAGCCAAGTCCTCACAGCCTGGGACAGAAACCTCCGGATGACCGTGGATCTATCCATGCCCTCCCTCTCCGCCACCTCATCGATCAGCTTGGCCAACTCAGCGTCCACCCTACTGCTGATTGTGACCGGCACTCAATCACCGTATTAAATCTATTAATTTTAATATCTAAACCTCTCTGATGCCAACAGAGAGGCTGGTGTCCACAAACTATAAGCTAAGGCTGAAAGTGGTAGACGATGTATGCATATGCATGCATGAATAAGCGGCCCAGGGATTCTGAAGTGGTTGGAGACTTCCTCTCCATCGCCGTCTGTACAAAAAAGAAAGATGGATGGTTAAGGTGTCGGTTTTCTCTTCCTCATTGTGAGGATTGTTGCAAACAAGGTGGCTATCACCAGTAGTGGGAGTAGGATGGCGGATGGAAACTCTGGAACTACATCTGTTGCTTGGATGTAGACTGTCTTCGTGCTGTGCTGGTACGTGAAATGTAGGAAGGTATGCGTAGAGTTGCTCGTCTCAGTAGCTTGGACCTCTATTTCTTCTATATAGACTGTGTAGGTTCCCCACAGTAGATCAGTGGGGATGCTGATGTTACAATATCCTGCTGTGGCCGAGGATCCCGTTACATTGAAGCTGATCTCTGCTCTACTCTGGTTGAATTTGAAGTTGGAGATGGTGGAGTTACTCTTTATTGCTACCGGATAATTGCTGTCGCCCCAAACAACATCGAAGACCTGGGTGAGATCTACCCCCGTTGGCTCACCTGAGACGGTGCCTGAGATGGTTCCTGACTCCTCGGGAGGCATCCTCTCCAGTTGAAAGTCTATGTTCTCAGTCTCCTTCTCCACCTCTACTTCTACACCAGTTATGTTCTGGCTCTCGAAGCCCGCTGCAGACACCTGTACCGTGTAGTTACCGGTGCCCAAGCCCTCAAAGATCAGATAGTCACCATTCTCGTCAGTAGTCGCGCTTCCATAACCTGCTGCTCCCGAAGCGGTCACACCCGCCTCCTGTATGGGATTTCCTTCACCGTCAGTGACTCTGCCGCTTATGGCCCCAGAGGGAGGTGGAGGAGAAACAGCGATAAGAAAGTTCACGCCGCTTGTCTCTTCTCCGGCTGTCACTTCCACACCGGAAGCCGGAATCGCGGGGGATGTATCATAGATAGAGTAGACCGTGTAGGTGCCTGTTCCTAGTCCAGAGGATATGCTGTAGTTGCCGCTCACGTCTGTGGTGGTGAACCCATAGTATTGCCCGTCTCCAGATACAGCCGTCACGGTGGCGTTGGCCAGGGGATCTCCATCTGTGGTGGTTACTGTGCCTGAGATGATTCCTGAAGGTTCCAGAGCTAGGTTGACTCCGGTGGTTTCTTCTCCCGCCGTCACCTCAACTCCGCTTATCCTCTCTGTTACGTAGCCTTCTGGATTGAAAGCAGTAACATTGTATGTGCTAGTCGCAAGGTTGGTGGCTATGGAATAATCCCCGTTCGAATCGGTTGTGGCCCACCAGCTGTATTCTCCGTCAGAGGAGACAGCCATGACCATGATATTCTCAATACCTGTTCCGGAGGTGGCATCGGTCACCTTTCCCGAGATTCTCCCTGATAGCTGAAGATGGAAGTCAACGTTCTGGGTCTCTTCACCTACTGTGACCGCTACCCCCTCTTCTTCTGCCCTCAAGTAATTCAGAGCAATGACCGATACGGTGTAGGTGCCACTCTCGAGACCTTCAGATATGCTATACTGGCCAGTGGAGTCGGTGGTGGCAAATCCGGAGCCTTCGGGACCTGAAGCCGTGACCATGGCTCCCGCCACCGGTACACCGTCTTCACTGTAGACTCCTCCTGAAGACGAGCCTGCAACCAGCGGAGGCTCATTGGGCGTCAGAGTAGTTAATGCGCTAAGCAGCAAGGCCAGCAAGAGTGCTAGGGCGATGACTCGGCTGAAAGTCCAGCCTTCCATGTGTTCAAAAAAGAGGTTCTTCATCTGTCTTCTCTCCGTTATGACGAGACTACTGTGGGTGTCCTTCATCTTTAATATTTTTGCAATGATTTTCCAGTTAACACGGTCTTATCTCTTTCAAAATGGATGTGGTGCACATAACAATGCCTGTGATATGTTTGCCTCCTGGCGTCTCAACAAGGGAATATGTCTTATTGTGGAGTTGGGTGGTCTATCTGGAGACGAATCTGTTCTCTTTGATGTAGAATCTGAGTCTGCTCTCCAGGTCCTTCTTGACGCCTATTCTGTGAGAGGTTGCTACCTGCAC
>JABAHQ010022027.1_pt1 | contig 13251 bp, 11 predicted proteins | sample 7062091 | NCBI WGS metagenome assembly JABAHQ01 (sample SAMN14534359, study PRJNA622989) | marine sediment metagenome | biome: marine biome [ENVO:00000428]; feature: marine pelagic biome [ENVO:01000023]; material: deep marine sediment [ENVO:00002113] | place: India: Gulf of Kutch | collected...
GTGCACCGTAAGTCAGTGCCGCAACCACCGAGAATTCTTTTCGCTCACCTCGAACCTGCGCCCCTTGACTTAAGGTTAAAGAGTGCGCCATAAGTCAGTGCCGCAACGACTGAGAATATTATAAGATTTGCCGGTATCCTCATATTGAAGTCCGAGAGGCTGTGGACCGCTATTGCAGCGCACGATGCCATCCCTCCTGCGGCTATGCACCTTACAAACGTATTCCTCCTCGCCGCCCACTGCCTAAGGGTTTGTACGAAGTAAAGAACGAGTATCGAGAGTGCGAGAAAGAGCCCGGGGATACCGAGCTCTACCGCCGTCTCTACGTACTCGTTTTCGGCGTGTGAGAAAAATACGGTCGGGTAATGGCTCTGATACAACGGGTATACGTCTGCGAATGTGCCAAGCCCCGTGCCCGTAAGCGGATACTCTGCGACGATTGCGGAGCTGTCGCGCCAGACGTTTATCCTCTCAAGCTTGAGCGGCTCGCCGAGTGTTCCGAAGCGTTCTTCCAGGCTGCTCCATGAAAAAAAGGTCACGATAAGAAGCACCATCACAACCGAGGCTGCTACAGCCAATCCCCTTCGTTTGAAGGTACGTCCAAGCGTTACCGCAACCGTAAAAAAAAGGAGCGCGACAAGGGTGCTTATAATCCCTCCCCTCGAAAGGCTCATAAAGAGGACCCCGACCATTAACACTATCGCGGCAAGCCCAAACGCCATCGGCAGAAGCGATTTGTCTTCAAAGAACCTCACAAGTTTTCTCTTAAGCGGCGTACCCGGCAGAAAACGGATCCTCGTTACCCTGTAGAGTATAAGACCGGCGGCAAGGGGGATGGCAAGCTCCATAAGCCCTGCAAAGTGACTGTGATTCAGGTATGGCCCCCATACCCTGTGAGGGTCTATATCGCCTGCACCTGCGAGTTCGTAAATCCCGGAGATACCCTCTACGCTGAATGTCTTCTGAAGGGCAACAATAAGTGCGCAGATTGAAGCAATAGAGACGATTGCCACGGCTATCCTTATTATTCGCTCCTTTGTCGTAAAGTAAGAGGCCACCACCATAAAGAGCATGAGCGCGGCCAAAAGCCGTAGAAGCTCATCCCATGTAGCACCCGGGTTTATGCTTATGGTAGCAAAAGAGAAGCCGAAGGCCTCGCCAAGCTTTGCAGCTCCGGGGCTAAGCATGGAGACAAGGCTTGCGGGTAAAGGTATGGTCTGGACAAAGATGAGCAGTACAAAAGCAAGGACAAAAAACGGAAGCAGTCCACCAACGAGCGGCAACTCTTCGAGCAGAAGGCCTCTAAATAGCCAGATAATGGTAATTGCGAATATCCATGCCTCGGTAACAGAGCGCGCCGCTTCGTTTATCGATGCAAACGCAAGTGGGGCAAAGACTATAAGGGCGATTACCCCCCACTCAATCGCCCTACCGGTAAAAGCAAGCAGGGTTTGATGTCTTTTCGGTGAGGCAGAATCCATATCAGCGGTATCTCAGCTCCGTAGTGCTCTTGCCGGGGCTCTTAAAGGGCGCCGAGTGCGGGCAGCGGCGAGCCTTCGACGATCGCCGCGGGGTTGTCGTATACAAGCGCCCTCGCCGCTTCTGCGCCGATCAGGTCCGCGACCGCTTTGAGCGCACCGGACAATTGCGGGGTCCTGTTGGTGGAAGAGTGCGCATCACTTGCGATTACCCGCACCGAGTTGTTTCTAAGAAGATAACTCGAGGCCTCGAGAGGGCCTTCGCCGAAGTCCCCGAGAACACTCCCTGCGGTTATCTGCACCAGACCACCGCTGTTTACATATCTGACCACTTCCTCTGGGTGTGATATGAGGTGACGGTTTCTCTCCGGATGAGTGAGGACCGGTATAAGGCCGTCGTGGCGCATGGAAAGAAGATGCTCGTCCCACCTCGGCAGAACCGTATCATGCGGAAGCTCGGCGAGAAAGTATCGCTTATTGGCATTTATGCTCAGGTGCTCGACCCTCATCAAAGACTTCTTTAGCTCGTGATTTACCGCAACCTCGGCCCCCGGGAGNNCCCCGGGAGTATGGAGACCTCGATACCGGCTATCTCGGCTTCTCTCTGCAAGGCCTCGATGGCATCAAAGACCAAAGTTGAGTCCGGCTCTATCACCCCAGGCGAGTAATGCGGCGAGGCGACTATGGTGCTTACCCCGTCGGCAGCCGCTATCTTGCACATTTCGATCGACTCGTCGATGGTCGACGGGCCGTCGTCGATTCGCGGCAGTATGTGGCAGTGTATGTCTATCATGACGTTTTCCCGTGCAAGGATACCTATCCGGCAGTACTCTCACCCGCCTCCTCAACCTCGGGGTGATCATGGTAGTAGTAATATCCGTAGTTATCGCCCTTACCAAGCGCGACCTTGTTAAGCACCACCCCGAGCAGATGAGCCTTTACCTTCGCAAGTGAACGCGTCGCCCTCAGCACGGCCTCTCTCCCGGTCGAGTCCCCCGCAACGACCATCACAACGCCATCAACCTCGCGCGAGAGCGCAAGTGGGTCAGAGACCGCAAGCAACGGCGGAGAGTCGAGCACTATGCGGTCGTACTTGGAGCGAAGGTGCGTAAGGAGTTGCTTCATCTTCTCTGAGGAGAGCATCTCGAGCGGGTTTGGCGTAAAGCGACCGGCCGTTATAACATCAAGCTTGCCGGCCGAGCTTACGTTCCTTACGACCGAATCAACTCCGACCTTGCCGATCATAAGGNNAGGTCGGTGAGCCCTTCTTTGTTCTCGATACCGAGCATCTTGTGCACGTTGTTGTGCCTTAAGTCGCTGTCTACAAGCAGCACCTTCTCGCCCGTCTGCGCCATGGCGATTGCCAAATTGGTTGCCGTGGTCGTCTTGCCCTCGCTCGGAAGAGAGCTTGTAACGAGCAGGATGTGCGGCGGCTTATCGACTGACGAGAGCATCACGCTCGTTCTGAGCGTTCTGTACGACTCGGCGATTATAGAGCTCGGCTGGCTGAATATGGAAGTATCGACGACTTTGTCATCGGTGCCGCTGGCCGGGACGTAGCCCAGGAAAGGCAGCCCGAGGCGCTCGTCGACGTCCTTCTGGCTCTTTATCGAGTCGTCCATATACTCTACAAAAAAGGCCAGCCCTGTGCCCGCACCAACGCCGAGTATGAGGGCGAGTATGAGATTAAAGCCCTTTTTTGGAGATATGGGTTTATCCGGTATTACGGCATGGTCGATTACCTGTGCATTCGATACGTTTATCCCGCTTGAGAGCGAGGCCTCCTGGAGCTTATTAAGGAGAATCTCGTAGAAGCGTTTGTTGCTCCATGCCTCTCCGGCGACGACGTTGAACTCTATGGCCTTTCTGCTCAGATCAAGTACGGTCTTCTTCTGCTCTTCGATTCGCTTCCTCAGCGAGTCCTCCCGGCTCTTGACTATCTCGTACTCCGTCTTTGCCGCATTGAGCATCTTGCGTGCCTCTGCGAGCAGGTTCTCCTGGAGCATATCGAGCTCGGAGCGTGCCTTGAGCATCTGTGGGTGCTTTGGCCCGTACTTCTCGGATAGCTCGGAGAGGCGGGTCTTGAGGCTTATCTCTTCCTTCCTTAGCCCCTGTATCACGAGATTATTCATAATATCCGGGACCGTATATAACAGCTCCGGGGTATTCATAACGCTCTTTATCTGGTTATACCTTATCTCTGCATCGTTTCTCTTGGCCTCGAGCTGCACGAGCTGGGTTATAAGTTCCTGGAGCTCCTGTGTAAGGACGTTCTCCTTGCTCTCGAAAGAGACGATACCCTCACCCTCCTTATATACCTGAAGGTCCCGCTCGGTCGTCTCGACCTTGGACCTAAGCTCCCTCATCTTCGCCGACAACCAATCCACTGCGTCTCTGAAGGGCCTTACGCGTATCTCGAGGTTGTGCTCTATGTAGGCGCTTGCTATTGCATTGGCCATCCCCGCCGATATAACTGGCGAATCAGAGACAAACCCGACATTCATTATATTGCTTTCCTTGCCCATCTCGACCCTTATCCCGTCGAGGACGATATCGGTAAGCACGGGGTCGAGCTCGTCGCTCGTCTCCACCGACGAGAATCTCGAGTCCGCTCCGGAGCCCGGGCCCGATGAGCCGAAGACCGCCTTCTTTACGGCCGATAACGAGCCGCTTAGAAAGCCCCCTGCCTCTTTCTTTTTCTCAAGGAAGTAATCGTTTTTGTCGAGTTCGAGCTTTCTTACGACCCTGTCGGCGAAGGCCCTGCTGTGTAGTATCTCCATCTGTGTATTGTAGTATGCGCGCGAGTCCCTCATCTGGACGAAGCCCGACTCGTCTTCGACGAAGTTCATCGTGGGGTTCTGGCGCATATCGAAGAGTATCTGTACCGACCCCTTATAGAGCGGGGTGGAAAAAAACGTATACACGGCAAAGAGGATGGTTATCACGAGAAAGACCGCTATAGCGATATTCCTTCTCTTTACGAGCACGTTCCAGTACTCTATCAAATGCACTTCCTGCTGGTTCCTGTTCATGATATCCTGAGCCCTATTCCGCCGACGATCATAACGTGACTAAAAGAAACTCTCCGGGACGAGTATCACGTCCTCGGACTTTACCGGCGCATCCATCTCGACCTTTATGGTCTCCTCTTTGCCGTCTTTCTTCTTTCTGATTATCTTGGTCCTGCCCCGCCAGGCCTTCTCGGTAAAGCCGCCTGCGAGTGTAATGGCCTTTAGGACCGTAAGGCCTTTGGTTATCTTGTAAGCCCCCGGCTCCTCAACCTCACCGGAGACGTAGACAAAGGCGGCCCTTGGGACGTATATGCTGTCTCCGTCCTTGATCTCCCTGTTGGCCGAGACGTCTCCCTCTTCGAGAAGCCGCTTCAAGTCGACCGTGACGGTCATCTCCTCTTCGCCTTCAGCATCACTACCGGGCTTCTTTCTCTGTATATAGAGGGTATCTCCGGCGTCCTCCGTGACACCGCCGGCGTTGCTTATGACCTCGACAAGCGTGGAGTTGCCGGTAAGCTCGATAAGACCGGGTTTATGAAATTCGCCGAGCACCGTGACTTTTTTACTTTTGTACTCCTCGATAAAGACAGTCACGTGCGGGTTTTTCAGGTAACCGTCGCCAAGGAGCCTTGCAAGCTTCTTCTCTATCTCGGCGGTCGAGAGCCTCTGGACCTCGACCTCGCCAATGAGCGGGAAGGTTATCTTTCCGTCGCCGCCGATACGTATCTCGGTCTCAAGATCATCGTGCTCGTATACCTTTATCCTGAGCAGGTCGCCATCGCCTACGAGGTACTCATCAGCGTACGAACGCGGAGTAAGCAAAAGGGCCGTCAAGACAACAATAGCTAACGATGCGAGTATCTTAACTGAAAATATTTTCATAATAACTGGTCTACTTTTATTGCCGCACAAAGGCGTTGCGTCCTCTGACTCTACTTCTATTGAAAAGCCCCCGCGCGCGCGTATTTTTTAAATTTCCGTTGCCCTGATCAGTTCCCTTTTTTTATCGGCATCCATCTCAAAGAGGCGCGATGGCGGCGCCCCACCTCGTACGGTCGTCCCNNTGACCGACCTGCCGAGCGTGTATACACTCGTGGCGTCTTTGTCTCTCTCCACAAAAAAATCGGCTATTATTGACATTATATCGGCAGTGTCGGTGTAGACGTGGTAATAGCTCGAGCTCGAGGCGGCTGAGGTGAGCACGAATCTTGCCGTGCCCTCGAGCAGGGCCAGATGCGCCCTGTGCGTGAGCATCGAGCCGTCGTTTACGTAATGGTCTATCCTTATGGTACTCTCCTCTGAGAGGTTGACAAAGGAGCCGTCTGCAAATACAAGCTCTACAGCGGCACCACTCGTTGTACGTATCTCGTCTCCGGGCGAGAGCTCTGCGCCTTGGCCGAGCTGCTCGGTATCCTCCAACCACGGCCTCTTTAAAAGTACTTCTCCTTTGACGAGACCGACGCTTATCAAATCGTCTTCGCCAAAGGCAGAGGGTGCAGAGACTATCACGACGGCGATAGCTGCAGTGATAGCTACTATGATATATGCAAAAGAGGCCCTCAAGCAAAAAAGACCAGCCATAGTGCCGGCACTCTTCGTTGGAAAGAGTCTGCTCGTCATAGTTAAAAATACTCAATAAAAATACTTAGCGTAAAAGCACATGGAGTAAAGGTGCACGGCCTCGCCGATTGGTTCAGCATATTTCATTGTAACAGAGGGGGTGTCTCTTTATCAAGGAAAATAACCGTTTGGGGGCTTGGGGTATGGTAAGCGAGCCGCCCTCGCATAAAAAAGGCAGGCCCCCACGAGCCGTGGAGGCCTGCCTTCTCGATAATGCGTCTCTTTACACTCGGTTTATAACCGATGTCCTTGCGTTACCATGCAAGCACCGGACCCTTGCTGTCTCCAACCGTATCGGTAATGCGTATCGGAGAGGTGAAGATCGCGCCGTTGTCCGAAGATGTCCTTACCAGTATGTCTGTGGTGCCGCCGATGGTATGGGCGTTGTCGCTCCAGGCGGTGACAAGCCCGGTGCCGTTGAGCGCAACGCTTGGAAAGCCGGAGCTCTGGTGATGCGCCGCGATAAACCTCCTGTGCCATAACCATGTGCTGCCACCGTCGGTCGAGCGCTTCATGAATATGTCGCCGTTGACGTCGTACTTGGTGCTCACCCAAAGCAGCGGCATCTCACCGGTGGAGTCGAAGTCAAAGGCCGGCATTATGTCGATCCCCGCCGAGGCATCGTAAGTCTTCTTTCTCATCTGGTCCCAGCTTGTGGCCCCGTCGGTGGAGCTGCGCAAGAATACCTCGTAGGTGCCTGCCGTGCTCCACAGGTCGTTTTGCCATATGACCTTTACATTTGTCGAGACCGTATCCACCTTTGGCTTTACAGAGTCCCCGCTTCTTCTGCTTATCTTCTGATAGTTCAGGGTCTCTCCGTTATCGTAGGAGTAGGCCATCCTTATGTCGCGCGTCCCTCCGGGGTTGTAGATATCGCTATCCCAAACGATGTAGAGGTCGTTGCCGTCGGCTGCTATATCCGGGTTCTGCTGCTCGATCCCGCTTGTAAGCGTAACCGGACGGTGACGCCAGTTGTAACCCCCGTCGTTGGACCACTTCAGTAAAAGGTCCTGCGAGCCGGAGTAGTTGTTCTGGTATATGAAGTAGGCAAAGCCGTTGGCCGCGGCCACCTTGGGGTTGACGTTAAAGAGTGTTCCGTCATTGGTGAGCCATCCGCTAACCGTCCATGTCTGCCCGTAATCGCTCGACTTACGCATGAGTATCTCCGAGTAGGTCCCGAAGTCCTCGGTCCAGACCACGTATACGTCGCTCCCCTCTATGGCTATGTCCGGCGTTATGGAATTACCCCCAATTGCGGGCCAGGATATTATTTTCGGTGTTTCCCAGGTAAGGCCGTCGTCCGTCGAGCGGGTGAAGTATATCTCGTCTCTTCCTGACTCGTTATCGTACCAGACGAGATACACCGGCCTTGGCGGCGGCGGGCCGTCGTAGGTGAAGCTCTGCTCAATGCTTATCGAGGAGTTCCAGTTTTGGTCGTAGGTAACTACATACCACGTATAGGTCGTCAAGGGTTCAAGGTGCGGGCCGTCGTATACCATGGTGTACGCGGTCGTATCCGTCGATTCCCACATCTTGGCGCTCGTATCGTCAAAGACCTCCACGCGGTAGGAGTAGTTGTCGCAGCATGCGCTGTCCCAGGAAAACGTCGGCCACTCCTCTGTGACGGTCACCGACGCCGGCGAGAGGTTCGAGGCAAAAGGCCCAACGAAGCTGTCTATGACGGGATACCTGTAGCGCGTATTCGTGCCGTCGAATATATCTACGGTATAGCTTGCGGGTGTCGACGGCGGCGAGGTGCCGAGGTCGTAACCGCTCGGGAGCGACCACTCATTGTAAAAGGCGTCATAGCTAAGGCTTATAGGACCCGAGACTATCCCCGGACCGTCGACCGATACGCTCGTGGCCAAGCCGAACGGATCACGTACGGTAAAGTAAGCGTAATAGGTCGGCAAGCTCTCGTCGTGTATCGAGTAGGCGTATGTATCCGGAAAAACATCGACCATCAAGTTTGGCAAGGTGCTTGTTCCGTCAACAAGCTCGAAGTCGATTGCGGTGACGGTGCCACCGCTTGATACCGTGACACTCGAAGCCGAAGTGCAGTTGGTGTAGGTTCCGCTCGGGTCAGTATAGTAAAGATCTCCGCCGGGGCCTGTTGCTATCGAGGCCAATACGTAGTAAGTCCCATCCGGGACATTTATTGAGTAGCTCCCCGGCTGCGCCCAGGAGTCGTCTATTGCGATTGGCTTGGTATCCGGGCCGTCTATGCAGTCGAGGGTACTCGCCGGGTATACCCCGATTATCCCCGTACCGCTCTGGCCTCCGGTGTAGGTAGTAGTGCCCTCTATGGCCCCAAGGAGCCCTACCTGTCCGCATGCGTCACACCTCACGGCCACGACCGTCTCTCTTAAGTCGGGGTAGGCCGAATCGAAGCTCGGGTTGAGTATCATCGTATTCGCCGCATTGCCTATGGCGCCGGCATAGGCCGGTGCGCTGTCTCCGAAGTATGAGCTGAGCGCGAGGCTGCCGTCGCTTGAGACGGTAAAGGTACCGAAAGGCGGAAGGTGGGACTCGAAGTTGCCCTTGTAATTTTTCCTGCTAAAGCCGCTCGTTGTGCAGTTGGCAGTGGCGTCGCAGTCCATGTAGCCCCAGGTGGCGAACTCGCCGTCAATTAGAGAGCCGTCGTCGCCTATGCTGCTCAGTATCCACCTCCCGGATAAGTCGGAGGCGGTGTATGCAAGGTCGCCCCGCTTTAGGCCGAACTTGAACTCATAGCTTCCCTGGGTATTTAAAAACGGTATTACGAATGCGTTGCCGTTGCCGGCGAGGTGTCCGATCTCGCCCCCCACATCAACCGAGCCGTCGGAGTTTACCGTGTATGGGTCGCTCGTCGGGTCGTTGCTTGCGTCGAATACGCCGTTGTTGTTTTCAGCCCAATCAATGTTTACGAGTTCGGCTATGGCGTCGTCGAATGTGACTATGCTCGACTCGGCGACATGGCTCTCTGAGGGAGCTTCGTTATAGCCGTATCTTATCGCGTAGTAATCGCCCGTGAGGTCTGCGTTTGCGTAGGTCTTGGCCGTATCTATCTTGACGGCGTTTATTATAATCACCTCATCTACGTAGCCGGTTCCGTTGAATATCATGACGTTGCCGTTATCTGATATCGCCACCTCGTAGCTTTCGGTCTCGCCGTCCGAGTCGTATGTCATCGTAAGTTCATAGGTGCCGTCGCCGAGTGGCGTGGTGTTCCAGGTGAAGGTATCGGTATAGGACTCAGGCCCCGTGTCAATATCAGAGGCGTTCTCGAGCCAATTTTCCGAGCCGGTGCCGTAATCGTAGGTCGTGCCACCCGAGCCGTCGTCGAAGGTGAGTACCCCGGAACCGTTAGAAGCCCCTTTGCCAGAATCCCCTTCACTCTTATAGAGAGCAAACCACTCGTAGCCCCACTTGCCTAAAAGCTGGCTCGTCGCGCCCGCAAGGCGGGGCATAGAGACGGTAACGGCCAATACTATAAAACATATGAGCAGTAGAGGGGTTCTCCTGATACTCGTCATCTTTACCTCCATTTTTTTATTTTGGTTTAAATACTCGAGACTCAAGGTCCTGAAAAAATCAAGGTACCCAGGGAAACAAAGCAATTACTCTGCCCTTAGGACCCAAAAGGATGATTTTATCCGAATTATACATAAAAGGATCAAAAAAGGCAATAACGTAATTCCGTTTTCTGCGAGGCCGTCTCGCTGCCATGGTCAAAGGCGGGAGTGAAGCGTATATAACTCATCTCCGAGCTTGAGAGCTCGGGGTCTTATGGCCGGGTTTATAAATAAAGGCCCGGCCATAAGGCCGGGCCGTGTCGTTATCACCCACCCTGCCTTTTCGCAGGGGACGCAGACCGAACGAGGGTCGTTTAGAAGGTGAGGTGCAAAGCCAGTTGGGTCCTGTTATCCTCGTAGTCGTTGAGATCCTCGTTTGAGTTCCTCTGCGAGTGGTCGAAGTTTAAGGCGAGTGTAGCCCACTTGTTCATTGTGTAGGTTATCCCGCCGCCAGTCGATATCCTCGTATCTTCCCTCTCCTCGGTGAAGCCGGGGAGTATGTCGCTGAATTCGTCGAAGTTGTAGCTGCCCCTTAGAAGGAACGCGAACTTGGTGTAGAAGTCGTGCTTGAACTCGGCAAAGCCGCCGCTCGAGGTCATGTATCTCGTCCCGGAGAGAGAGGTCTCGATTATCTGGCGCGAGGCATTCAGATAAATCGAGGAATGATTGTTGAAGCGGTGGTTTATGTCGAGTGCCGCCCTCCAGGTCTCGTAGTCGTCGAGGTTGTCGTTGTCGTACTCCCTCCAGGTATATCCGCCCTTTATGGTTCCGGTGGAGCGGTCCGAGACATCCCACTTCAAGCCGAGCATCCCGGTACTGGATATGTTGTCGTAGGAGACGAGCGTGGCGGGGTCGGTCGTCCTGTAGTCGACGGTCTCGTGGTCGTACTCCACGAATACCGAGGTCTTCGGCATCACACGGTAGAAGAGGTAGACGAAGACGTCCGATTCGTCTCTCTCTCTGAAGTTGTTCGCCGCTCGCTTGAAGTCCCAGTTGGTGAACTTGTATTCGACCTGGAAGAGAGATACGTCCATCAGGGCGTGCGAGAGCAAGCCGGCTATCTCGTTTGTCCTGAAGACCTCTATGCCGCCGGTTGCCGAGGTACCCCTATCTTCGTGACCCTGGGTGTAGGTGTCGCTCAAGGCAAGCTCCATCCTGCTCCCGAGCTTGAAGCCGAGGTGCGCCATGCCGTAATGGTCGGTCGTGTCCTCGTCGGCGTACTCGGAGTAATCGGTGTCGGTTATGTTCAAGTCGAGGAGAAAGAGATGGCGCCTGAACGGGTGTTCGAAGGTAACGCCCGGGATATAGGTGGTAATAAAATCGTCCTCAGTGTTGTTATCGGTCGCAAAGACGTTGTCGGTGTAGGTCTCTGTNNCAAATTCCCTGCCGCAGCCCTGCCCGGTATAAACGCGCAGAGCATTACGGCCGATATGACGACTGCCGCAAGTAAATACTGCGTTGATCTCATCCTTTGACCTCCTCGTTGATTACTTTAATATTGAAGTTGATGCTGCTTTATCGAGCTTGAATCAGTCTTTTCTATTAAGGCCAATCTACTACGGCCGCAAGCCTGAGCAACCTGTAAAAGGTAACCTTCGAGGCTCTCATCGCAAAGAAACACTCGTTAGGGCAAGCCGTTCAGGGCAGTATGCGCGGCGGCGCTGTCACACGGGCCACAACCTCGGCCACGTCGACGGGGCTTGCCCCGAGCTCGACTATGGCCCTGGCAAGCAAAAGCGGCTCGGCACCGGCGTTTATCGCGCTTCGCATGACAAGCTCGGCATCCACGCCCTGGAGTATGGCCGCCGAGGCGACCTCGCCCGCATCGAGGCCCTCTGTTATTGCAAAGTATATCGTAAGCTGCGGCGACGCGCCGGCCCTCAGCATTATGGTTGCCGTCTCAAAGGGGTCGAGCCCGAAGGCCGAAGCGGTCCTTATCACCCGTGGCAAGGAGGTCTTTGAGGCCACCTTCCTCCTTATGTGCTCTCTCTCAAGGTCCCGGGCCGTATCCGGCCTTGCATAAATTTGCTTTGTATCGGGGCTTGTGTAGGCTGCCACGCCCGCACCGGGCTCCTCGCCCGGGGCGGCATGGACCTTCGGGTTCTGTATCAAGATAAAAATAAAGGCCGCCAATACCATCGGTATAAAACCGACGCTATTGTGGCAGGCCTTTATCATACAATCGAGTCTCACTCTATCATTAGCACGGCTCGCTTGCGCATGTAGTGCCGCCTCCGCCGGAGAGGGTCGTAGTGCCGCCTTCGCCATCGCCACTCGTTGAAGTCGTACTCGTCGTTGTTGAGGTCTCGGACGTGGAGTCGAAGCCGAAGACATCCGACTCGCTCGTCGTGTCGTCGTCGTCGGAGCTGCTGTCAAAGTCGCTCTCGAAGTCGTNNAAGTCGTCCGTATTCTCTTTCAGGGCGTCCTCTTCAGCCTCTTTAAGGCTCTTGGCCTCCTCTTCGTCGTCCTTGGACTTCTCATCTACTTCAACGACGTCTTCGGAATCGTCGTAGGTATCGTCGTAGGTTTCCTCGACGGCCTCGATATCCGCAACCTTATCTTTCTTCTTTACGGCAGTCTCCTCGATCATCGCAATGATCTCCTTCTTGACCACCTTTTTCTTCTTTCTCGGCGGCTTGCCCTTATAAACCACGGTGGTCATATTCTTGGTAAGGACGACCGAGTTCCTTATCCTGGGGATGACGTTGCGGACGTTGACAAAGCCCCTCTGCACGATAACCCTGGTCTTTCTCTTCTTATTATCCACATTTACGATGAAGTGGGTGCCCTTTACCCCGACCACCGCAGTAGGCGTGCGCACCTGAAAGAGCGAGTTGCCCCATGGCCTCCAGCTACCCGAAGACGAGGCCTTCATTATCTTCATCACCTTGACCCTTATCATGCCTGCGTAAGTATTTATGGTCGCCTTGCGCTTCTCGCTCTTTCTGTCGAGGAGGAAAGAGCCAATCTTTATCTTGCTCTTCGCGGCCACGTATATCTTTGATTTATCCGGCATCGTTATCTCGGCCTTGCTGTTGCCTCTCGTCATAACGTAATCGCCGGCAAATAGCTTGTCGCCAAAACGCGCGAAGCTTTTCTTGGTACTCCCCTTGCGCTGGACCTCGACTGCCCCGGTTATGCCGGTTATCTTGCCGGTATACGAGAGCACGGCCGCCTCGGCGACGGTCGCGAAACAAAAAAGTGTCAGTGTGAAGATGAAAGCTGCGCCAAATAATCTCTTTGCCATCCCAAAATCCTCCTCGGCATTACGCCTTTGTATGTTTCAAGGTAGTATCAAAGCTCCGGGCCCGGCCTTTTACATAGCTCCATAGGTAAATCGGTAAATCCACGCATAAACCCGNNTCTGTATAAGGACTTCTTAAAGTCCGGCCTGAGTTTCTCTCAATAATCGAGCTGTTTTGTTGTGTCAATGATGCATCTGCGGTTTATAAAAACACGCATTATGCACAATTATACTTTGATGCCAATCTTACTCCAAAAGCCCTCTTTATGTCAAGGGAATTATGGTATTTGACCGTTGCCTCCCCTGCCCCCCCGGTGTCCCAAAGTTATGCGAAGAACAGGTTC
>JABAHQ010017034.1_pt1 | contig 13245 bp, 10 predicted proteins | sample 7062091 | NCBI WGS metagenome assembly JABAHQ01 (sample SAMN14534359, study PRJNA622989) | marine sediment metagenome | biome: marine biome [ENVO:00000428]; feature: marine pelagic biome [ENVO:01000023]; material: deep marine sediment [ENVO:00002113] | place: India: Gulf of Kutch | collected...
CGGGCGCGCGTCGCCGTACTCGAACGTCGTGTAGGAGAGCCCGAAGCCGAACTCGTACGCCGTCGGCGCGTCTCGATGCGCATCTCCTCGGGGCGGGGCCCGGGCTCGAAGAACGACTCCGGCTCGGGCAGCTGCGCCTTACGCTCGCTGATGAAGGTTCCGTAGACACGCTCGAGCTCGGCGTCGACGGTGAAGCCGGCGTTGCGCAGACCCTCGACCAGGGACACCGTGTAGGCCTCGTTGACGTCGCCGCTGCCGGTGCCGCCGGAGACGAGGTCGTACGACGTGTTGCCGAAAGCGGCGACGTCCGCGGTCCCGGGCGCGAGCGGCAGCACGCCGCCCTCGTTCTTCAGCAGCACGACGCCCTGCGCGGCCGCATCGCGCGCCGCGGCCGCGTGCGCCTCGAGGTCGGGCGAGTTGCCGAAGTCGTATCCCTGGTAGGCGGGCGAGGCGAGGACGGCGGCCAGGATGCGGCGCACGTTGCGGTCGAGCGTCGACTCGTCGAGGCGCTCGCCGAAAGCCGCCTCGAGCTGAGCGGCCTGCTCCGGCGTCCCCGGCATCAGCAGATCGTTGCCGGCCTGCATCTGCGCGACCGCGTCGTCGCCCGCGAACCAGTCGGTCAGGACGAGCCCCTCGAACCCCCAGTCGCCGCGCAGGATCTTCGTCAGCAGATCGTGGCTCTGCGAGGCATACGTGCCGTTGATCTTGTTGTAGGCGCTCATGATTGCGCGCGGCTCGGCCTCGCGGACGGCGATCTCGAAGCCGCGCAGATAGATCTCGCGCAGCGCTCTCTCGCTGACGAGCGTGTCGAGCAGGAAGCGGTTCGTCTCCTGGTTGTTGGCCGCGAAGTGCTTGAGCGTCGCGCCGACGCCGGTGGACTGGACGCCGCGGACGACGGCGGCCGCGGCGCGGCCGCTCAGGTGAGGGTCTTCGCTGAAGTACTCGAAATTGCGGCCGGTCAGCGGATTGCGGTGAATGTTCATCGCCGGCGCGAGCCAAACGTCGACGCCGTACTCTTTGGCCTCGCCTCCGATGGCCTCGCCGACGCGCTCGAGCAGCTCGACGTCCCAGGTCGATGCGAGTGCCGTCGCTATCGGGAATGCCGTCGCGTAGTAAGTGGCGTCGTCGCCGTCGCGCGTCGGCGAGATGCGCAGGCCCGCCGGGCCGTCGGCCATGACGAGCTGCGGCAGGCCGAGCTCGGGCAGCGGCAGGGTGGCGCCGGCGGCCCCCGGAACGCGCTCGGGGAACCTGCCCGGCTCGAGCGCGCCGACGCCGTTGACGATGCCGAGCTTCTGCTCGGTCGTCATACGCGCGAGCAGCGTGTCGATGCCGGGCGCTCGTGCCGCAGGCTGTTGAGCGGATGCCTGGCATAGCGCGAGAACGAGGACGAGGCTCGCGGCGAGGGGGGCCGAACGCTTGACCGAGATCATTCTTGTTCTCCCCAGCTTGCATCGTGCCGATCCGTCGGGCGCGACGAGCGTGCCGGCGCCTCCCGAGACCGGCCGCGCGTGTTCGGATTGACAACGCTGTCGGTCACCATAGACTATCGGCGGCGCTCAGACAACATCGCGCGTCGCCGCTGCATTCCGCTCGCCCGGGCGCGCGGCTGCTGCCGAGCGCGCCGAGACGCCGTCGTGACGAGCGCGCCGCGGGACTCGCGCGTTATGCCCAAGCCGCCCACGATCGTCGATGTCGCCCGCCGGGCGAAGCTGTCGATGAAGACCGTCTCGCGCGCGCTCAACGACGAGCCGCACGTCAGCGTCGAGGCCAGGGCGCGCGTGCTCGAGGCCGCGAGCGCGCTCCACTATCGTCCCAACATGTTCGCGCGCAGCCTCGCGGGCACGCGCTCGTACCTGATCGGCCTGGTGTATGCGCGCCCGAGCCCGGCCTACGTGACGGCGGTTCAGGAAGGGGTCCTCGAGCAATGCGAGGCGCGCGGCTACGACCTGCTGATCCGCCCGTACGACGCCGACAAGCGCTGGAGCGCGGCGAGCGTCCTCGGGCTCGTCGAGAAGTCGCGCGTCGACGGGCTCGTCGTGATCCCGCCGTTGGCGGACGACGCCGAGCTGACCGACGCGCTGATCGGGAGGGGCGTTACACACGTGCGTATCTCGCAGTGCGATCACGGGCGCGCGAGCGAGCGCGTCGGCACGGACGAGGTCGGGGTCGCGTACGATCTGACGAGGTATCTCCTCGCCCTCGGCCACGAGCGCGTCGCGTTCGTCGAGGGCCATCCCGGGCACGGCGGCTCGAAGGACCGGCTCGAGGGCTATCTCACCGCGATGGCGGACGCGGGGCTCAAGCCGCCGCGCCACTACGTCCAGCCGGGCCTGTTCACGTTCGAGTCGGGCGTCGAGCGGGGCGAACGGCTCCTGGGCTACAAGCGCAGGCCCACGGCGATCTTCGCGAGCAACGACTACATGGCCGCCGGCGTCGTCAGCGCGGCCCACCGGCGCGGCCTGGCGATTCCGGGCGACCTGTCGGTTGCCGGCTTCGACGATGCGCCTGTGTCGCGTCAGATCTGGCCGGCGCTGACGACCGTGCGCCAGCCCGTGCACCGCATCGCCGCGCGAGCCGCGAGCCGCCTCATCGACAAGATCGCCGGCCGGGCGCCGGACTCCGACGCCGAGCCGCTCGAATGCGAGATCGTCGTGCGCGACTCGACGGGGCCGCGCGGTTGAGAATTCGTATACGCGACCGCGATTCGCGTATTTCGGCGGTTTATAGCATTCGCGCACCGGCGCGCGGTCGCGCGCACGCGTAGCTCATGTCGCTGGACAGGAGCCGAACGCGCATCCGAGCAAATCGCCGTACGCCCATATGAGCGTCCCGAGCCCGACCACCCAAAAGCCCGCGAAACATCGCGCCAGGTCAGAGTCGCTCAGGCGCGTTTGATCCGCCGCGAAAGTGTCACTGGGTCGGCGGTCTTCCAGGAATGCGTGCAACATACTCTGCAGCAGCCGGCGAGTGCTGACTATCGCGCCGATGCTCGCAAGGAGCGCGCCGGAGCGCTGGAACCAATGCCATACACCGGTTGTCCAGCTCAACGCGAACGATCCGCCCACGATGAGCACTGCGATCGTCGTCAATGACACGTTGGAGCTTATTGCCCGCAAGAAAGCGACGAGCAGCCTCGACCGCGTTCGACAATAGAGTCCGTGCACGGCCGCGCTGGTGAGTCTTCTGGCCAATTGCAGCCGGCCTCGTGAGTGCAGGTAGCTTATGCGGTGAGAGCATCGGCGGCCCATGCGCTGCAGCGCTCGCGTAGCCGCCGGGAACGAGTGCTGTGCCGAGGCGCGAGCACGGAACGGCCGGAGGCTCGGCCGCGGCTCCTCCGGGCGCACCTCCGCGTGCTATTGAGCTGCATTACGAAATATCTCCGTGTTCGGATGAAACGCGTACCAAGCGAACCAATACGCGAGCACGCTCGGCATCTCGTCACCCGACGCATCGAGGACGCGAGCCGTTCCGGCCGGCTCCGACCAGACGATCGTGATTTCGCGGCCCGCGAACACATCGGTGAAGCGTCGCTCGCCGTGTGCCTCGAGCTCCGCGAACGGATATGCGCGGGCCTGCTCTCCGTCGGCGATGCCGAGTACGAGCTCCTTGTTCGCGTATGCGTCGCTGCGGTGCTGCACGTCGAACATGAGCCGGTCGGTCCGCTCGTAAGACAAGTAAGGCGACGTGGCGTAATTGCGCCGAAAGCCCGTCTCGGTCGACAAGACGAGCGTATCCGGATACTGCGCGCGCCACTCGCGCCAGGTCGTGTGCTGCGACGGCAGCAGCGTCAGGCTCGTGTTCTTGAGCGGGCCCGCGATGGCTCTTGCCTCGATCTGCGACCACAGCGACTCCGTTTCCCGGTCGTAGAGCAGGACGTCACTGTTGTAGAGCAGACCCGAGACGCCGAAAGTGGACTCGATCCGTTCTCGTTCGACGTCGAATACCATGCCCGTGCCGCAAAGAGGGCAGTACGTAATAAGCGTTGCGGCGCCGTCGAGCTCGTCGTTGACGACTTCGTGCCAATTCAGTATCCGTATCGGATAAGCCTTCGCGACGCCGTTGCGCAAGACTCCGATCACGCGGTCATCGTCGACGAGAAGGTCGGCGTCTTCCGCGTGCACGAATTTCGGCTCGTCGATCGACGGTATGCCGTCGCGCGGCGGACCGCCCCTTTGGATTTCGGTCGCCGGAATCAGGCTCTCGCCGAGGTCGAAGCCGTTCTTCACTTGCGCCGCCGCCGCAGCGGCGGCGCTCATAAGCAGCACGAATGTCGATGCGCGCAGCATGAGCGTCTCCGAATGCCGGCCTCTAAGCGACGACCCGGTCGCGGCGCCGTGTCTTACAGCTCACCGCCGCGGCGCGGGCGGCGGATTCTCTGCCGCCCGTGGGCGGAATCGGCCCAAAGGCGGCCTCGTCGCCGCGGCGATTACGCGCCTGTGCTGCATTCGGAGCCGGAAAACGCTCGTCGGGCGCCGCGCTGTTGTCGGTCTCGCAGGGGGAACGCGCGCGTTCTCGTTCCCCGTCGGTAATACGGCAGCGGGCCGGAGGGTCGGAATGACAGGTGCGTAAATCGCGATGCGAAATGCGCACTCGAGCCGAGTCGACACTTGCGATCGGAAGAATCGGACTCCGTCGAAGAGCGGAGCGTTGTTCGGCGCTTCCTCCGGCACGGATATTCGTGTGTCGTATTCCACAACGACTCCGGGACGGCAGCCGCGTCCAAGGGTCTCGGAGACACCGGCGAGCGCCAATGAAGGGGGGTGACAGATGCACAACGAACGCGAGCTCGGCGTCGTAGGCCTCGGCCGAATCGGCGGCAGCTTGGCCATGCAGGCACTGGAGAAAGGCATGCGAGTCGTCGGCGTCGACCCCGGCGGAATCGGTGAGGAGCTCGTTGACGCAGGCCTCATGCCCGGCAGCTCGTTCGAGATCTTCCGAGAGTACCTCGGCAGCCCGCGTGCCGTTTTCGTCTACGTGCCGGCCGGAAGCGTCGTCGACGACATGCTCGAGGGGCTCGCAGACGCGCTCGACGTCGGTGATGTCGTGATCGACGGCGGCAACTCCTACTGGGGCGACTCCGTGCGCCGCCATGAGCGCCTCGCGGGACGGGGCATCCATCTCGTCGACCTCGGCACCAGCGGCGGAATCGAAGGGGCGAGGCATGGAGCGTGCTTCATGGCCGGCGGCGACTCGGAAGCCGTCGCACGCGTCGAGCCGATCTTGAAAGACCTTGCCGTGGCCGGCGGCTATGTGAATGCCGGACCGCCGGGCGCGGGTCACTACGTCAAGCTCGTCCACAACGGCATCGAGTTCGGAATGCTGCAGGCGATCGGCGAGGGCGTCGATCTGCTCGAGCGCTACGGGAAGCCCCTGCCCGTGGCCGACGTGTTGCAGTGCTGGCGGCACGGCTCGGTCATTCGTTCGTGGCTCATCGACTTGATGGAGTCCGAGTATCGACGTCAGGGCGGCGTCTCCAGCATACCGTCGCACGTGGAGGACACGGGCGAGGTCAACTGGCTCATCGCGGATGCGCTGGAAATGGAGCGGCCGATCCCCGCGATCGCTCATGCCGTCATGCAGCTGCTTGCGTCGCGCGACGATGCGAAGGGATCGGCACGCGCGGTCGCGATGATGCGTCATGCTTTCGGCGGTCACCCGTACGGTGAAGATCCGGGCGTTCGCAAGGAGCGCCGCAAAGGAAGGGTCGGGGATATCTGGCGAAACCGGTGAGGAGACTATCATGGGCGAGGTGCGCAGATTCGATGTCGTCGTGCTCGGCGGCGGGTCAGGGCTCACGGCCGCCTACCATGCGACGAACGCGGGCAAGTCGGTCGCTCTCGTCGAGGCACAGCCGAATGCGCTCGGCGGGACGTGCGTGAACCGCGGTTGCATACCGACCAAGGGGTTAATCCGGTCCGCCGAGGTGCTGCGCACGATCCGAGACGCGGCGAAGTTCGGAATCGATCTCGACCAGTCTTCGGTGCGCGTGGACTTCGGGGCCATCATGAACACGATACGCCGGCGCCGCGCCGACAGCGCCGCAAGCGTCAAGTCCTGGGTCGACGAGGCCATGACGCCCTTCTACGCGCGCGCCAGATTCGTCTCGGAGAAGGTGCTCGAGCTCGAGGACGGGACCCGCGTGACGGGCGACAAGCTGTTCGTCGCCACGGGTGCGCGTCCGGCTGTGCCCGATATTCCGGGGCTTCGACAGGCGCCTTATTGGACCAACGAAACCGTGCTCGAGCTGTCCGAGCAGCCCGAGAGCCTTGCGGTCCTGGGCGGCGGCTACATCGGCTGCGAGCTCGGTCAATTCTTCGCGACTCTCGGCACGCGCGTGACGATGGTGGACAGGCACCAATGCCTGCTGCGCGAGGACGACGACGTTCGGGCACTGTTTACGCGCGAATTCGCCAAGCACGTCGAGCTCTTCCGAGACGCCGACGTCACGGAAGTCGGTCAGACGGGGTCCGAGCTCAGCCTTGCCGTGAAGCGCGCCGACGGCTCGGCAGACGCGTTGACGGCCGATGCCCTGCTCGTCGCCACGGGCAGGGAGCCGAACACCGATGAGCTCGACCTCGGTCGGACGGGCGTGGAGACGGACGAGCATGGCTGGGTCCGGGTCGACGCGCGTTTACGCACGGCGCATCCCGACATCTATGCTTATGGCGACGTAATCGGGCAGGCAATGTTCAAGCACACTTCGAGCTACGAAGGCGAGCTTGCCTACAACAACTCACAAGGCGCGGCGCTCGAAGTCTCCTATTGGGCCAATCCGCACGCAATCTTCAGCAACCCGCAGATCGGCTCCGTGGGTTTGACGGAACGCGAGTGCCGGCAGCGGAACCTGGCGTACACGTGCTGCAAGAAGCAATACGAAGAGCTAGCGAAGGGCAAGATCATCGGATCGCCGCCCGGCTTCGCGAAGCTTCTCGTCGAGCGGGGGACCGACCGCATACTCGGGTTCCACATCGTGGGACCCGATGCCGCCGAGCTCGTGCACGAAGTCGTTGTCGCGATGAGCGCCGCCAGCGGAACGGCGGACCTCATTCGTAATGCGGTACATATTCATCCTACTCTTTCCGAGCTCGTCCATCAGGTCTTCGCAACGGCCGAGTGACGAGAGCGATATTTCATCGTAGCGGANNGCGCTCATCGGCGACATGCACACGGCCGCGCTGGTCGGCAAGAACGGGTCCATCGACTGGCTTTGTCTCCCGCACTTCGATTCGCCGAGCGTGTTCGCGGCGCTGCTCGACGACGAGCGTGGCGGCTACTTCAAAATCTATCCCGACGTCGACGAGTCCACGGAGAAACAGCTGTATTGGCCCGATACGAACGTGCTCATAACGCGCTTCTTCACGAAGCAAGGCGGCGCCGAGCTCGTCGACTTCATGCCCGTGGGCGCGGCCAAGCGCGCCGTCGAGGATCACGAGGTCATTCGCCGGGTAACGGCCGTGCGGGGCGAGATCTCCTTCCGGGTCGAGTGTTTTCCGGCTTTCGACTACGCGCGTACGCGGCACGAAACCGTCGTGCTCCCAGACGGCGCGTGCTTTCAAAGCCCGAATTGCGCGCTCGGCCTGGCGACGGATGTTCCGCTCCGGCGCACCGGAGACGGCATTGCGGCGCAGTTCACGTTGCGGGAAAACGAGACGGCCGTTTTCAGTCTTCGTCAGCTCAAGGAGGGGGACCGCTGCGGGCCCCTGCGCACGACGGCCGAAGCCGAGGCCGCATTCAGGCGCACCGTCGCCTATTGGCACGACTGGCTTTCGCAGTGCACGTACGACGGCCGCTGGCGTGAAATGGTGCGGCGTTCTGCGCTTGCCCTCAAGCTTCTGACGTTCGAGCCGACGGGAGCTATCGTCGCGGCGCCGACGACGAGCCTGCCCGAAACCGTGGGCGGCGCTCGGAACTGGGACTATCGGTATACGTGGATCCGCGATGCGGCGTTTACGATCTATGCGCTGTTGAGGCTCGGTTTCGCGCGCGAGGCGGGCCGATACATGGAGTTTCTGCAAAACGTATGCGACAAGCCCGGAGCGCACGGTCCCGTACAGCTCATGTACGGCATCGATGGCCGGCGCGAGCTGACCGAGGCGGCGTTGGACCAACTCGTGGGTTATCGCGGATCGCGGCCCGTTCGTATCGGCAACGCCGCGTACGAGCAGCTGCAGCTCGACGTTTACGGCGAGCTCATCGATTCGATCTATCTCTACGACAAGCACGGCGCGCCGATTTCGTACGAAACGTGGGGCTCAGTGCGAACGTTCGCCGACTGGGTCGCCGGGAACTGGCAGCGCAAAGACGAAGGGATTTGGGAGGTGCGCGGCGGCACCCGACACTTCGTCTACTCGAAACTGATGTGCTGGGTCGCGCTCGACCGCACCGTACGCATTGCCGGGCGGCGATCGCTGCCCGGCGACGTCGATCGGTGGATACGAGCGAGAGATACGATCTACGAGGAGATCATGGATCGAGGCTGGGACGAGAAACGCGGCGCTTTCGTCCAAAGCTACGAGAGCTCGCACCTCGACGCCGCGAACCTCATGATGCCCCTCGTCCTGTTCGGCTCGCCAATAGACGACCGCATACTCTCGACGCTCGAGGCTATCATGCAGTCGCCGAACAAGGGCGGCCTGATGTCGAACCATTTGGTTTATCGGTACGACGTCGCGCAATCGGCCGACGGCCTCGCGGGAGAGGAGGGCACGTTCAACATCTGCACGTTTTGGCTCGTCGAAGCCTTGGCGCGCGCGGGGCGCTATAGGCCCCAATACCTGGAGCAGGCCCGGCTGCTGTTCGAGCGCATGCTGGGATTCGCGAACCCCGTCGGTCTTTATGCCGAGGAGACGGGGCCGCACGGCGAAGCGCTGGGCAACTTCCCGCAGGCATTCACTCATCTGTCGCTGATCAGTGCCGCGACGAATCTCGATCGTGCGCTGGGGCGCGGCACTTGAAGCGACACGCCGCTCGCCGTCCTCATGGCTAGCACCAGGCCGACGTCTCGAAGGAGACTGAGGTTCAGCGCATGTTCGCGGAAATGAAACGCGAGCTCAACACGATCGACATTCTCGTGAACAACGCCGGGATGCAGCAAGACGCGGCGTTCCCCGGCATGAGCCTCGAGCAATGGCGCAAGGTCCTCGGCGTGAACCTGACGGGCCAGTTTCTTTGCGCCCGAGAGGCCGTGCGCGAGTTTCTGCGGCGCGGCGTGGTCAAAGACGTCTCGTGCTCCGCCGGCAAGATCATATGCATGAGCTCCGTGCATGAAGCTATCCCTTGGGCCGGAAATGTGAACTATGCGGATTCGAAGGGCGGCGTCATGCTCATGATGAAAAGCGTGGCTCNNGCGCCGGGCGCGATCAGGACAGCCATCAACGAATCGGCGTGGAGCACTGCGGGGCGCGAAGCTTCGCTGCTCGAGCTCATTCCCTATAAACGACTCGGTATGCCCGAGGACGTTGCTCGCGTCGCGGCCTGGCTGGCCTCGGACCAGGCCGATTACATCACCGGCGCTACGATCGTCGTCGACGGCGGCATGATGCTGTATCCCGGCTTCAGGGAAGGCGGATGATTCGATCGGGCGGGGTTATCGCAATGCGGGTTTGCAGAGTTGCCGGGCGTCTCGGCTCGGACGCGTCGGGACTCGGGGCACTCAAGCCGGCGCGCACCGGCTTTTCACGGGCATTTCGATCCTGAAGCACGTCCGGCCTTCGTCCGGCTCGAGCGCGAACGCGAAGCGGTGCTGCGTGAGAATCTCCTTTACGAGCGTGAGTCCCAGGCCTTGGCCGTGCTTCTTCGTCGTGTAGAAGGGCGTGAACAGGTTGCTCTTGATGCCCTCGTCGAGCCCTGCGTCGTTGTCGGTTACCGAGACGGTGACGCTGCCGTTGCGCCGGCGCGCGGCGATCTCTATGCGTCCGTCGCGGCCGATCGCCTCGGCGGCGTTCTTGATGACGTTGATCAGGACCTGATCGATCTGGTTGCGGTCCATCGACACGAGCGGCATCCCCGTGTCTTGAGCGTCACTGCGTGTCGAGGTCGTGATTGGCGAGCCGCCGATAAAGCGCGGACCGGCTCTGGCCCAGGAGCTCGGGCGCGCGCGTGAGGTTCCCCGAGCACCGCCTGATCGCCCGCTCGATCATCAGCTTCTCGACGGCGTCGAGCGGCAAGACCTCGCCGCCGAGGGGTTCGTCCGCCGCCGGCTCGCTCGGGCCGGCGACTGCCTCGAAGTCCGCGCGTGAGAGGACCGGTGACGGTCGCCTCGAGCAGCCCGCGCTCGACGGTCGCGATGCGCAGGTCGGCGCGATCGAGCGACGGGCGCAGGTAACGCTGGCCGGACCAGCCGAGCAGGGTCACGATGCCGGCGGCCAGCAGCAGCTTCGAGGCCGCGTGGAGCCAGGGTCGGCGTCGCTGCTGTCGGGACAGGTCGCGGTCCATGCCGTGGCCGCTGCAGATGCCGCGCCAATCCCGTCACGCGCTCGCACCGGGCGCCAAGCCCAGCCGGCGCGCAGCCTCGAGGCCGCGACGAGCGCGTCGCGCGCACGCCGGCGGCCGAGCCCGCCGTCCGTTATCGAACGATCCGTCCGTATCCGAACGCGCAACGCGCGTGCCCGCCGGGGCCGCCGCGGCTCGTCTCGCGGCCTGCCCGCCTTGCCGGCCGCCGGCGGGGGCGATCGGTGTCGAACATGTCTCGCCGTGCCGCGCGCCGACACGCCGCGTGAGCCCGTCGGCGTGACCGCCCCGGTAATTCTACTTATTGATCCCGCGTGATCCTGGTGTAGCGTCGGACGAGATCTTCACCTTACGGGACAAGGAGGGCTCAGCATGTTCGTGGAGAGAGTCAAGAGCGAAGGACTCGCGCATCTGTCGTACGTTGTCGGCGGCGCCGGCGAGGCGGCGGTGGTGGATCCGCGCCGCGACTGCGACGTCTACGTCGAGCTCGCCGCGGCCCGCGGCTGCAGGATCACCCACGTCTTCGAGACGCATCGAAACGAGGACCTTCTGTCGGGCGCCGCGATCCTGGCCGCCCGGTCCGGCGCTACGGTCCATCACGGCCCGAAGCCCGCCGGAGAGGTGCTCTTCGCGACCACGACGCGCGAGGGCGAGGAGTTCACGATCGGAGACGTCCGGCTCCGCGTGCTCGAGACGCCCGGGCACACGGACGACAGCCTGTCGTTCGCCGTCTACGATATCGGCTCCGGAGAGCAGGCCGTGGCCGTGTTCACCGGCGATGCGCTGTTCATCGGCGACGTCGGGCGCACCGACTTCTACCCGGATCGCGCGAGCGAGGTCGCGGGGTTGCTGTACGACAGCCTGCGCAAGATCCTTACGCTCGGTGACCAGGCCGTCGTCTATCCCGCGCACGGCGCCGGTTCCGTATGCGGCTCAGGGATGGCCGACCGCGACGTCTCCACGCTGGGATACGAGCGACTCAACAACCCCCGCCTGCGCATCGACGATCGGGACGAGTTTGTCGCCGCCAAGCTCGCGGAGCGCCACGAGCAGCCGCCGTATTTCGAGAACATGGAGCGGCAGAATCTGACGGGCGCGGCACCGATCAGACATCCTCTCGTGCCGGAACCTCTGACCGCCGCGGCCGTGCGCGAGCAGCACGGGCGTTGCGTGCGCGTCGACGTGCGCAGCGCGTCGGCGTTTCTCGGCGCGCACCTGCCCGGGAGCCTCGCGTTGCCCATCGAGACGATCAGCTCGTTCGCGGGCTGGCTGTTGCGGCCCGAGGAGGAGCTCGTGCTGATCGCGAACGACGCGGAGCACGCGGAGCGCGCCGCGCGATATCTCGCGCGGATCGGTTACGACGACGTGGCCGGCTTCCTGGCGCCGTCCCTCGCCTCGTGGGCGGCCGGCGGCGAAGCTTTCGGGACGATACCGGTCGTCGACGCGCAGACGGTGCGCGCGCGCGTGGCGAGCGAGCCGGTCGGCTGGACCCTGCTCGACGTGCGCAGCGCCGACGAGATCGGCGAGACGCGCATCCCCGGCGCCCTGCATCGCTATGTCGGCGAGCTGCCCGCGCACCTGGACGAGCTCGACCCGGCTCGCTCGTACACGGTCATGTGCGGCAGCGGGACGCGCGCGACGATCGCGGCGAGCGTCCTGCTGCGGGCGGGGATACGCGACGTCGACCTGTTTCTCGGGTCGCTCGGCGCTTGGAGGACGCTCGGCTACGAGACCGAGGGCGCGGCCGAGGGCGCGCGGGCGGCGGGTTGAGAATCGAACGTCGCGCGACACGATGCGCTTCGACTCCCGGACTTCTGGCACGTCGGCACGACCGAGATCACTCGGCGGAGCGCGAGGAAGAGCGCTCCGAGACCGTCCCGTCGTCGAATGGCGCCGGGCGGGTCTTCCGTCGCGTGCGGACGCTTGGCCGCGCGAGGCGTGCGCGTGCAACTGCTCTCTGAGCCGCTGACCCTGATCTGCTGGCTATTGCTGGCGGCTCTGTCTCTCGTATGGCTCGCGCGCGATCTCGGCTCGCGCAATCCCGAGATAGCCGGGCTGATGAAATGGGTCTGGTACCTGACGGTGGCCTACTCGGGCCCTTTCGGTCTGGCCGTGTACTACTACTCGGGGCGCAAGCAGATCGCTCGGGACTCGCTTTGGCGGCGGGGATTCCGCTCGGTGGCCCACTGCTACTCCGGCTGCGGCGCCGGCGAGATCGCCGGCGTGTTCATCGCCGCCGGCATATTGTCGTTGAGCACGTGGTGGGTGGCCGGGCTGAGCTTCGCGCTGGCCTACGTGGCGGGTTTCGCGATGACGGTCGCGGCGTATCCCGTCAACGTCGTCCTGATCACGCTCGGCGTGAAAGAGGGCATGCACAGCCCGAAAGAGATGGCCGCGCATCACGCGTAGCCGCCGCTTGCGGCCGCGGCGCCGCTGCCGCGGCCCCGCTTTCGTCTGTATGATGCGCACTCGGCAGGCCGAATAACGAGGAGAGCGAGATGCCGTTGCCCCCGGGCGTCAGTCAGCTCGACTTCGATCGAGCCATGGACCGTTTCGCGTCCGTCGTCGGCTCGGAGTGGGTATTCACGAGCGACGAGGATGCCGCGCTGTATCGCGACGCGTATTCGCCGCTGTGGGAGGAGCCCGAGGAGAAGGTGGCGTCGGCGGCCGTGGCGCCGGAATCGGCCGAGCAGGTACAGGCGATCGTCCGTGTCGCGAACGAGCTCGGCATCCCGTTGTATCCGATCTCGACCGGCAAGAACCTCGGCTACGGCGGCTCGGCGCCGGTGCTGTCGG